>Ga0081455_10004065_pt1 | contig 16570 bp, 9 predicted proteins | sample TabmetS3T2R1_FD_70207 | JGI IMG/M metagenome (GOLD analysis project Ga0081455, IMG submission 70207) | Tabebuia heterophylla rhizosphere microbial communities from the University of Puerto Rico - S3T2R1 | ecosystem: Host-associated > Plants > Roots > Rhizosphere ... | reverse complement strand
CAATTTAATGACTATTAAATCCGACTGTAATCCATTGAATCAAAATAGCGTCCCGTACGGGATTTGAACCCGTGTTGCCGCCGTGAAAGGGCGGTGTCCTGGACCGGGCTAGACGAACGGGACGTCAGTGAGAGAATTAAATATATAATTCTCTCCCCAAACGAAGCGGTGATATTACTCATCGAATAGTCTTTAGTCAACCTCCACGGTTTGTGGCACATCTGATCGCTGTGCTAAAATCGCAAATTCATAAATAATGGTTATAGTTGTGAATGGTTTGGTTAATGGTGTGAATGATGTTTTTGTGTTAATGGTCAGTTTATGGTTTGTTTATGGTTTAAGGATGAGAGTATTTAAATCGTCTTTCAATTTGATTCGGTTAAAAGTTTTACTTTGCTTGCTCATTTGTTTCCCGGCAAGCGCGCTGGCGGCAGATTCAGTTCTTGTTATGCCGTTTGAGAACAGGTCGCAGCTGGGCGAATACAACTGGATTCGCGAGAGTTTCGTAATCCTGCTGGCTGATGTGCTCAATATGCCCGAAATGGCAGTGATCGATGCCGCCGAGCGCAACATTGCCTATGACAAACTGCGGTTGAGTCCCAATGATTTGTTGACCCGGGCGGCAATGATTCGGATCGCCGAGACGGCACAGGCAAATCTCGCGTTGATTGGCGAGTTCGATATCGGGCGGGACGCGCAAAACACCACCATCTCGATAGCCGCCAGGCTGATTGAGACGCGTGAAGGCCGTCTGGTCGGCAATCGGGTATTCAATTTCAGCGGTCCTTTGTCGGAATTACAGGATATGCAGGGACAACTCGCCTGGAATATCCTTTACGTTCGTAACCCCTCGTTTCCATACTCCAAAGAGCAGCTCGTTCGCAAAGCAACCAGCACTCCGCCGCGGGCATATGAAAGTTATGTCAAGGGTATTCAAACTCAGGACGCCAAACTGCGCGAGGGATTTCTGCGGCGCGCCATGCAGGAGTATGAAAGTGATGGTAAAGGCGATCACTTCCCCCAGGCAGTCTACGAATTGGCGCTCATAAATTACCGCCAATCGAATTTCGCGGAAGCAGTAAAACTCCTGAAGGAGTTGACAAAAGAAGACCCGAATTATTCCGAATGCCTCTTCTATCTCGGCCTGTCGGCATATTACGCGGGTGATCAAACTGAAGCTTCGAACGCCTTATTGAGACTGGCCGAGAGCATGCCGATGCTCGAGGTCTTAAATAATGCCGGGGCGGTCATGATTGCTAAAAGCGATTATCCGAATGCGCTCCATTTTTTACGCCGTGCCCTCGCCAATAGTCCCAATGATCCGCTCTATCGCTTCAATTACGGTTATGCGCTCTGGCGAAATCAAAACTATGAGGAAGCCGCGCAACATCTGCGCTTCGTGGTGAAGGCCAATCTGCGTGACGGGGAAGCGCAATTCCTGCTGGCGAAATGTCTGCAAGCCATGGGACAGCAAGCCGAAGCCGCTCAGGCCGATAACGAGGCCAAGCGTTATCTGGCAAATTACGCGAAGTGGACTGTTGCTCCCGATCGGATGCCTTTACTGACGCGGCTCAAACCCGAACTGAATCGCCTGGCCTTTTATAAAATCGAACGACTGCAGCGGGATGCGCAGAAAAGCACGCCTCCTCCACAGCTTAGTCAGCGCCAGTTGCTCGATCGCGCGCGCCAACTGATTATTCTGAATAACAATGATGAAGCGATGATGGAGATTCAACGTGTCCTGACCTTCGAGTCCAATAATTCCGAAGCGCATTACCTGCGCGCGGTGGTCTTAAGCCGGCGGGGCGAGATGGAAGGGGCAATCAGTGCGCTCCAGGCTGCAGTTTCCTACAATCCCAAACTGATTGAAGGCCACATTTCCCTCGGCCGTCTGTATCTCGCGCGCGGGGACCGCGCGCTGGCTCTGGCACATTCCCGGCAAGCGCTCGAGATCGATCCGCAAAATCGGGATGCAATTGCCCTCAAACAACAACTTGAAACCGGCCGATAAAGATTAATTCCATTAATGTGCACCCTTGAATAGGTGGGTCATCGTAAGATGATTTGTGTTACACTTGCGAGTCTTTGATTGCTGGAAGGTCAAATTTTTCGACTCGGGGAAAAAAATGATTGAACTGGTCGAATATCCCAAGCGAAGATATAAGTTGGCGCTCACTGTTTTTTTCTCACTGTTAGTGCATGCGCTGATCCTCACATCTCTCTATTTCGCGCCGGTAATCAGCATCGCTGTCGGGCTGAGCAGCTTAGAATTTGTCGATGAGGAGTACGATAACTCCATCCTCATCAATTTTCGGCAACCTCTCAGGTATCCGGCCGGTTATCTCGGGTTCAGCGCCCCGAAAAAAACACGCTCCCTGGAGGAAATCAAGCGCGAGGACGAGCGCCGAGCGCGCCGGGAAGCCGTGCGCCGTAAGCGCCAACAGGAACGCGAAGAGGCTGAGCGACTGGCCGCTGAAGCGCGTGCTGCTGAAGAGCAGGCCGCCGAAGAGCGGGCCGCCGAAGAGAAAGCCAAGGCGGAGTTGACGGCTAAATCCGAGTCGGAAAAGGAGCAGGAGTCGAAAAAAGAGTGGGGCGGCTTCGGTAAGATCAACACAGCGCCGATCAGGGACCAGATACAGCGGCTTTATAGCGCACATAAAGAGGGGAAACTGGCAATTCCCCAGGGGAAGTTTAAAGTTGGAGTAACAGGAAGCATCAATCCCGATGGGACATTGAGCGATTATAAGATCATCATTCCTTCCGGCATCCAGGAGATCGATGCGGCTGCCTATGCCATCCTTGACGCTGTCAGCGTGAGCCGGGCCCTGGGGCCGCTTCACAACCTGACCTCGCTGAGCATGGTTCTGGATATCGACGATGTAGCGCAGCTCAATGTCGTCGGATTTGCGAACACTGAACAGGATGCCCGTGCCATCGTCGATCTGGCGAACGCCGTCCTTTTTATTGCCAAGGTGAAGAAGGCCGACGATCCCGGGGCAATGATCATGCTCAAAAATTTAAAAGTTTGGCGTGACGGCAAGCGCATCCATGCGGACATCAAAGTGCCTCGTCAGGAGGCAGCCGAAACTCTTACCAAATCGATGAGTAAAGGGCAAACCTGATTGCCGATCAACCTTCCTGCGAAAAATGTCTGCCGATAAACGCATCGTAAAGATAGGCGCCTAAGGGTCCACCAATTAAGGGACCGACAATCGGAACCCAGAACCAGTGATCACCGGCGGAAAAGACCTCTGTCCCCCACCCTCCGAAGGCAGTGAACAATCGCGGCCCTAAATCACGCGCCGGATTGATCGCGTATCCGGCATTAAAGCCGAAGCTCATCCCGAGTGCCATGACTAGAAATCCGATTGCGACCGGTCCGAGATTCCCCGCGGCAATATTGCGAGAGTCGCCGATCGCCATAATCACCAGAAGGAGCAGGGCAGTCCCGACGATTTGATCGACGAGCCCACCGAAGATCGTGAGGAAAGGCTGGGGATAAGTGGCGAATATTCCCCCCGTCCCCTTCACGCCGAGGACAGACCTCAGTCCTCCGTCGAAGGCATCGAATGCATGACGGTAAACGAAAAAGACGATTGCCGCAGCCACGAACGCTCCTGCGGTCTGGGCGAGAGAGTAGGGAATCACTTTTCGCCACGGAAACCCCCGACGGAGTGCGAGCGCAAGGGTGACAGCCGGGTTGAGGTGCGCCCCCGAAACACCGCCAGCGACGTAAATCCCCATGGTCACGCCAAAGCCCCAGGCAAGATTGATTGAGAGATATGAACCGGTCTTCTCCTCGCTCAAGACGACTTGCGCCACTACTCCGGCGCCGAATGCGATCAGGACAAGAGTGCCGAGAAACTCGGCCAGGAGCTCACGTATGATGGGGTTTCTTTTCATATTTATCCGTAAAGTTTTAATGCTTCGAGCAGTTCCGTCTGTGATGGCGTGATAAACGAAGCGCCTGCGCCCAGAGCCGCAGACTTGAACTCCGCGGCTGCCGGATCGCTGCAATAAATCACTACCGGAATATCCGGATGGATTCTTTTCACTTTCCTGACCAGATCGATTCCGGCGGATTCAAGGTTGATCCCGTCCTCGATTCTGCTCAGGTCCGAGATGATTCGATCGAATTTATTTATTTTCAGCCTGGCCATGGCTTCGTCAGTAGTCAGGGCGGTAACGACTTCGATCTTGAGCTTGTTGAGATAGTCGATGAGCAGGCTGTTTTTCTTCGGATTATCGTCGACCCAGAGGATAGTGCGGACTCTCGGTGACTGGCGGTGTGCGCCGTTTTCAGATAATAATTCGTATGAACCGTTGGAATCGAGCGCTCTCATCTTATTTTGCATCTCGACGTTTTGAGTTTGCAGGTCGGCGATGAAGTCACCGACCTGCTGATTGACTTCCTGAACGGTCAATTCATTCCCGGCTATCAGGACGACTGCTTCATCCGCTCTTTTGAAGGCGCTGGTCAAATAGAGACGGGTCAGGAGATAGCTGCTGAGAAAACCGAGGAGCGCGAAATAGATAATCATCGCGCCTGCGAAGACATTGGTTGTGGGGCCGCCGTCCAGGCCGTTTCCGATAAAATTCGCAGCGCGATTCATGTAATCGGGGATATTCTTGAGCTCAATCAACCCGACACCGACGATAATCTTGGTTAACCAGTCGGAGACCTGCTCCAGGTTGGTGTTGACCTGCATCCGGTAGGATAAGGGTTTAATCTCCGCCCTCTTATTGACCTGCGGTTCTTCGGTTTTCCTCGCTTCTTGCAAAACGCGGGGAATTCCGAAGAGAAATCCGATGACCGCGCCGGAAACCAGACAAGCCAGGGACCAGAGCGCTGCGGAAGATTTGACACCGATGTTTTGTGAAAAAACGATGACGAAACCGATCACAATTAACCCGGCCGTCAGCAGAGAAGTCAGGAGGACATCTTCGGATTTTTGCAATTGCTCTGATAATTTCATGGGAGGAGCTCCAATTCAGAAATGAAGAGAGACTACGAAACAAACGAAAAAATACGAAACAAACGAAAAATTTCTTTTTTTCGTTTGTTTCGTATTTTTTCGTTTATTTCGTAATCCCTCTTCATTTTCATTTCTGGGCATGGACATAACCGAAAACGAGCGGCATCATAGCGTCACTTTTAGAATGTGGGCAAGATGTTTTCGGGAGAACACCTTATGATTCGCAAAGTTTTTCTGGTCTCACTGGTCTTTGTGCTCAGTATTATCTCGTTGGGAGATGTAAGGAAGACCCCGGCTGCTGAATTCGACCTGCTCATCTCACAGGGCAGAATCATCGATGGATCGGGGAATCCCTGGTTTGCAGGCGATATCGGGATTAGAGACGGACGGATCGCCGAAATCGGTCGGATCGAATCATCCCGCGCCAGGAGGACAATCGCGGCCAAAGGTTTGGTCGTGGCCCCGGGTTTCATCGATGTCCATACGCATATTGAAAGTGGAATCGCCAGGCAGCCGGCGGCCGAGAATTTCTTAAGAATGGGTGTGACCTCTGTCGTCACAGGCAATTGTGGTGGATCGGAATTGAATCTGGGTGAATGGTTTGCCGGCCTCGAAAAGAATGGGGTCTCGATCAATATCGCTTCATTGATCGGTCACAATACCGTCCGGCGTGCCGGAATGAACGGGGATTTCGATCGCCCGCCAACCGCTGAAGAAATGGAGAAGATGCGGGGACTGGTCGAAAAAGGAATGCAAGACGGCGCGGTCGGTCTTTCTACCGGTCTCATTTATATCCCGGGGACATTCGCAAAAACCGGTGAAATTGTAGAACTCGCAAAAGTGGCCGCTGGTCTGGGCGGAGTCTATGCATCGCACATGCGAAACGAAGGTTTGAAGATCGAGGATGCAATCAGCGAAGCGCTCGAGGTCGGACAACAGGCCGGTTGTCCGGTTGAGCTCTCACATTTCAAGGTATCGAGCAAGAAGCGGTGGGGCGCGAGCGGTAAGATTATCAAAATGGTGGAAGAGGCGCGGAGTCGCGGGCTGCAAGTGACTGTCGATCAATATCTTTACACTGCGAGCAGCACTAGTTTAGCCGCCCGGTTCCCTTCCTGGGTCTTCGAGGGGGGGCGGGAGAAGTCATTTGAGCGATTACGGGACCCCGCGACACGCGCGAGCATCAAAAAAGAAATGATCGACGAGAATCAGAAAAACGGCCGGAAAGATTTCTCCTTCTCCGTCGTCGCCAACTATCGGTCGAAGACGGAATACAATGGAAAGAGCATTACTGAGATCACCCTGTTCGCGCGCGGTAAAACCGGTGCTGAAGAAGAAGCCGAGCAGATGATCGAGATGATCCTTGCCGGAGGCGCGCAGATGATCTACCACACGATGACGGATCCGGACCTTGAACTTATCTTCAAGCAACCATTCACCATGGTCGCATCGGATGCCGGGGTGATCGATTTCGAGAGCCCGTCGGTTCCACATCCGCGGGGCGCCGGCAATAATGCGCGGGCGCTCGGCGTCTATGTACGCGAAAAGAGACTGGTTGGAATCGAGGAAGCGATTCGTAAAATGACTTCGCTGCCTGCGCAGACATTCAAACTTTGGGACCGTGGGATACTACGGCCGGGGATGGCTGCGGACCTGGTGATCTTCGATGAACAGAAAGTGATTGACCGTGCCTCATACAAAGAGCCGAAACAGTACCCGCTGGGAATCGATTTTGTCATCGTCAATGGCGAGGTCGTCGTTGAAAGTGGCGCACATACTGGAGGCAAACCCGGAAAAGTTTTGCGTGGAAGAGGCGTTCAGCTGACCGCCAGATAGCGAGAAAATCGGGAGAGAAAAGTGATCACCCAATTCAGTATTTTATCTAACCTTATCTTAATATTTTCGATCGGCATATATGGGCAGACCAAACGAACATTATCTTTCGATGATGTAATCGGACTTAACCGGGCAAGTGATGTGCAAATCGCACCAGACAGCCGTCGTGTCTCGTTTGTCGTAACTTCATGGGACCGGGAGAATGACAGTTTCAATTCGGATATCTGGGTTGCTTATGATTCACGCGAACAAGCCGTCAGACTGACCACCCATCCGAAGCGTGATTATCATCCGCGCTGGTCGCCTGATGCGCGGCGTCTGGCATTTCTTTCAGAGAGGTCGATCGAAAAAGATTCTGCCTCCCCTGTGCGAGGCGGTTCGCAGGTCTTTGTGATCAACGTCATCGGCGGCGAGCCATCGCAGCTGACATTTCACAAGAGCTCGATAGAAAGTTTCGCCTGGTCACCCGATGGGCGGCAGATTGCGTTTCTCGCCGAAGAGCCGCGCGTGTTGCCGAAGACGAAGGCGCCGATTGTCCTCGATCAGGATCAATCGCCGGCCCAGCTCTGGATGCTTGACGTCGGCACGCAGCAAGTCAAACAGCTGACGCGGGGCAGCCGGCATATCACAGCGTTCAACTGGTCGCCCGACGGTTCTCAGCTTGTTTTTACTGCGCGCGCGACCCCGGCGCTCATCGATACCAACACGACGGATGTTTTTATCACGTCGGCAGACCTGAAAAACGCGCCCTATGACACGGCCGGCTCGCGTCAGATCACTCACGGAAATGGAGCTGAATCCGAGCCGCGGTTCTCACCGGACAGCAGCAAGATTTCCTACCTGGCGCACGCCGATGGCGATCCGAACGCCGGGCCGCTGCGAATCCATATTGTTTCGCTTTACGGTGGCGAGCCGTATGCACTGGCGAAAGACTTCGATGGCTATATCACCTCCTATCGCTGGGTTTTCGACAGCCGGCGATTGATCTTTCTCGCTGGCCTGGGTCTCCATGCGCGCATCTATACGATGACGGTGGACGAGCAGACACCGCAGGTCATGACACGGAATGACGGTTTATCGTCCGGATTCTCGTCCACATATGATGGAATGAATATCGCCTTCATTCACGAAAATCCGCGAATGGCCAATGAAATTGCGCTCCTCAGCGCGCGCGCGCTAATCCCCGTAGTGCTCACTAACCTCAACCCGCAGATCGACAAAATTGTGCTGGGCCAGGTCGAATCATTCAAATGGCGATCGGATGAGCAGACCGAGATCGAAGGACTGATCATCTATCCGGTCGGTTATCAAACCGGCCAACGCTATCCACTCGTGACCTATATCCACGGCGGGCCGGAATCAGCCTACGTCAAAGGATTCAATGCAAACTGGAGCGCGTTTCCCCAGGTCTATGCCGGGCGCGGTTTTGCGGTCTTTATGCCTAATTTTCGTGGCTCGTCAAATTACGGCGCGGAATTCGCCCTCTCGAACGCAAAACTAGCCGGGAAAGTGGATTACGAGGATGTCATGAGCGGGATCAGTGAACTGGTCAAAAGTGGTCTGGCAGATGAGCACCGCCTGGCGATTGCCGGATGGAGTTACGGTGGTTATCTGAGTGCGTGGATTATCGGCCACTCCGATCGATTTAAATGTGCGGCATATGGCGCCGGCCTTTCGAACGCCGTCTCATACTGGGGAACAGCTGATATCGTCCATCAACGCGAAAGGCTGCACGGCGGGGTTCCCTGGGAAGCCCGCAAGTCTTTCGATGAACAATCACCCTTGAATTATTTGATGAATGTCAAAACCCCGGTGCTGATCTTTCACGGAGAGAAAGACGAGCGTGTCCCTCTCGGACAATCCCTGGAATCCTACCGGATGCTTAAAAGACTCGGTCTGACCACGCAGCTGGTCATTTACCCGGACCAGGGCCATTCATTGAATGTCCCGAGTTATCAGCTGGATAAGATGAAGCGCGAGTTTTCCTGGATTGAAAAATATTTGAAGTAACGGAAAGTTTTCAGTTTTCAGTTTTCAGTTTCCAGTTTTTCGGTTTTCAGTTTTTTATAGTTTTTAGTGATCAGTAATCAACAATCCCAACTAAAAAAACTGAAAACTGAAAACTGAAAACTGAAAACTGAAAACTGAAAACTGAAAACTGGTTACTAGACAAACTCTTCCATCAACTCATCGAACATCTCTTTGCTCAGGCCCAGCTTCTGATTAACGAGCGGGCCGGAGCGCAGCGCGGGTTCGGTGTCTTCATAAGTCGGCTGCTCATCTCGATAGAAGACCCCGATCGGGATCCGATCACCCCATTCGAAAGACCTTTCGACAGCCATCCGGGCGTTTCCGGGATCATATCCCTCTTCTGCCTCCAACTTATAAATACGCTTGCGGAAGTAATCGTAAGTATTGAGCTTGTTATATGTCACGCAGGGACTGAAGACGTCCACCAGTGAGAAGCCGTGATGGTTAATCGCGCCGGCAATCAAATCCGCCAGGTGCTTATTCTCCCCGGAAAAACCACGCGAAACATAGGTCGCTCCCGAAACCATCGCCAGGGCTACCGGGTTGATCGGCAACTCGACGTTACCCTGCGGAGTTGACTTGGTGCGCATCTCCTTCATCGTCGTCGGCGAGGCCTGCCCGGTCGTCAACCCATAAATTTGATTGTTCATGACGATATAGGTCAGGTCGAGATTGCGCCTCATCGCGTGAATGAAATGGCCGATCCCTATCCCGTAGCCGTCGCCATCTCCGCCGGTAATTACTACGTTCAGCTTGTGGTTGGCCAGCTTAATCCCCGAGGCGACAGCGACAGCGCGCCCGTGCAGGCTGTGCACACCGTAGGTATGGATGAAGCCCGGTAAGTTCGATGAACAGCCAATACCGGATACCACCATGAGGTCTTTCGGATGTATGCCGAGTTTACCCGCGGCAAGCTCGAGTGCGCGCAGCACGCCGAAATCACCGCAGCCTGGACACCAGTCTGGTTCAACAACGCTTTCATAGGTTGAGATCGGGAGTTCAATGACAGCTGCCATGTAATTTTTGCCTCCTACAGAAAAACCAGTTTTCAGTTTTCAGTTTTCAGACTTCAGTTTTTAGCGATAACCATTCCAACTGAAAACTAAAAACTGAAAACTGAAAACTGTTATCGTTAATCAGTACCTGCGCCCGCGCCCAACGCCTTGACGGGCTCCCATGAATAGACCGATCCGGTCTCGGCCCCAATACGTAAATCGCCTTCTTTTTCACCGCTTTCTCGTCCTCGCAACTCCACCACCCAGACACCTTCACTCTCTCCATTGATATGCTCAATTGTTGCGGGCCGCACCTTGTCATTCAAATGGACGCGAATATAGTGATATGCCATCTCGCGCGCTTCATCCTGTGTAACATCGCGGGAGCGCGCTTTGCCCTGGAGAATCGCGGTTACTTCCTCCACGATATGATGCGGCTCAAACGGTTCCCCGTCATATTTGAGGATCAGATCCTTTACGCTGAACCCGGTTTCGGCGCGCAGATGCCGGGCGAATTGTCCGGAAAAATTGCATTCCACACAGATCGTATGTTTGCATCGCTGCAAAATTTCTGTGACCTCCCGGGTGTGAAAAGGATGTAGATATTTGAGCTGCAGGTGATTGGCGCGGATACCCTGTTCAGCCAGCTGGGCAATCGCTTCAATGATCACCCCTTTTGTCGAGCCCCAGCCGACCAGGGTGACTTCTGCGTCCGCCGGTCCTTCGAGTTCAGGTGGTGGAAGCTCTGCGAGGACCAGCGCCATTTTGCGCATCCGCTTCTCCTGAATTTTGCGCCGCACGGGTGAGGTCGTGAATACGTCGCTGATCACGACTCCTTCCTCGTCGTGGTCGTCGGTCGCCGCTACGTACATTGCTCCTTCGGTTCCGGGCAATGCGCGCGGCGAGATGCCCGATTTGGTGAAAGCGTAACGCTTGAACTGTCCTTTTTCTTCATCCGGCCATTGAGAGATGATTTCGCCGCGCTCGATCGGAACATCGTGGCGTAATGCGTCCGCTTCGATTGTCTCCGGATGTTCGGAAACCAGCAGGTCGGAAATAATCGTCACCGGAAGCTGGTATTTTTCCGCCAGGTTGTGCGCTTCCACCGCCGAGTAATAACAGTCCGTCGTGTCGGTCGGGGCGATGATCACACGCGGGTAATCACCCTGCGATGCGCCGTAAACCTGGTTGAGGTCCGCTTGTTCTGTTTTAGTGGGAATACCGGTGGATGGGCCTCCACGCTGGACTTCAATGATCACAACCGGCGCTTCGATCATTCCCGCCATCCCGATCGCTTCGGTCATCAAGGCGAAGCCGCCTCCTGATGTGCCGCACATCGAACGCACACCCGCATGACCGGCCCCGATCGCCAGGTTGACCACCGCCAGTTCATCTTCGCATTGTTTGACGACGACACCGCACTTTGCTCCATGATTGGCCATCCAGTGCAGAATCGAAGAGGCTGGAGTCATCGGGTAGGCCGAGTAGAACTTGCAGCCGGCGGCCACTGCTCCGATCGCGAACATCTCATTTCCGGTGACAAACGGGCGACGAATTCGCGTGAAATTCCATCGATAACCGAGCGGCACCAGATTTTCCTTCGCGTAGTCGAATCCGGCGCGCGCGACGTTTACATTCTGTTCAACTACTGCATCGCCTTTGTGCTTGAAAGTATCCGAGAGGACTTCCGCCGCCATCTCGAAATCGAGGTCGAGCAGATAGATCAACGCGCCCATCGCAACAGTGTTCTGCATAATCGCCGGGAGCCTGCCGAATGGTTTGATCAGCTCCGAAACCGGCATCGGCGCGGTCAGGACGTTATCTCCAATCAACGCCGGATCGACTTTGAGTTTATCGGAGTTATAGATGATCGCTCCACCGGTCGCGACTTCGCGGGCGTGGCGCTCGATCGCGTCCTGATTGAGCGCAATCAGGACATTGAGGTGATCGCCGTGCGAATAGGCTTTCTCTTCCGAGATTCGCACTCGCAGCCAGATATGCCCTCCACGGATGACTGATTGATAGCTGTTGTATGCCGAAAGGTAGAGGCCCAGGCGGCTGCAGGTTTTTGCAAGTGTGTCGCCCGTTTTATCCAGACCGTCACCGGCGGCTCCGCCGATGCCTACAGTAACTTCTCTTCGAGTCGTCATAATGATGGCTCCTGCGGGAATGATTAAGTTTTCAGTCGGGTGTGAATGCTCTGTTCAACAACGAATTCACACTCAGGCAAGGGACATTTGCCGCATCATACTATTCTCTCGCTGATTGGCACAAGAGGTGAAATCTATTCCGGGCCGAACCTCTCTCTTCCGCCTGAACCTCAACTCCCCAGACGATTTGATCATCCCTTCGCAGTAATTCTTAGAGATTTCTCCAAAAAATATAATAAAACCCTGGTTTAAATTTATGATTTTTTGATGATTTAAAAAATCTTTTTGTCTTTGGTCTGATTGCAATAGAATTCTTGAAGTGTATCCAATATTTGCATAATATTTATTGTGGTATAAAAAAGGAAATTGGCCGTAATACAACGGAAGTATATACAGCACGCCCTTCGAGTCTATCGCTTTGCCGGGTTGACCGCAGCTAAAAAAGAGGCGGTCAGACGAGGCTAATTCCATTCAATTCGGCATTCTGCCGGTCACCGAAATAGAGGTGTCTGAGTTTTCTTCACAATTCTGCAGATATGTGCCTCAGGAGGTTTGCATGCGAGATAGTTATTCACTTAGATCATCAGTAATAGCCATACTCGTGTTGTTGCTTTTTTCCTCTTCGATATTGGGTCAGGCAACACGGGGTAAATTGAGCGGATTGATCAATGACCAGACGGGATCGGCTGTGCCGGCCGCGAAGGTCACCGCGAAGCACGTCACGACGAATGAAATATTCCAAACAACCACCGATGAACAGGGAGCATACGTCTTCCCCTCCTTGCCACTCGGTCAATACTCCGTCAGGATTGAAGCGCCGGGATTCAAACGGATGGAAGCGCAGGGGGTGACGCTGGAAATCGGTATACCGGCCAGTGTGAACGGCACACTCGAGGTCGGTCAGGTCAGTGATGCGGTCGAAGTCTCCGGATCTCAGGAAGTAATCAATACCAGCAGCCCGACCTTGACCAATGTCGTCAACACAAGACAGGTTAAGGATCTTCCCCTGTTGGGACGCAACGTTCTCGACCTCGCCCGCCTCCAGCCTGGTGTTGCAGTAACCGGCACCGATACTCGCAACGCCTCTGTCGGCGGTCTGCGAGGTCCGGGGACCTACGTTACTCAGGACGGCATCAATGCCATGGATAACTTCGTCAAGACCAGTTCATTCTTCGCGATCAGCGCTCCTTCGCTCGATTCAATTCAGGAATTCAGCCTGACGACGGGGACCGTTGGTTCGGATGCGGGTCGTGGCGTGGCGCAGGTAACTATGGTCACCAAAAATGGGACCAATGAGTTTCATGGCAGGCTTTTCTATCAGCACCGAAACGACGCCTTGAATGCCAACACCTTTTTCAACAATGCGACTATTGATACGACGACGGGCAAGAGCTTACCCAAGCCGACTTTGCGACAACACTTCGCCGGCTTCAACCTGGGTGGTCCGGTCCTGGTGCCGAAGATCTATGACGGGCATGATAAGAGCTTCTGGTTCTTTGCCTATGAAGCCTTTCGCGAGAATTTCCAGGTGCCGCGCAATCGCACGGTGCTGACTCCGGATGCGCGCCAGGGCATCTTCCGTTATCAGGGTAGAACTCCCGCCGGCAGCGCAACGAATGAGACAGTCAACCTGCTCGGGGCAACCGGCATCGGCACCGAAAAGACCCTCAATCCCATTACATCTGCACAATTGAATGCCATGCCGTTGCCGAACAATACGCTCGTCGGTGACGGGCTCAATACCGCCGGCTATCGTTTTAACGTGAGCGGAACTGATCCGAGCGACAAATATGTCGGGCGCTTCGATCAGCAACTCTTCAATAGCCAGCGCTTCGGATCGCATAAACTCGAGTTCGTTTACAACTACGCTAATTTCCTGCTCACACCTGACACATTCAATAATAACGAGGCGCCTTTCGCGGGCGGGGTCAATGGATATCAATCATCGACACGCACACTGGCGACGGCGGCCATTCAATCGACCTTCGGTTCGCGGGTAACCAATGAGGTGCGCTTTGGTCATCAGCGCGCACCGGTGTTATTCCTGCGCGAGTCTCAGCCGAGCGTATATTTCCTCAACCTCAACTCGGTGACGGACTTCGACAATCCCTTTATGTCGCAAGGCCGCAACACACTGGTTTATCAATTTATCGACAACCTCTCGTTGATCAGCGGAACGCACACTTTCCGCATGGGAACTGATATCCAGTCAGTCACTGCCCTGACTTTCAACGATGCCGGGCTGAACCAGGTGATCGCCCTTGGATCGAATAATGCCAACTCAGATGGCATTCTTAATAGCGCTTTCAACAATCTGCCTGCCGGGGCAACCGGCACGGCGATCGTCAACCGGGCCAAGTCGATCTATGCCGATCTGGTGGGATTGCTCGGTTCGACAACGCAGACTTTCAATGTCACCAGCCCGACTTCGGACTTCGTTCCCGGGGCAACCCGCCAGCGGGATTTCAAGCAACGATCAGCGAGCCTCTATTTCCAGGATCAATGGCGGATGCGGCGCAATTTCACTTTCAATTTCGGGGTGCGCTGGGAATTCCAGGGCGTACCTTATGAAAATAATGGACTCGCTATTCAGCCGGCTGCCGGAATAGCCGGGCTATTCGGCATTTCCGGTCTCAACAACCTCTTCAAGCCCGGCACGCTTGCCGGCAAGTCGCCCACAGCACTTGAATTCGTCAATGGGAAAACAGGCAAAAAACTCTACGGGAATGACTGGAACAATTTTGCCCCGTTCATCGGCATCGCCTACTCGCCCGACTTCGATAAAGGCCCGATGCGCTGGCTCTTCGGACCATCGGGCAAAAGCTCGATCCGCGCCGGTTATTCGATCAGCTACTTGCAGGATGGTTTTACCGTCGTGAGCAACGCCCTGGGTGTGGGAACAACCAACCCCGGATTGATCCAGGCCGTGGGTACCAACACCCCACCGGGTGTACTTACTTCGGCGGGATTGCCTCTGGGAGTTCCCAAGTTCAACCCGATAATAACCGACGAGGGTAACCTCAGTTTCAATACCGACAACGGATTGTGGGCTTTCGATCCTAAGCTGCGAGTCCCCTATGTTCAGCAATGGTCGTTCGGCATCGAGCGCGAAATCGCCAACAACACCGCGGTAGAAGTTCGCTATGTCGGTAACCATGCAGTAAAAATGTTCAGAGCGATTGACTTTAACGAAGTCAATATTTTTGAGAATGGGTTCCTGCAGGAATTTATCAATGCCAAGACGAATCTGGCTCTCAACGGCGGAACCAACTTTGCGCAGGGCACTGCCGGAGTGCCGTTGCCCATTTTCGACACGCTATTCGCAGGAATTGCGCCAAATAGCGCTTATAACAACTCGACATTTATCACTCAACTCAACAACAACAATGTCGGCTCGATGGCTTTTACCCTGGCCAACGCCTCGACTTACCGTGATAATCGCGCAAAACTGACGATCAACGGTCAACCCGCGCCCAATTTCTTCCTTGCCAATCCGAACGCGGCCTTTGCGCGCCTCTTGTCCAACAATTCATACTCAAACTACCACTCTTTTCAGGCCGAAATTCGCCGGAGATTGTCGAGAGGATTTCAACTGCAAGCCAGCTATACCTTCAGCAAGGCGCTGACAGACGGCGTCGACGCGCCTAACAACCAGAGTACGCTGGAGCAGTTCCGCACGCTGCGCAACCTCGCGATCGACAAGCATCGTGCAAATTTCGATCAGACTCACCGCTTTATCGGAAACTTCATCTACGAATTGCCTTTCGGTACGGGCCGCCGCTGGCTAAACAGCAAGATTCCCGTGCTCGGCAAGGTAGTCGAAGGCTGGCAGGTGGGGAGCATCATCTCCTGGCAAACCGGTGGGCCGATTGGCGTCTACTCCGGCCGTGCATCGTTCAACCAATTCAACCTCTTAAACGTAAACAACAACAATCCCGGGTTGAACCCTGCAGTGTTGGTAGGAATGACAGCTGAGGAATTTCGCAATAGCGCGGGAGTCTTCAAGGATAAGGCCGGTGTCTTCTTCTTTGATCCGAAGCTCCTCAATATCACCACCAATGCGTCGACCGGACAATTGACCGGGGCGACGCTCAAGGATGGACTGTTGGCTGCACCTGCGCCGGGCACCTTCGGTAACTTCCCACGCAACCTGATCAACAGCCCGAACTTTTCTCAGGTCGATCTCAGTCTGAGCAAAATGACTCGCTTCCTCGAGAAAGCAAACGTTGAGTTCAAAGCCAACTTTATTAATGCGCTCAATCACCCCAATTTTGCGTTTGCAGATATCGCCTTCGATAATGCGAACTTCGGGCGCATCAATTCAGTTCGAGGCTCAGAACGCCAGATCAACTTCATCCTGGGGATCAACTTCTAGGCTGAAAGATTTGAATAACTGAGAAAATCGAGCCTGGCCACCGCGGACACGACATGCATAGCGGGGGCCAGGCTTTTTGGAGAGTGTGAGTGTCATCGGTGGAGGGCCTGCCCCCGGAATCAACTCTGTCATTTCCACCGTGTCTCTCAAAGCAATCAAAAATCATCCAGGGGTGCTTCCCCGTTCTAAAAGGCAAACTTGGAGGTGTCG
>Ga0081455_10004064_pt1 | contig 16571 bp, 12 predicted proteins | sample TabmetS3T2R1_FD_70207 | JGI IMG/M metagenome (GOLD analysis project Ga0081455, IMG submission 70207) | Tabebuia heterophylla rhizosphere microbial communities from the University of Puerto Rico - S3T2R1 | ecosystem: Host-associated > Plants > Roots > Rhizosphere ... | reverse complement strand
GGCCTTGCCTGCCACGTTCTCGACCTTGTTCTTCACCTTGTCGGTGCCGCTCATGTGCACTCCCCTCTATCTGAGATCGCCCTCCCGATCTGGGTCTACCCCGGCCGCACCGATCCGAACCGTGTCGGCCGGCTCGCGCTCTCGGACCGGCTCCGGCTCCGGCTGCTGCGGCTCGGGTTCGCTCGGCGCCGGTTCCGACGTGGATGCGGTCGCGGTCGCCGGCTGGACGAGCTGGTCGAACAGCAACCGGTAGCGCAGGAACGCGCCACGCAGGTCCTCGGTATCGACCGGCTGGGTCGGGGCCCGGTTGGTGACGCCGTGAGCCTGGCGATAGCTGTCCACGGCATCCGGATGATCGACCGACACGAGGTCGGCCCGAGCGGCGAAATCGCCGGCCGGGTAGCCCCGGGCGTCCAGCACCCGGGTCACGAGCTCGTCGGCCATCCGTACCGCGTTGGCCGGCTGGTCGACGAAGTGTTCCTGCGCGGCGCGCCACTCGGTGACGAAGCGCAGGCGAGCGGGTTCGGGCAGCGGCTCGACCGCGAACCGGGCCCGCTGCCGCTCCCGGCCGCGCAGCTGGGCCTCGGCCCGACGCCGCCGTCCACCGGACTCGATCGCCCGGTCGTACTCGGGACCGAACGCGTTACGCAATCGGCCGGTGCGGCGCTGGGTGAGCGCGGCCAGGACGAGCGCGGCCACGGCCACCACCACGGCAATGGCGACGAGTGCCCACATCCAGGCAGTCATCGGATCCTCCTCGAATCGGCTGGCCTGGTGGTTCCCGGCGAATGCCGCGGAGTAAACAGAGATCGAACTTCCCCACCCGGGTGCGCGCCGGTCGCTGTCCGGAATTGGGCATGATGCAGGGATGCTGGGATTGCCCGACGACGTAACGGCGTGCCTCTTCGACCTGGACGGCGTGCTGACCGACACCGCCAGCGTCCACCGCGCCGCCTGGAAGCAGACGTTCGACGCCTACCTCTCGGCGCGCGGCGGCGAACCGTTCACCGACGACGACTACGACGACTACGTCGACGGCAAGCCGCGCGCCGACGGGGTACGCGACTTCCTGGCCTCGCGCGACATCCACCCGCCCGAAGGCCATCCCGACGACTCGCCGGAGCACGACACCGTCAACGGCATCGGCAACCGCAAGAACGAGTTGCTCAACGAGCGCATCCACCGCGACGGGGTGGAGGTGTACGAGGGCTCGCGCCGCTATCTCGAGCAGGCCCGCGACGCCGGCCTGGACCGGGCGGTCGTGTCGTCGAGCGCCAACGCCCGGACCGTCCTGCGGATCACCGGCCTGGACGAGTACATCCAGGCCGTCGTCGACGGGCACACCATCGCCGAACAGAAGCTGTCCGGCAAGCCCGCCCCCGACTCGTTCGAGGCCGGCGCCCGGCTGCTGTCGGTCGAGCCGTCGGCGGCCGCCGTGTTCGAGGATGCGCTGGCCGGCGTCGAGGCGGGTCGGGCCGGGCGGTTCGGCCACGTCGTCGGCGTCAACCGGATCAGCGACGAGCACGCCAAGGCACTGCGCGAGCACGGCGCCGATGTCGTCGTGAACGACCTGGCGGAGCTGGCATGATCCCGCAGCGGCGGTTCCCGGTCGAGCCGTGGGCGGTGCGCGAGCTCGGCCTCGACCTCGAGCAACTGGCCCAGTCCGAGTCGGTGTTCGCCTTGTCCAACGGGCACATCGGCGTGCGCGGCAACCTCGACGAGGGCGACCCGAACGGGCTGCCCGGCACCTACCTGAACTCGTTCTACGAGACCCGGCCGCTGCCGTACGCCGAGGCCGGGTACGGCTTCCCCGAGACGGGGCAGACGGTCATCAACGTCACCGACGGCAAGGTGATCCGGCTGCTGGTCGACGACGAGCCGTTCGACCTGCGCTACGGCACGCTGCACCACCACGAGCGCATCCTCGACCTGCGCGCCGGTGTGTTGCGCCGCATCGTCGAGTGGGAGTCGCCGGCCGGGCAGGTCATCCGGGTGCGGTCCACCCGCCTCGTCTCGCTCACCCAGCGGTCGATCATGGCGGTGCACTACGAGGTCGAGGCGGTCCGCGACGCGACCCGCGTGGTCGTCCAGTCCACGCTGGTCGCCAACGAGGACCTGCCGAGGCAGTCCAACGATCCGCGGGTGGCGGCGGTTCTGGAACATCCGCTCGAGCCGGTGTACGAGCTGGGCCGTGACACTCGGGCTCTGCTCATGCATCGCACCCATTCGAGCGGGCTGAACATGGCGGCCGCGATGGAGAACATCTTCGACGCGGCCGGCAACGTCGGCACCCGTCTGGAAATACAGCCGGACTGGGCTCGCCTGACTGGTGGAATACCGTTGAACGAGGGCGATCGGCTCGGCCTGACCAAGTTCGTCGCGTACGGCTGGTCCAGCCTGCGCTCGGTGCCGGCGCTGCGTGATCAGGTGGACGGCGCGCTCAGCATGGTCGTGCGCACCGGATGGGATCAGCTCGTCGCCGACCAGCGCGCGGCGATGGACGAGTTCTGGCAGGGCGCCGACGTCACCGTCGAGGGCGACGAGACCGTGCAGCAGGCCGTGCGGTTCGGGCTGTTCCACACCATGCAGGCGGGCGCCCGGGCCGAGCAGCGAGCCGTCCCGGCCAAGGGGCTGACCGGACCCGGCTACGACGGCCACGCCTTCTGGGACACCGAGATGTTCGTGCTGCCGGTGCTGACCGCCACCGCGCCGCACGCCGCCGCCGACGCGTTGCGCTGGCGGTACACCTCGCTCGACCTGGCCCGCGAGCGGGCCCAGGCGCTGAGACTGGGCGGCGCCGCGTTCCCCTGGCGGACGATCCGCGGCCAGGAATGCTCGGGGTACTGGCCGGCCGGTACGGCCGCCCTGCACGTCAACGCCGACATCGCCGACGCCACCATCCGCTACGTCAACTGGACCGGCGACGACGACTTCGAGTGCGACTACGCGGTGCCGCTGCTGGTCGAGACGGCCCGGCTGTGGGTGTCGGCCGGCTACCACGGCGACGACGGCGCCTTCCACATCGACGGGGTGACCGGACCGGACGAGTACAGCGCGCTGGCCGACGACAATATCTACACCAACCTGATGGCCCGCCGGAACCTGCTCGCCGCGGCCGACATCGTGCAGCGTTGGCCGAAGGCGGCCGCCCAGCTCGACGTGTCCGCCGATGAGCCCGCGGCCTGGCGGGCCGCCGCCGTGGCGATGGCTATGCCCTACGACGAGCACCGCGAGGTCCACCAGCAGTCGCGCAATTTCACCGATCGCGAAGTGTGGGACTTCGAGACCAGCGCGCGCGACGACGCCTACCCGATCCTGCTGCACGCGCCCTACTTCGACATCTACCGCAAGCAGGTGATCAAGCAGGCCGACCTGATCCTGGCCATGCACTGGTGCGGCGACCAGTTCACGCTCGAGCAGAAGGCCCGCGCCGTCGCGTACTACGACCCACTGACCGTGCGGGACTCGTCGCTGTCGGCCTGCACCCAGGCGGTGCTGGCCGCCGAGACCGGCCATCTCGAGCTCGCGCACGACTACGCGACCGAGGCGGCCCTGATGGATCTGAGCGACCTCGAGCACAACTCCCGCGACGGCCTGCACATCGCCTCGCTGGCCGGCTCGTGGATCGCCCTGGTCGCCGGCTTCGGCGGGCTGCGCGACCACGACGGCGTGCTGTCGTTCCGGCCGCAGTTGCCGGCGACCATCACCCGGCTGTGCTTCGCGATCCGCTGGCGGGGCGCCACCGTCCAGGTCGCGGTCACGCCCGAGGAGGTCGTCTACACGTTGCGAGACGGTCCGGCCGTCGAGATCCGGCACTGCGCCGACGCGTTCACCCTGGGCGAGAAGCCGGTGCACCGGCCCACCTGCCGGGTGGAGCCGCTCACCCCGACGCCGACCCAGCCGGCCGGCCGGGTGCCCATCCACCTGCGGCCCGGAGACGACGGCACCGAGTAGGACGCGTCTCCTGAGCGTCGCGCAGCAGAGCATGGACTTGGGAGACACGTCCTGGGACGCGGCCTGGCCGGTGTCGGCCAGTTCGCGCTCGAGGTCTTGTGCGCGAGGCTGCCCGGGCGGTCCAGTTGTAACGATTCAGGTCGGATCGTCGGGCGGAGGTCCTGATGCGTGGTGGTCGGCGGGCACGTACCAGAGCATGGGTTGCCCTCGCGCTCGGCGCGGTCGCCGCGGCGTCCGTGATCGCCGTCGCGCCGAGTGCCGGCGCCGCTCCGCCCGTCGGCGTGACCGATCTGCGCACCGACTACGTCGCGAACCCGCTCGGCATCGACGACACGCATCCGAGCCTGAGCTGGCAGCTCGACTCGCAGACCGGCGGCGCCCGGCAGACGGCCTACCGGATCCTCGTCGCCAGCACGCCGAGCCGGCTCACCCCGAGCCACGCCGACGTGTGGGACAGCGGCCGGGTCGCCTCGTCCACGTCGGACGGCACCGCGTACGCCGGCCCCACGCTGCAATCGACGCACCGCTACTACTGGACCGTCCAGGTGTGGGACGGGCCGGGCCGCGCGTCGGACTGGGCCCAGCCGGCCTGGTGGGAGATGGGCCTGCTCGGCGCCGCCGGCTGGCAGGGCGCCCGGTGGATCAGCCCGGACACGGCCGGCCAGGACGAGTGGTCCGACTTCACCGTCGACCTCGACTTCACCATCCGCAAAGGCGCCGCCAGCCTGCTGTTCCGGGCGCAGGACGCCCGCAACCTGTACCTGTGGCAGGTCAACTCCGAGGTGTCGCCCGGCCGCGTGATGCTGCGCCCGCACGTCGAGGTCAACGGGGGATTCAGCCACGTCATACCCGACGTCGACGTCAGCTCGGTGATCACCCAGCAGAACGTCGGCCAGCCGCACCACCTGCGCGTCGAGGCCGACGGCGCCACGATCACCACCTGGATCGACGGCACGCTCGTCAACACCTTGACCGACAGCACGTTCAGCACGGGCACGATCGGGTTCCGGGTCGGCGATTCGACCGAGGACTCGCTCTACGACAACGTCGTGGTGCGCAGCCTCGACGGCACGCCGCTGTTCTCCGACGACTTCTCGACCAGCCCCGACCCGGCGTTCGGCCAGACCCCAATCATCGACGGACAGCTCGAACCGGGCGGCGGCATCACGCTGCTCAACCGCGATCCCGACGCGCCGATGCTGCGCGACGCGTTCACGCTCGGCAAGCCGATCGCGCGAGCGCGCGCCTACGTGGACGGCCTCGGCTTCTACGAGCTGCACGTCAACGGCCACAAGGTCGGTGACGACGTGCTGCGCCCGGCCGATACCCCTTACGACACAAGGAATCTGTACGCCACCTACGACGTCACGAACGAGCTGCGCCCGGGCGAGAACGCGGTGGGCATCTGGCTCGGCAACGGGTACGGGTCGCGGTTCAGCCAGTTCGGGTTCCGCTGGCTCGGCCCGAAGCAGGCCACCATGCTGCTCGACGTCACGTACACCGACGGCACCCACCAGGCGATCACGACCGGCGACGGCTGGACGTGGGCGAGCGGTCCGATCACCGCCAACGACATCTACGCCGGCGAGAGCTACGACGCCCGGCTGGTCCCGTCCGGCTGGGACCGGCCCGGCTTCGACGCCGCCGCCTGGCACCCGGTGACCACGGTGGCCGCGCCGGGCGGGGCGCTCGTCGCCGACGATGTGCCGCCGACGCGCGTGGTCCAGACGCTGCGTCCGGTGAGCCTCACCCAGCCGCGGCCGGGGGTCTACGTCTACGACATCGGGCAGAACATCGCCGGCTGGGAGCAGCTGCACGTGACCGGTCCGGCCGGGACCACCGTACGCATGCGTACGGCCGAGGACCTCGGCAGCGACGGGATGCTCGACACGACCACCAACCGCAACGCGGCATCCACCGACACCTACACGCTGGCCGGCACCGGCGACGTCGAGACGTACGAGCCGCGCTTCACCTACCACGGGTTCCGCTACGTCGAGGTCACGGGCTACCCGGGCACGCCGACGCTCGACTCGCTCTCCGGACGCGCGGTGCACGCCGACGTCGCGTCGACGGGCAGCTTCACGTCGTCCGATCCGCTGCTGAACCAGATCTGGCAGAACAACCGCCGCACCATGCTGAACAACTCGATGAGCGTGCCGACCGACAACCCCGTCCGTGACGAGCGCACACCCCCGGGTATGGACGTGCAGGCCTACCACGACGCGTCGATCCGCGAGTTCGACATGGACCGCTTCTACGCCAACTACCTGCAGGACATGCCACCCGGCACGGCGCTGCCGACCGACGGCGGCAACGCGCAGAACCCGGACATGGGCGGGGACCAGATCTCGCTGGCCTGGACGCTGTACGAGCAGTACGGCGATCACGCCACGCTCGCTCGGATGTACCCGGGCATGAAAGCGTTCGTCGACACCAATGCCACCAACGTGCCCGGCCACATCTGGCCGGCCAACCACGGCTTCGGCGACTGGTGCCCGCCGGTCTACGGCGACGGCGTGAACGGCGGCCTGGGCAGCCCGGGCATCGGGAGCTGCACGAGCGAGGTGTCGCTCGTCAACACCGCGCTGTCCTACCTGCAGGCGGTCGACGTCGCGCGAGCCGCCGCGGCGTTGGGCCAGTCCGCGGACGCTTCGCACTTCACGGCGCTCGCCACGGACATCAAGACCGCGTTCAACGCGACGTTCCTGAACGCCGCGCACGACGGGTACGCCGACGGGCGACAGACCACGAGCATCCTGCCCCTGGCGCTCGGCCTGGTGCCGGACGAGGACGTGCCCGCCGTCGGCGACAAGCTCGTCAGCACGATCCTCGACACCGACCACGGGCACCTGGACACCGGTATCTTCGGCACGCGCTATCTCGTAGACGCGCTCGCCCGCATCGGCCGCGTCGACGTGGCCATGACCGTGCTGGACCAGACGACGTATCCCGGGTTCGGCTACGAGATCGGCCAGGGCGCCACCACCGACTGGGAGCAGTGGACGTACCGCTCGAACATGGAGTCGCACGATCACGCCATGTTCGGCGGCATCAACGCTTCGCTGTACACGCAGCTCGCCGGGATCACGCCGACCGACCCGGGCTACGCGACGGTGCGGATCGCGCCGCAGGTGCCGCCGAGTCTCGGCCACGTGTCCGCCTCGATCGATACCGTGCGCGGACCGGTCGCCTCGTCGTGGACGCAGACCTCGGGGGCGTTCGACCTGACGGTCACGGTGCCGACCAACTCGACCGCCACGGTCGTCGTGCCGCTGTTCGGCCAGGACGGGCAGACCGTGACGGCCGACCACGACGCCACGCTGCTGCGCGTCGAGGGCGACACCGCCGTCTACGCCCTCGGTTCCGGCCCGGCGCACTTCCACGTCGGGCGCGGGTAGGCGGACGCGGTCAGCTCGTGAAGGGCGCAGGTCCGAAGCGGCCGATGGCGACGAAGGCGGCCAGGGCCAGATAGATCATGTCCAGTGGCGCGTACATGAGTTCGTGACGGCGGATGCGCACGACCACGGCGCCGGCCATGACCACGACCAGACCGAGGGCCGCGAAGGGCACCAGCACCGGCGCGATGTCGAGCAGCGCGGGCAGGATCAGGCCGACCGCACCCAGGATCTCGAATGCACCGATGGTCTTGAGGGTGCCGGCGCCGAAGTCCATGACCCATTCCGCGGCCTGCACCGTCGCCGCCAGCTTCTTCTGCGGAATGAACAACTTGGTGCTGCCGGCAACCAGGTAGACCGCAGTCAGCAGTCCGGCAACGCTCCACAGTGCGGCGTTCATGAGATCTCTTTGAGCTGGCCGGGCTGGTAGTCACCCCCGCGCTGCTGCAGGATGACGTTCAGCCGGTTGAAGGTGTTGATCACGGCGATCTGGGCCACCAGCGCCATCAGCTGCTCGTCGTCGAAGTGCTTGGCCACGTTCGCCCACACGTCGTCGCTGACACCAGAACCGTCGGCCATGCGGGTGCCCTGCTCGGTGAGCTCCAGGGCGGCCCGCTCCGGCTCGGTGAAGACCGTGGTCTCCCGCCAGGCCGCGACCAGGTTCAGCCGTACCGACGTCTCCCCGGCCTCGGCGGCGTCCTTGGTGTGCATGTCCAGACATCCCCCGCAGCCGTTGATCTGGCTGGCGCGGATGTTCACCAGTTCCCGGGTTGTCGCCGGCAACGTCGACTCGGCCACGACCCGGTTGGCCGAGACGATGTACTTCCCGAACTTCGGCCCGAGCTCGGTGGCGAACGGGTTGAGTCGCGCGTCCATGGCATCTCCTCCGTTGTAGTGGGGTTCCACCTACTTGGACGAGAACGCCGGTCAGAACGTAACAACGGGCCGCTCTACTCGGGACGGGACCGCAGGCCCATGGCCGCGAGGCGATGCGGGTCGGTCACGGACAGGACCTCGACGATCCGACCGTCGACCACGGTGCACGCCATCACGCCCATCAGCCGGCCGTTCGCGCCGAACGCCACGACGCCGGACTGCCCGTTGACCAGGGCCGGGCGCGCAGTCACCGTGGCCCGAGCCCCGCGCACGGCCCGAGCGGCCACCTCGGTCGCCCCCAGCCTGACGACCACCCCGTGCGCGGTGTACGAGCGCCACGCCACCTCCGGGTCGAGCACGCGCAGCAGCCCTTCGAAGTCTCCGCTGCGGGCTGCCGCGAGAAACGCATCGACCACTGCGCGCTGCTGCTGCAATTCGTCGATCGGCCGGTGCGCACCCTGGACCTTCCTACGAGCCCGGCTGGCGAGCATCTTGGTGGCATCCGGGGATCGGCCGACGATCTGGCCGATCTCGTCGAACGGCACCGCGAACATGTCGTGCAGCACGAACGCCAACCGCTCGGTAGGACCGAGGGTGTCCAGCACCACCAGCAAGGCCAGCCCGACCGATTCGGCCAGCAGCGCGTCGTCCTCCGGCGCGCCGTCGCCGTCCTCGGTCACCACCAGATCGGGCAGCTGCTCGTCGAAGGACGCCTCGGGCCGGGCCTTGCGCGAGCGCAGCACGTCGATGCAGACCCGGCCCACCACGGTGGTCAGCCAGCCGCTGAGGTTGTCGATCGTGCGTGCGTCCTGGCGGGCCAGGCGCAACCACGCCTCTTGCACGGCGTCCTCCGCGTCCGCCCGCGATCCGAGCATCCGGTAGGCCACCGCCACGAGGCGCCCGCGCTGCTGCTCGAACGCTTCGGCCAGAGCGTCGTCCGGACCTGGTCCGGTCATGTCGTTACCTTCCTGGAGCGAGTTCCGTCATCTGTATGACGAGCTCGGAAGCACCGACGTAACCGAGGAACGGCCTCGCGCGCAACCCGGAATCAGGCGGGTCGGCCCCGGCCACGGCCCGGCTTCGGATCCCGGCGCCGCAGCAGCGCCGCGCACAGCGCCACACAGGCCACGCCGATCAGCAGGCAGCAGCCGAGGTCGAACAGGTACGTCGCCGCCGTGTGGTTCCACAGCGGGTCCTTCGGCTGCGACTTGACGTTCGGGTTGCCGGCCATGAGCACGCGGTTGAGGTCGATCGACGAGCCGACGGCGGCGTATCCCCATCGGGCCGGCGCGAGCCAGCTGATCTGCTCCAGGCCAGGCTTTCCGACCAGCACGACCAGTCCCCCGGACAGCACGAGTTGCGCCATCGTGATGAGCACCAGGAGCGGCATCGTCTTGTCAGCGCTGTCGACGAGCGTCGAGACGACCAAACCGAGCATCACCGAGGCCACCGTCGTCACGATGACTGCGATGACCACTTCCACCAACGACGAGCCCAGCAACACACCGTCGCTCGGCGTGCGGCCGAGGACGCCGATCAACGTGAACACCAGGGCCTGCAGCGAGACGATCAGGGTCAGCACGACGATCTTCGACCCGAGGTAGGCCGTCAGCGACAGGCCGATCGAGCGCTCGCGGCGATAGATCGAGCGCTCCTTGACGATCTCGCGGACCGAACTGGCCATGCCCATGAAGCAGGCGCAGAGGATCAGCACCATCAAGACGGTCGGCGCGTCCTGGTTCGGTTGGTCGGGCAGCGGATGCAGCCCGTTCTTCGCCGGCACCACCCGCGGGATGATGCCCAGCAACAGCGGGAAGGCGATGAGCAGCCGGATGTAGGAGCGGTCCGACGCCACGACGGAAAGGTAGCGCCGGACGAGGGTCGTCAGCTGCCGGATGACCGGCTGCTGGCGGATGCTCGGCAGGTCCTCGATCTTGCTGGCCTGCGGCGCCCCCACCGCCGCGGCTCGATACATCTTCGAGGCGCGGAACCGGTCGCCCCACTCGGCGCCCGGCGTCGCCTCGAGGGCCAGGAAGACGTCGGCGAAGTCGTTCTTGCCGAAGTAGTTCAGCGCGCTGCGCGGCGGGCCGAAGTACGCGACGTGCCCACCGGGCGCCAGCATCAGCACCAGGTCGCAGACGTCGAGGTTGGCCACACTGTGCGTGACCACGACGACCGTGCGGCCGTCGTCGGCCAGCGTGCGCAGCGAGTGCATCACCGACTTGTCCAGGCCCGGGTCGAGGCCGGAGGTCGGCTCGTCGAGGTAGAGCAACGACGGCTTCGTCAACAGTTCCAGGGCGACGCTCGTCCGCTTGCGCTGGCCGCCGGACAGCCGGGCCACCTGGGTTTTCGCGTGCTGGGTCAGGCCGAGTTCGGCGAGCACCTCGTCGACGCGGGCACTGCGTTCGGCCGCGCTGACGTCGGGCGGGAAACGCAGCTCGGCTCCATATTCCAGCGCCTTCCGCACGGTGAGCGACGTGTGCAGGAGGTCCTCCTGCGGTACGTAGCCGATCCGGCGGCGCAGCTCGTCGTAGCTGCTGTAGAGGTCGCGCCCGGCGTACATGACGGTTCCCTCGTCGGCGGGGCGGAATCCGGTCAGCGCGTTGAGCAGTGTCGACTTGCCGGCACCGGACGGGCCGACGACGGCCAGCAAAGTTCGAGCGGGCAGGCGGAAGCTGACGTCGTGCATCAGCTGCTTCTGCCCGGCGTACACCGCCAGCCCCTGCGCCTCGAAGGTGACGTCGCCGGTGTCGACGAACTCGATGAGCCGGCTGCCCTCCACCTGCAGCAGGTAGTGGCCGATCGTGATGACGTCGCCCTCGTACACCGGTGCCTGCGTGACGCGCTGGCCGTTGACGAACGTCCCGTTGGCCGAGCCGAGGTCGGCGATCTCGGCCTCGCCCTGCTGGACGCGCAGTTCGGCGTGGTGGCGCGAGACGAGCAGGTCCGGCAGGTGCAGGTCGCTGCGCGGATCGCGACCGACCGTGATCCGCCCGATGGCCAGCGGGTGGGCCACCTGCTGCTGGTGCTCCAGCTGGGTCACGCCGGTGTCGTCGCCCGCGTGGGCGGACGGCAGTTCGGTACGTCGGCGCAGCACGGTGGCCATTCCCCGCCCCCGGTCGACGACCGGTTCCGGAGCCGGCGGGGCCACATAGGTGATCGCGACCTCGGGGCCGCGCGGGTCGCCGAGAAAGACCCGAACGGTGCCGGCCTGTCGCACCAGCAGGCCGGTCGCGTCCAGGCGCGCGCCGTTGTGCCAGCTGCCGTTCGAGCTCACGTCGCGGATCCGCCAGCCCTGCTCGTCCGGTTCGATCAGCAGATGACGCCGGGACACCCGGACGTCGTCGATCAGCACGTTGGCCTCGATAGAACGGCCGATCACGCAGGACGTCCGGGGTTTGACGATGACCTCGACCGGGCCACCGGACTTCGCGTCGCCGGTTCGCACCGACAGGGTGCCGACACTCACGCGCAGCCTCCACGAACGATCATTGCTGCCTCGTATCCAGAACGACGTGGTCGGCCTTCGCCGAGGCGGCGATTCCGTTGCTGTCACTGCTGACGGAGACGATCCGCACCCCGAACGGCAGGTCGGGCAAGGGCACCGGAATGGGCGGGAACAGCGTGGCCAGGTCGCCGAGGCCGGTGATCAGTCCGCCGAGGCTGCCGGCCCCGTCGACCTGCAGATCGGTCGGCGTCAAGGTCAGCTCGCCGTTCTGAGCCTGCAGCTTCCCGCTGCCCGTCACGGCGATCTCGGTGCCGCCCACCGACAACTTCCCGGACACCTTTATCGCGCCGTTGTCGCCGGGCGACAGGGTGATGTTCCCCGGCTGGGTCGCGAGATAGCGGTTGAGATCGGCGTACCCGACGGTGGCCGTGGCCGAGACGTGATCGACGGGAATCCGAGTCACGTTGTTGTCCATGGCTTTCGACAGCGGGATGTGCGCGCCCTTGAGATGGGCGGTCACGTGCTGGATGTGCGGGCCCTCCGGCGGGGTGAGGCCGCCGATGCCGACCTTGATGTCGGTGTATCGCCCGGTCAGCACCTGGGACAGGAACGGGAACCCCCCGAAGGACACGCTCGGATTCTCGACCAGACCCTGGCTGCGCTGGACGACCTCCTTGACCGCCTTGGTCGACGCGACGGATGCGGCCACCCGATCGGCCACGACGAGCACGACCACCAGCACGATCAGGATGCCGGCCAGCCAGCGGGTTCGCCGGCTGAGACGGCGGCGCCGGGCCGGCGGCGCCGCAACGGCACCCGCAGGGTCGACCGCGGGGTCGACCGGGCCAACCTCGTCGACCGGCACGGTCGGCCACTCGGCCGGCCCGGACCCGAGGGGCATGGTCGCCGCGCCGCTCGGCGAGCGGTCGGCGAGGACGAGTTCGGGCCCCGCGGAGTCGCCGAGGTGCAGCCGCACCTCACCGGCGTCCGGGATCTCGACGCCGGCCGGTCCGATGCGGACGCCGGCGGCCCAACTCCCGTTCGTGCTCACGTCGCGGATGAGCCAGGCCGAGCCGGCGGGCTCGACGACCAGGTGGCGGCGGGACACCCGGCTGTCGTCGACGACGATGTCGGACTCCGGCGCCCGGCCGACGATCCACGAGCGGTCGGGAGTGATCGTCGTGGACACCGGGCCGTCGCCTCGATCGGCGCCGGCCACGACGGTGACGCTAGCGGCTCTCATGCTCGGCTCTCGCGTCGCCGGGCGAACGAGGTGCTGAACACGCGGCGGCTCCGGCGGCATTCGGTGGGGGCCTGCAGTGAGACAGCAGAATAGCCGAAGAATTCGCCGAATCTAATGGCCTGAAGGGTAGAGCTGACCCTTGATGCCGTCGACGGAAATGCTCATACCCGCGCGAATCGTCACGGCCATGCCGGGCTCGACCTTGGCGTCAGGGCGGTCGTCGCGATGCAATAGCCATCGCTTCGAGGACGCGTTACGCAATGCGATCATCCCGGTCTCCGGATGGCGGATGACATTTCCGATAACAATGTCTGTCTTCTCGTCGCGAACCGGCGCGAAATGGCGGCGGTGAATTGCCTTGCCCGCTTCGAGAACTGCGGTCGTGTGCGTGACGAGCAGCGCCGGCGCGGGAAGGGTCGTCCGGCAGTCCGGCTGGGCGCACTCCGCACCCGGACGGGACGCGTCGTAGAACTGCTGGGAACCGCACGCCGGGCACCGTCGAACCAGATCACCCAGGCGCCGCATGGCCGATCGCCACTGGCTCTCGGTCACTCGGCCGACCGCGGGATCGCGCAGCCCGACGGTGAACGCGGTCGTGAACAGGTCACGCACGTAGCCGGGCAGCGCCGGCCAAATGATGATCGGATTGTCCTGCACCGTCGAAACCGGCCGGTTGGATCGGTCGTCCGGGTCGAAAATGAACAGCGGCCGATCGCCCAGTAGCGTGCGCAGACTGTCGGGGGTCAGATCGGCCAGCGCATGTTCTCGCGCACCGAAAAGCGGATGATGCCGCATAAACAGATAGAACAGCACTACGGCGAGGGCATGCCGGTCGGCCACGATGCTCGGCACCGCTTCGCCCCGGACGATTTCCGGCGCCATGAAATAGGGCGTGCCCAATACGTCGCTGCGATCGCCGTCCACGCAGACGTTGTCGTTGTCGCAGATCTGAATATCACCGGAATTGGGGTCGACGAACAGGTTGCCGAAACTGATGTCGGCATAGCACAGCCCGCTGGCGTGCAGAGCCAGGAAGGCATCCGACAGGTTGGCCGCCGCCCGGCAGACGACTTCGAGTGGTACCTGGACGCGAGCGTTCATCAGGGACGCCAGCGACTCGAACCGGGGGTCGCGGGCCGGCATGACGTAGCCGAAGCTGCGCCGGTCGTCGGTGCGGGCGATGTCGATCGGCCACAGGAACGCCCGGCCCGGCGCGCCCAGCGCCAGCAACCGGCTGATGCGATTGAACTGCCCGGTACTGGCCGAACCGGGCCGGTACCACTTGAGCGCCAGGGCGCGCCCGACGTCGCGCGCCGCGACCTCGTAGACCAGGCCCTGGGTGCCGGCGCCGAGCAACCGCCCGATCCGCAGCACCTGACGCGACGCGGCCAGTCGGACCACGTCGCTCGCCGCGATGCCGTCGCTCATCGCCTCATTCTCCCGCCGGTGCCGGGCCGGATTCGATCCACACGGCGGCAACGGTGGCATCGTCTCCGCTCACGTCCGCGGCTTCCCGAGCCCACTGACCCAGGACGTCGGATCCGATCGGCTCTCCCGTGTCACGACGCAGGGTCGCCAGTTCGGCCGCCGCCCGCAACATCGAATCCTCGGCCGGATAGGCATTGTCGAAGCCGTCCGTGGCCAGCAGCACCAGGACCGGCGCCGCGCCCGCCGGAATCGCCGCGCAGCGGACGGCACGATGCGCGTCCGGTTGGCTGATCGATTCGGTGAGCCCGTCCGACCGGCGTTCCGGATCCACGAGCCGGCGGGCCCGCCCGTCGGCCGCGACGGCGATGACGTCGCCGTCGCCGATCCGCACTATCTCGACGGCCTCGCGCGTGATTCGGCACAGCAGCGCCGTCGTGCCGTAAGCCACCCGGCGGTTGGTGGCCCAGGCGGCGTACACGTCCGCCGCGCCGACGCCGGTCGGAGCGGCGATGTCGGCTGGGGTCAGCGGATGGCCGGCCAGGTGTCGGTCGACCCGCCGGCGCCACTCGGCGATCAGCGCGGCCGCCATCGCGTCCGGGCCGGGCGGGTCCGCCGGCACGGCCGCGGCCGCAGCCACCACGAAGTCGGCACCGACCCGTCTGCGTACGCAACGCGGATCGCTGTGCCCGTCGGCGATCGCCACAGTGCCTAGGACCGGCCGGCCGTCCCCGTGGGTCCACCCCACGGCGTCGTCGCAGCCGCGCTGCTGCTGCCGGTGCGTGGCGCCGGTCTCGCCGGCCGTCGTGATCTCCACCCGTTCGATTCGCACGGACGCCTCGGGCGGTACCGACCGTTCGAACGACACCCTGGCCCCCGTCCGTCACGACGGCCGGCTGTCGCCGGGCGCGTAGAACAGGTCGTCGTCGCCGGGAACGCCGAGCGACGAGCCGGACTCACGAAACGTCGGTGCCACTGCCGTCGAGGCCCACCGGATCGCCGCGACGATGGCATCCGGATCGTTCGCCAGCACCGGCCGTTGCCCGCTCTCGTGGCCGATGAAGGTCTGCAGCACGCTCTGGTCGGCGTCGCGGCCGATGGCGATCGCCAGCCGGATCGCCCGCGATCCCCACGTCGTGTCGAGCAACTGGCGCAGGCCGTCGGCGAAGTCGTCGGTCGGTTGGCCGTCCGAGACCAGGACGAGGACGGGCGAGAGTCCGCGTTCGGGCAGCGCCCGCAGCCCCTCGGCCACGAGGGACAGCGCCGCCCCCATGTCGGTGAACCCGTCGGCGTCGACCGGTTGCCAGCGAAACTCGCCGACCGGGACAGGGTCGGCGCAGTGCCACTGCGCGCCGGTCGAGAACGTTACGGCGCGCACCATGACATCGGCGGACATGTTGCTCTGGGCCGCGGCGCGCAGGGACGGCAGCGCCTCGGAGATCGCGACGTTCAGAGCCTGGATCTTCCCGTCGGCGCGCATGGATCCGCTGATGTCGAGGATCCACACGAAGTGCAGCTGCCGGCGAGCCATCGGACCGCCGAGTGTCCGCAGCGGCTGAACCTCGTCCGTCATTTCGACCCACCCTCAGCGCGCCCGCCAGACGAGTCAGGATACGTCAGCCGCGTTCGTCCGACATGTGCGCCGAACGCCCGAAAAGCCCTGCGCCATAAGGCATTCGCTCGCGCGACGACACTCCACGGCGGTGGCCACGGCGGTACAGTCCTGCCTTTAGCCGACCGTGCTGGGGGAGCCATGGTCAATCCGCTCGTCCAAGCCGCGGAGCACTTCCCCCTTCCGCAGCTCATGGCCGACCCGAACCGGTGCCGCAACGTGCTCAATGACGTCGGCGCCGACCCGGCCGAGGTGTTCCTGCTGGTCGCGGCGCTCGAGGCCCGCGTACCGCAAACGCTCATGGACCACCAGGCGACCGACGATCTGTCGATGGTCGAGCCGCGGCTCGTGTCCGAGCTCAACCAGCGGGGCATCGAGCGAGTTCGGGCCGAGTGGGCGGTCAACGCGTGGAAGGACGTCGTCAGCGGGTCGCCGCTCGGTCAGAAGACCGTGATCCGGCAGACCGAACCGCCGCCCCGGCCCCAGCCGGCGGCCGCGACCCAGCCGGCGGCACCGACCGAACCGGTGGCACCGACCCAACGGGTGACGCCCACCCAACCGGTGACGCCCACCCAACCGGTGGCGCCGACCCAGCCGGTGGCGCCGACCCAGCCG
>Ga0081455_10004063_pt1 | contig 16576 bp, 21 predicted proteins | sample TabmetS3T2R1_FD_70207 | JGI IMG/M metagenome (GOLD analysis project Ga0081455, IMG submission 70207) | Tabebuia heterophylla rhizosphere microbial communities from the University of Puerto Rico - S3T2R1 | ecosystem: Host-associated > Plants > Roots > Rhizosphere ... | reverse complement strand
CGGGTCTCGTTCCGCTTCGCTCCACTCGCCCGGGACACGAGATCTCGTGTCCCGGACGAGCGAGCGCGCCAGCGCGAGCGAAGATCCGGGACCCAGGGGCCACACGATGACCGCATGCCGGCGGCTCTCATGGATTGAATGATTCTAGGGGCCAGGGCGCTGATTTCCCGGCATCGAGCGGCTACGATAGTGCCATGAACGAACAAGAGCCGTTGAGACCTGACGACTACGTGGAGACGCCGCGCGACCGCCGCATCGCCAACGCGGTCCTGCTGTTCTTTGTCATCCTCGTGGTCGGCGGCGGGGTGTGGCTCGCCAACGCCATGTTCGAGCAGCGCGCGCTCGACAACTGCATCTCGCAGGGCCGCACCAATTGCGCGGCCCCGGTCGACGCTCCGCGCTAGCGCATGATCCCGAAAAAGCCTGCCCCGGACTTGATCCGGGGTGGATACCGGTTTTCGGAAAAGATCATGCTCCAGCAAAGAGCATGATCCCGAAAAGTGGATACCGGTTTTCGGAAAAGATCATGCTCCAGCAACAAGCCTCAGCGCACCGTCCGCCAGGCCCACAGCACCGCCAGCGCGACGATGATGGCGACGATGAGCGCGCCGTAGCCGAGGATGCCGATCACCAGCGCGAGGTGATAGCCGACGAACGATCCGGCGATGCCCACGAGTGCGCTCGTCAGCAGCGTGCGGTTGGCGCCGGCGACCTGGCGCGACAGCCAGCCCGGACCGGCGAAGCGGTCGAACAGCAATCCTGCGGCGATGCCGATGATGAGCAGGATCAGTAAAACAGCCCCCGGACCAAGCATGTGGTTTCCTCCCTGGCGACGGTGCGAAACGCCCCGATGCTAGTCGGGGCCGCCCGCGGCCGGTAGGAACCTTCCGCTCTCTCCACACATTTTCCTGGTGCTTGCTGCCTGCCCGTTGGCGCAAGCGCATGCCATGGAGGACGTTATGCCGGCCAGGTCGAAGAAGCAGCAAATGGCTGCGGGCGCCGCACTCGCAGCCAAGCGCGGGGAGCGCTCGAAGACGAGCCTCAAGGGCGCCTCGCGCCAGATGGTCGAGTCGATGAGCGAGCAGCAATTGCGCGAGTTCGCGGGCACGCGGCGAAAGCGGCTGCCGACCAAGCGAAGGGGGTGAGACGGACGCCACCGCGCGTCTTTGCTTCGCCTAACCCCGTTTGCGCCGCCTGCGCCGCTGCTCCCTGCATTTCGCGCACTTGCATCCGACCGGCTCGAGAAAGAGCTCGAAATACTCTTCCCCGTAGTCGTAGGTGATCTCGTCGCCCGGCTTGATCGCCTTGATCGCGCGCAGGATGACCTTGCCGCGGACGACGTCGGATTCGGCGTTGGGACGGCAGGAATGATTGGCGTAGCGGGCGATGTTCCGGCGGCTCGCACCGTCCACCGTCCAGCGGCGGTTTATCTCGTAGAGGTAGCGCGCTCCGCGTGCCTCGAGCCGCGCCGCCTGCGCCGTGCTGATGCGAGGCCCCTTGTATTCGACGATGAAGGCGCCCTTGGCGATCTCCGCCGTGGCGAACAGGCCGAGCCCGCTCGCGGAGCGCCCGACGCGGTAGGGTTTGCGCGAGCGATTGGGCCGCACCGCCACCGCTCAGGCCGCCCGTTCGGCACCGGTACTCGTCACCGTGAGCCGCGTCTCCACCGGCACCGGCTCGCGCAAGGTCGAGAGGCCCGGGCAGCCTTCGAACGCCAGACGCTCGATCTCTCGCAGCTTATCCGGCGGTGCGTCGCTGGCGACGTTCACCTCGATCGTCACCTTCTGAAAGCCCGAGCTGGGCGCCCCGGCGATCATGTGGCCGCGCACGTCGAAATCGCTGCGCGCCACCGCCTCGAAGCTGTCGTAGGTCACGCCGAGCTTGGCCGCATAGAAGGCGAACACCGCGGCATAGCAGCCGACCGCGCCCGAGAGCAGGAATTCGAGCGGCGTGGGTGCGCAATTCTGCCCGCCCACGTGCACCGGCTCGCTGATGACGAACTTGTAGCCGCTCTTCCGGCAGTCGACGAGCTCGTTGAGCTGTCCGATCGACGTCACCTTGACCTCGACGAAGCTCTGCGGCCCGTCCGGCGCCGGCTTGTCCGGATGCGCGCGGTAGCGGCGCTCGCGCGCGTCGGTGATCTCTTTCAGCTCGGGAAAGCAGTCGCAGACCTTGGCCATTCGTGAGCTCCTGAGCGCGTGCCGTCGCGCGTTCGCGCGCATGATGGGCGGGAGACTACTTCAACTCGACGCGGCCGACCTGGTTGACCAGGCTGTTGGCGGTCACCGGATTGCCCCCGCGGTCGACGTCCATGTTGCGCACGATGTCGCCGCCGCCCGGGATCGCCCAGCTCTGGAACTTCTCGGTCTTCGGGTCGAAGCGCACGATGGTGTTGGGCTTGACGCCGGATTCGCTGTACCAGAGCGCGCCGCGGGCGAAGACGATGCCGTAGGGCTGCGAGTTGGGCCCGCTCGGCGAGGGCCATTCCTTGTGCGCGCGGGTCGCGAGGTCGAGGCGGCCGAGATAGCCGCGCGCGAAATCCGTGTACCAGACCGCGTCGTCGGCCGTGATGGCGAGGCGGCGCGGGCGCGAGGCCGCGTTCGGCAACGGGAATTCCTTGATCGCCATGCTCTTGCGGTCGATGGTCGCGATCTTGTTGCTGCCGAATTCGACGAAGACCGGAGTGTCCTGGGAGTTGATCACCAGCCCATAGGGCCGCGAATTCGGCGTGGGCGAGCTCGCGAGCTTCACGTCGCCGGTCTTGGGATCGAGCCGGCCCACCATGTTGCCGTTCTGCACCGTGAACCACACCGTGCCGCCCGGATCGACGGCGATGGTGTGCGGATCCGTGGCCTTGGGATCCGGCATCTTGTATTCGAAGATCTCGCCGGTCTTGGGGTTGAGCTTGCCGACGAGGCCCGCGTGATTGCCGGTGAACCAGATGTTGCCGGACCTGTCCTCGGCAAGCCCGTGCGGACCGGTCTGCGCGGTGGCGAGCGGATATTCCAGCACCGCGCCGGTGTTGGGATCGAGGCGGCCGAGGCGGTCGGACATCTGCCCGGTGTACCAGATCCCGCCGTCCCGGGTGGCGAGCGGATCGTGCGGGCGCGAGCCCGGCGTCGGCACCGGCCAGAGCTTGATCGCGGCCTCAACCGGTCCGCCGACGATGACGGCGTTAGGCCGCTCCCGCTCGGGGAAGCTCGCGATCAGATAGTTGGTGAGCGTTTCGACCTGATCCTTGGGCACGGGCACGTCGAAGTTGAGCATCATGCGCATGACCGTGCGCCAGCCCTCGGGCGTGTAGCCCACGCGCGCACGATTGATGTCGTGGCAGCCGCCGCACACCGCGACGAAGGTCTCCTTGCCCGGCCCCTCGGGAAAGCCCGGCTCCTGCGTGCGTGCCGGCGGGGACGAGCACAGCAAGGCGACGGCAATCACCGGCAAGAATGGATGCTGCGACATGGTAGCTCTTTGAATCGCCGCTTGCGGGCTCGCCCATCGTCCGCACGTGAAATTGACCGGCGGATGGCGGCCCGGTCAAGCGTCACAATGCTGCACCTCGTCTCGCTCCGCCCGCCCCGGCACGCGCGCGCGGCAGCTCACCACAGCTCCTTCGATGCGAGCTGGGCGCCCTCGGCGAGCGCGGCGAGCTTCATCCACACGATCTTGGAATCGACCTGCAGCCGGCCGGCGAAGGTGCCGAAGCCGCAGTCGACGCCGGCGATGACGTTCTCGCGGCCGACCACGCGCGCATATTGCACGATGCGGTCCGCCACAAGCTCGGGATGCTCGACGAAGTTCGAGGTCGAGTCGATCACGCCGGGGATGATGATCTTGCCCTCGGGCAGCTTCACGTCCCGCCAGACCTTCCACTCGTGCCCGTGGCGCGGATTGGCGCCTGGGAACGACACCGCCTGCGGCCGGCCCATGAGCACGATGTCGACGATGTCCTTGAGCGGCACGTCGTTGTGGTGCGGGCCCTGGGTCGACGCCCAGCAGATGTGCATGCGCATGCGCTCGGGCGGGATGTCGCGGACGGCGTGGTTGAGCGCGGCGACATGGGTGGTGATCACCTTGCGGAATTCCGCGAGGCTCAGATGCGCGAACACCATGTGCCGGCTGAGCGCGAGATCCGGGCAGTCGAGCTGCAGCACGAAGCCGGCGTCGACGATTGCGCGGTATTCGCGCGCCATCACCTCGGCCAGCGCGTAGAGATAGGCCTCGTCGGAAGGATAGTGCTGGTTCTTGAGGTAGCGCGCGATCTGCCCCGGCGACGGCGAGGTCATGAACGCTTCCTTCGCGCCGGCCGCGGCGGTCGCGGAGCGCGCCCGCGCGATGTCGGCCTCGACCGCCGCGAAATCCTTCCATCCCACCGGCCCCGAGCAGGCCGGCCGGTGCTGGAACGGCGAGGCGAAGTAGGCGAGCATCGCCGAGAGCTCGGGGAAATCGGGCTCGCCGGTGCCGAGGGGCGGCGAGCTCGGGCCGTCGAAGCCGGCGAGGCGGTCCTTCACGTGCGTGGTGTAGTCGGTGCGGCCCTGCTCGCCGTCGTTGATCACGTCGAGCCCGCAGGCGACCTGCTTGCGCGCCGCCTCGGCGACGGCATCGCGCACCGCGTCCTCGAGTTCGGCTGCCTTGGCCCCGGGGCTGTTCTGCTCCGCAAGCAGGAATTCCACCACCCGCGGCGGCCGCGGCAGGCTTCCGGTATGGGTGGTGAGGATGCGGTCCGTGCTGCGCTGCATCGCGTCGTCAGGCCGCCTTCGCCTCTTTGCGCGCGAGGAAGTCGACGAAGACTTTCGCCATCTCCGGCTCCTTGGGCGCCCAGTCCTCGGCCGGGACGAGATCGATGTCGATATCGCCGGGGAAGAGGTCGTAGAGCTCGCTGCCCGCGATCATGCCATGCGCCGCCGCGGCAGTGGCATGACTGTGGGTCTTGTCGTTGCCGGGAATGATGCAGGTTGGAACATTGATGGAGTTGAGGTCGCGCTCGCTCGCGCCGATGATCGGCAGCTCGGCGCCTTTCGCGAACTGCTCGCGCCAGCGCTGCATGGCGGCGATGAACATCTTCGGCTCCATCGCCATCAGCACCGCGCGGTTTTGCGGGCGCGCCGCGATGCGCTCCTGGAAATGATCGAGCGCGCACACCGCTGCCATGCCGCCCTCCTGCGCCGCGCGGATGTACTTGTCGTAGTAGTTCTCGGTCAGCCGCTCGGCGGCGAACGCCCCGCCGGTGACCCGCCACAACAGCAGCGCGCGCACGGCCTGCGGATACTTCAACGCGAACAGCAGCGACAGCCGGCAGCCCGACGAGCTGCCGCCGACCACCACGGGCAGGGCCTTGAGCTGGGAGAGCAGGTCGTAGAGATCCTCCGCCCAGGTCTCGTATTCCGAGGCCTCGCCGCCGATGACGATGTCGGAGAGCCCGCAGTTGCGCCGGTCGTGGATGAGCACGCGATAGCCGGCCTCGGCCATGCGCCGCGCCAGCGGCTTGACAGTGTCGAGCGCCCGCCGGCCGCCGGGGGACAGCGCCACCCAGGCTTCGCCGCTGCCGAGCACTTCGTAGTTGATGTTCACGCCGCGCACTTTGGCGATGGGCATCGCGTTCCTCCGTCGTTCTTGTCGGCGTGGCAGTCTATACCGGCGGCCTTCGCCCCGTCTCCACCGATGTGTCGCGGGGCGCTCGCTTGACCGCGCACCGCAATTCGCGCCACCTTCGGTGGCAGCGAGGAGGCCCGGCGCATGGCCGGACCTCTCAACGAGAAACGAACAATGGGAGGACACGGATGAACCAGGCTCGACACAAATTCTTCAACGGCTGCGCCTGCTGCGCTTCGACCGCGATCGTGGGCCGGCGCGAATTCCTGGCCGGAGGCATCGCGGCGCTGGGCGTGGGCGCCTTCACCGCGACCGGCATCGGCTCCAAGGCCGCCGCGCAGGCCAAGCCCCACCGCGTCGACGTGCATCACCACATTTCCCCGCCGACCTGGCTCGACGCGGTGAAGAAGGCCAAGCTCGACAACCCGCCGCTGGCCAACTGGTCGGTGCAGAAGTCGCTCGACGACATGGACAAGGCCGGCACCGCCACCGCGATCGTCTCGCCGACCTCTCCCCAGGTCAAATTTCTCGCCGACGACAAGGACACCGCCGCCCGCATCGCACGCGAGTCGAACGAGTACACCAAGAAGCTGATGGCGGATCATCCCGGCCGCTTCGGCCTGTTCGCCATGCTGCCGCTGCCCCACATCGACGAGAGCCTCAAGGAGATCGCCTATTCCTTCGACACGCTCAAGGCCGACGGCGTCGGCATCATGACGAGCTACGGCGACAAATGGCTGGGCTATCCGCAGTTCGCGCCGATCTGGGAGGAACTCAACCGCCGCAAGGCCACGGTCTATACCCATCCGACCGGCGCCAATTGCTGCGTCAACCTGGTGCAGGGCGTGCCGGATTCGGCGATCGAATGGGGCACCGATACCATGCGCACCATTGCCACCCTGCTCTTGAGCGGCACGTCGCAGCGCTTCAGGGACATCAACTTCATCTTCTCGCACGGCGGCGGCGCGTTGACATCATTCGCCGAGCGCTTCCAGATGCAGATCGTGAACACGCCGCCCTACAAGGACAAGTTCACGCGCGCGATCGTCGACGGCGAGCTCGCCCGCTTCTACTACGATACCGCCCAGATCTCGAACGCGGTGACCATCGGGGCGCTCGTCAAGCTCGTCCCGATCTCGCAGATCGTCTACGGCACCGACTATCCCTATCGCACCGGGCTCGATCACACCAAGGGGCTCGCGACCGCGTTCAGCGGCGCCGACCTCATGGCGATCGAGCGTGAGAACGCGCTGCGCATCCTCCCGCGACTCAAGGCGGCGTAGGCGGCGAGGGCGATCGGGCTCGTCCGATGCGCTACGAGCTCTACTACTGGCCGACGATCCAGGGCCGCGGCGAGTTCGTGCGGCTGGCGCTGGAGGAGGCCGGCGCCGACTATGTCGACGTGGCGCGCCGCGGCAAGGGCGGCGTGCCGGCGATGATGAAGCTCATCGACGGAAAGCGCATCACGCGGCCGCCGTTCGCGCCGCCGTTCCTGCGCGCCGGCAAGCTGCTGATCGGCCAGACCGCCAACATCCTGCTCTATCTCGGTTCGCGGCTGGGGCTGGCGCCGCGCGACGAGGCGGGACGGCTGTGGGTGCATCAGCTGCAGCTCACCATCGCCGATCTCGTGGCGCTGATCCACGACACCCACCACCCCGTCACCGGCTATCTCTACTACGAGGAGCAGCGCCCGGCCGCCAAGCTGGCCACGAAATATTTCTGGCGCCACCGGCTGCCGAAATTCATGCGCTATTTCGAGCGCGTGCTCGAAAAGAGCGGCGGCCCGTATCTGCTGGGCCGCAGGCTCAGCTATGCCGACCTTTCGTTGTTCCAGATCGTCGAGGGGCTGCGCTACGCCTTCCCCAAGCGGATGAAACGGTTCGAGCGCAAGGTGCCGCGCATCGTGGCCCTGCACGAGCGCGTGCGAAAACGCCCGCGCATCGCCGCCTATCTCGCATCGGCGCGCCGCATCCCGTTCAGCCAGTGGGGCATCTATCGCTATTTCAAGGAGCTCGACCGCTAGCCTCTCTTGCGCGCGGCCTGAACAACGGCCCAAGATGCGCAGGCGCAGGGGGCCGCTCATGAACGCCGATTCCACAGATGCTCGACAAGCCCGGGCCGACGCCCGCGCCGACCTGGTGCGGCGCATGTTCGCGGTGGCGATCAGCGTCGGATTTGCCGCCACGCTCGCGAAGATGAACTGGGTGCAGAACGGCGCGCTGCCGGGGCCGGCCGAGCTCAATCAGACCCTCATTCTCGCCACCGCGCTGCTGGCGGCCGTGCTGGGGTGGGAGAGCCATCTGGCGGCGATGACGGAGAAGCCGCTGTTCGGGCTCTGGCGGTTTCTCGTCAACCTCGTGCTGGTGTTCATCTACATGTTCCTGCTGATGGCATCGGCCCATCCCGAATGCGTGCTGTGGACGCTCGCGGTGATTTTCCTCCTCTACGTCGTCTGCGATGTGCTGAGCATGCGGGAGCAGATCGCGAGCTACAATCCCGCGCTCGCGGGCGTGGCGCGCGCGAGCGCAGCGCAGATCGGGAACATCTATGCCGGCGGCTTCGCAGGGCGTGCGCAAGTCTCGCCCGGGCCTGCGATCACGCTGGCGTGGACCGGCTATTTCGTCCTGCTGGCGGTGATCGCGAATGCACGCGCCTATGCCCATATCCGCACGACCTGCGTGTTCGCGCTGATCGGGCTCGTGGGCTTCTGGATCGACGCGGCGCCCCGGGACGAGCATCGCGCCGCCGCGCGCTCCATGCCGCTGCGGCTCCTGCTCATCCTGATCGCGTTGATCGCAGCGGCGGTCTATTTCCGGTTCCGCTCCGCGGCGCAGCGCGTGATCTAGCGGCGGCGGCGGGACGATCACCCCACCGCGTTGAGCACCTTGCCGCCAGCGCTGACCGGCTTCGCCGCAACCAGCGTGAAGGCGATGACGCAGGGCGCCGTGCCCCTGTTCACCCAGTTGTGGATGGTGCCGCGCTGCACCAGCACATCGCCGGCCTTGAGGTGCACGCTCTTGCCGTCGTCGAGCTCCATGTCGATCTCGCCCGCCATCACCACCGCGTAGTCGATCGAATCGGTGCGGTGGTTGCGCGGCGCCACCCCGGGGCCGAAGCTCACCACGCGGAACACCGTGCCGTTGGCGAGCGTGGTGCCGACCTTGCGGCCCGACGTATCGGCGTCGCTGTCGTTGTCGACCGGGAAGCCTTCGCTCGTCCAGATCACGGCGGCGTTCGCGCCCGGCCGGGTCTGCGCCACGTTCTTGGCGATCTCGTCGATCGCCACGGTCGCGCGGCCGTTCTTGTCGTGCCCGGTGACGACGCGGCGGACGGTGAGGCTCATTGTTGGTCTCCCTGGATGTTCGGTGGTGCGGGGAGGATCATTCGCCGGGCATGATATAATTGCAATGCGTGGCGCGGGCCGCCGACGCGGGGGCGCGTCTGCCCCGATTGCGCCGCGCGCCATCCCGACTACATTTGTCTTAGCGTCACAGCAGGATCGCCATGAACGCCCCCGCCCAGGTCACCCCGCCCTACAAGCATACGCCGCTGTTCCCGCTCGGCGAGGACAAGGCGCCCTACCGCAAGCTCACGAGCGAGGGCGTGCGGCTCGAGCGCATGGGCGGCCGCGAGCTCGTGGTGGTCGAGCGCGAGGCGCTGCGCGCGCTCGCCGAGGCCGCCTTCACCGACATCAATCACCTGCTGCGGCCCGGGCATCTCAAGCAGCTGCGCGCGATCCTCGACGATCCGCAGGCGAGCGACAACGACAAGTTCGTGGCCTACGATTTTCTCAAGAACGCCAATATCGCGGCTGGCGGCGTGCTGCCCATGTGCCAGGACACCGGCACCGCCATCATCATGGGCAAGAAGGGCCGCTTCGTGTTCACCGACGGCGACGACGAGGCGGCGCTCGCCGAAGGCGCGCGCGACGCCTATCTCAAGCGCAACCTGCGCTATTCGCAGCTCGCGCCGATCTCCATGTTCGAGGAGCAGAACACCAAGTCGAACATGCCGGCGCAGGTCGAGATCTACGCCGAGGGCCAAGGGGAGAACGACGGCGCCTACAAGCTCCTGTTCATCGCGAAGGGCGGCGGCTCCGCCAACAAGTCGTTCCTGTTCCAGGCGACGCCCTCGATCCTCACCCACGACCGGCTGATCGCCTTCCTCAAGGAGAAGGTGCTCACGCTCGGCACCGCGGCGTGCCCGCCCTACCATCTCGCCATCGTCATCGGCGGCACTTCGGCCGAGCTCACGATGAAGACGGTCAAGCTCGCCTCCTGCCGCTATCTCGACGATCTGCCCGCGCACGGCTCCGAGGACGGCCATGCCTTTCGCGACCGCGCGATGGAGGAGGAGGTGCAGGCGCTCACGCAGTCGCTCGGCGTCGGCGCGCAGTTCGGCGGCAAGTATTTCTGCCACGACGTGCGGGTCATCCGGCTCCCCCGCCACGGCGCCTCGCTGCCGATCGGGCTCGGCGTCTCCTGCTCGGCGGACCGTCAGGCGCTGGGCAAGATCACCCGCGAGGGTGTCTATCTCGAGGAGCTCGAGCGCAACCCGGCGCAATACCTGCCCGAGATCGACCAGGCCAAGCTCGGCGGCGACGTCGTGAACATCGACCTCAACCGGCCGATGCCGGAGATCCTGGCGCAGCTTTCCAAATATCCCATCAAGACCCGGCTCTCGCTGACGGGGCCCATGATCGTGGCGCGCGATCTCGCGCACGGCAAGCTGCGCGAGCGGCTGGAGCGCGGGGAGGGGCTGCCCGACTATTTCAAGAACCATCCGGTCTACTACGCCGGCCCGGCGAAGACGCCCGCCGGCTATGCCTCGGGCGCGTTCGGTCCGACCACGGCGGGACGGATGGATTCCTTCGTGCACGATTTCCAGGCCGCCGGCGGCTCGATGGTCATGCTGGCCAAGGGCAATCGCTCCTCCGCGGTGCGCGAGGCCTGCCGCAAGCACGGCGGCTTCTATCTCGCCTCGATCGGCGGCGCGGCGGCAAACCTCGCCGAGCACTGCATCAAGAAGGTGGAGACCGTGGAGTATCACGAGCTCGGCATGGAGGCGATCTGGCGGATCGAGGTGGAGAATTTCCCGGCCTTCATCGTTATCGACGACAAGGGCAATGATTTCTTCAAGGAACTCAATCTTGGGTGAGACGTCGCCGCGCCGCAAGCGGAGGCGCGGCGATCGCGCCTATTGCGCACTGTCGTCTCCGCGCAGGCGGGAACCCATATTCCAGCGACCGAGGTATGCGGCACGATAGGTCCCGCTTGCGCGGGGACGACATCAAGGAGAAACTGTACGTTCAGAACGAAACGCTACGGGATGAAACGCATGTCTTGGATCAAGGTCACCGACATCGCTTATGGCCGGCTCAGGTCCCCCGATCTCGATGTCGCGGAGGAGTTCCTCACGCGCTTCGGCATGGTGCGCGCCGAGCGCACCGCGACCGCGCTCTACATGCGCGGCACCGATCCCGCCCACCACATTCACGTCACCGAGAAGGGCGAGCCGAAATTCGTCGGGCTTGCCTACTACGCCCCGAGCGAGGACGACCTCAAACGCCTCTCCAAGGCGCCGGGAGCTTCGGCGGTCGAGGAGATCGACGAGCCCGGCGGCGGCAAGCGCGTGCGGCTCACCGAGCCCAACGGCTACCCGATCGAGGTGGTGCACGGCATCGCCACGCTGCCGCCGATCGCGACCAGGCGCCAGAAGCTCAACAGCGGCGACGAGCCGCTCTTGCGAGCGGGCGAGCTGATGCGCCTGCCCAAGGGGCCCGCGCACGTGAAGCGGATCGGGCACGGCGTGCTGATGACGCCGAAATTCCAGGAGACCGTGGGCTGGTTCCGCGACATGCTCGGTTTCGTCTGCTCGGACGACGTCTATGCCGGCGAGAAGGAGAATCTGATCGGCTCGTTCAATCGCTGCGACCGCGGCGACACCTACGTCGATCACCACGTGTTCTTCTGCCTCAACCACGCCAAGACCGGGCTCAATCACCTCTCGTTCGAGGTGCCCGACATCGACGACGTCGCCATGGGTCACGACTATCTCGCGCAGTTCGGCAAGTACGAGCACATGTGGGGCATCGGCCGGCACGTGCTGGGCAGCCAGGTCTATGACTATTGGGCGGATCCCTGGGGCCGCGTGCACGAGCACTGGGCCGACAGCGACCGGCTCAATCTCGCCAACGGATCCAATCTGGTGCCGGCGGAAGAGGCGCTCACCTCGCAATGGGGTGAGGCGCCCCCCGCGAAATTCATCGATCACGCCAGCCCGTGACGGCGCGGGGCGGCCAATCGGCTCGCTCCGCGGCTTTCCCGCGCGCCATTATGGAAACTTTACGCCCTGTCATGCCGGCGTCAGCATGGCGTGACAGGCATGCGGCCTCCCTGTAGTGTGCGGCCGCCGCCGGGCTGAGGAGACACCATGATCATGAACAATCCGATGCGAGCCGCGCTCGTGCTCGCAGCCATGGTCGGCTGCGCCGCCGCGGCGGCGCGCGCCGACGAATGCGAGAGCATGACCAAGAGCGTGAAGGTGCTGATCGACAAGACCGATCCGGCGACCAAGGGCGGCAACAATCCCGCCACCCTGTGCGCCGCGTACGGCGAGGGGCTCGGGCTGATCAAGTCGTTCCGCATCGTCGTCGACGAATGCCTGGACGAGGGCGACGAGCGCACGAAAACGCTGGCGGGCCTCGACCGCTCGATCCGACAGTTGCAGAGCCAGGTCGACAAGAATTGCGAATGAGCCCGCCATCGCCGACGCGCGATCGTCGACCGCGGCCGCCGGCATACCGAAAGGATGAACCATGAAGGTGCTGATCACGGCGGTGGCGACCGCCGCGCTTCTGGGCGTGCTCGCGGCGCCTGCGCCGGTTTTCGCCGACGAGGACTGCGACAACGTCACCAAGGCGCTGGAAGAGGGCGTCGCGATCTCGCTCAAGGACTTCGAGACGACCATGGCCGACCTGAAGAAGACCATGGCCGAGCCTGCCGACGACAAGAAGAAGGCCGCGGTGAAGAACACGTTCTGCAGCGCCAGCGGCGAATTTCTCGGCTTCTCCCGGGCGGCGCGCGCGGTGGCGCAGGTCTGCGCCGGCAATCAGCGCTCCGCGCTCGCCGCGTTCGACAAGTCGATCAAGGAGATGGAGACCGCGATCGACAACACCTGCAAGTGAGGATGCGCGCAGGGCTTGCCGGTCACGCCGGCGCGTTCGCCGTCAGCCGCTCTTGAGCAGCAGCGCCGCGCCGCTCGCCATCAGCGCGCCGCCGACCAAGCGGCGGAACGCGAGATCGCTCAACCCGGTATGGATACGATTGCCGATGAAAATCCCGGCGAGCATCATCGGCAACGCGATGGCGACGGTGATCAGCACGTCGCGGGTGTATTCGCCGACCGCCCAGTAGCCGAATCCGCGCAGCACTCCCAGCGCCACCAGGATGGCGCTCATGCTGGCGCGGAAGTTCTCCTTCGCCATGTGAATGACGTCGAAATAGATCGCGAAGAACACGCTGGCCATGGTTCCGAAGGTGGTGCCGACGGCGCCGCCGAGCGCGCCCGCGATCGGTGCGACGACGCGCGGCGAGGCCTGCCAGCGCGTCTGCGGCCGGGTGGTGAGCCAGAACGAGTACAGGCCATAGAGCAGAATGAGGCCACCGAGCCCTTGTGCCAAGGTGCGCCCGTCGAGGGCAGTGAAGACGTAGAGCCCGATCGCGATGCCGATCAGGCCCGAGAGCCACAGGCGCCCCATGACACTCCACGCGATATAGGCGCGGTCGTGGCCGAGAAGGGTGACGCCGGCGGTGAGGCCGATCAACGTCCAGGCCGGAATCAGAACTTTGAGCGGGATGACCAAGGCCAAGAGCGGCATGGCCGCGGCGGCGCCGAAGCCGGTCGAGCCGCGCAGCGCGTAGCACGCGACCATCACCACGCAGCAATAAGAGATCTCGAGGGGTGACAGGAATTGGATGGCGGGGCTCCGCGGTCAGCGCGGCACCATAGCGCGTATGTGCCGGCGCGGCGATGTGAGCAGCCATGCGCGCGCTGGAATCGGCTTGCGGTGCTCCGGCGGCGGCGCGATAAACTCGGCCACGATCTCGCGGGCGGCACGATTCACAAGGCAGCATGACCATGCAACACGACGACAGCAGCACCGGACGCATGTTCCTGGCGGCGGCCGGCAGCGCGGCGGTGGCGGCGAGTTCGGCTGCGCTGCCCCGCGAGCCGCGCGCAAAGGGCCCGCTGGTATGGCTCGACATGGACCAGCAGGCCCTGGACGACGCCTACGATCAGGTCGTGTATGCCCCCAACCGCGATCAGGTGGGTAAGCGCCGCATCGCCAACAGCGAGAAGGCGCGCGCGGTTCTCGGCGCGCCCGAGCGTCTCGCCTATGGGCCGACCGAAATCGAAAGGCTCGATGTCTACCGCACCCGGCGGGCGAGCGCGCCCGTCAATATCTTCATTCACGGCGGGGCGTGGCGCGCCAACCGCGCCGCCGACTACGCGTTCCTGGCCGAGCCGTTCGTGAATGCAGGCGCGCATCTCGTCGTGCTCGACTTCACCAATGTCGACGACGCCGGCGGCAGCCTGTTTCCCATGGTCGAGCAGGTGCGCCGCGCCGTCGGCTGGGTCTACCGCAACGCCAAGAGCTTCGGCGGCGATCCCGACCGGCTCTATCTGAGCGCGCACTCCTCCGGCTCGCACCTCGGCGGCTGCGTGGTGACGCATGACTGGCGCAAGGAGAACCTCCCGGTTGACATCCTCAAGGGCGCGACGCTGAGCAGCGGCATGTACGATCTCAAGCCGGTGCGCCTCTCCAAGCGCTCGAAATACGTGAAGTTCACGGACGCGATGGAGGAGGCGCTCAGCGCGCAGCGCCATCTCGACAAGCTCGCGACGCCGCTGATCCTCGCCCACGGCACCTACGAGACCCCGGAATTCCAGCGCCAGGCCCGCGACTTCTACGCGGCGGTGAAGGCGGCGGGCAAACCGGTCGAACTCGTCGTCGGCGAAGGCTACAACCATTTCGAGATGCTGGAGACGCTGGCCAATCCCTACGGCCTGCTCGGTCGCGCGGTGCTGGCGCAGATGCAGCTCACCATGCCGGCGTAATTGCCGGCGCTGGCTGCTTCTATCTGGGGCGGCCCGCCATGAAGGTGTGGCGCGCGGGCCACACCTTCATGGCAATCGACGCCAATAGCCGAATTAGAAGTTGGCAACGGGGCGTGATTTGCTACCCTTGCCGAGCCTAATCATGGGCGTTTCCTCCCTTAGACTTGAACCCCGCTTCGGCGGGGTTTTTTCTTGGCTGCTCAGGGTGTTCAGCGGTGTTGCTGGCACTCGACGCGAAGGTCGCGGGGAGCCTGCCGAACGCGGCAGCGCGCAAGCGCGAGATTGCGCTCGCGGCGCGCGGGCCGGTGTCGGCCGCCAACCATCGGCATCGACCATATCCACCGGGCGGGGAACGGTTTTTCGGGAACCATCGTCTCACCGCTCCGTTGGTGCGTCAGCGTACCGAGTAGGGGGTAGGGCCATGGCCGTCGTTCTGATCGTCGAGGACGAAGAACAAGTTCGGGTCTTGGCAGAGGCCATCATTCGAGAACTGGGACATGAAACGCTGACGGCGGGAACCGCCGAGCAGGCGCTTGCCGTGGTCGAGGAGCGCTCCGACGTCGACCTGCTCTTCACCGATATCGGCCTGCAGCAGAACAGCGAAGCCGGGCTGCAGCTCGCGCGGGATGTGGCGGGGCGAAGGCCGGCGCTGCCGGTGCTCTACACCACCGGCCAGGGCGTCACCGACGGCATGCGGGCGATGTTCGCGGAGCCGTTCGGCTTTGTGCCCAAGCCCTATACCCCTGACGACCTGAAGACTGCCGTGAGCAATCTTCTTTCACAGCGCCAGACTGCATCCGGTCGCGCCAATGGAACCGGATCGGTCTGTCCATCCGGGCGCAGGAAATCGGGGGTGGTTGGGTGAGGACGGAACTCTCCATGTGCTCGGCGCATGGAGTTCCCGCTATTTCCAACGATCGCGTGAAACGCCTTTCGCCGCCGAGCTAATGCTGGGCGCCCGCACCGGGTCGCAGGCGGTGCCGCGTCGACTGCGGCGGTGGGGGGCGTTGCCGCTGGAACACTTGCGCGCAACGCGTCCAGCGCTCCGCCATCCTGCTCCATGTCGCCTTGCTCGCCGGATCGCGGGTAAACTTCGCCATCTGCTGGCACTCTGCGGCATGTCTGAGGAATTCTTCCGATGGATTCATGAAGGACGTCGGATGCATGCAGCGCAGCTCCTCGCTGATCGTCAGGCCATACGCAGGGGCCTTTCGGCGGGACGAAACTGCTCCGCGTATTCGGAGAGCCGCAGCCAGCACAAGGCGAGCTCACGCCACCGCGTCCGTTCCGCAATATCCGACGATCCTTCCGCGAGCTGCAGGCATTCGCTCGCACGCTGCTGATAGATGTCCGACGGGATCATGCCGCTCGCGTCCTGCCTGTCGTTCCTTGCCCACGGGGTATTGGGTAACGGCTTCGGCGGGAAAATGTTCCTGGCTGCACCGGCCATCACCGCAAGGGGATGCCGCGCGAGAGCGTCGGCAGCGGGCCGGCGCCAAGTTCCCCCGCGCCGCTGGTGCGCCGGTGTGCGACAGTGCAACAGTACCGGCTCGGACTGGCCAGAGAGGGTCGCCCGGGGACGGCCGCGGCACGCACCCCTTCGAGGCGCCTCGACGTCGCTCCGCCCCGCGCGGCAGGCACAGCCGAACAGTGGACCGAGCATGAGCGTCTATGTCGATGATGCGATCTGGAACTGGCAGGGCCTCAAATGGGCGCACCTGTTGGCGGACGACACCGACGAGCTGCACCGCTTCGCGCTGCGGCTCGGGATCCAGCGCACGTCATATCAGGGCCCGCCCCGAACGCCGGTGCCGCACTACGATGTCACGTCATACGAGCGCCGCCGCGCGATCGCGCAAGGAGC
>Ga0081455_10004062_pt1 | contig 16578 bp, 18 predicted proteins | sample TabmetS3T2R1_FD_70207 | JGI IMG/M metagenome (GOLD analysis project Ga0081455, IMG submission 70207) | Tabebuia heterophylla rhizosphere microbial communities from the University of Puerto Rico - S3T2R1 | ecosystem: Host-associated > Plants > Roots > Rhizosphere ... | reverse complement strand
CAGTCTTTCACGAGCGCGCCGGCGAGCGCGACGTCGCGCACCAACTGCTTCGGCCCTGCCTGTTCGCACATCATCGTGTATCCGATCAGCGTCATCGCGTGCGTTCCCCATCCTCGAGGGCCAGGGCCACAACTGTGATGTCTTCGTTCCCGAGGCCGAGGTCGACGGCGCGCTCCCACTCGCGGGCCAGGGATGCAAAGGCCATGAACCGATTCGCATCGACGGCTTCGAGAGCAAGGTGCACGTCCTTGAGTGCGAGCGCGAGCGCGAACTGCGCCGAGTACTCGCCCCTCGCGATCCGTTGCAGCTTCGCCGCTTCCCATGGCGATACGAGCGGGCCGCCACTGAGCGCTTCGATCACAGTTTCGGTCTCGAGCCCCAATCGGCGCGCCAGCGCGATCGAAGTGCCGAGACCCTCAGCCGAGAACGCGAGCAACGCGTTGTTCACCAGCTTCAGTCGTGACCCTGCCCCGAGCGGCCCGACCCAAACCGTTCGCTGGCCGAGCGCATCGAAGAGCGGTGTGACACGAGACCGAGCATCGTCAGGTCCGGACGCGAAGATCGTCAGCTGGCCCTGCTCGGCCGGCTCCTTGCTGCCCGAGACCGGAGCGTCGAGCAGCGTCACATCAGGACGCTCGCTCTCGACCAAAGTGGTGACCCGCTCGATGCCGACAACACCGATCGTGCTCATCTGCGCCCAGATCGCGCCGCCAGCCAGGGCGCCGAGCATGCCTTGGTCGCTCGCGATCGACATGACGGCGTCGGTGTCGGTCACCATAGTGACGACGATCGCGGCGCGCGCGGCAGCGTCAGCCGCGGTCTCCGCGACCTCCGCGCCGAGGTCAGCGAGGTCTCGCGTTGGCTCGGGGTTGCGGTTCCAGACGATCGTCGGCATGCCGGCGCGCAACGCACTGGCAGCCATGCCGTGACCCATGGTCCCGATACCGAGCACTGCCACCGTCTCGTGCTCCGATGCCACCGGCATCCCCCTTCCGTCTCAAGGGGTGTGTCTTCCCAAGCATCGCGCGGCACCGCGAAGAATATTGCGGCTGACATGCTGGAGGCCCGATCCGAGGGGCGGTTGCCCGCTACCTTCACGCGTTCGACTCGACGGCCCGAACCGAGCAAGGGAAGAAGCTCATCCCAGCAGACTCCCAGCGCCCGATGAGATGCACGCGGATGCAACATGGATCACCCGTGTATTAGGCGATCTGTCGCAGTCGCTGCCGTCGGTCGCACCGGTGACAAGCCATGACCGTCCGGCCCGAAGCGCGTATCGATTGCCCGTTCTGGAGCGGTTTCGCTGGCCAGACGTAGCGTCGGCGGCCTCTGACGGTTGCTGGGGCTGCTTGACCGGTCCCGGCCACTGGAGCCTCGGCTCGACGCTTTGGAGGTTCCACCGTGAACGTTCCCCTCTCGACCAGCACTGCAGTTGCGACGCGAGACGAGCTGTTCAGCGCCAATGAGCGGTTGGCGTTGACCGGGTTCCTGGCCGGCTACAGCGGGCTGACCCGCGACGCCTACACGCTCGACCTGGGCCAGTACGTCGCCTGGTGCACCGAACACCGGCTGGCGATGTTCGGTGCGCGTCGCGCCGACATCGAGTGCTTCGCCCGTCACCTCGAGTCCCTGGGCCGGGCCCGGGCGACCATCGCCCGACGGCTGTGCAGCGTGGCCCGCTTCTACCGGTACGCCGAACAGGAAGGCATGATCGCCGTCTCCCCGGCCGCGCATGTGCGTCGACGCCGCCTGGACTACGAGTCCCACGCCACAGGCCTGGACCGCAACGAGGTCGGCGCCATGCTGGTCGCCGCGGGATTAGCCGGCGGCCGAGATCACGCGTTGATCAGCCTGCTGGCCCTCAACGGGCTGCGGGTATCCGAAGCCATCGGCGCTGACATCGAGGACCTCGGGCTCGAACGCGGCCACCGCACGCTCACCATCCTCCGCAAAGGCGGCAAGGTCGTGACCGTGCCTCTCGCACCGCGGACGGCGCGGGCCATCGACCTGGCGGTCGGCGAACGCTGCGACGGGCCCATCTTCGTCGGCGCCGACGGCAGCCGGATCGATCGCCACGCGGCCGGCCGGATTGTGCGCCGCATCGCCCGCCGCGCCGGGATCGCCAAGCGTGTAGGACCTCACACCCTCCGTCACGCGTTCATCACCGCCGCCCTCGACGCCGGCGTACCGCCCCGCGACGTACAAGAGGCCGCCAGCCACGCCGACCCTCGCACCACCATGCACTACGACCGGGTGAGGGTCTCCCTCGACCGGCACGCCAGCTACATCGTCGCCACATTCCTCGCCGGCGCCAGCCGCTGAAACCGATCTGCCCGCTCTGGCCGGCGAGATCGCTCCAGAGCGGGCAATATGCGCCGGCCATGAAACGCCGCCACTCGCTCGACGGGTTGCGCCGACGCGGCGAGAGGACGAAAGTCTCTCTTGGCTCAGTGGACCGGGGCTGCGTAGATGTCGACAGTGACCGTTAACGGGACCGAGCTCTACTATGAGATCCGGGGCACGGGGCCGCCCGTCCTGCTGATCATGGGAGCGACGGGAGATGGCGGCCACTTCGACGCATTCGCGGATTTGCTGGCCGACGGGTTCACAGTCGTCACGTATGACCGGCGCGGCAATGGCCGCAGTCCAGTCCCACCCGGCTGGCAGACGACATCGCCGGAGGAGCAAGCCGACGACGCGGCGGCGCTCCTGGACGTTCTCGGGACCGGTCCCGCGGCGGTTTTCGGTACGAGCAGCGGCGGGAACTTCGCGCTGTGCCTGATGATCCGCCACCCGAGATGGGTGCGGGGAGCGATCCTGCACGATCCGGGGTTGTACGCCCTGGTCGACGACTTCGATGCGGTGAGAGCGCCTGTAAGAGCGCTGGTCCAGGAGGCGACGGAGGCGGGTGGGCCATCCGCTGCGGTAGAGCGCTTCTGGTGCTATATCGCCGGGGACGACGGCTGGACCCGCTTGGCGCCCGTGCTCCGCGAGCGCCTGCGCGCCACCGCCGGCACGTTGTTTGGAGTCGAACTCGGGACCTACGAGCTGTACCTACCCGATGACGAGACGTTGGCCAGCATTTCCGGGCGGGTGCGCCTGCTCGTCAGCGAGGACGGCCTTCCCGTGTTCGCTGAGATCGCCGGCCGGTTGGGCCAGCGCCTGGGCGTTGATGTCGCCACCACCCCGGGCACCCACGCCACCTATCACGAGCACGCCAACGAGCTCGCCGAAATCGTCCGCCCATTCCTCCATGAGGTCAGCGGAGTGACACCGTAAGAGCCGGCTTGGCGGACCCGATGCCCGTGGTCTGATCGGCGCCGTGGAACCGGAGCCTGCACAGTCCCCGAGGTGCCGATCGCAGACAGCAGACGCGCCGACAGATCTGCCGATCTCGCGCCGTGTCGGTCTGCGCTGACGATCCGCCGGGCGAGCGCAACGCGGTTCTGGCAATGTGCGTGCGTGACTCCGGACGAGGCTGGCCCGGAAGCATCTCGCGTTGCCCGCAGTGCGACCGGGGTCTTCCTTTGTGGGGAGCCGTGCGGGCCACGCAACGCGTGCCGAATGGGGATACTGGCTGCGCGGCGGGAGGACGAGACCTCGGTCTCCTTCGATATCGAGTGCCCTCACGATTACCGCGAGACACCAAACCTCGCTCACACATCATGGACGGCGGGGGTCATGAGCGAGATGTGCGGCCAACTTCCGTTGTTCTTCGGAATCATGGCGTTTACCGGGACCGTGACGACACGTTTTCAAGCACCCGTTCCTACCGGCGAGCGGCTAATCGGTCGGGCGACGTTCGAAGGGCGCGAGCGGCGGAAGGTCTTCGTGGATGCGACGCTCGTGTCGTCGGTGACCGGGACGGAACTCGCGAAGGCGTCGGCGATCACGATCGCGGTTGAGATGCGCAACCTCGAAGATCGTGGACTGACCTGACCGCGCCAGATCTGCCGATCGGTACGCGTCCGCGACGGCATCGCCTCAAAGGTCGGAGGGATTCAGATTCCGTTAAGGAGCGGGGTGTAGACACGGGGCCGATGGTCGGGGTGGGCAGGATTCGCTGATCAGGAAGACCGGGCGCATCGGTCGAGCGGAAGGCGGGAACAATGAAGCTGCGACGACTCCTCGTGCCGGCAGTGGCGGGTTGCGCCCTGTTTGGATTCGCAGCTCCAGCGGATGCAAGCCCGCCCGACATGTTCAGCGAGTCGGGCTCGTTCTCTGAGCCGGGCTTCGTTCAGTGCGACGGGTTCGAGATCGATCTGGCCGGCACAGAAACCCGTGACTTTACGGTCTTCTTCGACGACACCGGCCAGGTCGTCAAGGTCATCATTCGCGGTCGGGTAACAGAAACGTCCACGAACTCGGTAACCGGCAAGACGGTGGTCAATAGCGGCGTTTTCCAGGACTTCTTCACCCGCATCGACGGCACCGATGAGTTCACGCACACGGTCAGCGGCTACGACTTCCAGGGCAAGGTCGATGACCGTGGCCCTCTCGTGTTTCAAGATGTCGGCAGGAAGGTGTTCGTGATCGACCCTGAAACCGGGGAGGAGACGCTTGTGTCCCGCACCGGTCACTCCACCCTTCCTGAGGGCCCCGAGGCCGAGGCCGTGTTCTGCGCCGCCCTCAGCTGACCGCGCCAGATCTGCCGATCTCGCGCACCGCCGTCCTGTGCGCACGATCCGCAGGGCAGGGCCGCCGGCAGCGGGCAACCTGTGTCGCGTGGCTGGGACTCCTGCCAGCCGAACGGTCCTGGCCGCGGGCTTGACGTTCTTGGCCGCCGGAATCGGCATCACGACGCTCTGGTTCGCGCTCGACACTCGCTCCTGGGATGAGCTCGAAGCCGTTGTGGTCCCGCCGCTCATTGTCGGCGCCGCCCTTGCCGCTGGCTGGGCATGCCTACTCGGGGTTGGCCTACTCGTGCAGTGGACCTGGGCGAGGTGGTGGGCGCTGCTCACATTCGTGGTTGTGAGCGCGTTCAGCGGGCTCGCGCTCTTCGACACGGTCCGGCGTGTCGTGTATGGCAGTACCACACCGGTTCGTCACGTGGTCGCGCCTGCCGGCCTGCTCGTCGTGGCCATGTCGATTGTCTTGTTGCTCACGCGCGAGGTCGAACGATCCTGAACCCGCAGCCCAAACGCGCCCGACTGCCGATCTCGCGCCGCGTCGTTCTGTATCGGGGGGTCGCGCAGGCAGGGGCCGCTCGAAGCGGGCAATCGGTATCGATGGCCCGGCTCAGCTTTGCCGTCTGACTGCGGATTCTGTGGCTCTAGTTGGTGACCGCGAAGAGCTGCCATGGGGCGGGTATGCCCTTGAGTTTGTGCTCGCCGCGGTCGTCGAAGGTCGTACCCGAACCGGCCACGAGATCGACGACGGTCCGCGACACGAGCACCTCACCTGGCTGCGCTGTTGCACACACGCGACATGCCAGATGGACGGCGATGCCGGCGAGCTCGGTGCCGCGTCGTTCGACTTCACCGGTGTGGATCCCGACGCGGACATCGAGGCCGATCTGGCGGGCCGCGTCGCGGATCGCGGTCCCACAACGGATCGCACGGGCGGGGCCGTCGAAGGTGGCGAGCAAGCCGTCACCGGTGAGCTTTTCTTGGTGGCCTGAGAACCGCCCCAGTTGCCGGCGCACCACCTCGTCGTGGCGGTCGAGCAGCGTGCGCCACGCCTGGTCGCCAATGGCGGCGGCCCGGTCGGTGGAGCCGACGACATCGGTGAACAGCAAGGTGGTGAGCATCCGGGCGTGCTCGGCGGCGACGCGAGTACCGGTCAGGAACTCTTCGATCTCATCGACGACTGTGGCTCCCACTGCCGAACCCAAGAACACGGCGTTGTCGGCGCCGGGAAGTTCCACCAGCCGGGCGTTGGGGATGTGTTGGGCGAGATACCGGCCGTTCTCGATGGAAATGATGGGGTTCTCGACCGTGTGCAGGACAAGCGTCGGCGCACTGACGGCTGGCAGGACCGCTCGTACGTCGGTCGCGTAGAGCCCACGGAGGATGGCGCCGACGACGGCGGGCGACATCGACTGGCGTTCGATGCGAGCGAGATCCCGCAGCTGCGCGTCGTCGATGGGGACATCGGACATGGTCGCCCGGAGGAAGCGTCCGCTGCCCCAGACATCCTCCACCCCCTCGACGAACCGCTCGTATTCCTCGGATGTCAGGCCGGCCTCGTAGTCCTCGGATCGGGCAATCGCCGCGAACGAGTTGATCAGGATCAGTGCGCGGGTCCGGGCGGGATAGGTCGCTGCATACAGCGTCGCCACCGGGCCGCCCAAGGCATCCGCGAGCAGCACGACGCGTTCGAGTCCGGCAGCGGTCACCACCGCGCGCAAGTCGTCCGTCCAACCCTCCAACGTCGGCAGATCAGCCAACGACACCGGGTCCGAAAGCCCCGTGCCTCGGTGGTCGTACGACACGATGGTCGCGAACGACGACATGCGCTGATGCAGCAGACCGCGGTCCTGCGATTCGAGAATCTCGAGATCCTGGTTCGACACCCACGCCGAGACCCGGACGATCACGTGCGGCCCACCCGCACGAACCCTGAACGCCAGCCTGGCGTCCCCGCTTATCGCGTACTGGACATCGGCCTCGGTGCCCACCACCACATCGTCGCGCGCCCTGCCGACGAGCAGACCACGCCGTGCCCACGCAAGTCGCGTTGCCGCCCCAGATGTGCCGCTCGGTGCTACGGCGTCATCTGCTGACGAACCTACGGGCGAGGGGTGCGCGGGTCGGGCAATCTGAATGCATGCCGGACTATCGCGAGCGGAGGTGGCGGTGGGAGTCCACCGTGTGCGTCGGCCCCGGACCGCTACCGCTGCTGACGGTGGCGGATGGCGAGTGCTGCAGACGGAACCGTGCTGTCGTGGGGGCCCTTAGCCGTACGCCACTCGCGACCGGTCCTCCACCGCGTAGGCCATGATCAGTGAGAGCGGGAAGAACAAGAGGCTGAGCAGGAAGTAGCCGATAAAGCTGTGTCCCTTCCGCGCCGCAACCCTCGCCGGCCAGAAGGCGATCGCAATCCAGATGATGAGGCCGATGATTCCCAGTCCGAACCACATGCTGGTCTCCCGCTCGTTTGTCGTCGGATAGCTGTCCAGACGCGGCACGTCGACGACTCTTCCTCAGTGCCAACAGGTCGTGACCGCCACGGATCTGTTTGGTGAACCTGCTCTGGTCCGGCGGCCAGGGCATCGCCCTTCCGGGATGATTTGCTCGTGGGTCGTCGGTGCGGATCGTGTCGCCGTTCCAGCGCTGCGGTACGTGGACGACGCCGGCGCTCGGGCTGGTGAAGGAGCTTCAGGTGTGGGTCCGACTCACGCACATGGCCGCTCGATCACCGGCATCGAGGGCGATCGCCATGAAGGCCGCTGCGTGAAAGAAATTCCTCCAATGAGCGAGATTCTGCCCGTCTGTCGACGCGACGAGCGAGACTCGGGGGGTGGTTGCTCTCTACTTGAGAGAAGTTCCCGACGACGTGCAGTTCGAGGCCGAGCTGGAAGCCACCAGGACCGGGGAGTCCGTGGAGGCCCTCGTGCTCGCGGCCGTACGCCACGAGGTCGACCGACGGAGGGCGGAGCGCGGCGAGCCCCCCGTCGAGTGGGCCGAGCCATGACCTCCGCCTAGCGCCACTGTGCGTCGAGGGCACAGGCTCGACCGGCACGCGCGCGGGGCGACCGGGTTACGGGAGGGTGGGGTCCATCATGCCGAGCGGATCCAGGCCCATCGGCACGCCGGCGGTGCCGTCGGCCGCCGCGGCCGCGGGTGCAGTCGTCCCCGGAGCCGGGTCGGTGTAGTAGCCGACGATGTGGCCACGGTCGTTGATCGCCGTCGCAAACGTTGAAACCGATCCTGGCACGGCGATCCGCGTGGGCTCCCCGTCGTCATACCGGAACGCGCGGAGAGTCACGAAGGTGCCGTCCGCACTGAGAAACGCAGCGGTAGCAGCGGTCTGACCGCGGTTGTTGAGCCCGATGTGGATGGTCTGCGCCGCGCCGGCCACATCCGGCAGTTTGGTGAAGGTGCCGTCGCGGTCCCGCAGGAACGTGTAGTGGGTGTTCCTTGGGTCGGCGGCATCGAACGCCTGGCCGACCGACTGGCCGCGGTCGTTGATGTCGTTGAGGCTGGTGTTGGACACTCCGGGAGCGTCGACCCTGGTGAACCGCCCGTTCTGGTAGATGTAGCCGCGCAGGAACCGCAGTGGCACCTGCCGGTCCACGTCGCTGTAGATGCCGACCACTTGGCCGCGGTTGTTGATCCTCCAACCGAGGGTGGTCAGCGCGCCAGGTACGTCGATGGTGGTGAGCCTGCCGCGGGTGTCCCGCAGATAACCGTGGGCCTCCCCCCTGGTCGGGTCGTACCTGAGGAGCGACCCGACGGTCACGCCGCGGTCGTTGCCGCCCGTGAGGTCGTCTTCCAGGTCCCCAGCCGGGTCGTCGAGCTTCGTGTACTTGCCGCTCTTGTCCAGCCGGAAGCCGTGTAGCCGGCCGTCGGCGTTGGAGTAGTAGCCGATGACATCACCGCGGTTGGTGATGTCCCACGCCTCGGTCCTGGTGGCGCCGGGGACATCGATGGTCCGGTAGCGCTCGCCGTCGAAGACATAGCCATGGATCGCACCGCGAACGGGAGCGGCGTCCTGGCTATCCGAGGTCGCGGTGTCCGTGGCGTCAGCGGGTGGCCCGCTCGCCCCCAGCGTCACCGTGGCCAGCACGAGCGCGGACACGAACAATGCACGGATGCGATGTGGGTATCGGGTGATGCGCACCATGCCGGTGCAGCCCCCTTCCTGTCATGCTGAGGTCCGGGGTCACCCAGGTATTCGCCGCAGGACTGCCAGCCGGATGGGGTGACAGGTGGCGGCGGCGCTCGCGCGACGGACCTGCCCGGCTGCGGCAAGCAACGTCGCAATCGGGCCGCGCCGGCGGCAGATCAACCGGATGTCACGTCTTTCCTTCGGACCCGGTTCCCGTCGCATCGGCAACAGCGTGGTCACGGCGGTCGAACTCGGTCCGACTGAGCTGCGCCCGTGCCGGCGCATCGTCGGCCGTCCCCACGACCGGCCCCAGCCACAGGCCCCGGATGATGATGTACGCGAGCGACCCGAGCAGCGGGACGAGGATCAGCACCACCAGCCAGCCCGCCTTGGCCCATCCCGACAGCTCGCGGTTGCGGAACAGGTCTCTCACGACGACGATGAACACCCAGACAATCGCCGCCAGCATGAACAGGACGAACGTCGTCCAGATCAGCTGGCCCAACCCAACGTCGGCAAGGACCATCGTGTCCTCCTCTGACACGGTTCCGTCCGTGTCTGCGGGATCGAACTTGAGGCGTTCATCGTCGCGAAAGCTCCACCCCGTTGGGGTGAGTTCCGGCCCCGAGCACCGCAGCAGACGTCAGCTCGACCAGATGGCGAGCGCCTCACCCGTCTCTGACCCGACGACCCCGTCGACCGGAAGTTGCTCTTGCTCCTGAAACGCCATGACGGCGTCGGCGGTCTCCTGGCCATACACGCCGTCGGCGGTGACGGGCAGGCCCTCAGCGGCAAGGCTCTCTTGGACGATGACGACGTCGGGCCCTGAGTCGCCGAAGCTCACCGGACTGGAGATGGTTTCGGTGGTCGGGGCGGCCTCCGCAGTTTCGGCAGCCGGTGCAGAGGTGTCATCGTCGCTGAAGACCGTCCAGAGGATGAAGACCACGGCGAAGACAGCAATTGCCTGCCAGATCAGATCGCGGCGTCTGAAGTAGCCGTAGGTCGCACGGCGTGCCCCTCCAGCGCCGCCATGCGACACTGCGTCCGCAAGTGCATCCCGTCCGCGCCTCCGAACTACGAACACGTAGACGACGACCGCGACGGTGAGCAGGATCACCCACTCCATTCCTGACCCCCCTTCTTCGGGTGCTCAGAAGGCCCAACCGTATTGACCGCGGTGCAGCAGCGGTTGGAGAGCACGGGCTACTGCCGGGGCGGGCTGTCGAAGCCGTTCAGGTGAGCGCCCGCGGGTTTCCGGATGGCGTCCAGATTCGATGCGGGGTGATCACGATCGGGCTCGAGAAGAGCTCTCCGAATCGCTCGGGAGTATCGAACATGGCGCCGATCCGCTCGGCGTACTTGGCGACGTAGGCGGCATGGCGATGAGCCGGCGGGATGCTCGCATCCTGCTGCGCGAGTCCCGCGAGGCGAATGACGTCTCTCCCGATGTCAGTAACGTCGAGCCCGAGCGCGACGTTGGGGTTGGCCCCGATGTTGCGCAGCTTCGGCTTCCCGGGCTGGCTGTACACCAGCAGGGTCTCGTCCTCGCGCAGCAGGAACCAGACCGGAACCGAGTCAGGCCGTCCCGACGGACTGACCGTGGTCAGCCAGATCATCAGGTTGCTGCGTAGCCGCGCTTCAGCGTGCTGGCGGCCCTCGTCCGATAGCTGCTCGAGCAGGGTCACGGGATCATCCTGACCGATCGTCGGCGTCCGCCAATCGGCGCGAGAGACCTATGCGTCGGAGGCAACACCGGCCGGCTAGGCCGTGTCCACAACGCCGACACCGACGGGTCCTAGACGGCGGGCATGACCTCGTCGTGGATCATGCGCAGCTGCGTGTCGACGTCGGCCACGCCCTCGATGTCCATTCCGGTGAACGCCTTGACGAGGCTGCGGTCGGTGATGGCCAGGATCATGTGGTTCACGCCCGACGGGGCGATCTCGTCGCGCAGCTTCGCCGCGCACTCCGCAGGCGAGCCCGACACCGACAACCGCTCTGCCAGCTCGGGTGACGTCAGCTCGACCCCCTTGGCCAGGTCGCCGCCCCCGATGGCGTCGATGATCGGCTGCAGCTCGGCGGCGTCCACGCCGTTGCGCGCGAGCTGCTCGGCGGGCATCGACGAGGCATAGATGCCGACCATCGCCCGCGCCGCGTCCTTCGCCTTCGCCGCGTCCGGCCCGGTGGCGAACACCACCCAGGCACCGATGTCGAGCCCACCGGGGTCCTTCCCGGCCCGCTCGGCGCCGATGCGGAAGTGCTCGACAGCGAAGTCGTAGGCCCCGCGGGTGTAGCTGAGCGCGTGGTGGCAGCCGTCGGACAGCTCACCGGCCGCCTCGAAGGACTTCGGCCCCCGCATGGCGCCGATCATCAGCGGCACGCGCTCCTGCACGGGCCGGGCGAACGTGAACAGACCGTTGTAGGTGAAGAACTGGCCCGAGAACGTGATCGCGCCGTCGTCGAGCAGCGTGCGGATGACGTGGTGCGCCTCCTTGGTGCGCGACAGCGGCCTGGTCTTCGTCCAGTCGATGCCGTACTGGGCGAGCAGCCCGAAGTTGCCGCTGGAGATGACCGCCTCGGCGCGCCCACCCGAGAGCTCGTCGAGGGTGGCGATGGCCTGGGCGATCAACGTCGGCTCTCGCAGCACGACCGACGACAGGCTGGGGCCGAAGCGGATGTTCTCGGTCTGCGTCGCGGCGGCGGCGAACAGCAACCACATGTCCTTGTGCCACGTCTCGTCGGCGGCGTAGCAGGCGTGGAAGCCGAGCTCGTCGGCCAGCTTGATCGACGCAAGCGACTCCGCCAGCGGATAGTCGGGCAAGAGGACGTAGCTGTACTTCACGGTGATCCTCCCTCGCTCGGGCTCGCATCGGGTGCTTCGGTGGTTCCGGTAGGGGCTTCGGCGTCGAGCTCGGCGAGGAGCTCGGCGCCCGACACGACGCGCTCAGCGAAGTGGCGATGCATCCACGCCAGGTGGTCGTGACGGCTGTGCATGATCCGCAACGTGTCCCAGTTGGGGAACGTCTGCTGGAGCACCCAGCGCTCCATCAAGCGGGGATCGACCTCGTAGACGTCCTCGAAGCGGGTGATCGCCACGTCGCTCGCCCGCGCCGCGGGCGGCGGCGACATCTGCTCGGCCTGGCGGTAGCCGATCCGTCCGTTCGGGCCGGACATCACCGACCACCTCCCTCGTAGGCCCGGTCGAGGCCGTACTTGCCGGGGTTCATGATGTTGTTCGGGTCGAGCGCCCGCTTCACGTCGAGCATCACGCCGTAGCCGCGCCCGAGCTCCTCGGGCACCAGATCGACCTCGCCCTCCCGACACGACCCGTGGCAGGCGCTGATCGAGCCGCGGTAGCGCAGCGTCACGGCAGCGATGTCCCGCTTGGCCTGCACCCACAGCCGCCAGGCCTCCTCGCCGAGCTGCTGCTCCCAGATCCCGACGTCGATCTCGGTGAGGTAGTCGATGCCGGTCGCCCCGTTGGTGTAGGCGAACATGCCCCAGTCATCGAAGACGTCGGTGCGCCGTCGTAGCTCGGCGACGATGGCGTGCCATTCCCGCGTGACGGCGGGCAGGTTGGTGTAGGCGATCGAGGCGTCCTCGCAGTGCCAACTCATCGGCACGACCTGACCCGAGCGGGTGCGCCCATGCAGGGGTGTGGCATAGCGGTCGTGGCGCGCGGCCCAGTCGCCCTCGGAGATCTCGTCGCCGAGGTAGCGGCCGCCGTGCTCGCGGGCAATGCGCAGGAGGCGCTTGCCGCCGACGCGCACCTCGTCCTCCCACCCGTACAGCGCCGTGCACACGAGCGCCTTCACGTCCGACGGCTGGGGGATGTAGGCCTCGTCGTCGCGGCGCAGGTAGGCGACCTTCCACTCGTCGAACAGCACCGCCCCGGCGAACGTGGCGACCCCGGCGCGCGCGAGCGCGCCGACGCAGCGGTGGGCCGTGTCGTAGTCGCTGAAGGCGAAGAACGGCGACAGCTCGGCCTCCGGCTTCGGGAACAGCTTGAGCGTCGCCCGGGTGGCGATCCCGAGCGTGCCCTGGTGGCCCATGAACAGGTGCTTGAGCTGATAGCCGCTCGAGCTGCGGGTGATGTTGCCGCCGACGCCGTCGCCGACGTGCATCACCTCGCCCGTCGGCAGGACGTGGTCGAAGCTGAGCACGAGGTCGCGGGTGTGCCCGTAGCGCGACCCGATCAGCGACCAGCCGCTCGTGCCGATACGCCCCCCGACGAGCGAGCATGGGTACGACGCCGGGTTGTCCGGGTAGATCAGACCGTGCCGGCCGAGGACCTCGTTGAGCTTGAGCATGTTGATGCCGACGCCGACGGTGCAGGTGCGGTTGTCGAGGTCGATGTCGTGGACCTGGTTCATCCGCTTGACGTCGACGAGGATCCCGTGGCGCAACGGCACGGCGCCGTCGGTCAGTCCGGTGCCGCCGTCGCGGGGCACGATCGGCACGCGCAGCTCGTTGGCGAGGCGGACGACGGCGACGACGTCATCGGTCGACTCGGGCAGCACGACGACGTCGGGGACTCGCTCCGACCACCGGTGCACGGGGAAGGGGGCGGGCGTGCGCGCCCGGTTGAATCGATCGGCCTTCGACGTCAGCACCTGGTCGGCGCGCAGGACGCCCTGCAGCCGGCTGACGACGTGGTCGAGGGCGTCGGCGGTGAGGCTCACTACTTCCCGCCCCCGGTGTCGCCGCCGACGTCGATCCCCAGCGACTCGGCGAGCAGCTCGTGGAGGTCGACGACGTCGATGCTCGCCTGGGCGCCCGCCGCCGTCAGCGGCCGCTCGGACCACGGGCAGGCGCTGACGAGCGTGTCGACGTCGAGCGTCGCGGCCTGCTCGATGCGCTGGGCGCTTATCGCCGCGGTCAGCTCCGGCTTCTCGATGGCCAGCCCGCCGCCGGCACCCGAGCAGTACGACCACTGCGTGACCCGGTCGACGTCGTGGAACGTCAGCCCGGGGATAGCCCCGAGGATCTCGCGCGGCTCGCGCCAGATCCCCTTGCGCTTGTTGAGCCGGCAGGGGTCGTGATACGTGACTGTCCGCTCGATCGGGACGTCGGGGCGCAGCCGGCCGTCACGCAGCATCTCGGCGAACAGCTCGACGACGAGCACGACCTCGATGTCGAAGTCGTCGCCGAAGTAGCGCGGGTAGTCCTCGGTGAAGCTGATGTAGTCGTGGGGGTCGAGCACGAGCACCCGGCGGGCGCCGGCCGCGCGCCAGTCGGCGAGGTTGTGCTCGGCGAAGCGGCGGGCCTGGTCCGTGTAGCCCATCTCGGCCGCCGGGCCACCGCAGCACCACTGCTCCGCCATCAGCCCGAACTCGTAGCCGGCCTGCTGGAGGATCTGGGCCACCGCCCGCGGCACGGACGTGCGGTAGAAGGCGGCCTCGCAGTCGACGAACAGGATCGACTCGCCGCCGATCGGCAGGTCGAGCCCGTCGGCCCAGTCGCGGACATGCTCCTGGCTGACCGGCGCCTCGCCAAGGACGGGTTCGTGGGTACGTTCGTCGGTCGCCGCGTTCCAGCCCCGCCACGCCGGCTGGTGGACGCCCGCGTCGACCGCGAGGGCGCGCATCGCCTTGACGACGTCGACGGTGCGGGTGCGGAAGCGGTAGAAGTCCCCGGTGAACAGCGTGTTCGGGCAGCGCAGCTCGCACGCCCCGCACTGCGTGCAGTTGACGTAGTCGGCGGCCACGTCGGCGACGTCGAGGTGGCCGCGCTCGATCGCCACGACGTTGGCGTGGAACGCCGTCGGCGACCACGACTCGTTGCGCGTGACCTGGACGACCGGGCACACCTCGCGGCAGAACTTGTGACCCGAGGAGAAGCAGTTGTAGGAGCCGTTGTGCCACTCGGCGAGGAACTCTGCCGTGCGCTCGTCGCGTCCCGGCAGCGCCGGAGGGGCGACCGCCACGGTGTCCGGCTCGGCGTCCCACGGCTCGCCGCCATTGCCCGATCCCGGCGTGTACGGCTCGGCCAACGACCGTCGCCGGTCGTTCGTCTCCGTCATGTGCCCCGGACCACCCCTCGAGAGCAAGGCGAGCCGACCGAGCGCCAACCCACCGCCCGCCACGGTACCTCGCCGGCGGTGGCGCCGCGACTGCCTCTATCCGGGTGTTCGCTGCTACCGAGCGTCGTTTCGGGCCATCTGCGAGGTGCGCAGCCGAGCGTGCATCTCCCACGGCGGCTGTGGCATCACGTGCCCGGTCTCCAGGAGGGACTTGAGGTTGGCGAGCACTGCGGGCCATCCGGCGGAGGCGGCGTCGTATTCCGCCTGGTTGGCCAGGTTCTCGTGGGTGACCGTGAGGCGGACGATGTCTTCGTGGGCTTCGATGTCGAACGCGACCTGCGAGGGTCCGGTCGCCGTGTCCTCGCCTGGACCGCCGAAGGTGATGACCAGCCGCCGGGGCGGATCGGCCTCGATGACCGTGCCCACGACGTCGGCGATGCCGGAGCCGTCGGTTCGTTGGTGCTCCCAACGGGACCCGGGTCGCCAGTCGGACACGTTGCTGTGTCCCCAGTAGTCGGCCGTCAGGTCGGCGTCGGTCAGTGCGTGCCAGACCTTCTCGGGGGTGCTCTGGATGTAGGTCACGTACGCGAAGGTCGGTCTGTCGGCCATGTCGGGCTCCTCTGCTCGTCGTCGTATGGCTCGCAGCGCCTGAAGGCGCGGCTGGTCGAACCGGTCGATCCACCGTTCCTGGATCTCGTGGATGGGGACGGGGTTGAGGTAATGGAGCCGCTCTCGGCCTCGCCGCAGCGTGGTCACGAGGTTGGCGCGTTGCAGGATGTCGATGTGCTGGGTCGCTGATTGACGCGCCATGTCCAGGTGCTGGCACAGCTCGCCCAGGGTCTGCCCGTTGTCCCGGCGCAGCTGGTCCAGCACGTAGCGCCGGGTCGGGTCGGCCAGTGCTTTGAAGACCTTGTCGGCGTCCACGTCCACGACGTCCATCATGCAGGTATTTACCTGCATGATGCAACCCGTGGTCTCAACGCCGGACGTGACACGGCGGCGGCACGGCACGTCACGCTGTTCCTGCATGCACACGACACGGGCCAGTCATGTCGACATCGAGCTGCTGCCGGCGGCCGCAGCGGGCGACGGCGATCTGGTGGGCGAGGTCACGGGCCTGGTCAACCGCGTCTACGCGGTGGCCGAGGAGGGCCTGTGGGTTGCGCGCGCCACCCGGACGACCACGACGGAGATGGCGGAGATGATCGGCGCCTGGCAGATCGCCGTGGCCCGGATCGACCGCCAGGTCGTCGGAGCTGTGCGCATCCAACAGCTCGACGGCACCAAGGGTGAGTTCGGCATGCTGGTCGCCGACCCCGCCCGTCGGGGCGAGGGCGTGGGCCGTGAGCTGGTGACCTTCGCCGAGCGGTTGAGCCGGCAGCGGGGTCTGGCCGTCATGCAGCTCGAGCTGCTCGTTCCCCGGGAATGGACACATCCCAGCAAGGAGCTGCTGCACGCCTGGTACACCCGGATGGGCTACCGGCCGGTGCGATCGGGCACGATCGACGAGAGCTACCCCACGCTGGCACCGCTCCTGTCCACGCCCTGCGACTTCGTCATCTACCACAAGGAGCTCGACGCGCAGCCGCGCCAGCGGTCACCGCTGCCGCGGTGATCCGGCGGCGAACGCGCGCCTCGCCGCCGGATCCCGAAGGACGGTTCGGGGCTCAGTTGAGCGGCGTGTTCATCGCGGCCTGGATGTCGGTGGCGGTGAGTGCCCGGTTGTAGACCCGGGCCTCGTCGATGAGGCCCTGGAAGTACTCGCCGTACGGGTTGTTACCCCC
>Ga0081455_10004061_pt1 | contig 16579 bp, 15 predicted proteins | sample TabmetS3T2R1_FD_70207 | JGI IMG/M metagenome (GOLD analysis project Ga0081455, IMG submission 70207) | Tabebuia heterophylla rhizosphere microbial communities from the University of Puerto Rico - S3T2R1 | ecosystem: Host-associated > Plants > Roots > Rhizosphere ... | reverse complement strand
TTGTGCTGGAATGCGTAGGCCGTGGCGGCCGAGCGGGAGTTCACATCAAGTTTGACAAATATGTTGCTGAGATGGCGGGCCACCGTTTTTTGGCTGATCCCGAGTTCTTGCGCGATGGCGCGGTTGCCCGCCCCGGATGCGACAAGCCGCAGGACTTCGACCTCCCGCGAGGTGAGGGGGGAGTCGGCTTGCGGTTGGCTCACCGAGAACGCCGCAAGACGCGTGAGTTCGGCTTTAGCACCCAGGCGTTCGAATGTATTCCTGGCTGCAGCTTGCTCGAGGGCGGAGGCGTCGCAATCGTCAAGTGCGAGACAAGCGCGAGAAGCCAGCGCGCGAGCTCGGGCGGCACCGGCGCGACGAGCGGCAGTGGCGCGACCAGCAGCACGAGCGACACGACATCGAGCAGCTTCTCCGCGATCGCGACCGCCGCGCCGGTGCGGATGCGAATCGGGCACGGCCTGCCGACCGGCCATCCCGTGCATGGGGTGGTCCAGTCTTTCGCCGATACGGTGCGGGAGCGCACGTCGGGCGCGCTCGAGATGGAGATCTTCCCGGACGGCCAGATCGGCCAGGAGGTCGATCTGATTACCCAGGCGCAGCTCGGCAAGATCGACTTCATCAGAGTGTCGGCGAGCGTGCTCGAGCGCGTTGCTCCGGCATTTCGGGTCTTCAATCTGCCGTTCGTGTTCCGTGACCATGCGCATTGGGCGGCGGTGACGTCGAATCGCGTTGGCGCCGACATTCTGGATTCCGCGCGCACCGCGGCCCTGGTCGGGCTCACTTATTACGATGCCGGCTCGCGTAGCTTTTACGGCCAGAAGCCGATCGATCATCCCGACGACCTCAAGGGCCTGAAAATCCGCGTCCAGCCCTCGCCGACGATGATGCAACTGATGCGGCTGCTCGGCGCCGAGGGCATCGAGCTGCCTTGGGAGCAGGTGTTCCCGGCGCTGAAGAACCGGCTGGTTGACGGCGCCGAAAACAGCGTTGCCTCGCTCCTGGTCGGCCGGCATGGCGAGGTCGTCTCGCACTACTCCTTCGACGAGCACACCATGGTGCCCGATGTGTTCCTGGTCTCGCTGGCACGCTGGCAGACCTTCACGCCGGCCCAGCAGGCTATCATCCGCGAGGCCGCGGCCGCTTCCCATCAGCGCATGAACGAGGCGTGGGCCGCCTTCGAAGCGAAGGCGCGGGGCGCCGTCGAGACGATGGGCGTCCGTTTCACCAAGCCGGACAAGCTGCCGTTCGTGGAGAAAGCGGCGCCGCTCGGCCGGATGTTTGCCGACGACAGGGCGCTGATCGAGCTGAAACGCCGGATCGAGCAATCCTGACCCGTTCCGGGACGGCAGATCTGGCGCGTTGGCTGGTTTGCTGCAGCTTTTCGCCCGTGTTGACGGGCGCAAGCCGACCCTCTATGTGTCCGCCCGGGCCCAGGTGGCGGAATTGGTAGACGCGCTGGTTTCAGGTACCAGTGGTGCAAGCCGTGAAGGTTCGAGTCCTTTCCTGGGCACCAAATCAAGCCGCTGCCCGCATGTCCGCCCCGGCTCGGATTTGGGTGTCGCAACCGCCCTCTGCCCTCGTGTCCTTAAGATTTCGGGGCTAGCCTCACCAGATTCGGGATTCGCGGGGCGTGATCGATCGGCGATGCCGCGGTTTTCATGAAAGTCGGCCATCAAAGGACTAGCACAGGATGCTCTCGACATGACCATTCGCCTGCATCGCGGGGACCTTCCTGACCTCGGCCGTTACACGAGTTCGGTTGCCATCGACACGGAGACGATGGGGCTCAACCCGCACCGCGACCGGCTCTGCGTCGTGCAACTCTCCTCGGGCGACGGCACGGCGGATGTCGTGCAGATTCCGGCCGGGGCGACCGATGCGCCTCATCTGAAGGCACTGCTTGCCAACCCTGCCATCACCAAGATCTTCCACTTCGCACGCTTCGATCTTGCGGTGCTGTTCCACCGCTTCGGCGTGATGCCGCAGCCGGTCTATTGCACCAAGATCGCCTCACGACTGGCCCGCACCTACACGGATCGTCATGGGCTGAAGGATCTGGTGCGCGAGATTCTCGGCGTCGATCTGTCCAAGCAGCAGCAGTCGAGCGATTGGGGCAGCGAGAGTCTCAGCGAAGCCCAGCTCGCTTATGCGGCGTCCGATGTTCTGCATTTGCATCAGCTGCGCGAACGTCTCGATGCGATGCTGGTGCGCGCCGACCGTGCCGAGCTTGCCAAAGCGTGTTTCGGTTTTCTGCCGACGCGCGCCAAGCTCGATCTTGCCGGCTGGGCCGAGGAAGACATTTTCGCGCACAGTTGAGTTGGCGATTCGCGGCCGGCTGCCTTGTTTCGACCATGTTCGCCGCCGGAAGCGGCGAGATTTTGCGTGAGCAATGTGTCCTGCTGCAGTAGAACACAGCCAAGATCAAAGCTCTAAGAGGTTCCTGCCTGATGCAGGTCCAATCGGTGCGTGACCCGAACTACCTGGCTTCGCTGGAAGCGCGCTTTGCGGTGGCAGCGCGGCATTCCTCGCGCGTGCGCTTCTTGCGCCGCGCGATTCCGGCTGTGATCACGATTGCCTGTTTGGGTCTTTTGGCTGTGTCGCTGTTCAATCCGTTTCGCCTGCTGGCAAAACTGCCGATCGACGTCGGCAACGTCGTGGTCTCCGGCACGACCATCACCATGGAATCGCCGCATCTGGCAGGTTTTACGGCGGACCGCAGGCCCTACGAAATCTGGGCCCGCACGGCGAAGCAGGACGTCAAGGATCCGACCAGCGTACAGCTGCAATCGTTGCGGGCAAAGATGCAAACCGAGGACGGCTCGACCGTCACGATCGAAGCGCAGCGGGGGGCTTTTTCCAACAAGACCCAGCAGCTCGATCTCAAGGAAGGCATCGTGTTGAAATCATCGGGCGGCTATGAGGCGCAATTGGTGGATGCGACATTGGACATGAAGCAGGGCTCGGTGATGTCGGACAAGCCGGTGATCGTGAAGTTTTTGAATGGCGATCTGAAATCGCAGCGGCTTGATATCACCGACCACGGCTCGCTGGTCACGTTTCACGGCGGCGTGTCGATGGACATGACTCCTGACGATGGCGCGGACACGCAGCCGAAAAGCGCGAAGACTCGCTGATGATCGTGATGACCCGCAAACGCATGGTGCAACGATGGACTCGCGCGATGCGGCTCGCGATGGGGGCGATGCTGCTGTCCGGCCTCGCGATCTCCGCGCAGGCACAAACGCAATTGCAAAGCGCACCGCAATCGCAGGGCGCGCCGAAAAGTTCGGCGAAGGCGAAAGCCAGCGCAGCACAGGCCAATGCCAGCGCAAATGCCAATTCCGATCAGGGCGGCGGCAGTCCGCCCGGCGCGCCGCAGGGATTTTCGCAGAACGGCAAGCAGCCGATCCATATCGACGCGGCCAAACTCGAGGTGCGCGACAAAGACAAGGTCGCAACCTTCAGCGGCGACGTCAGGGTGACACAGGGCGATACCGTGCTGAAGGCGCGCTCGCTCGTCGTCTTCTACGATGGCGACGCTACGGCGGCGTCCGGACCGAAGACCGCGTCGAACGCGCCGGCGCCGTCTGGCGCACCCGGGCAAGGCGGCAGCCAGCGTATCCGCAAGATCGAAGCCAGGGGCAACGTGATCGTCACGCAGAAAGAGCAGACGGTCACCGGTGAACTCGCGGTCTTCGACATGAAGAGCAACACCGTGACGATGTCCGGCGGCATCTTGCTGACGCAGGGCAAGAGCGTGATGCGGGGCGAGAGCGTGGTGATGGATATGACGACCGGGGTCACCAAGGTCGAGCCGGGCAAGGGTGGCAGGATCAACATGATGATGGAGCCGCAAGGCGGCGGCGCCCCGCAGGCCAACCCGCTGCAGCCGCGCTAGCTTCAACGCGCCCGTCAAGTCACGAAATCGAGTAAAATCAAGCACGTAATCCGGTTGAAGCGCGCGGCCCGAGCCGTTATCACCGGCGTCTGTTTCCGGCGGGCCTGGGTGAGCTAGGCAAGACCCTCATCCTGTCCCATGATGTCGCTCGCGCGACCCGATTCACATCCAGCCAATCACTCCCAGCCACGCAAGGTTGAGCCGACGCGGACATGGTGGACCTTCTCAGCATGTTCCGATCGCGGTTGGCGTTTGGCCGCGCGCCAAATAAGGGCGCGAAGCGCCCGCGCGGCTTCGCCCGCAACCGCATCGATCTCGGCTCGCTCGGCGAACGCATGACGGATCTGCTCCGGCGGCCGTTTCGGACTTCACCGCCGTTGTCCAGCGGCATCGATGCACCGCCCCTGGCGCCGCGCAATGGGCAGCCGGCGCGCCGGGCCGCGTCGCCGAAACCACCGCCGCTGCGCCGGCCCGGCCCGCCCTCACCATCACGCGCTGGCTATCTCGCCGCTCACGGCGTCGAGAAAAGCTTTGGCTCGCGCAAGGTCGTGCACGGCGTCAGCCTCTATGTGCGCCGGGGCGAGGCTGTCGGTCTGCTGGGGCCGAACGGCGCCGGCAAGACCACCGTGTTCTACATGATCACCGGCCTGATCAAGGCCGATCACGGCTCGATCGAGCTTGACGGGCACGACGTCACCAATCTGCCGATGTACCAGCGAGCGCGGCTCGGCATTGGCTATCTGCCGCAGGAGGCCTCGATCTTTCGCGGCCTGACCGTCGAGCAGAATATCCGCGCGGTTCTGGAAGTGGCCGAGCCCAACAAGAAAAAGCGCGAAGCGGAACTCGACAGCCTGCTCGAGGAATTCAACATCACGCGGCTGCGCAAATCGCCGGCGATCGCGTTGTCGGGCGGCGAACGCCGCCGCGTCGAAATCGCGCGCGCGTTGGCGACACGTCCGAATTACATGCTGCTGGACGAGCCCTTCGCCGGCATCGATCCGATCGCGGTCGGCGACATCCAGGAACTGGTGCGGCATCTCACCAATCGGGGCATCGGCGTGCTGATCACGGATCACAATGTGCGGGAGACGCTCGGCCTGACTGACCGGGCCTATATCGTCTATGCCGGCGAGGTGCTGACCGAGGGCGATCCCGACGAAATCGTCAACAACCGCGACGTCCGGCGCCTTTATCTGGGTGAGGAGTTTCGCCTGTAGCGCGGGCCGTCCTGGCTGCTATTGTGCAGTGCACAAGTCAAGACCTGTAATTGCCCTCAGAACATGATAAAGCAAGATTCAGACCACAACTCGGAATGATTCTTGCCTCTATGGCCCTGACTCAACGATTAGAGTTTCGCCAGACCCAGTCCCTGGTGATGACGCCGCAGCTGATGCAAGCCATCAAGCTGCTGCAGCTCTCCAATCTTGATCTTGCAACCTTCGTCGAGGAAGAACTCGAGCGGAACCCGCTGCTGGAGCGGGCGAGCGATGACGGTCAGCCGGCCGAGGTGGCCAACTCGGTCGATATCGCGGTGGGCGAGGGGCAGGAAGAGTCCGGCGAGCCCGGTGTCGCCGGCGAATCCTTTTCCGATGGCGAGCCGGTCTCCGAAGACTGGATGCAGAGTGAGCTCGGCAGCCGTTCGGAGATCGAGCAAACCTTCGACACGCCGCTCGACAACGTGTTTTCCGAGGAGCCGTCAGAGACAGCGTCGCGGGCCGCGCAGGATGCTGCGCCGACCTCCTACACGGAGTGGGGCGGTGGTGCCTCCAGTGACGAAGATTACAATGTCGAGGCGTTCGTTGCCGCCGAAAGCACGCTGGCCGATCATCTGACGGAGCAAATGTCGGTCAGCATCGCCGATCCGGCGCTGCGCATGATCGGACAATATCTGATCGATCTGGTGGACGAAGCGGGTTACCTGCCCGCCGATCTGGGTGAGGTGGCTGCACGGCTCGGCGCCACGCCTCAGCAGGTGGATGCGGTGCTGAATGTTTTGCACAGCTTTGATCCGCCCGGCATCTGCGCGCGCAATCTCGCCGAATGTCTTGCGATCCAGCTCCGCGAAGTCAACCGGCTCGATCCGGCAATGAAGGCGCTGGTCGACAATCTCGATCTGCTGGCGCGGCGCGACATGACCGCGCTCCGCAAGGTCTGCGCGGTCGACGATGAAGACCTGATCGACATGATCGACGAGATCCGCCGTCTCGATCCGAAGCCCGGCCTGCGCTTCGGCTCGACGCGGCTGCAGGCCGTTGTTGCCGATGTCTTTGTGCGGCCGGGGCCCGATGGCGGCTGGCTGGTTGAGCTCAACAGCGACACGCTGCCGCGCGTGCTGGTCAATCAGAGTTATTACACCGAACTGTCGGGCACGATCCGCAAGGGTGAGGACAAGAGCTACTTCACCGATTGCCTGCAGAACGCGACATGGCTTGTGCGCGCGCTCGATCAGCGGGCGCGTACCATTCTCAAGGTCGCGACCGAAATCGTGCGGCAGCAGGATGGCTTCTTCACCCATGGCGTGTCGCATCTGCGGCCGCTCAATCTGAAAGCGGTCGCGGACGCGATCCAGATGCATGAATCGACGGTGTCGCGCGTGACCGCCAACAAATATATGGCGACGGCGCGCGGGCTCTTCGAATTGAAATATTTTTTCACGGCTTCGATCGCGTCGGCTGTCGGCGGCGAGGCGCATTCCGCCGAAGCGGTGCGTCATCGCATCAAGCAGATGATCGATGGCGAAACGCCGTCGAACGTCCTCTCCGACGATGCCATCGTGGATATGTTGAAGGCGGCCGGCGTCGATATCGCGCGGCGCACCGTGGCAAAATACCGCGAGGCGATGCGCATTCCGTCTTCGGTACAGCGCCGCAGGGATAAGCGCAGCCTGGGTGGTGAGGCCGTCCGGGCCAGCGCCGAAGCAGATTAAGGGTCGGTTTGAACCGTCGCTTTACCATGTCGCGGTTTCGAACTCGTGATAGATTGCAGAGGCCATGCGGAAGCAAGATCACGGTCAGAGCGTCGACAGCGTGCCGCGGATTGCGGCGAATTGGTCGAGGGCTTTAACATCGACCCGACGGGCTTGAACAGCGCGTCAAAGCACTCCATTCCATCTCACCGGGGAAGACATGACAATTCGGGTATCCGGAAAAAGCATCAGTGTCGGCGAAGCGTTGCGCGAACGCGTCAGCGATCGCACCGACGAGGTGCTGCGCAAATATTTCGAGGGCAATTATTCCGGTCATGTCACGATCGGGAAGGACAAGGCCGGCTTCCGGACCGACTGCGCCCTGCATCTGGATTCCGGCATGACGCTGGAATCCGAAGCCGTGGCCGCGGACGCCTATGCCAGTGCCGATCAGGCGATCGGTCTGATCGAGCGGCGCCTGAAGCGCTACAAGAGCCGGCTGAAGGATCGCTCCTTGCGCAAGACCGCGGTCGCGTCCGCGGAACTCGCCGCGCTCGACGCCTCCAGTTACGTGATCGAAGCCCCCGCCACCGACGACGATCAGGAGGTCACGGCCTTCAATCCGGTCGTGATCGCTGAAACCACCACCGTCCTGAAGCGGTTGTCGGTCAGCGAGGCCGTCATGGAACTCGATTTGACCGGAGCGCCGGTGGTGGTGTTCCTGCACGGCACGAACGGCCGGCTGAATCTTGTCTACCGGCGCGCGGACGGCAATGTCGGCTGGATCGATCCCCCTCATGTTAACGGTTGAGGTCCTGCATGAGAGCCATTGACGCCATGACGGCGCGTCCCTATGGTCCGCCGCCTTTGATGGACCGGCCCGCGAATGACGCCCGCCGTGACACCGCCCAATTGCGAATCCCGGCCGCTTAACAACCCCCTCGGAAACCCCCATGACGATCACGGATCTCGTCGCACCCGAGGCGATCGTGCCGGCGTTGAAGGTCAGCAGCAAGAAACAGGCGTTGCAGGAGCTTGCCGCGCGCGCATCGGCGCTGTGCGGGCAGAACGAGCGTGCTGTGTTCGAGGTTCTGTTGCAGCGTGAGAAGCTTGGAACCACCGCGGTCGGCTACGGGGTTGCCATTCCCCACGGCAAGCTGCCGAAGCTGACGAAAATGTTCGGCCTGTTTGCCCGCCTCGATCGCCCGATCGATTTCGAGGCGCTCGACGGCCAGCCGGTCGACCTGATTTTCCTGCTGCTGGCGCCGGAAGGCTCCGGCGCCGATCACCTGAAAGCGCTGGCACGGGTAGCCCGGCTGCTTCGCGATCAGGATACCGCCAACAAACTGCGCGCGGCCCGCGATGGCGAGGCGCTCTATGCGGTGCTGGCCATGCCGCCGGCCACGGCGGCCTAAGCAGGATGCCGCCGGCAACGGCGGCCTAATCAGGATGCCGCCGGCCATGGCGGCTTGCAGAAACACCGGCCCCGAAACACCGGCCTCGGCAGCCCAACGGTTGCGCCGGCTGCCGGCCGGCAGTTTGCGCGCGCTTTAATGCACGCTGACGGCCTGAAGCTCCTGGCTCCAGGCATTGGCGATCGCCGCTTCCAGACTGTCCGTCAGCATGATCGGAGCGCCATTGGCGGCATGGAGCGCGAACAGCTTCATGCCCGGCGACAGCTTCGGCGCCTGCGGGAACAGGTTGGGCACATCCTCTGAGCGGATCGGCTTGACATAGGCGATCTGCCCTTCACCCATAGTCGCCAGAGCTTCCGGCGAGATGGTCTGCTCGGTCACTTGATCTTGGGTCATTGGCCCTCGACTCCTTAGTTTCGCGGTCGAGTCCGCTACATGCATTATTCGTGCTCATTGATGGCTATCGTCTTAACGACGCGCGCCGGTTCCGGCCGCGCCAGATCGATCGACAGCAATCCGTTTCGCAAATCCGCACCCTGCACTTCCATCCCGTCAGCCAGCACAAACGTCCGCTGGAACTGGCGTGCGGCGATGCCGCGATGGATGTATTGCCGGGTCTTTTCGTCCTGCTGCCGTCCCCGGATGACCAGCTGATTTTCCTCAGTGGTCACGTCGAGCTGATCGCGGGTGAAGCCGGCCACCGCCAGCGTGATCCGCAGCCGTTCGGGCTGGCTCTGATCGCGAGCCAGACGCTCGATGTTGTAGGGAGGGTAGCCGTCTGCTCCCTTGACGACACGGTCGAGCACGCGCTCGATTTCGTCAAATCCGAGCAGAAACGGACTGGATAGCGAAGGAACACGAGACATACGCAAAGTCCTCTCGAAGCGACTTTGTTGCGGGACCCATCATGGCGTCCCTCCCATCCGGCGAATCTTTCCCGAATGGTTCCAAGAATATGGGGATCGGCAGCTTGAGTTCAAGCCGTCTGACGGGGCCAAAAGCCTGCGTTTCCAGCGGCTTGTGCGGGGGTGGCGGTTAGAGTTCGATCCGAATCCGGCCATCGGCGGTAAAAAGGTGAAGTTTGCTGCGCGGTGCGCTGGCCCGGATCGTGGAGCCCAGCGCCGGCGCCTCCTCGCCAGGAACCCTCACCATCACCTCGCCGGTGCCGGTGGCGCTGCCATAGATGAAGGTTTCCGCGCCGATCTGCTCGATGGCATCCACGGTCAATTCCAGTGAGAGGTCGCCCTCGGTGCGGTTGGCCGTGAGCGCGAGATCCTCAGGCCGGACACCGACAATGCCGACATTGCCGGGCAGGCCCTTCGGCATGGCCCGCCAGATGCGACCGATCTGGAACAGGTTCATCGGCGGCGCTCCTATGAAGGAGGCCACGAAGCTCGTCAAAGGCCGGCGGTAGAGATCGATCGGCTTGCCGATCTGTTCCACCAGCCCGCCATTCATGACCACCAGAATATCGGCGAGCGTCATCGCCTCAAGCTGGTCGTGCGTCACATAGACCGACGTGGTCTTGAGGCGGCGTTGCAGCTTGCGGATTTCGATCCGCATCGCGATCCGAAGCTTCGCATCGAGATTGGACAGCGGCTCGTCGAACAGGAAGACTTTGGGCTGACGGACGATGGCGCGACCCATCGCGACGCGCTGCCGCTGGCCGCCGGACAATTGTCGCGGCTTGCGATCGAGCAGCGCGCCGATCTCCAGGATCTGGGCGGCATCGTTGACTCGGGTCTTGATCTGGTCGGCGGCCATGCCGCGATTGCGCAAGCCGTAAGCCATATTGTTGTAGACGCTCATATGCGGATAGAGCGCATAGTTCTGGAACACCATTGCGATGTCGCGCTTGGCCGGCTCGATGTCGTTAACGGTCTGGCCGCCGATCTGGATGGAGCCGCTGGTGGTGGTCTCGAGACCTGCGATCATCCGCAACAACGTCGATTTGCCGCAGCCGGAGGGCCCGACGAGGACGCAGAACTGTCCGTCGCCAACACTGAGATTGATGCCTTTGATGGCTTCGACCCCGCCGGGATAGGTCTTGCAGACTTCAGTGAGGACAAGATTCGCCATCGCCTACTTCTCGGTTTCCACAAGGCCGCGCACGAACAGCCGCTGCATGAAGATCACGACCGCGACCGGCGGCAGCATCGCCAGCACCGCGGTCGCCATCGCAAGCTGCCACTCGGCAGTGGTGTCGGTGGTGGTCAGCATTTTCTTGATTCCGATCACGATGGTCTGCATCGAATCCTTGGTCGTGATCAAAAGCGGCCAGAGATACTGATTCCAGCCATAGATGAACTGGATCACGAACAGCGCCGCGATCGTGGTGACCGACAAGGGCAGCAGCGTATCTTTGAAGAACTGCCATGGTCCGGCGCCGTCGATCTTGGAGGCTTCAAGCAGTTCGTCCGGGATCGTCATGAAGAACTGGCGGAACAGCAACGTGCCTGTTGCGGACGCGATCAGCGGCAGCACCATGCCTGTGTAGGTGTCAAGCAGCCTGAGGTCGGAGACCACCTTGTAGGTCGGATAGATCCGGACCTCGACCGGCAGCATCAGCGTGATGAAGATAATCCAGAACGCTGTCTTGCGAAATGGAAAGCGGAAATAGACCACCGCATAAGCGGACAGGATCGAAATAAGAATCTTGCCGATGGCGATGCCAGCGGCTGACACAAGCGAATTCACCAGCATCCGGCCAACCGGCTCGCCCGATTGCGACGTGCCGGAGGTGATCACCCGCATGTAGTTCTCGACCATGTGGCCGCCCGGTACCAGCGGCATGTTACCGTTCATCACCGTGGCGGCGTCGTGGGTCGAGGCAATTAGGGCGAGATAGACCGGAAACACCACGATCGCGATTCCGAATGTCAGAATCGCGTAGGCGATAAAGGTCGTCCAGGGGCGATGCTCGACCACGCTTGTGGTTCTCCGATCCTCTAATACTGCACCTTGCGCTCGACGTAGCGGAATTGAACGGTCGTCAACGCGATGACGATCACCATCAGGATCACCGATTGCACCGCCGAACCGCCGAGATCGCCGCCGAGCCGGCCATCGGCGAACACCTTGTAGACAAGCGTCGTCGTGGCACCGGCCGGGCCGCCACCGGTCACCGCATCAATGATGCCGAACGTGTCGAAGAAGACGTAGACGACGTTCACGACCAGCAGGAAAAATGTCGTCGGCGACAGCAACGGGAAGATGATGGTCCAGAATCGCCGCAGCGGGCCGGCGCCGTCGATCGCCGCCGCCTCGATCACGCTTTTCGGGATCGCCTGCAGACCCGCAAGGAAAAACAGGAAATTGTAGGAAATTTGCTTCCAGACGGCGGCCAATACGACGAGTGTCATGGCGTGGTCGCCATTGAGCAGCGGATTCCAGTTGAATCCGGACACCCGCAGCGGCCGTGCCAACACACCGAGCGACGGATGGAAGATGAACAGCCACAGCACGCCGGCAATCGCCGGCGCCACCGCATAGGGCCAGATCAGCAGCGTCTTGTAGGCGCCGGCGCCGCGCAGGTTCTTGTCGGCCTGGCTCGCGAACAATAGCGCGATCGACAGTGAGAGGGCCGCGACCAGCGAGGAGAACACCGCTGTTGTCGCCATCGCCTTGTAATATTCCGGTTGCTGCAGCAGATCGGTGTAATTCTCGAAGCCGATGAATTCCGACGACAGGCCGAAGGCGTCTTCGCGCAGGAAAGATTGATACAGCGCCTGGGTTGCCGGCCAGTAAAAGAAGATGAAGGTGATGGCGAGTTGCGGCGCCAGCAAGACATAGGGCAGGAGCTGGCCGCGGAACGTGACGCTCTTGTCCATTTTGAAGTGGTCGCCCCCGCCAAAGTCAGCCGTAAATCAAGTTAATCAAAATGTCCCTCCGTCATTGCGAGGAGCGCAGCGACGAAGCAATCCAGTTTCCCGCGGTCTCTGGATCGCTTCGCGGCCGCTCGCGATGACGAACCGATACGCTGCCTGCAAAGCCTCAGCAGTGGCATGTTGCCCCCGGCGACTCGCCGGGGGCAAGCCTTTACAGGATTACTTCGCGGTTTTTTCGAAGGTTCGCAGCAGTGCGTTGCCGCGTGAAACGGCAGCATCGAGCGCGTCCTTGGCGGATTTCTTGCCGTCGAGCGCAGCCTCGATCTCTTCGGACCAGATGTCGCGCATCTGCGGCATGTTGCCGAAGCGAAGACCGCGGGAATTTTCGGTCGGCTCCTTGTTGGTCAACTCCTTCAGCGGCACTTCGAGAATCGGGTTCTTCTGGTAGAAGCCGTCGGCCTTGGTCTTCTCATAGGCGGCCTTGGTGATCGGCAGGTAGCCGGATTCCTGGTGCAGGCGAGCTTGCCGATTGGTGTCCGACAGGAAGGTGAAGAACTTCGCGACACCCTTGTATTCGGCCGGCGTCTTGCCGCCGAATACCCAGAGCGACGCGCCGCCGATGATCGAATTCTGTGGCGCGCCCTTCACGTCCGGATAATAAGGCATCGGCGCCGCGGTGAAGTCGAATTTCGCGTTGTTCTTGACGTTGGCATAGAAGCCCGACGAGGTCAGGAAGATGGGGCACTCGCCCGAGGAGAAACGGCCTTCGCTGGCGCTGGCGCGGCCGGAATAATCGTAGGTCTTGTCCTTCTGCAGATCGACCAGGTTCTGCAGATGTTTGATGTGAAGCGGCGAATTGATCTTGAGCTCGGTGTCGAAGCCGTCGATGCCATTCGCCTTGGTGCCGATCGGCACGTTATGCCAGGCGGAGAACTGTTCGATATTGGCCCAGGGTGCCCAGGCGTTCGAGAAGCCGCAGGTGGCGTAGCCCGCCGCCTTCAATTTCTTCGCGTCCTCGAACACTTCAGGCCAGGTCTTCGGGATCTCGGCGATATTGGCCTTCTTCAGCGCGTCCTTGTTGATCCACATCACCATCGAGGACGAGTTGAACGGAAACGACAGCATCTCGCCCTTGGCGGTGGAATAGTAGCCGGTGATCGCAGGCAGATACGCCTTCGGGTCGAACGGCTCGTTCGCTTCTTTCATCAATTGATAGACCGGCTTGATCGCGCCCTTGGCGCTCATCATGGTCGCGGTGCCGACCTCGAACACCTGAATGATATGCGGGGCGTTGCCGGCTCGGAACGCGGCAATGCCGGCGTTCATGGTGTCGGGATACTGCCCCTTGTAGGAGGGGACCACCTTGTAGTCGCTTTGCGACGCATTGAACTCATCGGCGAGCCGGTTGATGATGTCGTTGTTGCCGCCGGTCTGCGCGTGCCACCATTGGATTTCTGTCACCGCAAATGCGGGCGCGAGCGGCAGCGCAACCAGTCCAGCCGTTGCGGCGAGACGGACGGCAGAGCGGATCAGTCGGTAGTTCATGAAGGACCTCCCAAGGCGCGGCATTCGATTTGCGTCGGCACTTTATTGTCGCGGTATGACGGTTTGATTGGCCGGCCCGGCAGATCGTAGAGCCGGATCAGGGCGCGAGGGAAGACGGATTTTGGGCTAAGCCCGACGCAAGCCTTGGACACCGAACAGCTGGTCCGGTGGCGGCGATGCGATCAGTTAGCCGGTTGGCTTTGGGCTGCGCTGCAGAGACGGGAAGGCGGGCGCGGGTTGCGCAACGTCGACGCGGCCAAGCCGGGGATGGATGGTGGAGCCAGGCGGGATCGAACCGCCGACCTCTTGCATGCCATGCAAGCGCTCTCCCAGCTGAGCTATGGCCCCGTCAAGCCGCCGGTTGGGTCCGGTGGCGTCGTCGCCGGCGGCACCTGATGGATCGGGCCGCCGCCGTCCTGAGATCATACTTCGTATGAGAGCTCAAGTCTCCTGGAGATCAACTCGGTCGGAAAGGCCTGGTGGAGCGGATTTGACATTCGCCATCCACCTTGCCGCCAGTCCGAGAAGCGAATGTCAAATCCAAAGCTCCACTAGAATCTTGAATTTGCTAGTGGTCCCTTAATTCTAACATTCGCGAACGAACCAGACGCGATGGGATGCGAATGTTAGAATTGGACCACTAGCCCTCCTCGTCGTCCGAGACGTCGCCGATGATGTCGGCGACATCGTCACCGCCTTCCTCGTCTTCGGCGATGAAGGTCGAATCATCATCGTCGTCCTCGATCGTCTCGTCGGTCTCAATATCGTCGACCGATTCGGGCACGTCCGCCTTGACGCGACCGGAGGTTTCCGCGTCGGCTTCCTCCAATGGCACGGTCTCGACGTCGGCGACCTCCGGCTCCGCCTCGGCGGCCTGGCCTGTGGCGCGCGCGCTGTCGGACTTGCCGCCGCGCGGCAGTGTCACCTCGTAGACCGTGCTGCATTTCGGGCACACGATCGGCGATTTGTTCAGGTCATAAAACTTGGCGCCGCAACCGGCGCAAAGGCGCTTGATTCCAAGCTCGGGTTTTGCCACGTCGACGTTCCTGGGGGATTTGAAAAACGGTGCTTCACTTGGCTAGTTGGCGCGCCCCTGTCAATAGCGCAGTCGGCCGTTTTCGGTCGGGGCGGTGACCGAAGCCGCCCTGCGTGTTAGGACGCCCCGCCGCATCACGGAGACCGTTCTTGCCTCATTCCGCCCATCCGCAGCCCTTGGAAGCCCGCCCGAGCCAGGCGCTCAAGGGCCGCGTCCGCGTTCCCGGCGACAAATCGATCTCGCACCGGGGCCTCATCCTGGGCGCCCTTGCAGTCGGCGAGACCCGGATTTCGGGCCTGCTCGAGGGCGAAGACGTCCTCAACACCGCCGCCGCGATGCGCGCTCTGGGGGCGAAGGTCGACCGTACGGGGGATGGGAACTGGTCGGTCCGCGGCGTCGGTGTCGCCGGTTTCGCAGCGCCCGCCAAACCGCTCGATTTCGGCAATTCCGGCACAGGCTGCCGGCTGGTTTTCGGAGCCGTGGCCGGTTGCCCGATCACGGCCACCTTCGATGGTGACGCCTCCTTGCGCAAACGCCCGATGCGGCGGGTGCTCGATCCGCTGGAATTGATGGGGGCCCGGACCGTCAATGGTGCGGAAGGGGGACGTCTGCCGCTGACGCTGATCGGCGCCCGCGATCCGGTTCCCATCGTCTACCGCACGCCGGTCGCCTCGGCGCAGATCAAATCCGCCGTGCTGCTGGCGGGTCTGGCGGCGCCCGGCGTCACCACGGTCATCGAGACCGAGGCGAGCCGCGACCACACCGAGCTGATGCTGCGCCATTTCGGCGCCGAACTCGCGGTGGCGCGAGAGGGAGCGCATGGCCGGCGGATTTCGCTCACCGGCCAGCCCGAATTGACGGGCACCGCGGTGATTGTCCCTGCCGACCCGTCCTCGGCTGCGTTTCCGCTGGTCGCGGCGTTGCTCGCGCCGGATTCGGACATCGTGCTGACCGACGTCATGACCAACCCGTTGCGCACCGGCCTGTTTACGACTTTGCGCGAGATGGGCGCCGATCTCGAAGAGCTCAACGCGCGCGACGATGCCGGCGAGCCGATGGCCGACTTGCGGGTGCGGACCTCGCGGCTGCGCGGCGTCGAGGTGCCGCCGGAGCGCGCGCCGTCGATGATCGACGAGTATGTCGTGCTCGCGGTGGCGGCGGCTTGCGCCGAAGGCACCACGATCATGCGGGGTTTGCACGAATTGCGGGTGAAGGAATCCGATCGGTTGGCCGCGACCGCCGACATGCTGCGCGTCAATGGCGTCAAGGTGGAAATCACCGGCGATGATCTGATTGTCGAAGGGCGTGGCCATGTCCCCGGCGGCGGCCTGGTCACAACTCACATGGACCATCGCATCGCGATGTCGGCGCTGGTGATGGGACTGGCGGCGGACAGCGCGGTCAAGGTCGATGACACAAGTTTCATCGCGACCAGCTTTCCGAACTTCGCGCCGATGATGCAGGCCCTGGGAGCCGATTTTTCGTGATCATCGCCATCGACGGACCGGCTGCGTCAGGCAAGGGCACGCTCGGCAAGCGGCTCGCGCAGCATTACGGTTACCGGCATCTCGACACCGGGCTGATCTACCGCGCCGTGGCGAAGACGCTGCTCGATGCCGGCACCGCACTCACCGATGCGGCAAAGGCGGAAGCCGCGGCAATCGCGCTCGATGCGGGCCAACTCGGCGATCCCCTGTTGAAGACCGACGCGGTCGGGCAGGCGGCCTCGGTGATTTCAGCGCATCCGGGCGTGCGCGCGGCACTGCTCGATTTCCAGCGCGATTTCGCCAGCCATCCGCCGGGCGCTGTGCTGGACGGGCGGGATATCGGCACGGTGATCTGCCCGCAGGCGGAGGTGAAGATTTTCGTGGTCGCCTCCGCAGAGGTGCGGGCGCAGCGGCGGACCCAGGAGATCAGGGCTCGCGGCGAGCCGGTCGACGAGGCCGGCCCGGT
>Ga0081455_10004060_pt1 | contig 16583 bp, 11 predicted proteins | sample TabmetS3T2R1_FD_70207 | JGI IMG/M metagenome (GOLD analysis project Ga0081455, IMG submission 70207) | Tabebuia heterophylla rhizosphere microbial communities from the University of Puerto Rico - S3T2R1 | ecosystem: Host-associated > Plants > Roots > Rhizosphere ... | reverse complement strand
GCAGTTAGCGCACCATCTAGTCTCCCCTCTGTTTAAAGTCTACAACTTGGCATAAACAGCGCGGCGAGGTTGGATAGGATCAAAGATCCGTACCCGCGCGGTTTGGCGATATTCGTAGTTCGTAATTCGTAGGGTGTGCTTATGCCTCAGACAATAGCTCTTTTCGTAATTCGTAAGGTCTCTATATAACCCGCGCCGCACGGCCTTTTTCTAAGAACCCTACGCAGTACGAATCACGTCAGAATCTTTCGACAAAACTGTTATAAAGCCAACCGAAGAGTGCGCCGGCAACAGCCCCAACAAGCAGCGAGTATAAGGTCCCCACGAGTATGCTAATCGGAACTGCAATGGGATCATAGCCTAGATACAAAGAAGTCAGCAGTGCGAGATACGCCCCACCATAAGGAGGTAAGATTAAATTCAAGACGGAGACAAAGATAAAACAAAGCGCGTTGAGCAGAGCTGCTGCGATAACTAGGGACTTTACAGAAAGCTTCACGTTTGCTCCTGCTACCTTGGTAAATTGCGATGGTACACCTCTATCTGGTCCGGCTCAAACCTCGTTTGCGAGAGTTCAGACTGATCCCGAATACTCGCTATACGATGCCTATTTCGTATTCGTAAGGTGTTCTTATCCATCCCTTAGATATGTCCTCTTCGTAATTCGTAAGCTGCTTTCCATTAGCTGCTTAAAGACTGCGGGACACCGGCTTAAGACTTTACGAAATACGAATGACGAATGCTACCCGTAGGAGCAAGAGCCGACGGACATGATTCGAGCCGTATTGGATCGATAGATAGTTGCGGCAGGAAAGGAAGAATGTAGCCTTACATACATCGACAAGATACAGCGCGGGATTTCCCTCACTAACTCAGAGCCACCTTATGGAGAAACCTCGACAAACTTTTCACGAGTGACCCCAAGCCCGGTCTGACCCCTGATCGTCGCGAAAAGACTTCTGCCACTTTTCTTGACTGGATCGAGTCGATCGATGTAGCGTTGACCGATGCCAATTAAGAAAGGAGCTTGATCATGGCTGATGAGGTGCTTGACGGAAGCTGTCTCTGCGGCGCGGTGCGCTATCGCGTCCGGGGGCCGTTCATGCGTTTCGTTCACTGCCACTGCTCGCGCTGCCGCAAGGCCACGGGGAGCGGGCACGCGACCAACCTGATCGCCGAGCCGGCGAACCTGGAGTGGATCGCGGGCCGGGATCAGACACAAAGGTTCGATCTGCCGAACGCCAAAAGTTTTGCCACGGCGGTTTGTCGCACATGTGGTTCGCCCGTGCCACGGCTCAGCCGCGACGGCCAACGCGCCGTCATACCCGCCGGATCGCTCGATTCTACGCCCAGCGTTCAGCCGACCGCCCGCATTTTTTGGGAGTCCCGGACGCCGTGGAGCTGCGCGGGGGATGAGCTGCATCGCTTTCCCGAGGCGCCGGTATAGGCGGCGGCGGAAATTGAAGGGACTTAAAGAGATGGGCTTCTTTTTTGAATTTGGTCCAGATTCTAAAATCAGCCTGTCGCTTTTAAGCGGCCGCGCCACTGCAGATCATAACTGTTAACAAAAGATTTGATCCCTTTGCTCCTCGCTGCCAAGTTTGCCGCTTATGGTTATATCTGCGTGGCTCCCAACATGGCCTCCCATTGGAAAGGACCGTCTCATTAGATGCCGTGCACAAATTTCGCGGCAACCTGGACCGGCACAGAAAGAGTTATGAATTCAAGGTATTCGCCGAGATGCCACACGGTTGGCTCAACGACACGATGCCGGGGCGGTATCGGCAGGCGCAATCGGAGGCGGCCTGGGCAATGATGATCGATTTCTTGAACCGTTTATACGCGGGCGCCTATCCACCTGGCCGTGCGCGGTCGCGCTTCGATTTCGGACATCAGTGTGGATTACGACTTTAAGAACAACGTGCGGCTCGAATGATCCCAATCGTTGGCGGTTTTGTTAACTCGCCTTCAGGTACTTCGCTGTAACCTCTTTAAGAGGCAGCACCTCACCGCCGAGTACACTTCTAATGATTCTCAAAGCGCATTCCTTTGCCCCTGGCGGCTCCTTCTCTCTGTGCACCATGGTGCAGTCTTCCACAATGACAACTCGATAGCGGTATTGATGAGCGTCACCGGCAGTCCAGAGCACCGTATTGTCCGTGGATGCACCCGCAATGAGAACCGTGTCGCAGCCCGTCGTCCTCAGCGTGTAATCGAGATCGTTGTGGGAGAAACCGCTTAAGAAACGCTTGTAAATAATAATATCCTTGTTGACAGGCTGGAGTTCTGAAATGACATTCAAATTGTCTGAGCCCACCATCATAGACGGTTGTCCAGGTAAGTTATCAGTGGGTCGGCGCATACTATTTACGTGAATTACCTGGACCTTGGCTGTGTAGGCAGCATCTTTGAGCTGTCTCACCTTGGCCACCATGTCGTAGCCAAAGCTTCCAGGCTCCCAGCCATAGCCCTTCGCCATGTCAAGAATTATGACTACTGGTTTCTTAGCTACCTGATCCGCCATCTTGGCTTCCTCCGTAACTGTTCCTGGTTTTTGTTCAGCACCTTGGGCCTTACATTCGGAGGGCGTTAGAAACTGCATTAAGGGAAGCGCGAGGCCGGCGAGTGAAATCCCTTGCAGTACTGCGCGCCGTGACACAGTCCGTCCTCTGATAGCCGGCTCCTTGTTTTTTTTTGCCATACGAATAATAGAAATTCCCTTTTTAGGGGAGGCAGAGCGAACTCAAATTCGTTGCATGCTTGCCTCGCCCTTGAGGTTTCCACAGCGTACACCCGATGCGGCTTGCCTTGTTCTGAGGCCGGACAGTATCCGATAAGGAGATCAAGCGCAATGCGCAGATGGTATTTTTAACCTGAGATCCGGACACCCGCTGAAACGTTGTTCGAGAACACCACCGCGCCCGGGGTGAGCCGGCTGATAATAACTCCAATGTGTTATTGCAAGACCTGACCCTTATCAACTTATCCATCGGGGCGGGCGGTAGACGCAGGCGCAACTGCCTGGGCGAAGCTCCGCGCTCTGCGCGACGCTGCGGCGATCGCGAGCAAAAAGTTGTGAATTTGAATTCAAAAGTGCCTGTGCGGGATGAACGAAACAAAAGAAAAAACTTTAGAAGTAGGGTCTACCCTTGCTTTCCTCGAGACATCCCAATCGCGCCCTAATAAAGATATTGGCCGACGAGATCGGAAGCCTCGAAATGGTGAGATGCCTACCGAACACCAGCCTTAGTTGTCAACAAAAGATTTGACCCCACTCCACATCTCAAACAATTTCCGCCTCCAAATTCTTCAGGCCACATACCCGCAAGGAGGTGAACCATAAAACGTCCATACTTGATAAGAATGGATCCACATATCTGGACAGTTCTCGTCCTCGGGCGTAATGTTCCACGGGTCCGGGTTCTGGGTCGATACTGTCAGCTCGGTCGAGCTCAGCGCAATAATCATGACATCGATGTTGCCATAACAGTCTTCTGGGTCCCCCTCGAAGTGGACGGAGAGTGACACCTTATCGCCGACCTTCGCATCTGGCGGCAAGCCGGCGCAAATGATTGGGGGCTTTCTCGGAGTCCGGGGTGGCAGTGACTTCTTAATCTCAGCCTCTATGCGCCATGTGTGCCAGTGATCTTTCATCGGCGTTCGTTTGCCTGGGACTTCGCATGCATCTACCGGACCTCCCTCGAATTCAAGAAACCATTTCCATCTGACTTCATCTTCTGGCGCTATTCCCCTGCCAATGCCCGGTTTATCAAGACCCTTATAATAACAACCGCTTGCCTGATCAGGGAAAAAGGCGTCTTCAAAATCCATGCTAGCCGTATGGATAACTCTCGGCGGATGGCTTCTATGGCCATATTCGGAATTTGCACTGCCATCTCCATCCTCGTGAAAAGTATTCTCTTCAAGATAAATACCAGGAGTCAGCGCCTTTTGGTCCCTAACTACTCTCCCATTCGCAAGTTCGCGTTCAAAGAAACCGCGTACATTCTGCTGGTATTCGCAGCACCTGCATGCACAACCCTCCTGCGGATCATCTTTGAAGGCAAGTAACATCCGGAACTCTTTTGGCAGCATCAACAACGGCCACTCAGCATGTACCGCCAAATTACCATTGGGCAAGTTCACATTGATCGGAGGACAGCATTTCTCTTTTTTCGGCTGAGATGGTTTTGGTTTATCCCTGCAGAGCGAGGGGAATATCAGGCACAACAATTCGGGAAGGCTGGGTAGTCCCGGAAGACAGAGCATAGGGTTTCGCAGGATCGCCGATGCAGCGATGCACACAACCAGTCCACATATCAGCGCGCCCAGGAGCGATGAACATGGCCAATGGATGCCGTCACCGTCGCCACCGCCCTCGCGACAGAGCGCCGGGTCCTTGAGGCAGAGACACAGGACAGGCGCGAGAGAGCAGAGCGATGGCCAATCTATATCGTCGGGCGTTTTGCCTGACAAGAAATAGATGTCCACTCGCCGGTTACGGGATCGGCCCGCAACTGTGTCATTGGTCGTGATAGGACAAAGTTCACCACAATGGAACAGGTCGATTTGGGCGGCGCCCGCAAGAATTTTTTGCACCACCGCTGCGCGGTTCTCGGAGAGAGGCTGGTTGATCTTAATGTCGTCACCCGTGGAATCCGCATGCCCTTCCACCCTGATGCCCGCCTTGGCTCCGGGAAATAGCTTGATTAGAAGGGCTATCGTCTGAAGCGCGGCAAGATGTTCTTTCTTCAGTGTGGGCTGATTAATGGCAAAGTTGTAGAGGCTTATCATCGGCGGATTTATGGTGGTCGCTACCTCACCTTTTGACGTAAAGGAGAGCCGGATTTCTTCGGCACGTGTCAACGGTTTTGGAGGCGGCTTTCCGGGAGGCGGAAGCGGCTGGCGTTGGACAGTGAAAGAAGGGAGTAAAGAGTATCTCTTTGTAACGTCGGCCGATACGACGTCTTCCACGGCTGCCTCTTCGTCCAGCATGTCAGAGTCAGTGGCCTTGCTGACACCAACGCACATTGCTGAAGTCAGAACCAAAACGGGGCTCGAAGAATGAACGTGTTGACTCGGCTAAAGGCTGTCCGCTTCCCTCAATTGCAGAAGTGCCTGATTCGATCTCAGGACCGACTTCCTCAACTTTGCGCTGAAGTAGCGGTGCAATCCGAAGAGGCTTTTTCACAATCTCTTCTTCCCCGCACCGGGGATTTTTGCCAAAGGATCAGGTCGGTTTCGGCTGAATCGAAGGGTCCGTCATCCACATGATCCCATCCGCCACCGGGTCTGCTTCCTGCTCGTAGCGATCATTGGGCTCGCTGATTTTCCGTTTGGCCTGGATGACGCCCGATTTGAACAACCTCTGCACTGCCCGGTTGCCTATGGCTCTTTGCAAAAAAAGGATTCGGTCCAGAGGAGAATGGGTGCCTTCAGGTCTCTCCGTCCTTTCGCTTTGAGAGATTGAGAGTGTCTTCTTTGTTTCCGTCGTTTTGACGGCTGCCGTCGCTTTGTCACTCATGACCATCGACTTCACCGTGAAGTGCGATGATAATATGCATCGCGCCGGTTGCCACATCCGTCAACACTGTGTCGCCTTTGAACAGGCGAGGGGAAGTTGGAAAAACTACTCATACCCGGTCCCATTGTCACGTCCTCAATTCCAATACCAACTGATCACTCGGACAGGAATACGTATAATGGATGGGGCATAGAGTTTGTCCATTGCTATCCATCTCCGGAGAATAATGTGCGTACTGGGATCCCATGCGGGACAACCCACTTTTTCTGTCGCCGGAACTCTATCGCAGGACCGGAAGAGGTGTCAATTCGGCAGGCTGCCGGACTCCCCCGATACGTCAGTGGAGCCGCTCGCTCAAATTCAGAGCGAATTGAATCAGTTTGGGGTCAAATCTTGACTCAAGTGCTTAGCCTCGAAAGATCCTGAAACCACTTTCGGATCTTCGGTTCCGTCTCGATTTTTTCCCGTATCGCTCTGCAATCGCGGCTCACAAACCATCAAACCGCCCGGGGCAAGCTGCGCGCGCTGCGCGACGGCGCGGCGATCGCGAGCAAAAAGTCGTGGAGTTGAATTCAAAACTGCCTATGCGGGATGAACAAAAAAAGCAAGAAAGTCTAGAAGTAAAAGTCTGTGGTTGCATTCGGATTAGAATCTATACTCCAATCTTGCGGCGGACCTAGAAAGATAATGAGACTAACGAATACGCAAAGCTAAAAAACCCAACGAAAGAAAGTTCGCCTCCCCTTTCTTCTCTTCCTTGACAACTCAATCCCATTAGTCGTAAGCAGTCTGCACAAGGTTAATCAATTCATTCGACTCCATGTCGAGCATAGAGGGATTCATGCAATTTCATCCTGGCTCCGTTTTGGTCCTCTCGTTTATCTTGCTTGGGCTCAACTGCGATTGGGCTACGGCGGAAAAGATTCGCGTTGCTTCTTCCAGTCCGTCGCTGACGGCACGGCTGCCGCACATGGTCGCTCACGAGGAAGGATACTTCACTCGCGAGGGATTGGACGTCGAGTCGATCGTGGTGCGCAATGACGCGACGATCTTGGCCGCGCTGACAGCCGGCGAATTCACTTTCGTCGAGACCGGCGCACCGCCGGCTGTGGCGGCAATTGCCAAGGGTTTGCCGTCTGTTATCATCGGCGGGTTTCGTTCCCGTTTGGATTACGTGTTGATAGGCCGAAAGGGGCTGTCGACAACCAAAGATTTGAAAGGTGCCAAGATCGGCGTGACCGGCGCCGGAGGATTGTCGGAGGCGGTGGCAATTGTGGCGATGAAAAAGCTCGGATTCCAGCGGGACAAAGACTACACGATGCTGTATGTCGGCAATAGTCCGCTCCGCATGATCGCTTTGGAACAGGGCCGGGTGGACGCATCGATTTTTTCGCCGCAGCAGCAGATCGTTTTGGCGAGCAAAGGCTACCCGTTGCTGACAGACGTCGGCCGGCTCTTGCCCGAAGTCCCCGCGTTGGTACTGAGCGCCATGCGCGAGAAGGTCAAATCTAATCCCGAGCAAGCAGTGCGTTTCTTACGCGCGCTCCACCAGGCGATGAATTTAATCAGGAACGATCCGGACCGCGCGCTCGAAGATGCGCGCAAGCAAAAGTACAGCGGCGATTTCAAAATGGAACGGGAAGCGCTGAAGTATTACTACGATGCCTACAGCATCGTTTTTGGCGCCGCCAACGTGGAGTCGCTGATCGAATTGTCGGCTTTGAAGACCACCATGAAGCCGGCCGAATTCTTCGATTCGAGCTTGGCCGCTAAGGCGCAGCGCTGAACGACAAGATCGGAATGTCTCGCGCAAAGCTCGCAAAGGACAAGAATCACATCCGACCCTCACCCTTCCCTCTCCCGCAAAGCGGGCGAGGGTAAAGAGAGAAACGGTTTCGAAAAATTCCTTCGCCCATTCCGATGGGAGAGGGTGAGGTGAGGGCCATTTCATCGCCTGCCGGCATTTCATGATTTGTGCCACCGACTCGGTGCTGTTATCTGGTTTCGCGCGCAGCCCTAGCGCTTTTTATCGCATCGTAAACCGCCTCGGCGGTGAGCGGTAAGTGGGTGACCTGTTTGCCGATGGCATCGTAAAGCGCGTTCGCGATGCACGGCGCGGTTGGCACCGCGCTGTGTTCGCCGACCGGTTTGCTGTTAAACGGTCCGGGGCCGTCTTGATCTTGAAACAGTAGAGTTTCAAGCGGCGGCACGTCGGCGATGGAGGGAAGTTTGTATTCTCCCAGGCTAGGCGTCATGATTTTGCCTTCGTCGTCACGCAGATTTTCCATCAGAGCGAACCCTAAACCCTGCACCAGGCCGCCCTCGACCTGCCCTTGGTAAGTAAGCGGATTGATCACAGTACCCGTGTCATGAGCGGATAGCATTTTGAGAATCTGAACTTGGCCGGTTTCCGGGTCGACTTTGACCTTTGCCGCCTGGGCGAAAAAACAGGCGCTGCCGCCGCGCTCCTGCATTTGAAAATTCGCTTTGACCTGCAGCTTTCGTCCCGCCGAGGCGGCGCGCGCGGCCAATTCCACAAAAGAGATTTTCTGTTTGGCGCCGTTGCGGAGCACGCTTTTACCGATCCGCAGCCCATCGACGGAGCAGCGAAAAATTTGCGCCGCCTCATTCAGAAGCAAATCGCGCAAATTGCTGGCGGCTTTTTGGCTTGCTTGACCCGCGAGATAAGTGACCCGGCTGGCAGCGACGACGACATCGGTCGGGAAATGGTCCGTGGTACCCGTGATGATCTCTACATCGTCGGCGTCGACGCGGAGCGTCTCGGCGGCGATTTGGCGGAAAATCGTGTGCGACCCGGTGCCGGTGTCGGGCACCGTGGTGACCAGATAAACTCGCCCATCGTCTTTCAGACCCACCTCGACGTTGGCTTCGCCGATGCCGATCTCCCGGATGCAGAATGCCAGCCCTTGACCAACGTAAGGTTGCTTCTTTCTCGCGCCGTTCCAGCCGATTCTCGCTGCCACTCGTTTGAGCAGTTGGCGCGCCTTGTCATCTTCGAGCCGGACCCCATAGGGCAGCAGGTCGCCTCGCTTGAGCAGGTTGCGGTAGCGGAATTCGATCGGGTCCATTTTCATTTGCGCGGCAAGAAAATCGGTGTGCGATTCAACCGCGAACAGCATCTGAGCTTCGCCAGGGCCGCGCATGATGCCGCTCGGAACGCAATTGGTGTAAACCGAGAAGGCGTCGATCTTGAGATGGGGAATGAAGTAAGCGCCAGCGCCGTGCCGCGCGCCCGGTAGATTCACCGTGTCGTTGTTTTTAAATCCCGCATAAGCGCCGCTGTTGAAAATGACTCTAACTTCCCTGGCCCAAAGTCGGCCGTCGTGTTTGAGGCCGCTTTTGATCGTGATCAGCGCCGGGTGGCGGGGGTTGGCGGCGGTCAATTCTTCACTGTAGCTCATGACCATCTTGACCGGGCGGCCGGTGGCTTTGGCAAGCCAGTAGCAGAGCGGAATGTCCATCAGCGAAGCTTTACCGCCAAAGTCGCCGCCCACCGGACTGATCTGGAAGCAAATTTTTTCTTCCGGCATGTCGAGCCATTCGGCGAGATGGGATCGAGTGACGTAGGGACCCTTGGCAGGACACCAGACGAGGATGCGTCCGGACGCTTCGATATCGACGCACACGGCGTGGGGCTCGAGATAGCCATGATGCACACGCGGCGTAGTGAAAGTCTGGTCGAAAATCAGCTCTGATTCTTGGAATCCTCGCTCAACGTCGCCGAAAGCCGACTGAACGTGAGAATGGAGGTTAGGGATATCGGGCAGCGGCAAACGGAGAATTTCGTAGCTGCGCAAGTTCTCGTGCAGAATCGGCGCCCCGGCCGCCATCGCTTCGAGCGGGTGATGGACAGATTTCAGTTCTTCATAGTCGACCACAATCCGGTTGAGCGCCTCTTCGGCAATCTCCGGCGTTTGCGCGGCCACGACCGCCACCCGCTCGCCGATGAAGCGCACGGTTTGCTGCGCCAGCACCGGCATGTCTTTCAATCTCCGGCCGACCAGGCGTCGCGGCAAGTCGTCGGCGGTGAAAACGGCAAAAACGCCTTTGATTTTTTTCGCCGCGGCGGTATCGATGCCGCGGATGCGTGCGTGGGCATAGGGACTCCGCAGGCATTTACCCCAGATCATGCGCGGCCGTTCGATATCTGCGGCATAGCGCATCGCGCCGGATACTTTTGCTTGCCCGTCGAGACGGGTTGCTGATCTGCCGATTTGACTGAGGGAGTGTGCCATGGTCAACGCCGTTTCTATTCAGCCGAAGTTGCGAATCGCCCTCACCGCTTCGCGGTAAAAACTATCATCGAAGTATTTTTTCACCGGCGGCAACGGTGAACCGATGAGCGCCAATTTGCGCCGCATCTCCAGCACGGTCTTGAGGCTCGCCGGGTTGAAAGCGCCGCGGCCGGTCAAACCAGCGCGCGGCTCGAGCAGCCGCTGGTAATCGTGTCGTGCCTGCTCGGGGCTGCGGCCCAATTTGGATTGGATCAAGTCAATCAGCTCGGCTTCGTTGCGTGCATCCAACATCCAGTCGATCGTCATGATCATCGCCCGAATGAAGCGGACCAGCAGCCACCGGTGCTTAGCCCAGGCACGGGTGGTGAGACCGATCCGAGCGGGATAAGGATCGGCGTAGTCTTTGCCCGAAGCGAGCAAGCGGAGATCGTCCGCGCCGTTGCCCTCGACGTAACGCGGATTCACCATGGCACCGGCAATTCTTCCGGCGCTCAATTCGGCCAAGCGCAGGCGCGTCGAACCAAACGATTTGAAGCCGTAGTCGCGCTCAAAAGATAACCCGTGGCAGTGGAGAATGTAGCGCAGGACCACAGCGAAGCCGGTGCCGACGGCGTCGGCGCCGAGAAGCTTGCCTTTGAGATCGCCGATTTCTTCGATGTCCGATGTGACGAACAGACTCTGGTTGAGCTCCTGGGAGCCGCCTAGGAAAATAAACAGATCATGAGTCTTGCCGTCGGCTCCCAGTCCTTCGTCCCAAGCCACGACGTTGTCGCCGTTGTCGAAAGCGATGTCCCACTTGCCTTCGAGCAGTCCCAGCATCTCGTCGGTGGAGTTCAGAGTTTGATCGAAGCTGATGGCGAGATTTTCCGCTGTAAAGAAGCCCTTGGCCTCGCCGGCCCAGAGCGTGATATCCTTATCGAACCCCACAATCTTGATCAGGTCCTTGGATGTCGACGCGTGAAGCGATTTCGCGGGCTGTTTAGCGGAAGCCTCTGATACAAACCGACCGTTAACCTCGAACATTGAACTTTGAACGGTGAACAGCCGCGCGCCAGCGTGCTGCGCAGCAGGCCGTTGGCGCAGCGCGGCGAAGACCTTTTCTGCGGTGATCGGCAGATCGGTGATCTGTACACCGGTGGCGTCATAGACGGCGTTGGCGATCGCCGCAGCGGTCGGGATCGCGCCGTGCTCGCCGATTTGTTTTGCGTGAAACGGGCCCGGGCCGGTGCGATCTCTGACGTAGAGCGTTTCATGGTCCGGTATGTCACGGATGTTGGGTAGCTTGTACTCGCCCAGGTTGGCGGTAACGATCTTGCCGTCTTCGGCGGCGAGATCTTCGCTCATGGCAAAGCCGAAACCTTGGATCATGCCGCCTTCCACCTGTCCGCGATGGGTGAGCGGATTGATGATGGTTCCGATATCATGGGCGGAGATCATTTTGCGCACTTTCACCTGTCCAGTTTCCGGATCGACCCTGACTTCCGCAGCCTCGGCAAAAAAGCACATGGCGCCGAGTCGTTCTTTGATATCGATGCTGCCGCGCGCGGTCAAGGATTCATCCATCGATTTCGCCCGCGCGGCGAGATCGGCGAACTTGAGTTTTGAGCGCTTGGGCCCAACGGCGGCACCGCGCTCCAAACGAACGGCGGGTGGCAAACAGCTAAGCAACCCTGCAGCGAGCTGAATCAGCTTGTCGCGCAATGCGAAGGCTGCCTGTTGGACGGCTTGTCCGCTCAAGTAAGTGACCAAACTGGCGATCACTCTCACATCGACGGGGAACGCTTCTGTGGTACCCATTCTAACCGCAACATCGTCGGCTGAAACGGTAAGCGCCTCGGCGACGATCTGGCGAAAGATCGTGTGCGCACCGGTGCCGGTATCGGGAACCGTTGTCAGGATGTACGCCGCGCCATTTTCACCGAGGCCGACGTCGATATTGGCCGCGCCGAAATTGACATCGCGCGAAGCCAAGGCAAAACCCTTACCCACATAAGGGGTTTTCTTCAGGGGCGCTCGCGGGTGGACTTTGCGACGCATTTTTCGCAGCAGGCGCTGTCCCATGTCGGTATTCACACGCTGGCCACTGACCAACAGGTCGCCGGGTTTGAGAACATTGAGGCAGCGAAACTGATAGGGAGCGATGCCGAGCTGGCGCGCGACGTAATCCATATGCGACTCGACGGCAAAGTTGACTTGAAGATCGCCGGGACCTCGCATGATGCCGCCGGGAATGCAGTTGGTGTAGACGCACAGCGACTGAATGTACGAATGGGGAATCGCGTAGGAGCCGTTGCCATGGCGCGAGCCGGGCAGGTTTCCGTTGCTGCTCTCTTTGATACCGGCGTAGGCGCCCCCGTTGAATACCGCTGTCAGTTCTCTGGCCCAGAGCCGGCCGTCTTTTTTGACACCGGTCTTAATCGTGATGAGCGAGGCGTGGCGCGGGTTAGCGGCGCTTAACTCTTCGGCATAGCTCATGACCATCTTCGCTGGTTTGCCGGTGACCTTTGCGAGAAAGTAGCAAAGCGGCAAGTCCATGAGCGTACCCTTGCCGCCAAAGTCGCCGCCGACGGCGCCGACTTGGAAGATAATTTTCTCTGGATCGATGCCGAGCCATTCGGCCAGATTTCCTCGCGTGAGATAAACCTGTTTAGCCGTGGACCAGATCAAGATTTTCTCTGAGGGCACGACTTGGACGACGACGGCGTGCGGTTCGAGGTAGCCCTGGTGCGCCCGCTGACTGGTGAAGCTCTGCTCGAAAACGAAATCCGCTTCGGCAAATCCTTTTCGGTGATCGCCCGCCCGCCATTCGGCGTAGTTATGCAGGTTAGGAACATCCGGCAGCGGCGGCCGCAGACCTTCGTAGCTCCTGAGGTGCTCGTGGATCAGCGGCGCGCTGGCCGCCATCGCTTGCAGTGGATCGTAAACCGCGGGCAATTCCTCGTAGTCGACTTCGATGCGACTGAGCGCCTCTTCCGCAATCTCCGGAGACGCGGCGCCGACCACCGCGACGCGCTCGCCGATGAAGCGAACCCGATCTCTGGCAAGCACCGGCATGTCCTTGAGAATGATTCCGGTCAAACGATTGGGAAGATCGGCCGCGGTGAGCACCGCGGAAACGCCTTTTAGCTGCCTGGCTTTTTCGACATCGAGGCGACGGATGCGCGCGTGGGGCAGCGGACTGCGCAAGCACTTGCCCCAAATCATACCAGGCAAACTGTGGTCCGCGGTGTAGCGGGTCGCGCCGGTCACCTTCGGTGCCCCGTCGAGGCGCCGCGCCGAGGTCCCCACGGACGAGAATTTTTGCCGCGACTTCATGTCAGAAATATTTTCTAGTCGAAGCCCGCAAGATAAGGCGAAAAAGCGCAGACTGTCAATCGATACTCGGCTCAACAGGAAGAACGAGGAAAGTTTACCGAGAGACGCCGAGGACACTGAGTTCAGCAAAGAGTTCTACTGAACGGTGAGAAATTTATTTTGTTCTCTGTGTACTCTGTGCCGCTGCGGTGCAATCTCCCGAATTGACGATCATCCATTGACAAGATTTGAGCCAGGGGATAAACGGACTTTGACATTGTAGTGCGCATGAAAATCAAAAAAAATTTCCGTTACCCTCACCAACCGCAACTAGAGGAGGCCAGACATGAGTAAGGTCGCTCGTCATCCGCGTCATCCCGCGGTCGTCAACATGCGCCTCGAAGAGATTGCGCAGCGCTACACGATGCGTTTCGCCGACATCAAGCCGGACTGGAACGTATTCGGCGATTCGAACTACGACGGCTATCGTCGCGCGCAGTTCCGCTACATCGGCCAAACTCTCGGCAAGCCGGAGGTGAGACATATTCCGGCCGGTGCGACGCGGTTGTCTGTGATGTACGTGCCGCCGGGCGAAGGCAATGCGCCGCACACGCATCCGGTCGAAGAGGTATTTTTCATCTTGAAAGGGACGGTGACGGTGTTCTTCGAGGAAGAAGATGGCCGGCGCGTGGAGGAAAATCTCGGCCCTTGGGACTGTGTCTCGTGCCCGGCCGGGGTCATTCATGGCTTTCAAAACAACGGCCTCGAGCCCGCTTACTTGCAGGTGATGGTCGGGCAAACCAAGCCAGAGCCGATGGGTTACGCCGATGTGAAGCTGGACGCTGCAGAACCTCACGTCGCGCACAAATAGATCTCGGAAGGTAATTCACCAAGCCCTGCAAAGAACGCTTCGGGACGCTCTATGAGTTTAGCAGTTTGGCAAAGTGTTAAGGTCATCGTCGGAGCGGCATTATTCCTGATCGCTGTTGTTCCGGCCGCGGCCCAAGAGTTCTTCAAAGGGAAGACCGTCGTGGTGCTCGTCGGCACCGCTGCCGGCGGCGGATTCGATACCTACAGCCGCATGATGGCGCGCCATCTCGGCAAACATCTGCCCGGCAATCCGAGTATCGTCGTGCAGAACATGCCGGGCGCTGGGCAGCTCATCGCTGCCAATCACTTGTACAATAGAGCGTCGCGCGACGGTTTGACCATCGGCCATTTCTCCGGCTCGGTGATCTTCCGTCACGTGATGGGCGATTCGAGTGTGATGTTTGACGGTAGGAAATTTGGCTGGCTCGGGACGCCGGCGCCCGAGCGGCACACCTGCGTGGTCACGGAAAAAAGCGGCGTGAAAACCCTGGCGGATTGGTCCGCATCCAAGCGGCCGCTTAAGTTTGGCTCACTTGGCCCGGGTAATTCGACGTCGGCCTGGCCGTATTTGCTCAAGGCGACGTTGGGTGTTCCGCTCAGCGTCATCGAAGGATTCAAAGGAACCGCCGACGTTCGTTTGGCGGTGGAAGCAGGCGAAATCGATGCCGCGTGTTGGGGCTGGGATTCGATCAAGGTCACCTGGGCGAAAGGAATCGAATCGGGATTCGTTCGACCGCTGATCCAGAACACGCTCGAGCCCCTTCCGGATCTGCCCAATGTTCCAGTTGCCATTCAGCAAGCCAAGAGCAAAGAAGACCAGGCGCTGTTGCGGCTTGCGGCGCAAGCCTATGGGCCGGCGTCGATCGCTTACTCCCTGCCGCCGGGTGTGCCCAAGGATCGCTTGGAAACTTTGCAGACCGCTTTCATGGCGACGATGAAAGATGCCGATTTTTTGGCGGAAGCGAAAAAATCGAACCTGGTAGTCAGTCCGCTCGACGGTCCGACGATCGAGCAGACGGTGGCGGAACTCTACCGCGCCGAACCCAAGCTGCTCGAGCGCTTCCACGATATCATCGAGGTGTCACAGCCTCCGCGCTAAGCGTCACGGCAACTCGCGGATGCACTTTTGCGCTCGGATTGGAATCCACACTTCAATTTCGCGGCAGACCTAGAAAGGCAATGGGGTTGACGAATACACAAACGTCAAAACGAACGCAAACGCAAAAAGGTTCGCGTCCCATTTTTGTGACCCCTTCCACGCTTCCGACTGTGTGATTGCAAGACCTGACCACCTTTCGTGACTACTCCGTTCTCCAAGTTGGGTATGCACGCTGTTCAGTCGACCACCGATCGATCGGGGACGAGCGACCGCTGGAGCCACTGGAACATGCGCCATCCGACGGAGTGAACGGCCAGTGTCGACGCCGCAAGCGCGGCGGCCTCGTCAGAGATCGGTTGCGCGTTCGGCGCTTTGACGTGAACCTCGGCCACCTGCTCGGCCATCACGAACCATCCGACCGATTCCTCCACTGAGCGGCCTACCGTGAGCAGGCCGTGGTTGCGCAGGATGCAGAATTTCTTGTTGCCGAGTGCTGCGGCGATGCGCCTACCACCATCGATCGAAAGCACCTCCACTTCCTCATCGTTGAAAAGTGCCTGGTCGAACACAAAGGAACACGCCTCCTGACTGATCGCGCGGAACGGCTCAACGTTGGCCGACCATGGCGTACCGAAGGCGGTATGGGTATGAGATGCGCTGACGACGTCGGGACGGGCGGCGAGCACGGGATAGTGGATGTTGTAACCGGCCGTATTGACGGCGCCGGTTGAGTTGCCGTCGGCGTCTTTCACCTCGCCACCAGGCCCGACCAGCACCAACTGGTGGACCGTTGCGGCGCCGAAGGGGACACCCCAATCGAGCAGCCAGAAGTGGTCGGTCAACTCAGGGTCGCGGGCCGATATATGGCCGTCGCCGAGCATACCCCACCGCAGCGCACCAAAGATGCGGTATCCGAGCGCACACATGTGTTTGCGGTGCGCCCGTTCGTCGGCAATCGAACGGACGGTGCCGTAAGGCTCGACCCCGTCAAACGGTGGATAGGGATCCGGTGTCACGTCGCGCATGGTATGTCGCGCAATTCTAGTCAGGTGTTTCTCTATAGGAAATTTTAACTAGCTACTTGTCTGGGCCGAGCCATATCGCCGCACCGGGGAGTTGTCAAATCGTCGGCGAGTTTCGTTCAAAATTCAGGGGCCATTTCGGCAGACTTGGGCTCGAAAGCTACCAGGAGTTTTTTTCGGTCAATACCATCATGCACCAATTTGACACCAAAAATGAGGCCCTAAGACCACAAAATACACTTCCATGGCAGGGAATTATTGAAATTGCAGCAACTTAGCGTGGTCCGACCCTGCGCTCAGCCTTATTTATAACCGCGGCGCATTTCGAGCGCTTCAGAGCACTCTAGCCGGATATACGAATGTCGGCTATTAAGTGGTGAGACCCGAGCGGAGATCGAAAAAATTAGTAAAAAGCAGCGGTAGCTTTCATGAACGTCGGAAAGACAGAGCTCGCCAATATCGGGCCAAAGGAAGCCCGTAAGCGCCTGCTCATGGGTGTCGCCATGCTCGCCGTGGGC
>Ga0081455_10004059_pt1 | contig 16587 bp, 18 predicted proteins | sample TabmetS3T2R1_FD_70207 | JGI IMG/M metagenome (GOLD analysis project Ga0081455, IMG submission 70207) | Tabebuia heterophylla rhizosphere microbial communities from the University of Puerto Rico - S3T2R1 | ecosystem: Host-associated > Plants > Roots > Rhizosphere ... | reverse complement strand
TGGGGACATTCGGCCGGTGGATGCACGATCACAAAGTGTTATATCTCAATGCACCTGGCGCGGGTCAGTCGCAGGATGGGGCCACACTTCGGGACTCGGGACTCGTGACTTTCGAGTGCCCGTGGGCTCGCATATGCGCATGGCCCATGTGGTACAAGACGCGAGTGGCGTATGACGGGGATGCGTATGGGCGAGGGCATGGTCGCACAGTTGGAACTCGTGCTTGGGGACTTGTTCGACAGCGACGCCGACATCCTGGTCGTTCCGTGCAACACGAGCGGCGGCATGACGGGGCGCGTCGAGGTGGGTGTACGGAAATTCGGAGCGACCGTAGGAAGCATGTCGGCGGCCAGATTCGAACCGGGGCAAGTATCGCGAGGGGATAGTGCTCAGAATGGGCGGACCATACTGTTCGCCGCGACGGTACCTTCTATCGGCAAGACCACGGCCGACATCGTGACCAGGGCGGCGCGTGAGGTCGGAAGATTCGCATCCAGGGGCGGGGTCAAGACCGCGCTCCCGCTTCTGGGCACAGGTGCCGGGGGACTTTCTCCCGCTACCGCCCTAGGTGCGATCGCCACCGGGTTCCGCAGCAGTGCACACCCGGACGCGCTCGCTGAGCTCTACGTGCTCCATCGGGAAGTCTACGAACCACTACGTCGGCAGCTGCTCGGACGGCCGACACGACCGGCGACTATGCCGGACTCCGACTTCTCGCCGACAGTCGAAGCAGTGAGGTCGGAACTTGAAGCGCAAGGTGCCGTGCCTGCGGCGGTCGTAGTCAACAGCATCTTGACACGCCACAGTGAGTATGCCGGCCATACTAGCGAGTCGATTCAGCTTGAGCCCGACAACGATGCCAGCCGAAGAAGCGTGTTCGACTGGCTAAACGATGTGCGTCAGCTCTTCGATGCCGAGCACGTACAGACAATTAGTGGTCGCCTAGTAATCATTGGATTGTGCCTTCTCGACCCCGACCTACGTTGGGCGCTCGATCGTGGTGGGTTTCTTGACCGACTGATCAGCGAACTTCGCGAACCACTCACCAAGATGATGACCCCCGAAGCGGCCGATCTCTACGCCGCTTCCGCCGTGACGCCGACGCGCGACGACAACGTCCCGACCCATACCGACAATCCGGCCTTGGTGGATGAGCTCGGACGCAAAGGATTTGCCCGAATCCTTGCCCGCCGGATTCGCGATGCAAGAGATGAAGAGGCAGGGAACTCGGCCAAACTAAAGGATCCTCGAAAACGTCGGGGCGGAGCCTTTCTCGCTCATTTGCACGCACCATGGGGAGCCGGGAAGATATCGATGCTCAACTTCCTGGCCAAAGAGCTTCAAGACGGACGGGATGAGGGGCCCCCGTGGGTCGTGGTGAAGTTCAATGCCTGGCGGCACCAACGTGTCGCGCCACCGTGGTGGTGGCTAATGACGACCTTGTACCGCGAGGCAGCGCACGAGCTGGACCGGCTCGATCGCCGACGCGCAGTCATGCTGCGAGTCAGGGAGTGGTACTGGCGGCTCAAGGGCGGCTGGCCGGGCTACGTCGCAATCCTGCTTGTCGTGGCCATACTCGTACTGGCATGGCGAATGGACCTTCTGGACCGTCTAGGCGACGAGGATCTTCTCTCACTCCAGGCGGTTTCTGGACTCCTTCTTGCGGTAGGAGCCATCCTCACACCTGTGATCACAATCTGGGGGCTCATGCGTGGACTCGGTCGGTGGGTTTTCGCAACCTCCGCTCGAGGTGCGCGGAGGTTCATCGACAGTACTACTGATCCAATGCGAACTGTCCACGAGCATCTGCTTGACCTGGTGTATTGGGTCAGGTACGACATCGTCGTCATGATTGACGATCTCGATCGGTGCAAGAGCCCGTACGTAGTCGAACTTCTTGAAGGCATCCAAACGCTCTTTCGTGACGTACCTGTCACGTACGTGATCGCCGCAGACCGTGACTGGTTGTCGGATAGCTATACCGCCGAATATGGGACGTTCACCGGTGCCACTGCCGATCCTGGCAGACCAATCGGATATCTGTTCTTGGAGAAGACGTTCCAGATCTCGGCAGGACTACCGCCAGCTGGTGATCGCGTTGCCACATTCTGGAACCGGATCCTGCACTCTCCAAAAGCGCCGGACGAGGAAGAGATCAAGCTGGCGCGCGACAAGGTGAAGGCAGATCTCGCTGGCAAAGCAGACGCCGAAGCCCGACGCGAAGTCGCACACAACCGTGGCGCTAGCGCGGCGGAGGAGCAGGCCCGCCTCGAAGCGGTTGCAGTTCAGATGGTCAGTGTGCGCGCCCAGCAGGAGCACGCGCATACACTGGCACCGTTCCGGACTCTCCTGGGACGTGATCCAAACCCGCGAGCGATGAAGCGCCTGGTGAATGCATACGGGATTGCTCGCGGCATCGAGACCCTGGACGGTTTCAACCTTGAGGCCGATCACCTGCGCGAGCAAGAAACTGCACTGTGGACGATCCTTAACATGCGATGGCCCAGACTTGGCGCTCATCTCGCGAGGTATCCGGAATTCGTAGCTGCGATCGGTGGCAGCAACTCACCACAGGACATCCCAGAAGAGCTCGTCCCACTCACGCACGATCAGGACGTCATCGCCGTCGTCCGCGGCGACGCCGCTGGTGTCACTGCGCGGCTAAACGAACAGAATCTGCGGATGATGGTCCTTCGTTAGCCGCCCGCCTGAGGGTCGGCCAATACCTCTGGAATGGGTACAGGCTGCGATGGATCGGTTGTATCGCGAAGATGTGATCGACATCAACGTCGGCGCCGTGAGCGATCGTAGCGACTTCGTCGGCGCGATAGCGGGCAGCCCTCGGAACGTCCGGCCAGACGTCTGTCAACGACGCTCGAGCTATCCTGACCTAAACGAGCCCGAGTCGCCGAGCCTCCGCAACGGCCTCCTTGCGCGAACTGACGCCGAGCTTGCGATAGATGCGGCCGAGGTGGTCCTCCACGACGTTGATCGAGATATGGAGATCTCTCCTGAGCGGGTGCTCCACCTCCGACCACTGATGCTGTCGAGGGGATCGCGCCGACCGCGCGGATCCCTGTCGATGCATGCGGGGACCCGGTGGCGGAATAAGCGGTGTCTATGCCTGGTCTGAGGCGGTCTGAAGGAATCATGAAGGACTAGCTACGCCTGAAGTGGACTGGAGAGGGTAGTGCTCTACGGAAGCAAGAGGTTGCGAGTCAGTAGATCCGCTCATTTAGCTCGTGTCGACAAAAGCTTGCGGAGCGCGCAGGGCTGCAGGCCAGGAGCGGACGCCCGCCAGGGCCGTACCTGTCGGGCCGGCTTGCCTCGAGGCCACAGCTTGGTCAGTCGACTCACGCGATGCCGCATGGTCTAGCAAGACCATCGTGGGTGGTGCCGAATATTGGCGACGTGCAGGTCCCTTTGGAGCGGGCGGTCGTGGACGGGCTGCGGAAGCAAGCACCGTGGAATGACTTGTGGAATGAAACGGTGTCTACGTGCGTGGGTGGAGTGGGTCAGAGCACTCTTTGGGAGGACTTGCTACGCCTGAAGTGGGCTCAAGTCGCCGGTGACGGACCCCCTACGGATCAGGCGGTTGGGGGTTCGGGTCCTCCGAGCGCGCTTCTGGCCTGCAATAAACGTCGGTTACTTTCACGATTCGTATCTATTGGGCGCGGGTGTTGTGCCTGTCATAGGGCTCCGACCGCCCAGGTGAGCAGCCAGAGGGTCGACATGCCAGCGGCGACCGCCAGATAGGGACGGCCGGTGTGGCGCACGACGATGAAGGCGACGGCGACCCGCGGAACCGCCTGCCTAATGTCGACGCCGGCGACGCCGGCAGCCAGTCCGGACGTGGCCAGCGCCGCGAACGCGGTCTCAAGTACGCGAACTCACATCACCATGCCCAGCAGGACCCACGCGCCAGCGATCACTATCGCCAGCACGACTACCCACTTCACAGTCATTTCTATGCATCTCCTGGTGCTGGTCGCCCTGTACCCGATTGCCCGGCCCACAATCGCTCGACGAGAGGGACGGCCCTCTTGGGTCCAGGAGGCTCTAACAGCCCACCGCCCGATGCCTCACCCTGGAGGGAAGAGGCCGCGCCGGACTAACCGTCGACCTCCGGGCGACTGGGGCGAGCCCGGCGCCGAACCAGGTGACTGCGGCCAGCGGCCCACCGGATGCCACCGTCAGCCAGCAGCGTGCCTCGAAATCAAGTCTGGACCCCTCCCCGGGGGACGCTGTTGGTTCCGACGCGACAAGCCCCGCTCGAGCAGGTGCCGGCGCCCCGCCTGGGCCGCGATTGCCGAGGTGCCGCCGCCCTGCCCGACCCCAAGATCGCTCGCACCTTGACGAGGCGCCGGGCCCTTCGAACTGTGGCCCCCGCCCATCGTCAGCAGAACCCTCGTCGGACCGACGTCCATGAGACGACGCTCTGGAGGTGACCTTCGACTGCAGCGGGGTACTTGGTCGGGATGAAGCCTATTATCTCGATGGTCGCCATCCTGGTCGCTTTGGGCGTAATGTTCACCATCTTCGTTCTGTCCTATAGGTACTACAAGAAGTCCCCGCCGTCGGACCAGCCAGGTGATCGCGGCCCCGGGTGAGTGCGATCCGGCAAGAGACAGCCCCCGGAGCCGTGGGGGCCACCGGGGGCTGCGTCGTCCCTCGTTTTGCTCCCTCGTACCGGACACATCGGCCGCGAGGATCTTGGCGTTACTTGGGTTCGATTGGCCGCGGGGTGTTGTGGTTTCGACGGGGCCGGCCCGATGCCCCGCGATAGCCCGATCAGTTGCAGATGACGGAATCGGCGCACCGCGGTGCCGCTTCTGTGCCCCCGCAGCCGCCGGTCAAGCCTGCCCAGGCCCCTGCGCCCGAAGGCGCTCCTCGGGCTCGATGGTGATCCTCTTCATTACCTTGACGGACGACATTCCCCGAGGTTTGGTGGCCGCCGGCACCGCGGGAACATGTGACGCGGGTCCTCTGACTACGTGGCCCCCAACTTCCGGGTCGGCCCTCGCCAGGAATTGGTCACTTTCCGCGGCCGGTTAGTTTGTCGCGGACGCGGTCGATCACACCGGCGCCGGCGCCGAGGATCTTGTTCATGGGAGGCGTGTCCGGCGAGGACGGGTGTGGCCGGGTTGGAGCCCGCTTTTTCGCCTTCTGGACCTTGTCGCCGAGTTCGCGGAGCTCGTCAGAGGTGGCGTGTTCACGCAACTGGGGGAACAGCTCTTCTTCCTCTTCCTTGATGTGGGCGCGGACCTCGTTGCTCATCTGACGGAACGTCGTCATGAACTGCGGATGGTCGGTGTCCATCTTCTCGAGGGTCTTGAGCGCCTTCTCGACAGTGTTGTGATCCTCGATCTCCTTGTCGGCAAGCTTGTCGCCGCCGGGAATGTGGTCGCGTACGGCCGGGTAGAGGTATTGCTCCTCGGCGACCGAGTGTCGGGTCAGCTCGGTGATGATCTGATCGGTGAGCTTGCGAAGCTTCCCGGGATCGGTCGTGATCTCGACCTCGGCGAACAGCTCTTGGACCTCGCGATGGTCGTGGGTAAGCACCCCCACCACGTCCTGATCGTCTGCCATCGGTCTCTCCTACTCCATCGAAACGGAATGAGTCGGTACCCCACCTACCTGAGGAGAAACTGCGCCGGAGCGACGAAGGCCGCGGATGGGCGTGCCAGGCTCACCTGTCACCGGCCACATCGCCTGTGCAAGGTGCGATCAGCGCGACTGGTGAACCTCGCCGAGGTAGCAGCTGCTCATCTCGCCCCTCTAACGGATTCGAAGGCCGGTCACTCGCCGAAGAGTTCTTGCAGCTCCACGGCCAGCGCAATGTCGTCAGTGGCGGCCGTCGGTTAAAACGCCAGTAGCTCGAGGACAGCTCGTTCCGCGGACGCCCGAGCGGTTGGCTGGGACAGATCGGTCCGCGCGAGCTTCGGGTCGACCGTGCGATCGTCCTCGAAGAGATCGACGACGCGAGGATCCACATAGGACGACCGGGCGACGCTCGCCGTGTTGCCGAGGTCGTCGGCGACCTCGCGCATGGCGCGGGCGACCGCACGCTTCCGGCCGCTCGCCGATGACGGACGATCCGCCGCCAGTGCGATCGCCGCGAGCACTGTCGCATGCCAGGTCCGGAAGTCCTTCGCGGACGCCTCCTCACCGAGCAGTTCCTTGAGGTACTCGTTGACCTCCGCACTCGTCAGATCTCGCCACCGGCTGCCGTTCTTGTACGCCAGCAGCCGGTCCGAGCCGCCTCGCCGCCGACGGAGCATCTCGACGGCGGGCAGCAGGTCGGGATCCGACAGGGCGACGTTCTGCTGCTTGCCGCCCTTCCCGTCGTAGCCGAAGATCGCTCGATCCGCCTCGAGCCGAGCGTGCCGCTTCTCGAGGGTAACCAGGCCGTATCCGCCCTCGTCATCGGCGTACGCCTCACCGCCGATGCGGAACAGCCCGCGGTCGAGCATCCGGAAGCACACGGCGAGTGCCCTATCTCGCGACATTCCATCGGTGCGAAGCCGGCGCGTCACGGTGCGGCGGGCAGCCGGCAGCCGCGCCGCCATCCGCAGCACATGATCGAACTTGGCCTCGTCCCGGCGCCGTCGCCACTCGGGGTGGTACAGGTACTGCCGGCGTCCGGCGTCGTCGACTCCGACGGCTTGGAGATGGCCGTTGGGATGCGGACAGATCCAGACGTCCCGCCAGGCCGGGGGAATGACCAGCGACCGGCAGTGCTCGACATCGCCGGCCGGAAGCGGCGATCCCTCCGCATCGACATAGGAGAAGCCGCTGCCTCGGCGGATCCGTGACCAGCCCGGCGAACCCGGCGACACCATCCGTAAACGAGGCATAGGCGTCGGCTCCCTGACGCGGCAACGTAAGAAACGGTCCCGGCCGCTACGTGGCTGAACGGCGGGACCTCAGCGGGACGTCGGGAAACCCGACCTCCCAGCCTGCAATGTCTGTACCCACCAAGACGCCGACGATTCACGCGACGGGCCGCTGGCCCTACTACCGGAGCGCAGGCCGTGCGCATCGGCACTCGCAGATTCGCCCACGGACGGCGCGACACCTAACCGGTTCGTCGCCGCGACCGTGAGCGCGACGGAGTTTCGGAGATCGTCTTGATGAGATCAGACGGAACGCAGCAGACCGACTGACGAGTTCTACGGGCATCTCCGAGTTCGAACCTGATTGGCAACCGCGGTCGGCCGAGAAGGCTGCGCGGAGCGACCAACGTCACGGGTGAGCGTTCCAGATTCAACTTGGATGTCACCGGCACATCACGAGCGCGACAGAATCCGAACACAGGGCCTGCACGGCGCTGCCCGGAACGGATCATCCGGGGCCTTGCGGGTCACCTGACCATCCCGTTTGGAGATGCAAGCGACGGGTGACTCAGGGACCGCGTGAGCTCCGCCATCGAGCCCCCGACGAGCCTACGCACGTGGGTGATTGCTCCCGTGACCGTCGCCTTCACGACGGCGGTTCGGGCCGGCGTAGTCGTCGTCCTTGCTGTCGGGATCGAGTCGCTGGGCGTGTTCACGGCGATCCTCAGCTGCGCGACGATCCTCGTCCAGATGGGCCGCCTGCTCCCGAGCGATCGCTTGTTCGCGCTCCGCCCTCGCCTGATGCTCGGCGATCTCGGCTTCTCGCCGATCCGCCCGGGCGGCATGCGCTTCGGCTGCACGCCGATGCTCGACTGCCTTCTCTCGCCGCCGTTCCCCCCTCCGGCTGCGGCCGCGGGAGGCGAGTAGCCCTATCACCACGACGATGACGATCGCCACAACGATGATCGTGACGATGGCTCCAGTACTCATCGCATGTTCCTCCTCAGCGCTCCGCCTCGTAGTACCCAAGCACCGGCCGACCTAACTCAGCGGCCACCCGGCCGTCAGGTGACTGACCTGGCATGGCGAAGCAAACAATCAGCACTCGCGGCTCTGGAGTTGATGAGCGCTGGACAACTGAACCCGACTGGCGCCCAGGCGTCCATGTCCTGCGCGTCAAGCCGTCCTTGAGTTGCCGGTCAACTCGAATCGGCCAGTTCGGGGCCGTACGGCGTATGCCGACTCCCACGGCTCGGCGATACGGTCAATCCGCGCTATGCCCGGCCCGTGCCCGACCACGATCTGCCAAAACCCTCGCCGCCAGTGAGGCGGCCGTGCCCGCAGACGCCTCTCAATCACACAGCGCGGCCGCTGTCATTTACCCGAGCATCGAAACGGCGGGAAGTACGTCCCAACCGAATACCTCATCTGCTGATAGTGCGCACTCATGTTCGCGATATATACGTCGTCCTGGCCCGCGTCGATGTAAGCCTGCATCTGAGCCACATGCTCCTCGACCTTCGGTCCTGGCCACGACGTTCCGGGCAGTCGACCCGCGGGTGACGAGTTGTGAGGCCTGTTCGAAATGGTGCGGAGAGGGCAGCACTTGGGCGAGCTCACCGGGGAGCCCGACATTGGCCCACAGGCCGGTAGGCGTGCCCGCCGCCCGCGTCCTCGGTGTCGGCCCAGGCAATCTTGTAGCCGCCGTCAGCGGGGCTGGGCTGTCGCCCGACCCCTTCGAAACACCGCTGAGTGACGCGTTCAGTTCAGTCGAGTACCCCGTGCGCGCCGCAACCGCGGCACGGCCCGCGGTCGACTTGTGGGTCAGTGCCCGAGGTCGTCCATGAGCCGAGGCCAGTTGTTCGCTGAAACGCCATCCAGGACACCCGAACAGATGGCGGCTGCTCTGTGCCTGGTTGGTTGCCCGATGCGACCCGGCGACCCTGCGCGGTGGGTGATCCTGGTTGAGTTCCTTGGTCGGCGGAAGAGGAGCGTGGGGGTCCTCTTCCGCCGACCTGGATCAGTTACATGTAGCTGTCGATCCAGTCGAGGACTTCTGGGATGTCGATTCGCTGGGCGTAGCCGACGCCGCTGCAGTTGTTGTTGGTGACGTATGAGTTGACGCCCAGGACGGTGTCGGTTCCGCCGAGTAGGTCGGGTCCACCGGAGTCGCCGAAGCATGTGCCGCCCGAGCCCCTGCTGGCGTTGAGGGCGAGACGGAGGAACTCGTCACTGTGGACGAAGTTGCCGGAGACCAGCTGGCTCGGCGCGTACATCCGCTCCCGCGGACCGGTCCACCGGTAGAACGGCGGCGGCTGGGGCAGCTGATTGCCGGGGATCTGTGCCTGGACACTGACGCCGTAGCCGACGAAGTCGATGGGTGTCTTGTTGGGCAGCGTGTCGGCCTGCCCGGGCGACGGGAGCTGTGCGTACTCGTCGACCACAGTGGTCGGCACCGGCTGGTCGAACACGACCACACCGACATCGCGGTATGCGAAGCGGGGAAGCCCAGGCCCGCACGCAGTGCAGAAGTCCGGGTTGGGGTGGGGTGTCCCGCCGGCGTCGCCGGCACAGGGGTAGCCGTCGAAGGCTGGCGAGTCATTACAGGAGACCGGCTCCGGCGCGTTCGCCTCGACTGCGGCCTGGTAGTCAGGGTCGGTCAAGATCGGGCCCTCGCCGAACCACACCTCGACGTGAGCCGCGGGCGGCTCGGTGCAGTGACCCGCGGTGAGAAAGACCGTCGGTGATAGCAGGGATCCACTGCACCGCCACAGCGGAACGCCGTCGGCATCGAGGGCGACCATCAGGCCGACATAGGGATGGCGGCCCGCATCAGGTTGGCCATTGGTGATCGCGGCCGCAGGCCCCACGGCGAAAAGCGTCGCCAGCCCCAGGACGGCTGCGACCAGCATGCGAGGTAGTCGGGTCATCGACAGGTCCTCCCTCCACGCCTGCGCGCGGCGGTTCGTCATCGTTGTTCAGCGATTCTTGCGGTGGGCAGTCTGGTCCTTCTTCGACATGCCTACGTAGGACTTGAAGGTGGCGCCGGCCTTGAACGCTGGCACCTTGGCTTTGGCGATCTTGAGCGTCTCGCCGGTCTGGGGATTGGTCCCCTTGCGAGCGGCACGCTGACGACGCTCGAAGGTCCCGAAGCCTGGCAGGGTGACCTTCTCACCGCCTGCGACCGCGTCAGTGATCGCGTTGAGGGCAGCCGTGAGGGCTTGTTCAGCCGCCTTCTTCTCCAAACCGGCGTCCTCGCCGATCTTCTCGACGAGCTCGGTCTTGTTCATCTTTGGTTCCTCCCGATCGCAGCCCACGCCTCCAGCCCGGCCTTCAGGAAGCCGGTTCCCAGCGGCCGTAGGACTTCATCAGTTGATAGCAAGGTGCCTCGTACCCGAAGAGCTCGATCTCAACCCGCCCACTTGCCGCGTTCTTCAATGAAACCGCGAGCTCCCGTCTTCGTTCGCGTGCACCCATCTGGGGCCTCTTCCACCCGCTTGGGCGTGGGAGATCGCCGGGGCGTTAAAGCTGGCCCTCGACTTCGTCGCCCGGACCCCCGTGGCTCTGATCGTCCTCACCGACGCGGCCATCCTCTCCGCCATGTTTTGCTGGGGACCGCCACCCGGCGTGGGTACGGCCAATCTTGTGGGCCAGGACAAGACGTCTTGACGAACCCCTCCATGCCCACGGCCGGAACATCACCCAGTTCGCAGCGCCGACGCCACCAGATGTACTTGAGCGGGCGATCCTCTCCACAGTTGCCGCCTCGCTACAGCAAGACGACCGGATAGCGGAGCTCACCCAGGGTGACAGGGTCGCATAGGAGAATCGCGGTCGTTCGCACGGCCGGCACGGTCTAATCAACCCAAATGACCCGATGCATCGCGCAGGACTCTAGCTCGCGAGCAGCGAGTATCCATCAGTCCGATTCAGGCTTGATGTCTAACTCTTGGAGCTCTTTCGGGTTCGGCTGGACCGTTTGGCTGTAGAGGCCGACTTCTTCCTGGGGGCGGCCGTCTTCTTCTGGCTGGCTCCGCCACGCCCCGTGTCCTCCTCGTTCTCTTCGTCTTCGTCGTCACCCAGGAAGTCGGTGACCTTCTCCTTGGCACCCTCGAGCGCTCCCTTGGTCTTGCCGTCTCCGCCGGAGTCGGAGTCGCCGAGGTCCTCCATGAGTTCTGGAATTCCGCTGACCTGGGTCTCGGTGAGGTCGAGCCGGTTCACCGCCTCGGCGAATCTCAGGTAGGTGTCGACACTGGCCACGACGATCCGGGCGTCGATCGTGAGCAGTTCAATTCCGACCAGGGACACCCGGACGTAGATGTCGATCACTAACCCCTTGTCGAGGATGGTGTCGATGACATCGGCGAGGCTGCTTGGCGCCGGCCGGTCGAGATAGCGGTTCGAGGCGTGCGTTGCGACAGTCATAAGTCCGTTGCCCTTCACTCCAGGCTCATCGAAGCTGCTCCGCTACTGGCCATCTCTCGGTGACCGGGATGGCCTGCGGATACGCTCGGCAGTGTTTAGATGCGGTCGCGCAGTCTGGTTTTGCGTCGTCCGGTGATGGTCGCGGCGGCCATGACGAAGACCGCGGCGACGAGGACGGAGATGATCCAGCGGATCCAGTCGACGCCACTAGTCTCCTCGACGCCGAGAGCGGCGGCCAGATACCAGCCGACGATGACGCCGGCGATGCCGCACAGGATCGTCAGCCAGAACGGTGTGTTGTCCCGGCCGCCTGGTGCGACCCATTTCCCGAGTAAGCCAATGATGATGCCTGCGATGATGACGCCGATGATCTCCATAGCCGACTCCTCCTTGGTCTGGCCGGCCATCCCTCCTGCACCCCAGACAGGCACGGGAAGAACACTCGTGGAATCCGGTACCCATTCAAGCGCCCGACAATCCCCTGTCGTGCTCCGCTCAGCGGGACCGCCCTTAAGACCCTGCCGTTGTGCTTGAGCCGGCGGCCGCGTTCATGTGGCTGCCATCATCTTGGTCAACCTCGTCGCCTTCGTGCGCGCCCGACCGACAGGCTGACCCGGGCTCACCAGGCCAGTCGCGCCACCGCCCTCTCGGATGACCAAGGACCGCCCGAACCTGAGATTGTCTGCGGAGCGTGAGGGTTCGCGGCCGTGGGTAAGCCGCTAGGAGGTAGGTGCCGCCGTCGAGGCGCACGATGCCGCCAAGGCGCTCGATCGCCCCTTGCAGTGCGGATGTCAAACGCTCCACGTCTCGGCTCCGAGCCGGCGATGATCGCCGCCAACCCTCACTGGCGGCTCCGGCCCCGTTGCTCACCGTGCCATCGACGCGACGACCTCGAGGTCGGCGACGAACGCGGCGTAGGCGGTCTCGCGATCCTTCGCACGCAGGACGGCGGAAGGATGGACTGTGCCGATGGCCGGCGTACCATCGTCGAGCTCGAGGCGCTGCCCGCGCTGCTTGGTTACCCGGTAGGACGGGCCGAGCAACATACGGCCGGCGGTCGCACCGAGGGCCACGACCACATTCGGGTTTGTGAGAGCCAGCTCCGCGTCGAGCCAGGGCCGGCAGGCCTTGATGTGGGCGACGTCGGGAGTCTTGTGGATACGGCGCTTGCTGCGTGCGTCACGGCTGAAGCGGAAGTGCTTGACGGCGTTGGTGATGAAGGCGTCGTCACGGTTGATTCCGACGTCGTCGAGGGCCTGGTCCAGCAGTCGGCCCGCCGGACCGACAAAGGGACGGCCCTGGCGGTCCTCCTGATCGCCAGGCTGCTCTCCGACGAAGACCACCTTGGCGTCAGGCGACCCCTCGCCGAGGACCGCCTGCGTCGCGTCCTCGTAGAGCTCGCAGCCACGACAATCCTGCGCCGCCGACCGCAGCCTGTCCAGGCCGGCCGCCCCGGGGATCCACGGCGCTGCTCCGGTCGGCTGGTCGCCGTCGGACTGGCGAGGCATGCGCGGGAAGTACCCCTCGACCGGACCGCCAAACCAAGCCGACCGACCGGTCGCATCATCCGAACTTGCCGCCAGGAGGCGGCTCCGTGTCGCTGCCCATTTGAACGACCGGAGCCTAGGCGGATCTTCGTAGCGCTCCGAGGATCTGCCTGCGCGGTTGGTACCCGCCGGGTCCGAGGCCATTCCTCAGATCAGGGCAGCCGTCGGTTCGCGATCAGATCCTCTGCGACCCGCCTGAGCTTGACGTTGTGGTCTTGGGAGTATCGGCGTAGCACCTCGAATGCTCGGGCCTCGTCGAGGTTGTAGCGCTCCATGAGGATGCCTTGGGCCTGGCCGATCAGTTTGCGGGTGTCCAACGCGGTGTTGAGCCCAGCCTCGTTCATCGACTGCGCCAGGGCGAGCGCGGCGTGGCGGGCGAAGATGTTCGCGAACGCGATGTCGTCGGCGGTGAACTCGCGTCGCTGGGTCCAGTAGAGGTTGATCGCGCCGATCCGCCGATCTTCGACGCTGGTCAGCTCCACCGCCAGCACGCTAGCGATGCCCAAACCGGCGACCTTCGCCGCCCACCGAGGCCAACGCGCATCGGCGACCAGGTCGCTGGACAGCAACGTCTCGCGATGCCAGGAACTGTCGCGGCACGGGCCCTCGTCGAGCTCGTCTTGCAGACGATCGGACTCCTCAACGACGTCGTCGCTGGCAGCCACCGTCTCCAACCGACCACCCGACCGGATCAACAAGATGCCGCCGTGATCGGCGTCAAGTTGCCCGCACACGTACTCGACGATCTCGTGCGCCGTCGCCGTCGGCGACGGAGCCGCCTACAACGACTCGGCCAGCTTGGCGAACTCGAGAGGATCAAGGTCAAGGGACACTCGCCGCTCCGGCCTCGCTCAAAATGAGGCACAGACGCCCCGTCAACAAACCACACGCTACGTCGCCGCCCTCGTCGACACCAAACCGAGCGAGCCCGAAACAGTCCTCGGCGGTTCAGGGGGCCGACCGTGGAATGCCAGTGCCCACGCACTTGGGACACCGTCCACCATGACCCAGCCTTGCGGACCCTGATGTGACGGCCCCCGCCAACGAGGCGGCCGGTCGCAGTTGGGCGTTGGACCTCGCTCGCCGACCTTGGGGCTTACCTGATCCGGTCACTGAGCGGTGTTTTGAGGGGGTGCTGGTGGCTGGCGGCAACGGGAATCCTGCAGCCGCAGACTGTGCATCGGCCACGCCGGTCGGTTGACCGCTGCAGATAGGCCAGCGTTACCACCGGCCGCGGTCTCGCCCTCGTTTGTGACCGAGGGCACGAGGGTCGATGGAAGACGGTGACCTGTCTGGCACGGACGACGGGGGTGGCGCCGCAGTGTGGACACGAGTAGGCGAAGTGGAGCCTCATCGGCGTAACACTTCGTTGGCTCTGACCTCGTCGAGACCGTCGCGCTCGAGCCTGTCGTCGTTCCAGGTCTGTGCGAGCGCGAGCGCGAGCGCGGCGTGGCGGGCGAAGGTGTTCACGACCGCGATGTCGTCGTCGGTGAACGTCTGGCGCCGGCTCCAGTACGCGGTGATCGAACCGATCCGCTGCTCGTCGTGGCCCCTCAGCTCGGCCGCCAGCACGCTAGAGATACCCAAGGCGGTGACCTTCGCAGCCCAACGAGGCCAGCGACGGTCCGCGGCCAGATTGCCCACGAGCAGGGTCTGGCCCTCCCAGGAACGGTCCCAGGACGGCCCCTCGCCCAGCTCGGACTGCAAGACATCGAACCATGCCACGAGCCCATCTGTGGACGCGACCGTCTCCAGCCTCTGTCCGCGGATCACGGTGACGCCGAGATGGTCGGCGTAAAGCTGACGGCACAGGCCGCCCAGGATCTGTTCGGCCGCACGGGAGGGTGTCGGCCCCGCCGCCGGCGCGTCGGCGGGCGCGGCAACGACCACCGGGTCAGGGATTGCGGTCATGATGGGGAGCCTCTCGGAAGGAATCGAAGAGGCTTTACGGCTAAACCCCAAAGACCCCGTGACCGTACCCAGCCAACCCCCGTCACTAACCCGCGGTCGGGCGGTAACTTCCTCCCGAAATGGTACGCCGACGCCACGCCAAAATGAGTGGAGCGCCCAGACCGGCGAGGTGGCCGTCGCCCGACTGGAGGATCAGGCCCCGGATTGACGAGAGACCGCCGCCAAACGAATCGGGAGATCAACCCAACGCCAGGATCCGCCTCAGCATGGGGATGCTCGGAAACCGGTCATGACGGATCTTGTCGAGAAGCACCTGGACGTAGATCGATCGTTCGTCCGGGTCCCTCAGTAGATGCTCGATGAGATCCATCATCGTCACCGAGGGGAACCGATCGTTGTGCACCCGGGTCAGCAGCATCTCCAGCAGCTCCCTGCGTATGTCGACGTGCTGTGCAGCCGCCTGTGCCATGGCTTCGCTCCTCAGATCCGTCCGTACCGCATCCGAGTACCCGAACCCGCAGAGATAACACCCGCACAGAACCCCCGCGTCGCACCGCAGCGGCCGGAGACGAGAACCCGCTTTGCTCCTCGATTCTCCGACGCGCTGGCAGCTCACCGCCAAATGGCGCACCATGGCAAGAAGAGTCCGTCGACCTGCGGGATTGACACACCGTACCGACGGTCTCCCCGACTGGCGCCGGCGTCGCGTCGCCGAACCAGGTAGCACAGGACAGCGCCCCCAGTCTTCACAGGTAGCAGCGTCCCTCGGTTCGGGTCTCTCCTCCGGGGGGCGCTGTGAAATCGGTGCCAGGTTGACGCAGGGCGACTTGGCCGAGAGACCACGCCGACCGGGACGTCGCACGGCCGTGATCTCCGAACGTTGCTGGGTACCTGAGCAGAGCATGAGAGCGCTGATTTTTCTGCTTTTCACCCTGGTTGCCTTGGCTGTGTCTATGACTACTACCGGAGAGTCCATCCACACGATGACCCGCGTGATCGCTGAGGCAGGTGTGGCGGCATGAACGACGACCTACGGGAGCAGGCGCGGAAGGCAACGATCGCGGCCAGTGGAGCGCAGGAGCAGGTCGAGGACGAGTGGTCGGTGTACCGATCGCTCGTCCGGACGCGGATGCAGGTCGGCCTTCGGGTCCAGCAGGCGCTGGGCGAGGGAAACAAGGACATCGACGCGCACAAGGAGTACGCCGCGCTGCTTCCCCAGATCGAGGCGCAAAGGCGGGTGTTCTATCAGGCGATGCTGGACTTCGAGAAGTCCGAAATCGAGCTGCGAGCGGCCTACGATGCCGCGTTCGGCAGCCAAGCCGATGAGTGAGTCAGCCCGTGTTCCATCTGCCCACGTGGGAGGGCCCGTCCAGAGGGTCGTCAACGGCCCGACGCGCACCGCCGAGGACATAAGGCAGCCCCCGGATCAGTCAGTCGTTCCATCAGAGACCGTCTCGGTCGTGGCCGCTACATCATCCGCGGACCTCGGCGTTACTCAGCGCTACCGGGGATGATCCACCGTCACGGCGGGGTTGGTCGGCGGAAGAGGAGGGTGGGATCAGGGCCTTCGCCGTGCTGTTCGGCGTTGAGCTTAGCGTGGGGGCAGGCGCCTGGGCTGCACGCGGCGGATCGAGCTAGTCGTGGTCACTCGCGGCAGCTCGCGGCCGGTGACGAGCTCCTGGGCGGTTTCGATGAGCTTCATTCGGTGTTTCTTGGCATAGCGGCCTAGCAACTCGAAGGCCTGGTCGGGATCGAGCCCGAAGCGCTCCATCAATATCCCCTGGGCTTGGCCGACCCGCTTTCGCGCATCGATCTCCTGAGCGAACGCGTACTGCTGTCGCGACGCCGCCAGGGCTACGGAGGCATGC
>Ga0081455_10004058_pt1 | contig 16595 bp, 11 predicted proteins | sample TabmetS3T2R1_FD_70207 | JGI IMG/M metagenome (GOLD analysis project Ga0081455, IMG submission 70207) | Tabebuia heterophylla rhizosphere microbial communities from the University of Puerto Rico - S3T2R1 | ecosystem: Host-associated > Plants > Roots > Rhizosphere ... | reverse complement strand
CGCGCGCACAACGACGAGAAGCTGCACAACCACGGGTCGAGCACCATACAGCATGGGCGCGGCGCGGTGCTGACCATTGACCTGACCAACCGCTGCAACATGATGTGCGACCCATGCTTCATGGACGCCAATCAGGTCGGCTTCGTCCACGAGCTGTCGTGGGAAGAGATCAAGACGATGCTCGACAACGCCATCTCGATCAAGCCGCGCCGCCAACTCTCGGTGCAATTTTCCGGCGGCGAGCCGACGCTCTCGCCATATTTCATCGACGCGATCAAGTATTCGCGCAAGGTCGGCTACAACTCCGTCCAGGCCGCGACCAACGGCATCGAGTTCGCCAAGAGCAAGGAATTCTGCCGAAAGACCGCCGAAGCCGGCCTGCGTTACGCCTACTTGCAGTTCGACGGCATCGGCAACGCGGCGAATGAGCACCGCAAAGTCGGCAACCTGTTCGACGTGAAGCTGCGCGCGATCGAGAACCTGGTCGAGGCGGGCGTTGACGTGGTGCCGGTCACGACCATTGTCAACGGCATCAACAACGAGCAGGTCGGGCGCATCATCGAGTTCGCGCTGGACAACCCGCGCATCATTTCGCTCTGCTCGTTCCAGCCGGTTTCGTTCACCGGGCGCGACGAAGACATCACGGACGAGCGGCGCCAAGCCCAGCGCTACACGCTCTCGCACCTGGCGCACGACGTGAAGAATCAGATCGGCATCAGCGAGCCGGTGCGCGATTGGTTCCCAATCTCGTTTATGGGCACGTTTTCGGACTGGGCCGACCTGGTGCATGGCCCCGGATCCGATTGGGGGCAGATGACCTGCGGCTGTCATCCGAACTGTGGCGTGGGCATGGCCATCATGGTCGATAAACACACGAAGGAAGCCTCGACGCTCACGTCTTTCCTGAACGTGGATCAACTGGCGAAGGACGTGCAGAAAGTCAACGACGCGGGGCGAGGCAAGTTTCTATCGGTACTTGGTATGGCGCTGGCCGTGGCGCGGAACTTCGACCCGTTCAAGGCGACTACACACTTTCACCTCTGGAGTCTGTTGATGAAGTTCGACAAGGGCTTCGGCGCGAGCGGTCGGGATTACGGCAAGGTAGGGGCCGACCGGACCCTGGAGGACATAGAGAGGCGTCGCAACGACCGCTGGAATGTGCTTTTCATCGCCGGGATGTGGTTCCAGGATTTATTCAACTACGACTTCCGCCGCACCGAGATGTGCATCATCCCTTACGCGACGCAGGAGGGCGAGATCAGCTTCTGCGCCTACAACACGGGCGTAGGCTGGCGCCAGATTGTCGAGAAGATGCACATGACCGCGACCCTCACGAAATGGTACGAGGAGCGCGGTCGCCACGAAATCTTCGCCGGCGGCAAAAGCGTGAAGCTCGACAGCGTCGACCACAGGATGCTCTTGCGCGAGGAGTTGATCACCCAGGACGTGCAGCATGACCTGGACCGGCTGGGCATCGCCAAGAACGCCCGCGAGGAACAGATCCGCGCGCGCGCCGAAAAGATTCGCCTGCAAAAAGAGAACGAGCGCATGGCGCAACTCTATCGCCAGCACATCCTCAAAGAGCCGGCGCCGGAGACCCCGGCGCTCGTGCAACTCGAGACCCGAAAGAAATCCGAGGCTCACGAGGACTCAGTCGCCAGCGTCTCTGGCGACTGAGTCAGAATCGGCGCCTGCCACGGCCTGCCCGCCGCATCAGCGGCGCCTGAGTTTAGCCGTGTGTTTACGGTTATTGAAAAATAAATGCGGCAACGAGGGTGGCGCGATTTTTTTAATCGCGCCGCTTCGTCTGAGGGCGGCGCGATTAATCAAATCGCGTCATACCATCAGCAATAATATGCGTTATCAAACATCATATAATTCGACCCAAACAGTTCGCCGATTAGGCAAGAAAGGAGTTACTAGAATGCTTGACCAAGTAGGAACTCAGAACACAGCCACGGCGCCAGCGCCCGCCCAGCAATTCAGGATAGACGTCCCGCTCTACACCCTGTTGCAGAAGACGCAAGAGCGGACTGCGCTGCCGCTTTCGACGGAGCCTGTCGCGCTGCCGGACCCCGTCTTCCCGCAGGTCAAAAGGACGAAGGACTTGAAGCAGTCCGGGTTGTTCTATCACGCCAACAACGGTGTGCGGGCATTCCGACGCTGGCTGATGCCGTACATTCAATCGCGGATCATGGCCGACGAATTCCGCCCGCTGCTGTCTTACCTCTTCACCGAGTGGAAATGCAATCTGGATTGCCACTATTGCTGGGCCTTCGAGAACAGCGTGAAAGGCATGACCGAAGAGGTCGCCAAACGCTCGATCGATTTCCTGCACTCGGTCGGCTGCCGCGTCACGGCCATCATGGGCGGCGAGCCGCTGCTGCGGCCCAAGTTCATCCACAAGGTCATATATTACGGCTCGAAGAAGGGCTTCTTCATGTACCTGCCCACGAACGGCCGTCTGATGAAGCCGGAGGTGATTGATTGGATCGGCGACGCGGGAGTGGCGGCGGTCAACCTGGCCGTCGACTGCGTCGAAGAGAAGCCGGGGCTGCCCAAGAATCTCAACAAGATCCGGTCTTACTTCGATTACCTGGTCAAGATGCAGCGGCGCTACGGCTACATAGTGGTGTTCAACATGAACATCTGCCGCAACAACATGGACGACATCAGAGAGCTGACCGAGATCGCGCACGACAACGGCATCTCGACCGATTACCACATCAACGAGACGCCGATGATCGAGCAGACCCACTTCAAGCACTACGAGAACAACTCCACCTTCCTGCAGCCAGAAGACTGGCCAAAGGTGGACGAGCTTCTCGACCACCTGACCGAGAAGAACCGGCAGGGCTACATCATGGTCAACTCGAAGGCGCACCTTCAGAAGATGAAACTCTTCATGCGTGGCCACGTCGAGCCATGGCAGTGCCGCGCCGGACACAACTCTATGTTGATTCGCACGGACGGGACGGTCGCGCCCTGCTTCCCGATGTATTCCGCCACTTATGACTGGGGGACCATCGAAAATCCCAAGTTCGACCGCGAACAGCTCGGCGAGATGAAGAAGGGCTGCAACACGCATTGCCTCTCGACGACGCAGTACGTGCTCGGTCATTACTACAACAACCAGACCGTGCTCCGCTGGATCGTCAAACAGGCGCTTCACGGGATGAGCGGTAACACCACGGCGATAGCGCAGGCTTAATGCGTATCCAGGAGTTTAGCCACAGAGAGCACAGAGAGCACTGAGGTTTTTACTCTGTGCTCTCTGTGTTCTCTGTGGCTAAACTCCGCAATCCGAAGATCCTCGACCCCCACGAGCGGTAGTAAAGGCTCATAATGAAAAAACGAGATATTTTCCGCGGCTGGGGCCGCATTCTGAGCGGCCATCATCCGATGTTGTCGGTCGAGATCACCCGCGAGTGCCCATTGCGCTGCCCGGGGTGTTACGCTTACCAGCCCGAACATCTCGGGGATCTCGGGCCACTGCGTACGCTGGCCGATTACAAAGGCCAGCAATTGATCGACGGCTTGCTGGCCTTGGTTCGCCGGCGCCGCCCGCTCCACCTGTCGATTGTGGGCGGCGAACCGCTGGTGCGGTTCCGCGAATTGGACGTCCTGTTGCCGCAGCTGGATAAGATGGGCGTCGAAGTCCAACTCGTCACCAGCGCCGTTCGGACCATCCCACCCGAATGGGCGAAGATCGAGGCTTTGCACCTGGTCGTCTCGATTGACGGCCTACAACCTGATCATGACGTACGGCGCGCGCCCGCGACATATGACCGCATCCTGCGGAACATCGAGGGCCATTCGATCACCGTGCATTGCACCATAACTCATCAGATGGCTTCTAAGGACGCCGCGGGGGCGCGCTACTTCGAAGAGTTTCTCTCTTTCTGGTCCGCCCGCCCCGAGGTGAATAAGATCTGGTTCAGCATCTTCACGCCGCAGATAGGAGAAGTGGCCACGGAGATTCTTCCGCCGGATGAGCGGGAAGCCGTCTTGGAAGAGATTGCGCGTCTTCGCCCGCTATTTCCGAAGTTGTATATGCCGAACGTCGTGCTCGAAGGCTATCGCCGGCCCCCGAAATCGCCCAAAGAGTGTATCTTCGCGCGCACGACGTTCTCCATCACCGCCGACCTGGAGGGCAGAATCACCCCCTGCCAGTTCGGCGGCAACCCCGATTGCTCGCAGTGCGGCTGTATCGCTTCAGCCGGGTTGAAGTCCATAGGCGATTATCAACTGTTCGGCGTATTGCCCGTGAAGTCCATCTTTTTCGCGTCGGACCGTGTCGGCCGGACAGTCAGCAGAATGTTTGGGTCGGCGGATTAGGGCTGTCGCAAATAAACAATGAACCTTCTAGAACTGAGAAAATATGCGATTGATCGCCGGGTCGAAATCAGGTTCGGCGACTTCGACGCCGCGCGGGAGTGCGTGATTAATATTAAAGGACAGGCGCAGATTCCGGGCGAAAAGAAAGATTTCCGCGTCGAGGAGGCCTTCGAAGCCGCCGAAAAGTTCGTGATCGTCAGCGGCGGCGGGGCGCGACATCTTACCCGCGAAGCGATGGCCAAAGAGATTGACGAAGCGTGGGAGAAAAAAGGGGCGGGCCACACTGTCGAAGAGGAAGAATAAGTTCAACAGCAACAATAATCTGGCGTAGACAGGATGAATAGGATTATCCAGGATGGCCGAAGAAGGATTGATGACGGGCCATCTTGAATATCCTGGAAAATCGTGTTCATCCTGTATACGTTCCCTATTTATGAAAAAGGTATCTACGCTCCTCCGCGAAGCGAGGCTTATATCGCGGGGGTTGCTTTCGACAAAACATCCGATTCTGGCGCACCTGGTTCCGATGCGGCGCTGCAACCTGTCTTGCAAGTATTGCAATGAATACGACAAGACTTCGGACCCAGTGCCTCTTGAAATGGTCAAGCGCCGGATAGATCTGCTCACCCGGCTGGGCACGTCTATTATAACGATCAGCGGCGGCGAACCGATGCTGCACCCTCAGATTTACGAGATCTTCGCGCACATACGCTCGCGCGGGATGATCGCCGGGCTGATAAGCAACGGCTATTTCATGACCAGAGATCGGATTGAGAAGCTCAACGCGGCCGGACTTGAATATCTGCAGATCAGCATTGACAACGTCACGCCCGATGAGGTCTCGCAAAAGAGCCTGAAGGTGCTCGACCGCTATCTCCGCTACCTGTCCGAGTACGCCGAATTTCACGTGAGCATCAATTCGGTGATCGGCGGGGGGGTCAAAAACCCGGAGGACGCGCTGGCCGTGGCGCGGCGCGCCGTCGAATTGGGATTCAGCAATTCGCTCGGCATCATTCACGACGGCTCAGGACAGCTTAAATCCTTGAGCGATAGGGAGGCGCGGATTTACGAAGAGCTGAAGAGCTTCGGCAAGAGTAGCTGGACGCGCCTTAACCGGTTTCAAGACGATCTTGCCTACGGCAGGCCGCACGATTGGCGGTGCCGCGCCGGCGCCCGATACCTGTACATATGCGAAGACGGATTAGTTCACTACTGTTCGCAACAGCGCGGCTACCCCGCCGTTCCGCTTGAAAACTACACCAGCGATGACATCAGACGTGAGTTTTACACAGAAAAGCCATGCGCCAGCATGTGCACCATCGCCTGCGTTCAACAGGTAGCTATGATTGATAACTGGCGCGCTCCTCAGCGCCCTCCCGATCCTACCGCCAAAGATGAGCGCCAACTCGCCTTCGAAGAAACCTAGTGGAAGATTTCAGAAATCTTCCATCCGCATATTCCTGTCCGACATTTTCCCGTTTGCATAGCCTCAAAGAAGAAGATGCAGGACGCAGTTGTTCAGCCTCCCGCCGCATTAGCGGCGCCTTGAATTTAGCCGTGGGTTTTAACCCACGGTGGCACGGAATTTTTCTCTACGTCGCGTCAGCGACGATTGAATTCAACCGTCGCTGACGCGACGCGGAAATACTTATCGACCGTCCCGTGGGTTAAAACCCACGGCTAAATTCAGGGCGCCGCTAACGCGGCGGGGGCTGAGTAATTACAAAACCTCAAAGCATGATAAAGAGACAATTACGGGACTCCTCCGGCGCGTCCGGCATAGGAATTGAATTAAAGCTGAGGCGCGAAAGGCGCCTCAGGCTCCGAATTACGAGCGCCGGAATCGCGGATTAGTGGTCTCTCCCCGACATTGATCAAGCCCGACATTTATCTCGACTATTACGCTGCGTTCAACAGAAGTGTTATCCGTAGTCAACCGCTTGCTTACGCGCGCGGTACCGTCGATCAACAGAGGTCTTATGCTCCGTCGTTTGTCACATGTCGTTCGACCGATGGCCGTCCTCGTGGCGGCGCTCCTCTTCCTGTCCGTCACAGGTTTAGGGCAACTCCAGCCCGCGCCATCCAGAATCGGCCCTGTCGCCACCGATAGCGGGAACGCAGCCGCCACAAGCGCCGCATTGCCGCCGGAGATTATGGAACTCCGGCGCGAAGGCCACGAGGCCCTGTACAACCTGGATTCCGCGACCGCGGTGGAGAAATTCGAGGAGATCCGAAGGCGGGCGCCGCATCATCCGGCCGGCGACCTCTATCTGGCGACCGCCCTCTGGCTCGGGCACCTCAATAAGACCCGCCGGTTACAGAGCGGACTCTACGGATCCGGATCGAGCTTTTACGCCGGCGCCGATAAGGCCAAAGAGGGCGCTGAGGGCGACGCCGTAGACGCGAACTTGGACCGCGCTTTCCGCGAACGGATGGCGCAGGCCAAGACGAAGGCGCTGGCCCTGGTCGCCCGAAACAGGAACGACGCCGACGCCCTCTACTTCCTCGGCGCCTATTACGGCGTGATGGCGGGCTACGAGGCCTCGGTCGCGCGCAAGTTTTTCAGCGCGATGCGCAACGGATCGCGGTGCGTCGACGCTCACGAAAAGGTCCTGAGGCTCAAGCCGGATTATTATGACGCCTACTTGTCGATCGGGGTCTACGATTACATCGCGGGCAGTCTGCCCTTCGGCTATAAACTCATGGCGTCGATGGTGGGGGTTCGCGGCAACAAGAAGCGCGGGATCGGCAAGCTGCAAACAATCATCGAAAATAACTCCCCGACTGCCGACGACGCCCGCATATTGCTGGTGGCCATTTTCCGGAACGAGAAGCGGTATGACGACGCGCTCACGTTGCTCGATCAACTCAGCTCGAAATATCCGAGAAGCTATCTAATCAAACTCGAGAGGGCATCGGCGTTGGTGACGCTAAATAGACTGAACGAGGCCTACGCCGTCTTCGACGACCTTCTGAAAGACCCCGTGGCGGCCACAGCGCTTGACCTGATCCATTATCAATACGCGGAAGCGCTCGCCCGCAGCATGGAACACAGGCGCGCCGCCGCGGAATTTACCGCCGTGTGTCATGTCCGGGGGGGCGACGCGAACCTTGCGACGGTTTCGCGCCTCCGGGCAGCGCAGATGTATGACCTGGCGGGAGAACGAAAGGAGGCGGTTGCGCAATACAAAGAAGTGCTCGCCCGGCCCAACGTCTTCGACACTAAACAACAGGCGGAGAAGGGATTGACCAGACCTTTTATGGGGAAGTAATCATTTTCCATTTTCCAATTTCCATTTTTCATTGCTCATTTGTCATTGCCGGCGGGCAATTCAGTCAATGCCAAATGTTCATTTGGCGATTTCCGGGCAATGACAAATGACAAATATCAAATGACAAATGAAAAATGATCAGCTCTCAGGCGTGAAGCCGAGCACGACGTCGAAGCGCGCGGTCAACTCGCCGTCGCGCGACTGTTTAATCGGCGCGAAATCGACAATCACGGACTCGCGAACTTTGGGATCGCGAATGCCCTTGAGGATAGAGTCGCGCTCGTTGCCCGGATCTCCCTTGACATAACACTGCGTAGTGAATTTCTCCTGGCCTTTCACTTTGACAGCGAAGTGAATATGCGGCGTGCGGCCCGGGTAGGGAACAGGCTTGATGGTGCGGAACAGGTATTCGCCAGTTGAGCCTGTCAAGAAACGCCCGAAGCCCTGGAAGTTCGCGTCGCGCTTGTCGCGGTTGACGCTGTTGGTGTGAATGTAGGCGCCGTTGTTATCGCACTGCCAAATTTCGACCAGCGCGCTGCGGATCGGCTCGCCGCGACTGTCGAGGATGCGCCCGCTCAAATACGTGACCGCGCCCACCGCGGGAGTGATCGAGTCGTTTATGATCAGCAGGTCGTTGTCGGTGTCGAGCGGCATCTTGTTCGGGTAGAACGGCCCTTCGGTCTGGCGCGGCGTCTGGGTCAGCTTCTGGGCGAAAACGCCGGGCGTGAATAAAGCGCCGATTCCGACGGCTCCTGCGGCCCCGGCCGCGCCAACGCTAAGAAAACGCCGTCGCGTCCAAAAGAGGTTGTCGTTATTCATGGCTTCAGAGTCTCCCTGGTTGAGAAAGGTGGATATAGTCCCCGACGCCCGGATCTCGCGGTCCTACGGGCGTTGGGAGCGTGCGATAAGAATAAGGCGCATTGTTTATGAATCTTCCCGACCTGGATAGTTCCGAATTATAAGGCGCCGTTCGGCGCCTATGAAACAATTTAACCGCTCAACGGCCATCGGCCAGAAAGCGCCGGAGCGCCGAGGCGATCAGCGGGGCGACCGAGACGACGCGCAATTGCGGCCAGTCGTGGGCGGGGGGCGCCACGGTGTCGGTCACCAGGACTTCGCGCATCTCAGGGCGCGTCAGCTTTTCGCGGGCGCCGGCGAGTAGAATGCCGTGCGTCGCCGCGACGGTGATCTCGGGCCGCGCGCCCGCTTCCAGCAGCGCCTCGACGCTTTCGACGACAGTCCCGCCGGTCGAGATCATGTCGTCGATGATCAAACACGGGCGGTCGCGTACGTCTCCGACCAATCTCGTGACCTTGGTCTCGACGCCGCTCGCGCGCTCCTTGTGCAGCACCGCGACCGGCGCGCCGAGCAGTCGCGCGTATTCGGTCGCCATGCGCACCCGGCCGGCGTCGGGCGAAATGACCACCGTCTCGGCGGAAAACCTGGGCCGCAGCGCTTCGACCATTACCCGAGCCGCCGTCAGACTGTCCACCGGGATGTGGAAAAATCCCTCGATCTGCGGCGCGTGCAGGTCGATCGTGACGACGTGATTGACGCCGACCGCCTGCGTCAGGTCGGCCACCATGCTCGCGGTGATCGGCTCGCGGCGGCCGTGCCGCTTGTCGGCGCGCGAGTAACCGAAGTAAGGCACGACCGCCGTGATGTGCGCGGCCGAGGCGCGGCGGCATGCGTCGGCGAAGGCCAGCAGTTCGATCAGATGGTCGTTGACCGGCGGCGAGGTCGGTTGAATGATGAAGACCTTGCGCCCGCGCACAGGCTCATCCAGTCGCACTGACAGCTCGCCGTCCGGAAACCTCTCGACCGAACATGCGCCGAGCCGCGCGCCCATTTCAACTGCCACGCTCGTCGCCAGCGCCACGTTGGCCCTTCCTGCGAAGATGGTGAAACTGTCGTTCATTGTGTTCCCATTGTTAATGGGACTTATGGGACCTATAGGACTTATGGGAATTACAAGTCCCATAGGTCCTATAGGTCCCATAAGTCCTATTCATGACGCCGCCCGCAATGCTTTCGGGCGATAAAAATGTGTGCTCCGTCCGAAGAATGCCTCGGCGGATTCCATCAGGGTCTCCGATAGCGTCGGGTGGGCGTGGATGCTCAATTCGAGGTCGGAAGCGACGGCGCCCATCTCGACCGCTAGTACGCCCTCAGCGATCAACTCCCCGGCGCCGACGCCGGTAATCCCAACGCCGAGGACGCGCTCGGATTCCGGATCAATGATCAATTTGGTAACGCCGTCGGTGCGGTCGAGCGTGGCGGCTCTGCCAGAAGCTCCCCAGGGGAAGCGGGCGCCCTTTACGGGCCGGCCTTCTTCTTTTGCCTGTGATTCAGTCAACCCGCACCAGGCCACCTCGGGATCGGTGAAAACGACGGCCGGGATGGCGCGAGGCTCAAAGGCGACCGCGCGCCCGCTGATCGCTTCGGCGGCGACGCGCCCTTCGTGAGTCGCCTTATGGGCCAGCATCGGCTCCCCGGCCACATCGCCGATCGCATAGATCGCAGGCTCGGCCGTCCGCCGCGCGGCGTCTACCTGGACGAAGCCGCGCGCGTCGACAATCACTTTGGTCTTCTCCAGTCCGAGGCCGCCTGAGTTAGGCTCGCGGCCCACCGCGACCAGGACCTTCTCGTAGACTGCCTCGTCCCCGCCGATCCCGGCGCCTTCGATTCTGATCCGGACGCCGTTCTTCTCTTCCTTCATCCCGACCACCTTGGCGTTGAGCATTACCGAGTGAAAGATTTGATCCACGCGCCTGGCGAGGATCGAAACCAGATCGCGGTCGGCGCCGGGCAGCAACCCCGAAGTCATCTCGACCAACGAGACCTGAGTCCCCAGGGCGGCATAAACAGTCCCCAACTCAAGACCGATGTAACCGCCGCCGATGACGAGCATAGTTTTCGGAATGTCGTCGAGTTCCAGCGCCGCCGTCGAATCCATAATGCGCGGACTGTTGAGCGAGAGCGCGGGGGGCGCGGCGGGTCGTGACCCGGTGGCGATGATTGCGTTATCGAATACCAGACGTCGCTCTCCGTCCTGCCCCTCGATTTTCAGCGTGCGCGAATCGAGGAACGCGGCGCGGCCTCGAATGAAATCGACCTTGCGCTGTTTGCTCAATTGCCCCAAACCTCCGGTCAGCTTGTTAACCATGCCCTCTTTCCACGCGCGCAGTTTGTCGAGATCGATCTTCGGTTCGGAGAACTCAACACCCCAATCGGCGGCCTGGCGCGATTCGCCGATGACTTTGGCCACGTGCAGCAAAGCCTTCGATGGAATGCATCCGCGATAAAGGCAAACCCCGCCTGGATTAGGTTCCAGATCTACGAGCGCCACTCGCAGGCCGAGGTCGGCCGCCATAAACGCCGCCGCGTATCCGCCCGGCCCCCCGCCGATGACTGCTACTTGTGTTGAATTCATTCGTCCGTCCATGAGCAGTGTTATCGTGTTTCATTGTTCATTGTTCATTTGTCATTTGTCATTTGTCATTTGTCATTGCCGGAACTGCGCGGCGAACGGCAATGACAAATGACAAATGACAAATGAACAATGAACAATGAACAATGAACAATGAAACAGTCTCAAAATCTCTGTCTGACTCTTTATCCTTCCAGAGCCAGCAGCAAAGGTTGTTGCAGGGCCTCGGCCACCCAGCGCAGGAAGCGTGCGGCGTCGGCCCCGTCGATCAGACGGTGGTCGTAAGAGAGCGCGAGCGGCAGCATTAGGCGTGGCGCGATCTGCCCGTCAACGAAGACGGGTTGGCGGGCGGCGCGCGCCACGCCGAGGATCGCGACCTCCGGGCTGTTGATGATCGGGGAGAAATTCACGCCGCCGATCCCGCCCAGGTTGGTGATCGTGAACGAGCCGCCCTGCATCTCCTCAATCGTGATCTTCCTGTTCCTCGCCTTCTCAGACAGATCGGTTAACTCGACCGCCAGCTCTAAAATGTTCTTCTTATCGGCGTCTCTGATCACGGGAACCAGAAGCCCACGGTCGGTGTCCACCGCGACGCCGATGTTGCAATATTTTTTGTAGATGATCTCTTCCGCCGCAGCGTCCACGCTCGCGTTGAATTGCGGGAAGACTTTCAAGGCCGAAGCGACGACCTTGAGCGCGATGGCCGTGATCGTCAGCTTGCCGCCGACCTCTTCGGCCTTCTTGGCGAATCGTTGGCGTAACTCCTCCAGGTCGGTGATGTCGGCCTGATCGAAATGTGTGACGTGCGGGATTGTTTGCCAGGCTTCGCTTAGCGCTGCGGACGTCTTGCGGCGGATGCCGCTCATAGGCTTGCGCTCTATCTCCCCCCATTTGGAGAAATCGGGGAGCGGCGCGGCCATACCCACGGCGGCGGGCATCAGGCGAGTCACGTTGAGGATGATCGAGCGGGCGTAATTCCTGACATCCTCTTCGGATATGCGACCGCCAGGCTCCGAGCCGACCACCTCGTTGATGTCGATCCCCAATTCCCGCGCCAGCCTGCGCACAGAGGGCGCGGCGGCGATGAGATCGCGCGCTTCCTCGGGCCTGGGCGCTTTCTCAGGCGTGGGCGCAGGTCGAGGTTCGGCGACTTCTCCTCGCGGCGGTTCTTCTTTCTCGGCTTTCTCTTCGCGCCGTGGCGCGGCCTCCTTCTTCGGCTCCTCGCGCTTTGGCTCCTCTGCGCGAGGTTTGGCCCGCGTTTCCGCCCTCGGCGCCAGCGATGGCGCGGCCACGGCCTTGGCTTCTTCTTCCCGGGCTTCAGCCGTCTCTCTCATTTCCTCTTCGGGTTTTGTAGCGGGTTTGCCTCTTTTCTCCTCTTCGGGTTTGGCGGCAGGCTTGGGCTTTCTCTCCTCCGCTTTGGCCTCGCCGGCGCCTTCTTCAAGGATCAAGATCACCTGGCCCACCTTGATCGTCTCGCCCTCTTTCACGCTGATCTCTTTGACGCGACCTGAGGCGGAGGCCGGGACTTCGACTGTGGCTTTCTCCGTCTCCAACTCGATCACCGGCTGGCCTTCGGCCACCTCGCTGCCCTCAGACACCAGGACGTTTAACACCACGCCCGATTCCACATTTTCGCCAAGCATTGGGAGCTTGATTTCAGTCGCCATAGTTTCCTCACACGCGAAGTCTCCTGCTCGCCTGTATAGTCACTCATGTTGATTTCCTCATCGGGGCGAGACCTCGGCCTGAATGAACTGGGCGAAGCCGCGTAGGAACTCGCGCAACTGCTCGCGCACGGTTTCGTCCACTAGCTCGCCGGTGTCGTTGAAGACCTTAGCGGCGCGCGACACTAGTAGCCGCCCGCCAAACCACGGGCGCATGCCGAGCGTGCGCAGAACAGGCAGCCAGGCAGTTTGCGCCAATATAGTGCCGAAGCCGCCGGGGGAAGCGCCGATGACCGCCACCGGTCGGGAGCCGAACACCTGCGGGATGTCGGACGCGGGCCGCGACAACCAGTCAATCGCGTTCTTGAACACGCCTGGAATGCCGTTGTTGTATTCGGGCGACGCCAGCAGCAAACCGTCACAGGCCATCACACGAGCCTTGAGGTCCCGCGCCGCTTCGGGCAATCCTTCGGCCGTCTCCAAGTCGCCGTCATACAACGGAATGCCGTGGAGGAGGGCGATCTCCAATTCCACTCCTGCGTCCAGCAATGGCGCAGCGGCCCTCAACATCGCTGTGTTGTAAGAGCCGCTGCGCAGGCTGCCTGAAATTCCCAGAATTCTTGTCATAAGCTCTAACGCGAGAATCCAGCTTTTCGTTTTCCTCAAAAAAATATCGGGAGTGGGGAAAGAGGAGTGGGTAGTGGATAGTGGGCAGTGGGCAGTTTTGATGTCTCGATTGCCACTGCTCACTATCCACCATCCACTACCCACTGCCCACTGCCCACTGCCCACTGCCCATTCCCACTCCCCAACTATGTCAATCTGGGATTCGCCTTGTCAGGATCGATCTCCAGATCGCGCATCGCCTGGTTTACAACTTCGGTTTTGATCTTACGCTCGCGCGCGAGCGCGAATAGCGTCGCCAGGCTGATGAACCGGTGATCGACTTCGAAAAAGTCACGCAGCCCGGCGCGGTTATCGCTCCGGCCAAATCCATCAGTCCCCAGCGAGATCAAACCCCCCGGGCGTCCGGGGAGCCATTGGGAGATCGAATCGGGCAGCGCCTTCACATAATCCGTCGCCGCGACGAAGACGCCGTCGTCGCCGGCCACACACCGGGTGATGTATGGCGTTCGGGGCTTCTCAGCCGGGTGGAGCATGTTCCATCGCTCGACATCATTGCCGTCGTTATAGAGTTCCTTGTAACTCGTCACGCTCCACACGTCGGCGGCGACGCCGTATTTCTCCGCCAGCAGGCCTTGCGCCTTCAGCGCTTCGTTCAAGATCGCCCCGCTGCCGAACAGATGCGCTCGCAATTCAGGTCGCCCGTCCTCCGCCGCCTTGAACCTGTACATGCCTTTGAGGATTCCCTCTTTAATCCTGTCGCCTTCTGGCATCGGCGGATGCGCGTAGTTCTCGTTCATCAGGGTCAGGTAGTAGAAGACGTCCTCCTGCTTCTCGTACATCCGGCGGATGCCTTCGCGGATGATGACCGCGAGTTCAAAAGCGAAGGCCGGGTCGTAGGCGATGAGGTTGGGGACGGGGTAGGCCAGCAGGTGGCTGTTTCCGTCCTGATGCTGCAGCCCTTCGCCAGGAAGCGTAGTACGCCCGGCGGTCCCTCCGAGCATGAAGCCGTGGCAGCGCGAATCGCCGGCGGCCCAGACCAGGTCGCCGACGCGCTGCAGTCCGAACATCGAATAGAAGATGAAGAACGGGATGGTGTTGACGCCGTGTGTGGCGTAAGCCGTCCCGGCGGCGATGAAGGATGACATCGAACCTGCCTCGGTGATCCCCTCTTCCAGAATCTGCCCGTTCTTCGCCTCCTTGTAATAGAGCAGCGTCGCCGCGTCCACCGGCTCGTACAACTGGCCGACGTGCGAGTAGATGCCGACCTGGCGGAAGAGCGACTCCATGCCGAAGGTGCGCGCCTCATCCGGGACGATGGGGACGATCAATTTGCCCAGCCGCTCGTCGCGCAGCAGCTTCGCGAGCAGTCGCACGAAGACCATCGTGGTCGAGGCTTCACGGCCTCGCGTGCCCTCATAGAATTCCGCGAAAAGCTTCTCTTCCGGCGCTTGAATTGACTCGACTGCCACGACACGGGAGGGGACGTAGCCGCCGAGCTTCTGTCGCCGCTCTTGCAGATATTGAATCTCCCGGCTGTTCTCCGGCGGGCGATAGAAAGGAGTTTCGGCGATATCGTCATCGGAGATGGGAATGCCGAAACGAGCGCGGAACTGACGCAACTCGTCTTCGTTGAGCTTCTTCTGCTGATGGGTGATGTTCCTGCCCTCGCCGCCTTCACCGAGGCCGTAGCCTTTGATGGTGCGGGCCAGTATTACCGTCGGGGAGCCTCGATGCTCCACCGCCGCGGCGTACGCCGCATAAACTTTTTGCGGATCGTGCCCGCCGAGCCTCAACTTTTCGAGCTGTTCGTCGGAAAGGCTCTTGACCATTTCCAGCAGTCGCGGGTTTGCGCCGAAGAAATGTTCGCGGAAATAGGCGCCCGATTCGGTCGCGTATTTCTGCCGTTGGCCGTCGACGATCTCGCCCATGCGTTTGACAAGCAGACCCTCGCGATCCTGGGCGAGCAGCGGGTCCCAATCGCCGCCCCAGATCACCTTGATGACGTTCCACCCGGCGCCTCGGAAAGCGGCCTCCAATTCCTGGATGATGTTGCCGTTGCCCCGCACGGGACCGTCCAACCGCTGCAGGTTGCAGTTGATGACGAAGATCAGATTGTCGAGCCTCTCGCGCGAGGCCAGCGTGATAGCCCCTAGCGACTCCGGCTCGTCCATCTCGCCGTCACCCAGAAAGGCCCAGACCTTGGCGTCGTTCGGCTCCTTCAACCCGCGGTCTTCGAGGTAGCGATTAAAGCGCGCCTGATAAATGGCCATGATCGGGCTGAGTCCCATCGAGACCGTGGGGAACTCCCAGAAATCAGGCATCAACCACGGGTGCGGATAAGACGACAGCCCGCCGCCCGGCTTCAGCTCGCGCCGGAAATTGCGCAGATGCTCCTCCGAGACGCGCCCTTCCAGAAAAGCGCGCGCGTAAACGCCCGGCGAGGCGTGGCCTTGAAAGTAAACGATGTCTCCGTCGTGGTTAGCGTTCCTGGCGCGGAAGAAGTGATTGAAGCCGACTTCGAACAGTGTCGCTGCCGAGGCGTAAGTGGAGATATGGCCGCCGATGCCGCTCTCTTCACGGTTGGCGCGCACGACCATCGCCAGCGCGTTCCACCGCACAAGGCTCTTGATCCGCCGCTCGATCTCGCGGCTGCCGGGATAGACCGGCTGTCGTTCGACAGGGATGGTGTTGATGTAAGGCGTGTTGGCGGTGAAGGGGATTTTGACACTGGCCCGCTGCGCGTGGACGTCCAGCTGCGTAAGCAGTTCGCGCGCGCGCTCAGGCCCGCGACGACCGATTACGTAATCGAGCGAGTCGAGCCATTCGCGGGTCTCTAGCTCATCCAGTTCCAGAATCTCATACTATAATTTTCATAACAATTTGATTTTATTATATTAAAATGCTATAATTAATGTACTCAAAAGCTATATGAAAGGATCATTTCTATGCGACATATGAGCAAAAAAAGTCTGGCACTCTCTCTCCACGAAGCAGGCTACACCGTGGAAGCGATTGCCCAGGCACTCGACACGCGTCCCACCTACATTACCAATATAGTAGCGGCTGCGGGGAAGACCTCAGATTATCAGGACGTCTACGTGTCCACGGCGGCGCTGAGTGGCTATGCGAAGCAGTTTCAGGGGGTGCTGCGCTTTAAGGACGTGGAGGCAGCGCGCAAGTCCGTGCAACGAATAGACGAGATGTACCGTGCTTTTGCGCAGCAGGGTGACCGCAGAGGCCAGCACCAGGCGCAGCTGCTCGCCC
>Ga0081455_10002815_pt1 | contig 16595 bp, 18 predicted proteins | sample TabmetS3T2R1_FD_70207 | JGI IMG/M metagenome (GOLD analysis project Ga0081455, IMG submission 70207) | Tabebuia heterophylla rhizosphere microbial communities from the University of Puerto Rico - S3T2R1 | ecosystem: Host-associated > Plants > Roots > Rhizosphere ... | reverse complement strand
GTTTTGTATTGCAGCCGCCAAAATGACGATTGATCTATCTAACAGAATCAAGAACATAAAGGTTAGAAAAATAATCCCATTTGCCATAATTTCTGCAATAGGAATCTTCGGTCTAGTCAGCACCACTATGTTGATTACATCAAATGTGACTTCTTCTTACTTTAAAGTATACTCATTTCTTGTATCATATGTAGCAAATCAAATACTACACGACAACCATGTAGACCTAACTGGTAAAGCTAACGATGATAAGATAGTTATGGTGGGCCGCCACTGGACTCAAAGTTTTTACTGGATTCCAAAATATGTGTTGGATGCAAACTTAGATTTTAAGAAAATAAACAAGGCTGATGATATAAAAGGATCAATAAATGACAAGGAAAGATCACTTATTATTGTTGATAGATCTATGAGGGAATCATTGTCCGCAGGTAAAGAGATATCCAATAAAATAGAAACAAATACTTCGTCATACTTTTTAACACCTATTGCAACTTTTAGCAATGATAATCCCAATTACGCATATATTTACCCTTACACAAGTATGAGTGAAAATCGAGACATACTATGGGTTCAGATTAGAGAAGTTAACTTTTCCACACATAATTTAACATCCATTAATCTCACGAAATAAGTATAATTAACGGATGACCTGCAGGATAGACAAATCGGCTAGCATAGGCACCAGCGTCGTAGATCAAAAACCAAAAGGTGTCGTACGCAATCTAGACACTACTTTCTCTCTGGCCCATTTGTAGACTGCTTTTTCTATGATGTTCTCAGAATCTTTTTCTATTCTCTCAGCAATACTTATCCATTCGAATTTCTTTGCGCCCTCTTTCCAGTTTTCCAATATTGTTGTTGTAGGGCTATGCTCATTGCGTCATGGATAGTATTTGCGGCAAGATAATCTCTTTCTCCTTCACTAACACCAAACGGGTAACTCATCTTGAAGAGATATGGACACATACATGTGGTAGCAATTTCCCTTGATTGCACCAAATGCGTCTTTGTTTTGCCTATGGTCTTGTAAAGACTTCTTAAGTTCCCCGTCTTTTAGTGTTATCCTATCGTTTTGGGATATGGTTCTGAGTTTTTATTGCTACTTTTTAACTACTGAACCAGGAGCACAGGCGTGTCGATTTTACTTATTATCTTTCTGGCATCGCTAAATAGAGAACTTAACCAAGAGTCTAGATGTGAAGTTGTCATGACTACCAAGTCAAAGTGTTTATCTTCACAAGCCTTTACAACTTGATCCGCCGCATCTCCTGCTTTTATCTCATAGGAAATTTTATTCTTGGCACCTGCCTCTTCACACCTTTTAATTTTCTTTTCCATAACCGTTGCCAATTCTCCATCAATATTGTGCTTAAAGCCACTTTCAGTGTCTGGTTTTTTATCTTTAGATACACTGACTGAAGTGTCTTCCATATCCTCAATTTTTTCCATTATCCGCAAAATGACAATTTCTGCTCCAGAGAAGTTCGAAATAAAGATTGCATGATTAATTGCTTTATCTGATATTTCGTTTCCATCGTCGGGTACTAAAATCTTAGAGTATTTGGGAATATTAGATCTGGAGATAGAATACCTTACGTCTACATCTACTGTTTTTACATTCTGGTTTGAACTCATCAAAGAATTTGGTACATTAAATTATTTATCAGTTTGATGACAATTGTCTGTGAATTGATTAAGAAGAGGTGAACACGTCCTGATTGCAAATAACTAAATAAATAGATTTGGCGGATGTGCACCAAAATAAAGAGGTACTACTATACACAGTTTTATATTTCATATCAACCTAAATTGTATGAATTGAAGGAAACAAAAAAGAAAAACTTCTCAGTTACTTTGACAGCAATCATAGTAACAGGAACGATAATGGCGACTGCCACTGTTGGATCGTCGCTTATTTTTGAAGCAACTCAAATAGCTGAGGCCCAACAAATGTCAGGAGACATTACCGGACCCGCTGGCGGTAATCCATTTGGAGGAGAAAAAATGGGGACCATCACTATTGATTCAACTGGTCGTCGAACTAACGTCTCTGCGGATCTGAATGCTTCACCTGCTGAGGGAAATGTGTTTGAAGGGTGGCTTGTAGATGCAGGAGGATCAGGCTACAAACTAAGCCTAGGTCAGTTTAGGAATGGGAGCTTAGACTTTAGTCAATACATGGTGAACCCATATACCTACAGGAACTTTGAGGTGACCGAAGAGCCAGCTGAAGATCCGGACCCTATTGCTGCAGAGTCTATTGCGGGATTTGAACTTCAAGGTCCGTTTGGTAGGTGAGTCATCCTTTAATATGTTAGGACTTTATGGTCCAGAAATCGCAGTAGCAGCTAAAAAAATAAGAAGGATAGTAAAGGAGGTAGCTATTATCATTTTTCAGCTAGTAAAAGGTTTGATTATTCTTGTTGGTAGAAGTGCAAGAGGTCACGGAAAGCCTGTAATTATGAGATTTGGACGATGGTCAAGAGATAAGACTGTAATATTTGCAAGATGGGCAAGGTACAAGATTATGCAAGCAGTACAAACATCAAAGGTACTCCTTATCCTTGCTGCACGAGATCTAAGGACTAGAGGAGTCTCTGCGGTAAAGCAGATTGCACAATTGTTAGTGGACTTATCCAGTCGATTTTATAGGAAAGCAAGGGAGACTGCAAGAGAAAAGGTCAATACTGTCAAAAAAGATAATATCGCCAATAGGGAAACCACAACTTCTGAGGCTGAAGGTGTACCTGTTCTTTCTTTAGAAGTCATTCTTAGAGAGGAAGAGTCAATCAGCATAAACGAAAAATTAGCTCGAGAGATTATTCAAAATGGAATAGAATGTGAAGCTGTTACAGACATAGGTTCTCTTAGGATTGAAATGAAACCTCCTTACAGTTTCCTTTTTCCTCTGAGTCCTAGGATTGTTACAAATAGAGGTTGTATTCGATTAACTCAGGATAATGGGAGAAGCAATATTGATCTTATTCAAATGATTCAGAAGAATTGAGAAACGACGAATCAAGACCAACAGTGACTTAGAATCCTACGTAAAATAAAAAATAAGGGATGCGGTTAACTCGTCATGTTCGTCATATTGCCGGCTGTCATATTCGTCATATTTTTGATTCCTCTATTACAAAATTAATACTTCTAAATACCATATTTTCCATTATTATTATATCAGACATTAAGGCCATGAGAGACTCAGCAAAAATGTCCCGTGGTCAACCTTCTTGTTAAGTCTCCCTGGTTTCATAAACTGAAACGGCTTATATCTAGAAACTGGAAGCCTTATTAGTTGCCTACCGAGTTGAGTTTATCTTCTTATTTATTTCCCTTACTAGAACGCCAGCCGATATAGGCTTTTGAAGAAAAAGATCTTCATTAAAACCACGATGCTCCACTTTCCTAAACTCTTCGTGATACATCTCACTTGCTGTCAAAAAACATACCTTAATGTCGGGATCTATTTTCTTTAATCGTTCGTATAGCTCAAAGCCATCAAGCTCAGGCATCACAATGTCTATCAATGCAAGATCATAAAAATTCGGCCTGAAACAATTCAATGCTGATAATGGATCAGTGAATGCATCAACATCAAAGTCACCGCCCTCCGCTAATCCTACTTGTAATGTTGTAGTAATATCAGGTTCATTATCAATTAACAAGACTCTTCTTTTAGTACCCTGGCCAGCCAACGTTTCTTCCTTGTTGTCAGTACAGTTGTTATAAGAAGTTATGGCATTATAGACTCAGGTTAAGAACTGGATGTTATAATATAAAAGAGGGATAGTAACAATCTTTTCTGTCTATTACAAAACGTTATACTTCTAAATCCTATATTTTCTATTGTTATAACATCATAGGAAGACTATAGTATCCTCGGGAGACTCAGCTAAATCCTCCCAACAAGAATGTTGAGTCTCCCTTGGAGACCTTGTATGCATTATTTTTACCTATTACTAAATACCAGATACTTTGACACGCAGGACCAGACTCAACGGGTTGTCCTAACCGGTGCTCATGTTGAGTCTCCTGCGGCGTACCGCTGTCATCATCGATTCCTCTATTACTTCTAAATATCATATTTTCCAAATATTATTTCAGAGGACATCACAATGAGGAGAGACTCGGCGAGAAACTTTTGGGATTCATCCTCCGCTGAGTTTCCCTTGTTTTATCTCTGGCGCTAACCAGCCTAGACTTAAGCCGGTTGATGTATCATATCCGGTATTGTTTAAGTCTGATATTGTATAATATTAGACAGTTAATGCCAGTTGCTGCTACCTCTAGTTCATCGGATAGCAATAAACCTAAACGATACACATGCAATTTATGCAGCAAAACTTTTGATGACATCGATACTCTGAATTCACACAAGAGATTGGACCATGGCAGCACCGAAAATGGAGAAAGGACAAAGCCTCATGAACCTGCTGGTGTCGGTTAATTCTTATTCTTACGGTCTAGTGCGTCCCAACTAAACCAGGAGTGACTCGCCGTCTTCATCGGCTCTCTGGATCCTTTCATTAACCTCATGACTTAATGATTTGGAATGACCCTCCGCTGCTTCTATGTCCACAAAGTCCGTGTCACATGAAAAACAATGATACCCTATCTTCACGATAAATGGTATTTGTATTGCATAAACTAAAAGACTATTCAAAGAGTTTGCTAGTTCTATTTTTTAATACTACTAAATACTATATTTCACAAAAGGTCCAAGGGTCAGCGTCTTTAGGCATCGCTGCAGGTGACCCTAGGTTCAGCTCGGTTACCCGCATCCCCTTCCTCTGAAAAATCATACAGAATGTTCCGATTTTTGGTTACGATTGCGTGTATACGGGCTAAATATTATATTTCACATACCTATAGGGGTTCAATTTAGATACCATACAGCGCGAGTCGCAGGCGAGCCCTAGACTCAGGCTCACAGCAATAGGCAATCCAACCTCAGTTTCCAGCCATTGAGTCTCCTGCGGCTTTACTCATATCTGGCTGTGATGTATAACCCAATGACCCGGAGAATATACATTTAGTAGCCCGGCGTTGATAGGGGTCATGACTTATCATGCCGTATATTCTCCGAGTCGTCTTATCAAACTTCTCTTACATTTGCTACGGCTAAATACGATATTTCACAGTAGCTAGCTTGAAGGCCTATTAACTCGAGATCCAGTAGTCATACCTGCTGCAGGGAGGCCCTAGGCTCAGCACAACAACAGCAGCACCGTTGAGAGGTGTTCATGCAGCTGAATTTTCTGCAGCTCCAATTATATCTAGCTGTAGTCTAACGGTCATTGACTCGGGGAGTAACGCATTTGTTAGACACCCCTTAGAAAAGGTGTCTTACAAATTAAAAGAGCTGCTCTGATGTAGGACTGTAGCTGAGCCCACTTACCAGCAAGTTCAAATCCCACCGAACCCTTCGATCTGGAGTGTATTTAGATCAAATTATTTCAGATTCAAGGACTAAACCTATGAAAATGAATTAGTTAATTATACTTATTTCGTGGCCACTCACAGAGTACATATTGAGATTTATCGTAGATATGAATCACATTTTACTTATTGTAGTAGTCAGTTATTATTGGATATCCAAGAAGATAGATTTTGATAGCATTATTAACTCCAAAAGAAATTGAAAGAAAAAGAATTTTGGTTTCAAACATTTTATATGGCAATTTTATCGTTTAACAAAGTAACTGTAGAGACATGCCTGTCGAGTCTATTTGGAGATCTAGTGTGTTAGTCTAAAATTTTGCCAAATAATTGGGTAGATTTCTATAATAATCATCGTCTTGTATGTGAATATCCAAAAATTCGCTATTATACTCCAAGAAAAATTAATATTTCCATTCTTACTAGATATGATTACATAGGTGAGCTTTGATGTCCGCAGGAAATAATCAAGGCCAAGGGGTACCGATTCTAATTTTAAAAGAAGGGACTGCTGAAACAAAAGATAGAGATGCCAAGAGAAATAATATTACTGCTGCCAAATTAGTTGCGGAGGTAGTTAGAACAAGCTTAGGTCCTAGGGGCATGGATAAAATGCTTGTGGACTCAATAGGGGATATTACGATTACAAATGATGGAGCAACGATTCTCAAAGAGATTGACGTACAGCATCCAGCAGCTAAAATGATGGTTGAAGTTGCCAAATCTGTTGACAATGAAGTAGGGGATGGAACCACCTCCTCTGTAGTACTGGCAGGGGCGCTAATACAAAAAGCTGAAGAACTTATAGATAAAGAGGTTCACGCAACTGTGATTGCAGATGGCTACCAAAAGGCTTCAGAGAAGGCTTTAGAGATTCTAAAAAAAGATATTGCTATCAAGTCGAATCCTGAAGACAAAACATTGCTTAACAAAGTTGCAATAACATCCATGGCATCTAAACTAGTTGCAAATGATGCACAGATATTATCTAATATTGTAGTCGATACTGTTCTATCGATAGCAGAGAACTTAAAGGAAGATGGTGCAAATAAAATCAAAGTTGACATAGATAATATTAAAGTAGAAAAGAAAGCTGGTGCTTCAATTCATGATACACAATTAATCCGTGGTATAATCTTGGATAAAGAAGTGGTACATGCTACAATGCCAAAGAAGATAGATGGTGCAAAAATAGCCTTGTTGAATTGTCCATTGGAAATCGAAAAGACAGAGATGAGTGCTGAAATTCGCATCAACCAACCTCAGCAGATGCACAGATTCTTGGACGAAGAAAATAAGATGCTCAAGTCTATGGTCGATAAAATAAAGTCCTCTGGAGCAAATGTTGTATTATGTCAAAAAGGAATAGATGACATGGCACAGCATTATCTGGCCAAAGAAGCAATTATTGCAGTAAGAAGAATTAAAGAAAGTGATATAACCAAACTATCAAAAGCAACAGGTGCAAAAATCATTACAAATATTGATGAGTTATCTAGTACTGACTTGGGTTCAGCAGATTTGGTTGAAGAACGGAAAGTAGAGACAGATAAATGGGTGTTTGTTGAGGGATGCAAGAATCCAAATGCACTGTCTATTCTAATCCGGGGTGGATCTCAGAAAATAGTTGATGAAGCAGAAAGATCAGTTCATGATGCGATAATGAATGTAAAGGATGTTGTAGAATATCCATATGTAATTGTAGGAGGAGGAGCGCCTGAAATTGCAGTATCCCAGCAAGTAAGGGCGTGGTCTAGTTCACTGTCAGGTCGTGAACAATTAGCCGGGGAAAAATTTGCAGATGCACTTGAATCAATTCCTTTAGTATTAACGGAAAATGCGGGAATGGATATAATAGATACACAGGTACAGCTGCGTGCTAAAAGCGGTAGTAGTGGAAAAGTAAGATTTGGTGTCGATGTGCTAGAAGGTAGAGTAGCCGATTTGGCTTCTAAGGATGTCTATGAACCATTGCTAGTAAAGGAGCAGATCATCAAGTCAGCAACAGAAACAGCCTCTCTGATACTTCGTATTGATAACGTCATAGCTGCTTCTAAATCTAAAGGTGCTGGAGCACCCCCACCAGGAGCAGGTGCAGGTGGTTATGGCGGATACGGAGGAGGAGCTGGAGGCTATGGTGGCTACGAAGACATGGAATAGTGTTAGTAGTAGAAATTGCAAATTGCTTTTCTACAAAGAAATAAACATCTTTTCTTACAATATAATTATATCCTGAGCTTCAATCGGATCTAAAGTATTCCTCTATTAAGTTTTGGCACTATTACATGACTACTTTTACCTAATGGAGTTACAACGCTTGCGATCTGAGTTATTGTAGATATCCCTTCTAACCACAATGACTAAAAATACGGATGTACGTAGTGTGTATTAGACTCTAGGTCAGAGTCTCATTGCTATAAAAGCTGCCAACAAATTGAATAGTAATGCACAGAAGAAGGATTACAATTAAAGTCCTAGTGTTTCAAGGTATGAACCTATTTCATTAAATGAAGCACGATGATAGTCATTCATATGTTCAAGAGCACGATATAAAAGGCATCCATCACCAAGCGAATTACACTTATTGCATTTAATTCTGTAATATGGATCAACTCCCAGTGTTTCATATACTTTCAAAATGTCAGCATCATCTGCTACATATCCATATAGAGAAAAGGTCGATGATCCATTTGTAACTCCAGCCTTAAGCATCAGCAAACCATTAGCACATACTTCATGAACAGTTCTTGAGGACATGACCTCACTATATTCGTCTGAAACAATTTTAGAAAATTTCATAAATTGTCCAAAGCATTGTCTTTCGGTAGCATTTTTCAGTATTTGTGAGAGTTTTATTTGCTTTTTCTGGCCACTTTTTTGTTCTTGAACCTGGGCTAGCATATCTAGTTTCTATAAATACTGTGATATAAAAGGAGAATCATGTGTTAATCTAGATCAATGAATGAAGACAGAAAACAGCTATCCTTTAATTAGCAAAAAATAATATTTCTAGGTTCTAAAGCACCTTTTCCACAATAAGGGCAGTGAGTTGCATTTTTCTTAGTAGGAGAATATATCTCTACTAGCTGGATTATGACATTACAACTTTGACAACGATACGTAGCAGCCAATTTTTTGTCCTTGTTCTTTCATTATTGTATGAGCTAATTTTAGGATTTGCAACACAAAGTGGACACGTGTATATGTAAATGCTATATCGGCCAAAGTAAATTATGGTTAGAGTAGAAAAAGATGATAATATTAGGAGAATACTAGAAGCATTATTAAACGTAAATGAACTTTCATCCTTACTTATTGATGAAATAGAACCCGATAGATTTTAGAACAAGCGATACAAGATTTATTTGATCTGAACTTTTAGACGCCATTATTGTTTGCTTTCTTAATTTCCATCATAACCTTATCTCCAACTTTTAGTGCCATGTCCTCATATTCTTTCATGGTTATTTTAAAGGTAGGAGAATCTCCTCCACCAAACATACTAGATATAATTTTAGGTAGATTTTCATTAAGTCTTCCGGAGAGGTAAACGGTCGTATTAGGATCTGTAAAAGCAACCAACACATAGTGACTGCCATCCCGGGTAGCTTCTATTTTAGAAACTATGAAATCCTTTTTCATATCTATAAAAAATAGTAATCAAACTTATAATTTTTGAATATAACGGTCTGTCTACTCGACAGATAATCTTGTATTTATACATCTTTACAATACTGTTGTTTAAACATAAATATTTCTTGTTTGCCATGCTTGTACAACCTGTAGTGAGAATAAGCCGATGAGCAATAATGAATCTGATATTCCTGAAGAGATAAATGTGCACAAACAAATATGGGGTAAGGATCCAGAGGAGGTCACGTATGGTAGAGGCGAAGCAGCAGAAGATGATGATGACTATCGTTGTCCTATTTGCGATTCAAGAATTGACGAATTTGGATATTGTGCGTGCGGTGGTAACCTTGGCTAGAAATCTAGATTCATTGACTTTTAAAACCTGGGACTTTTTTTCCAATACCATACACATGCAAGTGATCTGCATAAATAGAATTTAGTATCATTAACAATATGTCATCACAAAACATAGATCAAGAAGCTACAAAAAGAAAGAAATTATCAAAAGACAAGCACTAGGTACAAAAAAATGCCGAAACCGATTACGTTACCTTTGGTAGTTTCAGTTTAAACTTTGAACGATTTCCTTAATGTGGATTTCATTTTAATTGCAATAAAATACTCTTCACAGTGCAATGACATTGGAGTATGACCAACGTATATGAATCCACTTACTCAATGTGGGCCAGTGGGATTTGAACCATATTTGACATGAGTTTGGGCCCCATACCCAACCTTTCAGGAAACCGTATTTGAACCGGCCATCATATTCAAAATATTGGTCTAAAGGCTTATGTCGTATACCTTCTCTCTCAACACGAGAAAGATATATTTCGAGAGATGATTATTATAGCATATGAAACACAATGAAAATTGTTACGATTTAAGAAAACGGTTGCGTGAGCTGCCGGATTTTGGATTTCCAAGAATGTGCATACACTATAGTTAGATTTAAAAATGGCTACTGGCACGAAACAAAAGGAGATACAAAGACTCTCTGCAGGAGATCTTAATCCACTTGCCAACCTTATCGATCATCTCGCCCTTGCTCAACATTTCCCTGGCGATGCTGAACTGAATGGCGCTGACCCAGTGATTCGTTCGCCGCACCATCTTGCAGAGGCTTCGGCGATGACTCAGTTATTAATAGGCATAGCTGGTGCGGCCATCTGGTATGCGCGGACAGGTCAGCAGACTAACATTACAATTGACATAATCGATGCACTTCACTATATGCACCCCACTCATTTCATTCATCAGCAGGGTCGCCCCATGAATGTCGGGGCCGAATTTGTCGATGTGAACGACTTGTTTCTTTGTCGCGATGATCGTTACATCATGATTGAGGGGGGACCACCATACACGAAATTGCTGAAGGGATATTTGAATTTCTTTGATTGCGGTTACAACAAGAAATCCATTGCCCGTGAAGTCGCAGAGTGGGACTCAACTGATCTAGAAGCGGCTTTGGCAAAGGAGGGTCTTCCCGTATCCCCCGCCTTAACCCGCGAGGAGTGGCTTGTACACCCGCAAGGCAATGCTCTAAATGAGACACCGGTTGTTGAGATCGACAAGATAGCCAACGGCCCGCCCACGCAATTCGACGATGGCGGAACCTCCCCGTTGCAGGGTATTCGCGTTCTAGACTTCACTCACGTTCTCGCTGGGCCTCGTAGTGCCCGTACGCTCGCAGAATATGGCGCGGACGTATTACATATCAGTTCGCCGGCCCATCCCGACTCATTAGCACAACATCTGGGTGTAGATGAGGGTAAAAGATGCGCTTATCTCGATCTGCGTGAAGCCACCGATCAGAAGACGATGCAGCGGCTCGTCACTCAGGCTGACGTCTTCACTAACAGTTATCGACCTGGGGTGAATACCCGCTTCGGGCTAATACCGGCTGACCTAGCTGCATCTAGCGAGCGAGGAATAATCTGTATGGACATCAATGCATTTGGTCATTCTGGCCCCTGGGCTAAACGTCCTGGCTTTGACCAGGTTGCTCAAGCGGCTACTGGTTTTGCTGCTAAGGAGGGAGAACCAGATAAACCCAGATTCTCGCCTGTTTTCTACGTGGGGGATCTCATGGCTAGCTATTTTGCGGCTGCTGGTATGATGGCAGCGTTGCTGCGTCGATCGATTGAAGGTGGATCATACCATGTAAAGATCTCTCTAGCGCGCAGTGAGATGTGGGTACAGGAGCTGGGCTTTCTTGACGCTGCCGCACAGACATCTATACCGACGAATGATACCTATCCAGTTAAAATGACATCAATTGATTCAGTTTTCGGGAAATTATCCTTTCTTGCCCCACCTCTTGTTTTCAGCAGTCTGGTTCTACCAAATGATGCGAGTCTTATGCCTTATGGAGCTGATGAGCCGCGATGGCGGTCTTGACTTACAGCCTCCCTTTTGCCTTTCGATGTGTCAGCATTGTGTGGATCTATAGCCAATGCCCTATCAAATACTTCATCAGCTTCGACTGGTTTTCCCAGACGTCTATTATTTCAAAAAGAAAAAGATGAATAAACGATAAGTTTACAGAATCTTCTGTATATATCTATTGTTACAATTTAATTGGATAACAAGATATGGTTAATACTGATATTCCTCCTTTACTAATGTCAGGAATTAGATACACAAACAGAAATACCATTCTTACTGATTTTTCTATAATGATAATGTCTCAGACCCAAATTAACTTTATTCATTTTATATAGCCTTTCGATAATACAACTCTAAATATTCGGACACGTTCTCTCCTGCCAACAGTTTAAGCAGAAATCACCGTCATCCTGAAATATTTCTGCTATTCTAGTTTGACAATGATTACAGCTAGTTGTAATGGATGGATTCTGCTCATCATACATAAGAGGAGCTTGTCAGTATGAACTACTCTTAAATATTGGTCAACCATTTCTCCAAATAACCAGACAACTTAACTATAATATCTTTAGGAATTTAATAGTCTGTGTCAAAGCAATTGGAACAAACTATGAAAATGCAGAATTATTGTCTATATAGTTCCCTCATAATACGTGAATGTCCATAACCAACTAACTTCTATTCATTTCATGAGGCGTTAGATTACGCTGCAAGAGGTAAGGTAAGAGTAATGACTGAGATGTTTCCCTTAGAAGAAATTAGCAATGCATAAAGTAGCTAATGAAAATGTGTGGTTTAAGGCTGTAATAGAGCCTATTGATTTTGTAAAACCTACTAATCATGTTTATCGGTGCTCTGGTGATGATGGTTGCATCAAATAGTTGCTGCCGATTATTTATACACAAATCTTATGATGATTCAGAATCTAAGCAGAGGAAGAGTTAAGACAAGTCATCCTATCCTCAATAATGAGACTGGGATTATGGGTCTGGGGTTTTACGTTGAGATTTTCCCCCACCCCACACCCAGTTTGTTACTATTGATATACTTTTGAACAAACTCTTTTTTGTGAACAAACTCCCAGATATAGGTCCATTCATCAATTTTCCTGTCAACTATTTCCTTTCTTAATTTCAATTCCCTTTCGCATTGGAAGGATATCTTTACAATTTCATCATAATCGTATTTATCGTCTCACATTTCTCATACTTTGCGCCAAAGTCAGATATATTCCAAAATGCATGGGGAGTAAGATAATTCAGTTGTCATTCCTTACATGAATATACGACCATAAAGTATTATCCAGAAAGTACTTTATCAACGACGGCCTGCGATTTTTTTAGATATGTATCATCTTCACGTCTTGCTATGGACCCTACTTGGATCACATTCCACCGTCACACTCATCTTCCCATCTTGTATTTTCCAATCAAGTAATTGTATAATCTTTTGCTTGGGTAATACCAACCTGGTAGCAGCGGTTATGTACTAACGGCCATTTGACTGATCGAGGCAGTCTCATGGACCATTGGCAACACCCAACAATTTTCGAAGAGGGTCTCATAAACCAGTACTTTTCGAGGATTGTTGGAATAGAAAGTCTTTTGTCCAGCATCTGTGGGGGAGGCATAATCTGCCGTTTCTATCCTCAGCATAAAATTGCCACCTAGTAACAACACAAAACTGTCCTCTAGAGTTTTGTACAGGTATTGAACCTTCGCGGTCGCGATGTTACGGAACTCTTGACTCAGTTCCTCCAGTTTGTCAGAGCGGGAGATTAGGACCCTACAATACAAATTACGTTCTTTGATCAATTGGGCAATCACAAGTATCTTGTCCTTAATCTCGTTCTCGATTGTCTTGATGGAAATCAAGAGTGCTAGTTCACCCATTGAACCTTCAATCATATTCATTATTTTTTGGTTCATCTCACCACGCTCGACATACTCAGTAAGTTCATTCTCTAATTGGGGATCTTTTTCCAAGTCGCTGCCATCCGCTCCCTCCATCATCCATAAACCTTCTAGAGCAGGGGATTTATCGGCGACCACATTTTGAATCTTTAGGTTTATTCTTGATGAGATTTTGTTGTACCATATAAGGCCTGCGACCAGTACGACAAAAGATATTGCGTAAAATATTTGCCAAGACCATTCTGACTTGACAAACTCCTCTTCTCCCACAAGATATAGATTGAATATATAACCGGTATCTCCTGCAATTGCGATGATCAAGAACGAGGAAAGCAATATTCTGTGAAACAAAAAGAGGCTCTTTCTGCTTAAACTCCATACAATCACAATGGTGGGAAAAAGCAACGCTCCATTGCCTATGAAATATGACAAGCTAACAATGGTACTAACTAGATCAAAATCTTCCTCTGAATCGGTTGGAAATGACAGGTAGATTAGCGTACCTACTTGTACTGCCGAAATGATCGCTGCTATAATGATAGAATACAATTTCACGGCGTTTGCCTTTTGCCACACGTTGAATGAATAATAAAAATGGTAACCTAGGAATGGGATAAATGCCAAGTAGAAGAAATCTGCTATAGATGGATAAGGTAGCTCAATTTGCAATACCAACTGGAAGAATGCATAGATTGATTCCGCACATAACCACAAAACCATGGCGATGAAAAGCGATAGGTAATGTCGACCCTGTGAAGTAGCCAAGCCTACTTTTAGAGTTGTTATGAAGCACGCTATAACACATGCAACAAGATACGATAGCAGTAAGCTTTCAACATATGTCGCTCTTTCATCGACGGATAATGTTCCAAAGAAAATGAACAAGCCAATAGTTAGCAAGATACCAAACGATAAAAGACCGAGGAATGCGCTCTTCATTTTTTTGATATCTTGTGGAATCGATCTTTCAGCAGAAAGCAATAATGTATGCTTCTACTAGCTATTATAAAAGCCGATAGACTGGTAGTTAAAGATCTATCTTTGTCAACTATAGTAGCATACTGCCATTATGTGGCTATTAATCAATAACTAATAAGGATGCGCCAACGGTATTCAGCAGAGTCTCCTGCAGCTATCTGAACATTGATCTTAAACTATACCAGTTTCTTAAGTTCTCCCTTTTCCAAGGTTATCGTATTTATCGTTTCACATTTCTCACACTTCCATTTCTCACACTTGGCACCAAAGTCAGTTACATTTCAAAAGGCATGGGGAGTAAGGAAATTCGGTTCACCGCACTTCTTACACGAATATCCTACCATAAATGGAAATATCATCCAGAAAGCACCTTATCAATGACGTTTCATTTGCCTAGTCTGTAGTACAAGATTTAAATCGGGTTAGCTGAATATTGTGTCCGTATAGATCCAGTAATGGATATCAAGATTACAATAGCTTTATGATCGCTCTCAAGATCTTTTTAGATAATATATACAACGCTCACCAGTGTGATCAACTACGAATAATTAGATTTCCGAGGGAAGACGAAATCATATATAGAATATTATGAAACAGGCAAATATAGAATAACGGGTAGATAAAGAATCGGTAAATGACCTTATGATTATTTCTCAACTTCCTGTTTCATTCTAGCTAGTAGATCGACTGTTTTAGCAGAATAATTGCAGATCCAACGATCGTAAATTTCTTTAATTGGTAGAGGGTTGATATAATTCCATCGATAGCTTCCCTTGCGCTTTACTATGATTAGCTCTGCGCGTTCAAGAACACTCAAGTGCTGCATTACAGTACAACGATCTAGATTCTTAAAATGGTTGCACAACTCTCCCGTGGTTCTGGGTGTATCCCTAATCAAGTCAAGAATTTTGCGTCTACGATAATCTCCAAGAGCCTTAAGAATCAGATCATGCCTGGCTTCCTTTAACATGTTACATTTATATAACATATCTAATTTTAATCTATGTAACGAGTTTTTTGGAATGGATCTAAAATTTGAAGTGTATTCAAAGATTAAAAAGCCTATTAATGAAGTATTTGATGCAGTATACAACCCAAAGAAACTTAGCGGCTATTTCACGACTGGTGGAGCAAGCGCTCCGCTGAATGAGGGGACGTCAGTCACTTGGGACTTTGCTGATTTTCCAGGAGCCTTTCCTGTACATGTTAAGAAGGTGATCATGAATGAACAGATTGTATTGGAATGGGCTAACAACGAAGGCAGAAACAATCGAGTTGAGATGAGCTTTGAGGCTCTTGATCCAAATTCTACTCTAGTCAAGATAAGAGAATCTGGTTGGAGTAAAATGGAACAGAAATCTCTGGATGCATCATACGGTAATTGTATGGGGTGGACGCAGATGCTTCTCTGTCTTAAGGTCTACGTGGAGTATGGTAAGAACCTTAGAGAATTTCTTTTCTGACAAATCAAACAATGTACGGTTTTGATTTGATTTGTAGAATGCCCTTGAACAAATTAGGCGGAGTAGGCGTTATAATAGCTAAACCAGAGATTTACATTTGTTTATGAATACTTTACTTTTTTTCGTAAATTGATGATGATTTACCGTTGACTTGGAAGGATTTATGTTATACTGGCTTGTGTTCCATAAAGGAATGACATAACAAGATGATAGGGATATCATTTAAATAAATATCATTTGCATTCATCCTGTGTTTCTGTATCGCATGATCCGCTCCATTTTTTAAAAATTCTTCTTTCGTTTCACCTTTTATTATAAAGTCACAGTCAAGACCAGATTCACGACAAACCAACACGTACATTCTAAAATCATAAATCCAGCATTTATCTTAAACCTTTGCAGGACAGACTGGTTTCATAGTAGGAACGAGGGTATCAAGGGCTCCAAACATGTCGCAGTATAGAATGCTGGTCATGGCTTCTATTATGAAGAGGATGAAAGAGTCAACTGAACTCAAAGCTTATTCGTTTCATAGAATAGATTCCGATTCCCAAGGCCAAATCATAATAGATACAAAGTTAGAGTTTGGTCTCGCGTACATTCAAGAACATTTTATATTCTGATAATACAAATAAGTGACCTGAGATAGATGCCAAAGCGGAAGGTAAAAGAAGAAAAGCCCAAGAAAAAGATCAGTAAAAAACAGATACTCATACCACCTGTTGCAATCGGAGCTGCAACATTAGCTGGCATACTTATAATGCAATTTATCCCC
>Ga0081455_10004057_pt1 | contig 16596 bp, 16 predicted proteins | sample TabmetS3T2R1_FD_70207 | JGI IMG/M metagenome (GOLD analysis project Ga0081455, IMG submission 70207) | Tabebuia heterophylla rhizosphere microbial communities from the University of Puerto Rico - S3T2R1 | ecosystem: Host-associated > Plants > Roots > Rhizosphere ... | reverse complement strand
AGAAAGCGTAACGACCCCATCCGGCTCGCCCTGAACTGGGCGCTGTTCCGGGTGTGGGAACAAGGCCGCTTCACCGATTTGTGGCTGCGCTACTTCCCGATCAGCCCGTTCTGATCTTAATCCGATCTTCACGATGATGGGCGCTCAGGGAAAGCGTCGATTGCGCGCAATTTTAGCGAACAGCGCAACCAAGTCGAAGCACGTCGGTGATTAGATGTACCCGACCACATGGCCGAGGGAGCGCGTGGATCATGACAATGCTCTTGCAGCGGTTCGCGCGGGACGAAAGCGGTGCGACGACGATCGCGTACGGGCTGATCGTGGCTGCCATGTCGATTGCGATCATCACGGCCGTTTCGGGTCTCGGCTCCAAGCTGCATGCGACATTCATGTGGGTGCACACCACGCTCGAATGAGCGTAATCGCCCTCCCACACTCGCAAGCGTCGCGCTGAGCCGACTTGGAAGCAGCCGAGCGGCCCCCCCTCCCACAAAACGGATGACGTCCGCAACGCACGGTCCTCCGGCACAGTTTCCGATTCCACCGGGGCGCAAACCGCTCTGGATTCCTTGGCTTTGCGGCATGTCCTTGTCGGAAAACCGGTTCCCACTTTTCCGGGACATGCGCTAGTGTCCGCGGCCGGAGAGCAGTCGATGTCCACGGCCGAGGCCCAAGTTCCAGCGCTACGGGAGATCGCCGAGAATTCGAACGCGTGGCCGTTCGAGGAGGCGCGCAAGCTCCTGGCGCGGCTCAAGCGGCATCCCAAGGACGAGGTGGTCTTCGAGACCGGCTACGGTCCTTCGGGGCTACCGCATATCGGTACCTTCGGCGAGGTCGCGCGCACCACCATGGTGCGCCATGCCTTTCGCGTCCTCACCGACGACAAGATCAGGACCCGGCTGATCGCCTTCTCCGACGACATGGACGGCCTGCGCAAGGTGCCGGACAACGTCCCCAACCGCGACATGATGGAGCGACACCTCGGCCAGCCGCTGTCGCGCGTGCCGGACCCGTTTTCCAACGAATATCCTTCGTTCGGCGCGGCCAACAACGCGCGGCTACGCGCCTTCCTCGACCAGTTCGGCTTCGAATACGAGTTCCTGTCCTCGACCGACTGCTACACGTCGGGTCGTTTCGATGCCGCGCTCCTGCGCGTGCTCGAGCGCTTCGATACGGTCATGAATATCATGCTGCCGTCGCTGCGCGAGGAGCGCGCGCAGACTTATTCGCCGTTCCTGCCGATCTCGCCTCGCACCGGGGTGGTGCTGCAGGTGCCGGTGCTGGCGCACGACGCCAAGGTGGGCACCATCACCTACGAGGAACCCGACACCCAGGAGCACGTGACGACGCTGGTTACCGGCGGGCGCACGAAGCTGCAGTGGAAGCCCGACTGGGCGATGCGCTGGTTCGCGCTCAGCGTCGATTACGAGATGGCGGGGAAGGATCTGATCGACTCCGTCAAGCTGTCGGGCGAGATCTGCCGCGCGCTCGGCGGCACGCCGCCGGACGGCTTCAACTTCGAACTGTTCCTCGACGAGAAGGGCCAGAAGATTTCCAAGTCGAGGGGCAACGGGCTGACGATCGAGGAATGGCTGCGCTACGCGTCGCCGGAATCGCTGTCGCTGTTCATGTATCGCGAGCCGAGGGCCGCGAAGCGTCTCTATTTCGACGTCATCCCCCGCCACGTCGACGAGTATCAGCAGTTCCTCGAAGCCCACGAACGGCAGGACCTCAAGCAGCGCCTGTCCAACCCGGTCTGGCACATCCATTCCGGCAATCCGCCTAAGCCCGATGTCCCGATCTCGTTCTCGATGCTGCTCACGCTGGTCGCCTCCTCGAACGCGCAGAACGCGGAGACGCTGTGGGGCTTCATCGGCCGCTATCGTCCAGGCGTGACGCCGCAGACGCACCCGAAGCTCGCCGCGCTGGTCGGCTATGCCATCAACTATTTCCGCGATTTCGTCTTGCCGCAGAAGCGGTTTCGCGAGCCCAGCGATATCGAGCGCGCGGCGCTGCTCGACCTGCGTGATGCGCTCTCCCAACTCCCCGACGATGCGAGTGCCGAGCAGATCCAGGACGTGGTGTACGAGATCGGCCGGCGCGAGCCGTTCCTCGACAAGACCGGCAAGATCAAGACCAAGGACGGCAAGCCCGGCGTCGCTCTCGACTGGTTCAACATGCTCTACCAGGTCCTGCTCGGGCAGGAAAAAGGACCGCGCTTCGGCTCGTTCGTCGCGGTGTACGGCCTCAAGAACACAATCGACATGATCGACGGGGCGCTCGCGCGATCGGCATAGAGTAATGGGCCACTTGCACGGGCATGGCGACTGAGGAACATAGCAGCCGTTGTCGTAAGCCTGTGCCGAAATGACCCCCTCCGTCCTGGCCTTGATCGCGGCCACCATCGTCTTTTCGTCGTTTCTGTCCGGCGTGTTCGGCATGGCCGGCGGAATGATCCTGCTCGGCGTGCTGCTGAACTATTTCGACGTCGCTACCGGGATGATCTTCTTCTCTATTATCCAGCTGTTCGCCAACGGCTGGCGCGTCGTGCAATGGCGCCACTACATCCTCTGGGGAATTTTCGGCTGGTACTTCGTCGGCGCGGTCATCGCGTTTGCGGGCATGTGGATGATCGCCTTCGTCCCGGACAAGGCCATGGTCTATCTCGGCCTCGGCGTGATGCCGTTCGTGGTGGAGGCGTTGCCTGCTTCGATGCGTCCGAACATCGAGTGGAAAGGGGTGCCGCTGTTCACCGGCGTGGCGACCACCATCATCCAGATCCTGGCCGGCGTCGGGGGCTTGTTCCTCGATATCTTCTTCCAGAAGAGCATGCTCGACCGCAAGACCACCAACGCCACGAAGGCCGTCGCGCAGTCGTTTAGCCACATCGTGCGCGCGTTCTATTTCGGCTCGCTCACCGGCATCGGCGATGTCCCGCTCTGGGCCACCGGACCGGCGATCCTGCTGGCGATCGGCGGGACCTCGCTTGCGCCGTTCGTGATCGAGCGCATGACCGATCACGGATTTCGCCAGTGGACGCGGGCGATCATCTTCGCCATCAGCGCCGTCTTTCTCGTTCGCGCCGCCTGGTTGTTGTGGCACGCGTGACGCAGAAACTGGAGGCGGAAGGCGGTCACTCCTCGCTTAGGCGAACATCTCCATCGTGCCGTCGAGCGACATCAATCCGGTCTGCACGCCGAGCGCGGGATGGCGCTCCCCCACCTGCTTGCGAAACTCCGCAAGCGCGGCCCTGTGCGTTTGGGTCTCGACCTGCGGGTTCGCGATGCTGGCCTCGCCATAAGCGATCCTGGCGGCGCCGCAATCGCGATGGTCGATCGCGATGACTCTCTTGATGCGATGCAACAGAATCGTCGCGCCGAGATTGTCCCAGAATGCCTTGTGCCAATCCTTGAACGCCGGAGCCACGACCCCGATCGCAGCGCCGGCGATCACAAACTGGCTGAATTTTCCGGTCAGGTTCTGCTCGACGGTATACTTGCGCACGGGCTCCTGCATGCGGGGATCGATGCAGGCCAAGACCATCGCCTCGTACTCGCCCTCAGCGGCGACCGCCAGGTAGGGTCCAAGTGCGAGCGCGGCAGCGCCCGCCGCGGCAGCGTGCACCAATTGACGACGATCGAGCTTGCGCTGCAGAAGATCACCGCAGCACCCGCAGGAAACGCGGTGCTGAACAATTTCCAGCTTTGTCATTCGCTCACCTCTTCGTGCAGCCCACCAGCGGCGGATAGCACTGAGCTTCGTCCGCGGCAATACCCTGCGGCAGGCAAGACTCGCCGCGGCCGGTCCCGTCTATTGGCTCGCCCACACCACGCGCGCGATCCATAATACGTCGCGCGCCGACAGCGTGCGCTCGGTTGGCGCGGGCTCGATCGAGCGCAACTCGACGGTTCTCGCCGTGCGCCGTTTGAGCTCTTTCACCGTCACGGCGTCGTCTGCGGTTTTGACCACGACGCGGTCGCCGCGTCGGATCGATGCGCCCGGCGACACGATGAGGACGGTCCCGTCGGGATAGGCCGGCGCCATGGCATCGCCGGACACCTCGAGCGCATAGGCATGCTCATCATCGACGGCGGGAAAGCGGATTTCCTCCCAGCCTTGGCCGGCCGGAAAGCCGGATGCGTCGAGGGTGCCCACCTTGCCAGCCTGCGCCAAGCCGATCAGTGGCAGGGTCTTCTTGACCGCGGAGCGCCGGCTCTCCTCGATCAGCTGCACGAAGGTATCGATGGTGGTGCCGGTCGCGGCCAAGGCCTTCGCCACCGATTCGGTCGAGGGCCAGCGCGTGCGGCCGTCCGGGGTGATGCGCTTCGACTTATTGAAGGTGGTCGGGTCGAGCCCGGCCTTCCTGGCGAGGCCGGACGGGGAGAGCCCGGCAACGGCGGCGAGGCGGTCGAGGGCCGTCCAGATTTGGGCGTGGGTCAGCATCGGAAGGACCCGTAGTGGGTGACGGGAATTTTATCCGACACTAGGAATTATAGCCTTCGAGCGTCCAGCAACTCTAGACGTCCGGAGCCCCTGCATGCAATTTAGGCCTGTAGACCTCGGATCCATGCAACCGCGTTGGTGAATAATCCGACGCCAGCCTTGAGCTTGATCGCAGGGTCGGGGTTAACTGCAACGGCGCGGCTGGCGGGGCGTGATCATGGCGACGTTCGATAGCCGCGGCCGTATCGGGGTAACGTGCCGACGACCATCTACAAGATCTGCGAGAGCGCGCTGTGGCGTGAGGCCGAGCGCGTGGGGCTGCTCCGTGGCGCTCCGGTCGATCTGCGCGACGGCTTCATCCATTTCTCCACCGCAGATCAGGTTCGCGAGACCGCGGCGAAGCATTTCGCCGCAGAGGCGGACCTGATGCTGGTCGCGGTCGACGCCGCGGCGGTCGAGAGCGCGCTCAAATGGGAGGTGTCGCGCGGCGGCGACTTGTTTCCGCATCTCTATGGCGCATTGCCGCTTTCCGCGGTGCTGTGGGCGAGGCCGCTGCCGCTCGGCAACGATCACCGCCACGTCTTTCCGGAGCTCGCGCCGTGATCGGCCTGCTCGATTCGCTCGCACGGCCGATGCTGCGCATGCTCGACCCCGAGGACGCACATCGGCTCGCCATTCATGCGCTGAGATTTCCGCCGTTCGTCAAGCTCACCGCCGACGACCCGCGTCTCGCCGTGCGCGCCTTCGGGCTCAATTTTCCAAACCCGGTCGGGATGGCGGCGGGTTTCGACAAGCACGCCGAGGTGCCCGACGCGTTGCTCAAGCTCGGATTCGGCTTCGTCGAGGTCGGCACCGTGACGCCGGTGCCCCAGGCCGGCAATCCGCGGCCGCGACTGTTCCGGCTCAATCACGACCAGGGCGTGATCAATCGGCTGGGATTCAACAGCGAGGGCGCTGATGCGGTGTTGCGCCGCCTCGCCGCACGCGCCAGTCGAGGCGGCATCGTCGGCGTCAATATCGGCGCCAACAAGGAGAGCACCGACCGTATTGCCGACTACGTGCGTCTGATCGAAACCTTCGCGCCGGTGGTGAGCTATTTCTCCGTCAACATCTCATCGCCTAATACGCCCGGCCTGCGCGAGCTGCAGCGGGCGAAGGTGCTCGACAGTCTGCTGGCGCGCGTGATGGATGCGCGGGCGCGCATGAGCAGGGAGGCCGGCACGACCCCGGTGCTGATCAAGATCGCGCCCGACCTCACGCTCGGCGAGCTCGACGACATCGTCGGCGCGGCGCGCCGGCACCGCGTCGACGGCATGATCGTCGGCAACACCACGGTGGCGCGGCCGGAGGCATTACGCGACCTTGCAGTCGCACAGGAGGCGGGTGGGCTGTCGGGCCGTCCCTTGTTTGCGCTCGCGACGCGCGTGCTGGCGGAGACCTATGTGCGGGTGGAAGGCGCCTTTCCGCTCATCGGCGTCGGCGGCATCGACTCCGGACAAGCCGCGCTCGCGAAGATCAGGGCGGGCGCATCCCTGATCCAGCTCTACAGCGCGCTGGTTTTCCATGGCCTGCGGCTCGTCCCTGCCATAAAGTCGGGACTATCGGAAACGCTGCGTCGCCACGGCCACGAGACGATCGGTGACTTGGTCGGCGCCGATGCCGCCGCCATTACGGCGGAGCCGTGGCCAGCGTGAGCGGTCGCGTCAGTTCGTCGGCGTCCATGAGACCTCGCCCAGGTCCTCGCGGAACGCGAACCGCTTGACGTGGTCCACGACCACGCGCTGCAGCCGCTCGAGCGCTTCGGCGTCCGGAGCCTGCGCCCGCATCGTCAGCGTGTCGTCGGTCGCCTCGAGGTCGCACACGCGCCCATCGGCAAAGGGGATGTGACCCTTCTGCGGCGTGAACTCCACCGCAAATTTATGGCTCCAATGCTTGCAGACCTGCTGCAGGTAGCGGCTGGCCGAAGCCGTAGGAACGCGTGCTTGTGATGCGGGCATAAGCCCTCCTGCTCGATCGTTCTCTCGTCGTCGTTATCTAGGCCCGGCGCATCGTCTGCACCAGTCGCGGCACGTGGTCGCGAGCTAGAACTTCTCCAATGTCCGCATCGCAGAGCAGGAACGACGGCCGCCGAAGCGGGTTATCGCCCGCGCGCGACGCGCAGGAGCCGCACGACGAGCCAGATCGGAATCACCACCGCAGCGCCCAGGAGCAGGTATCGCCAGAGCCAGCGCACGGCGTCGAACCCCATGTCCCAGACGTATTGCACCAGCCGTCGCAGGCTGTCGATGATGTCCCAGGGATCGAGCCCGAGCACCTGCATGATCACGCCGATCAGGATCGACAGCAGGGCCAGGCGGAAGATCACCGACAATGGCGGGCCGCCGAAGAAGCGATTGAGGGAACCGCCGGCCGCCGGCGTGTCTGTCGGCTTCTGCGCCGGCACGTTCATACCGATCCCCCTCCGGTTGCACGACTCACCGCGGGAGCGACATCGCGGTCAGTCTCGATCTTCTGCAACATCCGCTCGAGCGTTTCCAGCCGATCGGCCTCGCGCGGCGGCTTGTCCCACCGTAACCGGTTGATGCGGGGAAAACGCATGGCGACGCCCGATCGGTGGCGCGTGGATCGCTGTAGGCCTTCGAACGCAACTTCCAGAACCAGCCCATCATCGGACGCGTGCACCACCTCACGCACCGGGCCGAAGCGGGCGACGGTGTTGCGGCGGACGAAACGGTCGATGCGCATGAGCTCCTCGTCGGTGAAGCCGAAATAGGCCTTGCCCACCGGCACCAGGACCTCGCCGTCCTCGCCCGTGGTCCAGACCCCGAACGTGTAGTCGGAATAGTAGGACGAGCGCTTGCCGCTGCCGCGTTGCGCGTACATCAGCACCGCATCGATGATGAACGGGTCGCGCTTCCATTTCCACCAAGGACCCCGGGTTCGGCCGGGAAGGTAGGGCGCGTCGCGCCGCTTGAGCATGATGCCTTCCACCGCTTCCGCGTCGGCGCCCGCGCCGGCGACGGCTGGGTTCGCGCGCGCCGCCGCGAGCTCCTCCCAGCTCGCAAACGCTACCAGCGGGGAAAGATCGAGGCGCCGCTCGTTGAGGCGCGCGACGAATCGTTCCAACCGCATGCGTCTTTCCGTGAATGGCTGCCCGCGCAGATCCTCCTCGCCATCGACCAGCAGGTCGTAGGCGCGCAGATGCGCGGGAAATTCGGACATGAGCTTGTCGCTAACCGTCTTGCGGTTGAGCCGCTGCTGCAACACGTTGAAGCTCTGCACCCGGCCATCGCGCACGATCAGCAGCTCGCCGTCGATCGCGCCGGGCAGCCGCAATGCGCCGACGAGATCGGGGAAGCTTGCAGATATGTCCTCACCGGTGCGGGAGTAGAGCCGCGCGACGAGCCGGCCGTTCTCCCCCACTCCCGCGGCGGCTTGCACGCGAATCCCGTCCCATTTCCATTCCCCGAGGAAATCCGCCGGATCAAGCGCCGCCAGATCACCGTCCTCGATCGCGTGGGCGAGCATCGCCGGCCGGAAGGGTGCAGGATCCCGGCTCGTAGGCTTGTCGGCGCGTCCCTCGAGCCACGCGAACAACTCGACGTAAGGCGGCCGCGAGCCGGGCCAGATCAGCTCGATCTCGTGCGCCTCTTTGTCGCCGAGCGTCGCGACCGCGGTCTTGGCGAGGCGGGCAGACACCCCGATCCGCAATCCACCGGTCACCAACTTGAGCAACGCCCAGCGCCCGGTCTCGTCGAGCTGATCGAGCCAGCGCGCGAGCTGCGCCGGCAGCTCGGCTTTGCCGAGCGAGGAGAGGGCGGTGACGACCGAGGACAGCGTCGGCGCGCTGGTCTCCCTTCCGGCACCGGGGTCGTCGCGAGCGGGCCACATTAGCGCGACGGTCTCGGAAAGATCACCCACGTAATCGTACGACAATTCGAACAGCACCGGGTCGCTGCGCTCGGCGATCAGCGCGCGGATCACGCCCGGCTTGGCGTGCTGAAAAGTGAGCCCCCCGGTGAGCGCCGCCAGCGCCCAGCCGCGCTCCGGATCGGGCGTGGTGCGGAAATAGTCCGTCATCAGCCGCAGCTTGTCGTTGCGGCCGGGCTCGTAAGCGAGGCGATCGAGCAATTCGGCGAAACGGTTCATGTCGCGTCGCCCAGCTCGGTTTTTTCGCTCACGCCGTCGGCATCGTCCTCGTCGCCGTAACCGACAATGTCGAGCGGCCGCGCCTGCAATCCACGGGTGATGCTCCAATGCACCAGTGCCTCTTCCTGGCCGTGGGTGACCCAGATGTCCGAGGCGCCAGTGGCGGCGACTGTGGCGGTGAGGCCGTCCCAGTCGGCGTGATCGGAAATCACCAACGGCAATTCCACCAGGTGCTGGCGCGCCCGCGCGCGCACACGCATCCAACCGGAGGCAAAGCAGGTCACCGGATCGGGAAAGCGCCGCGACCATACTTCCTTCAGCGCCGATGGTGGACAGAGCGTGACGGCGCCGGCAAGCTCCGCCTTGCTCGCCGTGCGCGCCAGCTCGATGCGTCCGAGCGCGATGCCGCGACCCGCGTAGTAGCGCGTGATTTTCTCCATCGCGCCGTGGAGAAAGATCGGCTTGTCGTAGCCGGCGTTGCGGATGAGCGCGATCAGGCGCTGCGCCTTGCCCAGCGCATAGGCACCGACGAGATGGGCACGCTCCGGAAACAACGCGAGCGAATGCAGAAGCTTGGCAATCTCGGCGTCGACATCGCCGTGTCGGAACACGGGCAAGCCGAAGGTGGCCTCGGTGATGAAGACGTCGCATGCCACGAGCTCGAACGCGGCGCAGGTCGGATCTAGCACGTTCTTGTAGTCGCCGGAGGCGACGATCCGCAGCCCGTTCGCCTCGACTGCGATCTGCGCCGAGCCGAGCACGTGGCCGGCGGGATGGAAGGTCACCCTTGTTCCGCCCAGCGCCACGCTCTCGCCATAGGAGATCGCCTGCGTCGAGCCGGCGAAGCTCTCGCCGTAGCGCAGCCGCATCAGGTCGAGCGTCTCCTGCGTCGCCAGCACGGCGCCGTGACCGGCGCGCGCATGGTCGGAATGGCCATGCGTGATCACGGCCTTGTCGACCGCCTGCGTCGGGTCGATATAGAAGCCGCCGATCCTGCAGCACACGCCGACGGGCGTCGGCACGAGAATGTCCTCGGGGCGCATGGCCTTGAGATATGATCTGGATCGAGCGATGACAGGTGGGCCGCTCTTTGTCTCCTCGGGCGACGCGATCGCCGACGGGCACTATCGATCGGCGCTTGAGCGCGCCGCCCGCGGCGACCTCGTCGGTGCCGCTGACATTCTGGCGCGGACGGTGGAACTCGCGCCCGCCTTTGTCACCGCATGGTTCGCGCTGGGCGCGATCCGCGACAATCTGGGCGATCGCGCCGGGGCAATCGCCGCCTGGCAGACGGCGCGCCACGCCGATCCGGACGACTATCACGGCGCCCGGTTGCAACTGGCGCGGCTGGGGGCGGGGGACGGCACGCCGGCGATGACGGCGACCTATGTCCGCCGCCTGTTCGACCAGCAAGCCGCAAGCTTCGATGAAATGCTGGTCGAACGGCTCGACTATCGCGGGCCGGAGATCCTGCTGGAGGCCGTCCGCGACATCGCGGGACTGACGTCGCGGATCGGCTCCATGCTCGACCTTGGCTGTGGCACCGGACTCGGCGGCGCCGCGTTTCGGCCGCAGGTGGATTGGCTCGTGGGCGTCGACCTATCGCCGGCCATGATCGCCAAGGCGCGCGAGAAGGGGCTCTACGATCGGCTGGCCGCGGATGACCTCCTGCGTTTCCTCGGTGAGGAGGGGGTTGCGCATGCGCTTTATCACCTCGTCCTCGCCGCCGACGTTTTCGTCTATGTGAACGATCTCGCGCCCGTGACAACCGCGGCGGCACGCGTGCTTGCGCCCGCGGGATTTCTTGCCTTCACAATCGAGACCCACGCCGGCGACGGCGTCGTGCTGCAGCCGACCTTGCGTTATGCTCATGGGCAAGCCCATGTGCGCGCGGCGATCGCAGACGCGGGGCTCGAGCTCCTTCGCCTGAGCCATGCTTCCACGCGAACAGAGAAGGGCGCCGCGGTCGTCGGCTTGGTCGCGGTGGCGTCAAAGCCCGCCGCGAGTGCAGCCGCAACGGCTGCATCCGGTTGAGTGAGGAGGGACGCAATATGAGGCATGTCTTGATGAAGCATGTCTTGATGAAGCATGTCTTGATAAAGCATGTCTTGGCGAGCGCCGTCGCGGTCGCCGCCGTCATGGTGCTGACGGAGGCCGGCGCGCAGGACAAGCCGATAATGGACAAGCCGGAAATGCCGAAGCTGCGGCTCGCAGTCGGCGGCAAATCGGCGATCTTCTATCTGCCGCTCTCGGTGACCGAGCGGCTCGGCTACTTCAGGCAGGCGGGCCTCGAACTCGAGATCGTGGATGTGCAGAGCGGCGCGCGCGCACTGCAGTCCCTGGTCGGCGGCAGCGCCGAGATGGGCGTCGGCACCTTCGACCACACTATCCAGATGCAGGCCAAGGGGCAGCCGGTCGTGGCGGTCACGCAATACGGGCGCTATCCCGGCTTCGTGCTCGCCACCGTGGCGTCGAAATCCATTCCCTATCGCGGGCCGCAGAGCCTGAAAGGATTGAAGATCGGCGTCACCTCGCCCGGCTCCAGCACGCATTTCATGGCCGCCTATATGCTGGTGCGCAGCGGGCTCAAGGCCGACGATGCCTCGTTCGTCGGCACCGGCGTGACCTCGACCGCGGTGGCGGCGGCGCGGCGGGCCGAGATCGACGCCATCGTCAGCTCCGATCCCATGATCAGTCTCATGCAGAGCGAGCGTCTGGTCGACCTGGTTGCGGACACGCGCACGCCGGAAGGCACCCAGACGGTATACGGCGGTCCTTATCCTGGTGGCGTGGTCTACACGACGCCCGCCTTCCTCGAGCGCAATCCCCGCACGGTGCAGGCGGTCGTCACCGCCTTCGTGCGCGCGCTGAAATGGATGTCGACCCACTCGGCGGAGGACGTCGCCCAAGCGATGCCGGAGGAGTATGCGCTCGGCAACCGCGAGGTTTATGTCCGAGCCCTGGCGGCGAGCCAGCGCATGTATTCGCAGGACGGCCGCTTCGTGCCGGGCGCGGTCGAGACGGCGCACCAGGTGCTCAAGGTGTTCGACCCCGCGGTGGCGGGCGCAACGGTCGATTTGTCGAAGACCCATACCGGCGCCTTCGTGGAGAAGGCGCTTGCAGCCAACTAGCTCGCAACCAATTGTCGTACCGATCGTTCGTCTGCCATGAACGTCCGTCCAGTGCTCGATGCAACCTCGCTTCTGCCCGCGCCGTTCCTGCAGTGGTTCGCCACCCGCAGCTGGGCGCCGCGCGCGCATCAGCTCGAACTCTTGGCAAAGGCGCGTGCCGGTCGTTCCGTGCTGCTGATCGCACCTACGGGAGGCGGCAAGACGCTCGCGGGGTTCCTGCCGAGCCTGGTGGAGTTGTACACGGCCGCGACTGCGCCCCAGCGACTTTCCCGCTTCGATGGCGGGCTGCACACGCTTTACGTCTCCCCGCTCAAGGCGCTGGCGGTCGACATCGCTCGCAACCTGGAGCGGCCGGTCGCCGAGATGAGGCTGCCGATCCGGGTCGAGACCCGAACCAGTGACACGCCGGCCTCCAAGCGGCAGCGCCAACGCCGCGATCCGCCGCACATCCTGCTCACCACGCCGGAGCAGCTCGCGTTGATCCTGGCCTCGCCGGATGCGCCCTATCTCTTCGGCTCCCTGAAGCGCGTGGTGCTGGACGAGCTGCATGCGCTGGTAACCTCGAAGCGGGGCGATCTCCTCGCGCTCGGCTTGGCGAGGCTGTTTGCGCTGGCGCCGGATCTCACCAGCGTCGGCCTGTCGGCAACGGTTGCCGCGCCCGACGATCTGCGCCGCTTCCTCGTGCCGCAAACAGAGGAAGGGGCATTGGCCGATCTCGTCTTCGCGCAGGGCGGCGCGGCCCCCGATGTCACGATCCTAGACACCGCCGAGCGTCTGCCCTGGGCCGGACACTCCGCCCACCACGCCATCAACGAGATCTACGAGCTGGCCAGGCGCCACAAGACCGCGCTCATTTTCGTCAATACGCGCGGCCAAGCCGAGCGCATTTTCCAGGAGCTGTGGCGCATCAATGACGATGCGTTGGCGATCGCGTTGCATCACGGCTCGCTCGACGTGGCGCAACGCCGCAAAGTCGAAGCGGCGATGGCGGCAGGTCGGTTGCGCGCCGTCGTCGCCACCTCATCGCTCGATCTTGGCATCGACTGGGGCGACGTGGACCTTGTCATCAATGTCGGCGCGCCCAAAGGTGCCTCGCGGCTCCTCCAGCGCATCGGCCGTGCAAACCATCGCATGGACGAGCCGTCGAAAGGCGTGCTCGTTCCGGCGAACCGGTTCGAGGTGCTCGAGTGCTGCGCGGCGCTCGATGCCATCGCCGCGAACGCGCAGGACACGCCACCGGCGCGGACCGGCGCGCTCGACGTGCTCGCCCAGCACGTGCTCGGCTCGGCCTGCGGCGCGCCCTTCCTTGCCGACCAACTGTACGCCGAGGTGAGGAGTGCTGCGCCATTTGCAGGCCTGCCGCGCGCTGATTTCGACGCCGTGCTCGATTTCGTCGCCAGCGGAGGCTATGCGCTGAAAGCCTACGAGCGTTTCGCCAAGATCAGACAAGACCGGGACAGGCGCTGGCGGGTGAGCCATCCCGTGGTCGCGCAACGCTACCGCATGAATGTCGGCACCATCGTGGAGGCCGACATGCTCAAAGTGCGGCTCGTGCGCTCGCGGGCCTCGCGGAGGATTCCGCGCGGCGGGCGCATGCTCGGCCAGGTCGAGGAATATTTCGTCGAGACGCTGGTACCCGGAGATACCTTCGTGTTCGCCGGTCAAATCCTGAAATACGAGGCCCTGGTCGAGGACGAGGTCTACGTCTCGCGCGCCGCCGCGGAAGACCCCAAGGTGCCGACATACGAGGGCGGAAAATTCCCGCTCTCGACCTACCTCGCCGATCGCGTGAGAGCGATCGTCTCCGACCGCGACGAGTGGCAGCCGCTGCCGTATCAGGTGCGCAAATGGCTGGAAATCCAAGCCCAACGCTCGCTCGTCCCACGGCCGCGGCAGTTGCTCGTCGAGACCTTCGCGCGCGACGACAAGCACTACCTCGTCTGCTATCCGTTCGAGGGGCGGCTCGCCCACCAGACCCTCGGCATGCTGCTCACGCGCCGCCTCGAGCGGGCGCGGCTTCGCCCACTCGGGTTCGTGGCCAATGAATATGCGCTCGCGATCTGGGGCCTCGGCGACTTCTCGCGAGCACTTCGACGCGGCGAGCTTTCGCTTGCGACGCTGCTCGACGAAGACATGCTCGGGGACGATCTGGAGGCATGGCTCGCCGAGTCGGCGCTGATGAAGCGTACCTTCCGCGCCTGCGCCGTCATCGCGGGGTTGATCGAGCGACGTTTCCCGGGCAAGGAGAAATCGCGCCGCGAGGTCACGATCTCGACCGACCTGGTCTATGACGTGCTCCGCCGCCACCAGCCCGATCACATCCTTCTGCGCGCCGCCCGCGCGGATGCTGCAACGGGTCTCCTCGACATTCGTCGGCTGAGTGAAATGCTCTCGCGTATCAAAGGCCGAATCATCCATAAGGCGCTCGACGGCGTTTCACCGCTTGCTGTGCCGGTGATGCTCGAAATCGGCCGCGAGTCGGTCCGCGGCGAGGCGTCGGAGGAATTGTTGGCGCAAGCCGAGGCTGAACTCGTCGACGAGGCGATGCAATGATCTCCCGACCGGAGGGAGCGCGGCCGATCGAGCGGGCGGCGGCGGGCGAAATTGTCGTCGCCGGCGAGGCGCTCGTTGGCGATTGCGATGGCGTGCTCTACTGGCCGGGGGAGGGAGTGCTGGCCGTCGCGGATCTGCACCTGGAAAAAGGCTCGAGCTTCGCCGGGCGGGGCGTACTGCTGCCGCCCTATGACACGGCGGCGACGCTGGGGCGGCTCGCGCTCCTCATGACCCGTTATGCGCCGCGGGTCGTGATCGCGCTCGGAGACAGCTTTCACGACGACGACGGCGCCGGACGCATCGCAGTGGCCGACCGCGCGGCGCTCGCCGCCCTCCAGCGGGGACGCGATTGGATTTGGATCGCCGGCAACCACGATCGCCGTCCCGCCAACGGTGTCGGCGGCGGCTCCGCCGGCGCGATCGCGCTCGGCGGGCTGGTGTTTCGCCACGAGCCGACTGGCGCCGAGGGGGAGATCGCCGGCCACCTGCACCCGGTCGCGCGCGTGAGCAGGCGGGGGCACACGATGAGCCGGCGCTGCTTCGCGGCCGACCGCACCCGCCTGATCATGCCCGCCTTCGGCGCGTTTGCCGGCGGCCTTAACGTGCGCCACCGCGCCTTTGCGGACGTCTTCGGGACGCTCGCCTTCACCGCGCATCTGTTGGGCGAGGGACGGCTCTATGCCCTTGCCGCATCCCGCTGCCTGCGAGATTAGTCCCGCCTGAACACCACGGAAGCAAACCACCCGGTGGCGATCGCCATCATCACTGTCGCGAGGCCGTAGAACGTGCCGTGGTCGCGCGCGGCGGCGGTGAGCACCTGCTCGAAGCCCGATTTGTAGACCTCGAAGGGGGAGGGGGCGCGGGCGATTTGCGCGCCATCGGCGAACAGCCGGACGTCGACCTCGTAGGTGCCGACCGGCACCTCGGCCGGTAACGGAATCGAAGCGCGGAACAGTGCCGGGGTGAGGAAGGTGACGCCGTTCGACACCTCGCGATAGAGGCCGTGATCGCTCTTGATCTTGATGAAGGCCAGGCGGAAGGGATCGTCGCTCGCGGCATCGGCGATATTAACGCTGGCGCGCTGCGCCAAGGGGATGTTGTCGAGGCCGAGCTGCAAGCGGCGCAGCGTTTCGGTGTTGGTGATGGCATCCAGCGGACGGTTCGATAGCACCGCCACATAGGCGGGAGCGTTGTCGATCACGCGCGAATCGGTATTGACCCAGATGCCGAGGACTCTCGCCTTGCGGAAGGTCACGACTGTCTGGCGCGGCCCGGTCACGGTGACGACGACGTCGTAACCGCTGCGCCGCGGCCGGGACGCCGCGTCCTGCTCGATTCCGCCGAACAGCACGAGCTCCTCGCCGGTGAAGTTCGACGTGACCATCACCCGGTGATTTGAAAGCGAGGCGATCAGCCGCTCGGCGGTGGCCGGAGCGGCCGACGCGCTGAGCGCGCCGACCGCAGCGATGAGCGCGAGGGAAAGGCGCCAGGTCATGTACCGGGATCCAGGATACGGATGGAATAGAGGTTTTCCGGCGCGACCACGAGGTCGAGCGCGAAGCGGAGCCCGACCGCGAGCACAAGCAGCCCCAGGAGGAGGCGAAGCCGCTCGCTGCTCATCTTCTGTCCGGCGCGCGCGCCGAACTGCGCACCGGTCACGCCCCCGACCATTAGAAACACGGCGAGCAGCGCGTCCACGAGGTGGTTGGTGGCGGCATGCATCACGGTGGCGGAAGCCATGGTGACGAGCGTGAGCACCATGGATGTGCCGATCACCGTTCCGGTCGGCACCCGCAACACGTAGATCAGCATCGGCACGAGCAGAAATCCGCCGCCGATGCCCATCACCGCGCCGACGAAGCCGATGAGGAAGCCGATCCCCCAGACCGGGATCGCGGAGACGTAGATGCGCGAGCGCTTGAACCGCAGCTTGAAGGGCAGCCCATGGATCCAGGTGTGGCTGCCGGGCCGGCGCAGCTCCACCGGCTTGCCCTGCCGCGCGCGGAGGATCGCGCGCACGCTTTCGGTCACCATCAGCGCGCCGACGATCCCGAGCAGGAGCACGTAGGAAACGCCGATCGTGATGTCGAGCTGGCCGATCGCGCGCAACGTCGTGAACAGCCAGACGCCGAAGGCGGTGCCGATGATACCGCCGGCAAGCAACATGAACACGAGGGCGAGGTCGATCGCCCGTCGGCGCCAGTAGTTGATCGCGCCCGACATCGAAGAGGCGGCGATATGGCTCGCGACGGTCGCCACCGCGACCGCGGGCGAGATGCCGAGGAAGATCAGAAGCGGCGTCATCAGAAAGCCGCCGCCG
>Ga0081455_10004056_pt1 | contig 16598 bp, 16 predicted proteins | sample TabmetS3T2R1_FD_70207 | JGI IMG/M metagenome (GOLD analysis project Ga0081455, IMG submission 70207) | Tabebuia heterophylla rhizosphere microbial communities from the University of Puerto Rico - S3T2R1 | ecosystem: Host-associated > Plants > Roots > Rhizosphere ... | reverse complement strand
CAATGGGCGTCGGGGTGGCGCGCAGCCGGCGGCGGTCGAGGCCAACACGCCGCTCGTGAAGTCGGAGTGGGACAAGACACCGCGCAACGCGCCGTGTCCCTGCGGATCGGGCAAGAAGTTCAAGCAGTGCCACGGCCGGTGACGCTCCACCCTGTCAGGGTGGTGTCGTCGTACCGTTAAGAGGCCGAGCGGATAGGCCCGGATGTGGGCACCGAACCGTACGGGATTAGCAGCGTAAGCCCAGGCCTCACAGCTCGGCCTCCGGGCAACACTGACAACCGTTAGCCCAGACGACGGACCTATCCGCGCATCTTCCAACGGGACTGCTGATGAGAGATCTCACCGATGAGTTGAGGGGTCTGCGGGCCCGCCTCGACGAGGCGGCCGGCTACCTCAAGGTCGACGAGCTCCGGGCTCGCCGGCCGCAGCTCGAGGCCGAGGCGTCGCGGCCCGACCTGTGGGACGATCCCGACAAGGCGCGGCGGGTGACGTCGGAGCTGGCGGCCGTCACCGACGACCTCGGGGCGTTCGAGGCGCTGAGCGCCCGGCTCGACGACGCCGAGACGCTCTACGAGCTGGCCCGCGACGAGGGTGACGATGCGGCGCTGTCGGAGGTGGAGCAGTCCGTCGCCGCCATCGACGCCGATCTGCGCCGCGTCGAGCTGCAGTCGATGTTCTCGGGCGAGCACGACAAGCGGGATGCGCTGGTGACGATCCAGGCCGGCGAGGGCGGCGTCGACGCCCAGGACTGGGCCGAGATGCTCCTGCGGATGATCACCCGCTGGGCCGAGCGGCGGGGCTTCGACGTGGAGGTGGACGAGTTCACCCCGGGGTCCGAGGCGGGCATCTCGTCGGCCGAGCTGATCGTCAAGGGCCGCTACGCGTACGGCTATCTGCAGGCCGAGCGCGGCGTGCACCGGCTGGTGCGGATCAGCCCGTTCAACGCCCAGGGCAAGCGCCAGACGGCGTTCGCCGCCGTGCAGGTGGTGCCGATGCTCGACGAGGGGGACTCGTCGATCGAGATCGACGAGAAGGACATCAAGATGGACGTGTTCCGCGCCTCGGGCGCCGGTGGCCAGCACGTCAACAAGACGTCGTCGGCGGTGCGGCTGACCCACATCCCGACCGGCATCGTCGTGTCCTGCCAGGTCGAGCGCAGCCAGTTCCAGAACCGCGACCGCGCCATGGCGATGCTGCGGGCGAAGCTGGCCGACCTCGAGCGGCAGCGCCGCGAGGCCGAGCTCGACGAGATCCGGGGCGACCAGCAGCGGGTGGGGTTCGGCAGCCAGATCCGCAGCTACGTGCTGCAGCCGTACCAGATGGTCAAGGACCTGCGGTCGGAGCACGAGACCGGAAACGTCGCCGGCGTGCTCGACGGCGACCTCGACCCGTTCATGGAGGCGTACCTGCAGTGGCGGCGCAGCGGGGGTGCCGCCGCCTAGTGGGCGCTAGCGGTATGCCTGCCGGTCGCAATTGCCTGGGTGTACGTTACGTCCGTAACCTGATCGCAATCCCTGGGGTCGCCGCCAATCGTCGATGGGGCGCAGTCGCGCGCTGCGGGCGAGGATCATGATCACTTTCGAGAACGTCAGCAAGATCTACAAGGGTGGCGTCGAGGCGCTGCACAACGCCTCGGCCACCATCGAGAAGGGCGAGTTCGTCTTCCTTGTCGGCCCGTCGGGATCGGGCAAGTCGACGATGCTGAGCCTGATCAACCGCGAGGTCACCGCCGACCGGGGCCGGATCTTCGTGGCGGGCAAGGACATCGCCCGGCTGTCGTCGTGGCGGGTGCCCTACCTGCGCCGCAACATCGGCTGCGTCTTCCAGGACTACAAGCTCCTGGCCAACAAGACCGTCTACGAGAACGTGGCGTTCGCGCTCGAGGTCATCGGCCGGCCGCGACACGTCGTGAAGACCCAGGTGCCTGCGATCCTGGAGCTGGTCGGACTGGAGACCAAGGCGGGCAACTTCCCCCACCAGCTCTCGGGTGGGGAGCAGCAGCGGGTGTCGGTGGCCCGGGCGTTCGTCAACCGGCCGCTGATCCTGCTGGCCGACGAGCCCACCGGGAACCTCGACCCGGCCACGTCGGTGGGCATCATGCGCCTGCTCGACCGCATCAACCGCACGGGCACGACCGTGGTCATGGCCACGCACGACCGCTCGATCGTCGACACCATGCAGCGCCGCGTCATCGAGCTGGACGAGGGCATGCTGGTCCGCGACCAGCTCCGGGGTGTGTACCAGTGAAGTTCGACTACATCCTCCGCGAGACGGCGATCAACCTGCGTCGCAACATCACGCTCACCCTCGCTGCCATCGTGACGGTGGGGGTGTCGCTGGCGCTGTTCGGCTCGACGCTGCTGCTGCGCCAGGGCGTCGAGAACCAGTCGGCCCGCTGGCAGGACGGCGTCCAGGTGCTCGTGTTCCTGCAGCGCAACATCACCGACGAGCAACGGACGGCGCTCGAGGACTCCATCTCCAAGAATCCCGAGGTCGACAGCTTCAAATACGTCGACGTCGAGGAGAGCAACCAGGAGGCGCGCCGGCTGTTCCGGGGGAACGCCGCGATGTTGCAGCGCCTGGAGGCCGACCCGGAGATGGTCCCGCCCTCCTACCGGCTCGTACCCCAGACCACCGAGACGGGCACCGTGGAGAGCCTGCGCCGCCAGTACGAGGGCCAGCCCGGCGTCCAGGCGGCCACGGGCGAGACCGAGGGTGTGAAGACCGTGCGGGGTGTGTCGCGCTTCGGGCAGCTGGGGATGCTGGTCGCCGCAGTCATCCTGCTGGTCGCCGCGCTGATGCTGATCCTCAACGCCATCCGCATGGCGACCTTCGCCCGCCGGCGCGAGATCGAGGTGATGAAGCTGGTGGGCGCCACCAACTGGTTCATACGCGTCCCATTCATGCTCGAGGGCATCATCCAGGGCCTCGTGGGCGGCCTATTGGCGTTCGCCGCCGTGTGGGGACTCGACCGATGGATGCAGAGCGCCGCCCGTAATCCCGACTACGACGACATCCTCGGCGGCTTCGTGGCATCCACCGGGCAGTTCATCTGGACGTCGGGCGTGGTGGTCGCGCTCGGGATCGGGATCGGCGCCGCCGGATCGGGATGGGCGCTCAGCCGCTTCCTCAAGGTCTAGTGGGGCGCAAGGGTCCACTAGCCGTCGAGGAGGTCGCCCGGCGCGGCGGGCGACCCATCGTGCGGCGCACCGTCGGCGTCAGTCGACGCTGACCGGCAGGGCGTCGAGGCCCCGGAGGACCACCCGCCCGTTCCAGGCCGGCCGGTCGCCGGCCAGCTCCATGCCCGGGAAGCGCCGCACCAGGGTGGGGATGGCCTCGGCGCCCTCGAGCCTGGCCAGCGCCGCGCCGAGGCAGTGGTGGATGCCGCTGCCGAAGGACAGGTGCGTGTTCGCGCCCTCGCGCCGGAGGTCCAGGTCGTCGGCCGTCGGGCCCCACTTGCCGGCGTCGTGGTTGGCGGAGCCCAGCAGCGTGAGGACCATCTCACCCGGCTCGATGGTCTCGCCACCGAGCTCGATCTCGGTCATCGCGATGCGGCGCGACAGCTGCACCGGGCTGTCGTACCGCAGCAGCTCCTCGACGGCCGGGGCGTCGAGCGACGGATCCGCGACGAGCCGCTCGAGCTGGTCGCGATTGCGCAGCAACGCCAGCGTGCCGTTGCCGATCAGGTTGACGGTGGTCTCGTGGCCGGCGAGGTAGAGCAGGATGACCTGGATCTGCAGCTCCTCGGCGGTCATGCGGTCGCCGTCCTCATCCGTTGTCGAGATCATCGCGCTGAGCAGGTCGTCGGCGGGATTGCGCCGCTTCCACTCGATGGCCTCGTCGACGTGGCGGACCATGTTGTCGGCGGCGGCGACCACGGCGCGGGCGCTGTCGTCGTCGAGGTAGGGCTCGAGCGACATCGTCATGGTGTGCGACCAGCCGCGCAGCTCGTCCCGGTTGCCCTCGGGCATGCCCAGCAGCTCGCTGATCACCATGAAGGGCAGCGGGAATGCGTAGCGGGCGATCAGGTCGACGGGCTCGGCCCCACCCGCCGCCTCCTCCAGGTCGTCGAGGAGGCCGGCGACGAGCTCCCGGACCCGCTCCCGGAGCTGCTCGACCCGGCGCACCGTGAAGGCGCTGGACACCAGCCGCCGCAGCCGGGTGTGGTCGGGCGGGTCGAGCCCGAGGATGGACCGCCGTTCGTCGCGACCGGCCATGCGCTCGGCGATGTCCTCGGGCGGCTGGTAGCGGAAGACGTTGGTGGCGTTGCGGTCGTCGACGCTGGTGCCGGGCAGGCGGAGCAGGTGGAAGCAGTCGTCGTAGTGCGAGAGCAGCAGGGTCCCGAAGACACTGCGCTCGGTGCGGCCCTGGGCGCGGATGCTGGCGTACTGGTCGTAGGGGTTGTCGGCGAATCCGGGCTCGAACGGGTTGAAGGTCGCGGTCGCCACGCGCGCCAGGTTTTCGCACTTACGCTGCAAAAGCAAGGGTCCGCACCGAATCCTGTCGCGGCTTCGGTGGCCCTGGGCACCGATCCCGCGGCAGATTTTCGTGATGCGTCGACCGCCGCCCCGAGACCTTGCGCTGCTGGGCGTGGCGGTGGTGGCCGTGTCGACGTCGGCGCCCCTCGTGCGCGTCGCGGATGCCCCCACGCTGGCCATCGCCTTCTGGCGGAACGCGCTGGCGCTCCCGGTGCTGGCCCTGCTCGTCTGGCTGCACGGGCGGAGCCTTCGGGGCCGGGGCGGGCTCGCGCTGGATGGGCGGGAACGGCGCCTCTCGATCGTTGCGGGCCTCTTCCTCGGCGCCCACTTCGCCACCTGGATACCGAGCCTCTCGTTCACCTCGGTGGCGTCGTCGGTGGCGCTGGTGTCCACGCAGCCGGTGTGGGCGGCGCTCATCGCCCGGGGGCGCGGCGAGGACGTGCCGAGCGGAGCCTGGTGGGGGATCGGCATTGCGGTGGCCGGCGTGGTCGTGCTCACCGGCGTCGACCTCTCCGTCGAGCCGCGCGCGCTGTTCGGCGACGTGCTGGCGCTGATCGGCGGCGTGCTGGCGGCCGCGTACGTCACTGCCGGGGCCGCCGTTCGGCGGACCGTGCCGACCAGCGTCTACGCGCTCGTGTGCTACGGCGTCGCCGCCGGTGGGTTGCTGGTGGTGTGCCTCGCCGGTCGCCAGCCGTTGGCGGGAAGCGACTACGACGCCACGACCTGGCTGGCGCTGCTGGCGATGGTGGTCGGGCCCCAGCTGCTCGGCCACACGCTGGTCAACCGCGTGCTGGGCACGACCAGCCCGACGCTGGTGTCGGTCGCGATCCTGTTCGAGATCGTGGGGGCGGCGCTCCTCGCCTGGCTGGCGTTCGACGAGGTGCCGCCCGCGTCGGCCATCCCCGCGGCGGTGCTCATCGGCGTGGGTGTCGTGCTGGTCGTGCGCGCCGGCACCGAGGAGCCGTCGGTCGCGGGAGCCCCGGCGCTCGAGTGATTGAACTACCCGCTGCCCGGGGCGCCTCGCGGAAGCACGACCGCGCCTGGGAACCCGGTCACCGGACGGCCCGCCAGGGACCCAGGTCCCAACCGCCCGGCGACCACAGCGCCACCGCCATGGCGCAGATTCCGCACAGACCTTGGCGAAGGAGCATTAGCAGTGACGTAGCAGGCGCGTTTGGTGGCGTCACCTCGGTCGATGCACCAGTCCGGCCGCGGGAGACTTCCGCCGATGGAGATCGCGACGACCGACTACCACACCGCCGGCGAGCCGTTCCGGATCGTCGCCGAGGGCGAGGTCGAGGTCCCGGGTGCCACCGTCCGCGAGCGCCGCGAGTTCGCCGCGGCGTCCGGGGAGGTCGACCGCGTCCGCCGGCTGCTGTGCCACGAGCCGAGGGGCCACGCCGACATGTACGGCTGCTTCCTCGTCCCGCCCGATGACGACGGCGCCGACCTGGGCGTGCTGTTCTGGCACAAGGACGGCTACTCCACGGCCTGTGGGCACGGCACGATTGCGATCGGGGCGTGGGCGGTCGAGTCTGGACGGGTCGCCGCCGGACCCGACGGCGAGGTCGACGTGACGATCGACGTGCCCTCGGGCCGGGTGGTGGCCCGGGTGCGTTGCCGCGCCGGTGCCGTCGAGGCGGTGGCGTTCCGCAACGTGCCGTCGTTCGTGGTGGCCCGGGGCGTGCGGGTGGCCGGTACCGAGGTCGACATCGCGTATGGCGGGGCGCTGTATGCGTTCGTGTCCGCCGGCTGCGTCGGCGTGCATGTCGATCCCGCCGATCTGCCCGAGCTCATCAGCGTCGGGCGGGCGATCAAGGGCGCCCTGGAGGGCCACGAGCTGGCCCGCCACCCATCCGACGACCGGCTGTCGGGCATCTACGGGACCGTCGTCCACGAGGAGGTCGGGCCGCTGCATCTGCGGAACGTGGCGATCTTCGCCGACGGCGAGGTCGATCGGTCCCCGACAGGATCGGCGACGTCGGCACGCACCGCGCTCCTGCTCGACGATGGCACCCTCACCGCAGGGCAGACGTGGCGCAACGACTCGATCATCGGCACGACGTTCCACGCGCGGGCCATCGGCACGACCGGGGAGGGCGTGCTCACCGAGGTCGAGGGCATGGCGTACCGGACGGGCGAGCACCGGTTCGTCCTCGAGGACCGGGACCCGCTCGGCACCGGCTTCGTCCTGCGATGACGCGCCCAGGGACCGGGGCCGGCCGGTGAATCAGCGAAGCCGGCGCGCGTCGTCTAGCGCACTTGTGCCCTCGGCGAGGAGGCGCACGGCCCGAACCAGCTCGTGAGAACCAGTGCCATCGCTGCGCACAGCCCGCGACGTCTGGGCGCTGGAGCCAACGATGGCCTGCGGGGTGCCCGAGCCGTTGCCTGCTGTGGTCACAACGACGCGGGCGTCGATTTCCAGCAGCTGGAGACCCAGCAGACGGGCGCGGACATGCCCATCAATCACCCTGTCCCCGCGGCGCACGACTGGTGTCCGATCGGTGCGTCGGCCGCGGCGACGCATCAAGATTGCTTCTGACGTCTCGCCGAAACGCCCGAGCTGGCAGCGGTGAGAGCGGCGACGCTGCTGACTATGCCGGCGGCCATCGCCAGTGCACGCCTGGACCGCACCAGGCGTCCTGCCGCCGTCACCATCCGGTCCTTCCTGCTCCTGCGTTGGAAAAGCACGTGAACCTCCCGTTCAGAGCACGTGGCGTCAGGCCGACGTCCGCGGCGCCCGCTTGGACGCCCGGCCCGTCGGCCGGCGGGCCGACTTCGGTCGCGGGGCCGACTTCGGTCGCGGTGACCTGCTGTGTCCCGGCTGCTGGCGCGACGACCGGCGAGCCGCGGTGCGTGACGGTCTCGGGTCGCTGCGGTTGTCGGACGCGACCTGTCCGGCCTCGACCGCCAAGCGCTCAGCCTGGCGACCGGCCTCCGCCGCAGCGGCGAGCGCCACCTGCGACGCCTCGTCGGCAAGCTGTCTGGCGTGAGCCAGGGCCTGGGTAGCCTCCGCCACCGCCCGTTCGGCCTGCTCGCCTGCCTGCTCCGCGTCGTGCTGCGCCTTGTCGGCGTCGGCGTCCGCTGCGGCACGCGCCGCCGCGGCTGCCTTGTCGGCGTCCTCCCCCGCACGCTGACGCTCACGCGCCACCCGTTCGTCCGCACGGCGCCGGGCGTCCCTGACCCGTTCCTCGGCTTCGCGCCGGGCCTCCTTGACCCGCTCGTCCGCCTCGCGCCGTGCGGCGGCGATCTCCGCATCGGACTCGGTACGAATCTCGTCGACGCGCGCGCCGGCCTGCGACTTGGCGTCGCGCTCCGCGTCCTTCGCCCGCTGACGGACCGCCTGCGTGACGCGCTTGGCGTCGTCGGCAGCCCGCTTCGCCGTCTCGGCCACTGCCAATGCCCGCTCTTCGGCCTCACGGGCGCTCTCCGACGCCTCACGTGCCTCCCTCAGGCGCGCCTCGACAGAGTCGTCGTGGGAACCGACGAGCGGCACTGCGTCGACCATCGACCGACGGGCATGGGAGATGGCACCACCGACCGCGCTGCCGGCATCGCCCATCGCGTCGGTGGCCCGATTCAAGGCACCCGAGGACGATCGGCGCGCCCGGCCAGCCACCCAGACTGCGTTGGCCGGCATGTCCCGCAGGCCGATCCCGGCCCGTCTCGTCAACCACACGAGGCGTTGCTGCTTGGTCATGGCTGCCTCCGGGGGTCGAGGTCGGGCGCCGCGCGCGGAGCTACCCCAGGCCGTGGCCGGCTAAACGCGGTGGGTGGGTCGAAGAGCAGGCGGCCCTCAACGACCGGCGGCTGACGCTTGCCCGTTGACCATGCCGAAGGGCAGGGCCATCGCCTCCATCGCCGCGCCGAGCCACGACCCTACGATCCGCCAAGCGGCGGACGGCGCCCCCGCCTCACCGGTCGGGATTGACGGCGTCCTTCACCTTGTCCGTGGCCTTGTCGATCTTGTCCTTGACAGCGCCGCCCGCCCTGTCGACCTTGCCCTCGTTCTCGAGGTCGTCGTCGTCGGTGAGATCGCCGGCGGCTTCCTTGGCTCGGCCCTTCATCTCGTCGAACTTGCCGTCGCCCATGGGGTCCTCCTGGCTCGGTTGGTGCCCTTGTCTTCCCCGAGCTGAGCCCACACCAACCGACTTCACTCCGGGTCTCGGGTCGTTCGGTGATGTGCACCGACTGAAGGCCGCACCACACCCGCTCGCGGCGCCACAGCCGACGGGGGCGGTCGCCACGATGCGCGCCGGCGGCGCGATCGCAGCGACCGGCCGCTTGCCCGGTCAGGAGCTGGCGGCGATCCGAGACGCCAACAGTTGCTTGCCCTGCTCAGCTCCCTTGCGGCTCTCGTTCTGCGCCCGCCGGAAGAACTCGGCCAGTTCCTCGTCGCCTTCGCGATCGGCGTCCCGGATGTAGGTCTCGAGGCGAAGCGCGTTGCTGAGGCACGCTTCGGTGAACCAGATGATGTTGTAGTCCTTGTCCTTGGTGCCCGTGATCTGTCCGGTCTCGGTGTCGGTCATGGTGCCTCCTTGGGTCGCACAGACGCGGTACCGGAACACGAGACGGCATACGGCACTGGCCTGGCTTCCCATGGAACAGGTGGCACAGCGGATCGGGTCCACCACCAACCCGTCGGCGCTGCCGCGGTCCAAGGGCCGCCCCGGTTCTGATCAGCAGCTGGCGCGGGTACTCACGAGGTGAAGGTTGCCCCACCTCGAGTGGGCACGCCGGCCAAGGGAAGGATGTCGATCGTGCAACGTGTTCTCCGTGCTCCCCTCTTCTGGATCGCAGTCGCAGCCGTCGCCGTCGTCGTGATCCTCGTTCTGACCGTGGGCGGTGGCGGTGGCAGCGGTGGCGGTGGCGTCGGCTACTGACGCCCAGGTCGCGTCGGCGTTACGCGGCCCCACCCCGGCCGCTAGCTGCTCTCGCCCGGCCGCGTAACGCAATCGAACATCACGAAACGATGTGTGGGCGCCGTGGAGCTGGGGAATCCCGGCGAGGTTCACGCCGCAGCCGTTCGATGGTCTCGTGATCCAACCCGGTCACTGGGCCATGTGCTCGAGGGTGCAGGCACGGGGCGGGCGGCCGGTGGCGGCGGCTACCCGAACACGAAATCGCCCCTCGACCCGTGGAGCGAGGGGCGGTGCGTGCCCCCGGCCCCGGGACGGAACGGCGTGGTCCCCCAGGGGCCGAGGGCGACACTTGGATACCCCACCGGAAAGCACGGAAACCGCCTGAGTGCGACGTTTGGCGCCGTTTGTGGTCCGCAACCCGTCCGCCGCCCTTCGCCGCCTCGTCCAGCTGTTCGGCTTGGAGGACCTGCTGGCGGGGTGTGTGACGAAAACGCCCGTCATCACGCGGCTCGCGGATCATCCGGCCGCCGCGTTCGTCGAGCTCTACAACCACGAGCGCCCCCACCGCTCCCTGCCCGGGCGCATCACTCCGGCCGCCCGCCTATCAGCTCCGCCCCAGAGCCCGCCCCGGCGACACCCACTCGCGCGTCCGCATCGACCGAGTCGACAAGACCGGACGCGTCACCGTCCGCCATGACGGCCGCCTCCACCACATCGGCCTCGGCCGTGAACAGGCCCGAACCCGCGTCGTCATGCTCATCACCGACCGCCACGTCCGAGTCATCGACGCCGCCACAGGCGAACTGCTCCGCGACCTCATCCTCGACTACGAGCCCCCTCTGCCGCCAACTCGGACCTCCATCCCGAAACCGCAACGGTCCGAACCCAATCGAGGGTTCGGACCGTCCGCGATGTCTCGCGACATCACACACGTGGAGCTGGGGGGAATCGAACCCCCGTCCGCCGGGCGGTTGCCGACCGCGCTACGACCATTCCCGAGTTCTACGGCTCTGCGGCTGCCGCACCGCCGGGTCGGTGGACCTCGCTAGGGAGGTCGCCCCCGGGTCTTTCCCCGACGTCAGCGGTCTTTCCCGCCGCCAGCGGTCTTTCCCGCCGTCAACCACCGCTTCTGTTGCCGGGCTGCGGTGATCAGGCCCCGCGTGCCATCACTGGTCGCTGGTGCTCTCGTTCGCCTGGGTTATCAGGCGGCGAGGGCGTACTGCTCATCGGCAGTTGTGTTTGTGCCCCGTTTTAGGAGTCTGAGCAACTCCGGTCGCACGATTCGGCTTCCGATCTCGACGTCGAAACCGATCAGCCCCTTGTCAAGTAGCCCGACAAGTGTACCGGCGGCCCGTGACCGCCCGGCGGCGGGCCGTTCGGATTCGCCCCGCACCTCCGCACGCTGGCACGCTGCCAGCTGATGGGGGATGCGGCAGCCTGGGGCGCGCCGGCCGGGGTCTGGCATGGCTTCACCCAGATGGCGTCGTACCTCGACAATGAGCCGATCATCGTCGAGGCGGCCGAGGGACGCGAGCTGATCGACGTCGATGGGCGCCGCTACCTCGACGCCATCTCGTCGCCCTGGGTCACGACGCTCGGCCATGGCGTCCCTGAGCTCGACCGGGCGGTCCGCGAGCAGCTCGACCGCGTGGCCCATTCGACGCTGCTGGGGAACGGCAACCGGGTGGTCGCCGACCTCGCCGAGGCGCCGGCACGCGAGGTGGCGGTGGACCGCCCTCAGCACGGCGTCCCAACTGCTGGAGCACGGGCTGCTGGTGCCGGCGATCCCCCCGCCGACCGCCCCGCCCGTGACGTCACGCCTCCGCGTCGCCCTGTCGGCCGCCCACGACGACGCCCAGCTCGACCGGCTGTCGTCGGCCCTCGCGTCCCTCGCCACCGTGGAGCCCGGCCGTGACCGCCCGGCCTGAGCGGTTGGTGCTGGTGACGGGCACCGGCCCCGAGGTCGGCAAGACCTGGGTGGCCTGCCGGCTGGCCCGGGCGTTGCGGGGGCGGGGCCTGATCGTGGCCGCCCGCAAGCCGGCGCAGTCCTACGCCGCCGGCGACGACCCGGCCGGCACCGACGCCGCGCTGCTGGCCGAGGCGACCGGCGAGACGGCGCAGCTGGTGTGCCCGCAGCACCGCTGGTACCCGGCGCCCATGGAGCCGCCGATGGCGGCCGACGCCCTGGGGCGGCCTGCGTTCACCGTGGCCGACCTGGTGAGGGAGCTGGCCTGGCCGGCGGGGGTGGCCGTCGGCCTGATCGAGTGCGCCGGGGGTGTCCGGTCGCCGCTGGCCTCGGACGGGGACGCAACGGCGCTGGCCGAGACGCTGCAGCCCGAGCGGGTGGTGCTGGTGGCCGACGCCGGGCTGGGGACCATCAACGCCGTGCGGCTCGCCACCGCCGCGCTCGTGGGGTGGCCCGTCAGCGTCGTGCTCAACCGCTTCGATGCCACCGCCGACCTGCACCAGCGCAACCGCGCCTGGCTGGCCGAGCGCGACGGGCTGAATGTCGTGGTCGACGGCGCCGACCTGGTCGCCACGGTCGTCGGCTGGCCTGAGGCCGGGTCCTCTTAGGAGGGCGGCTCGCTAGCGGCGGTCGGCCCGCGCCATCGCCCGGGCGGCCTCGCGCTCGGCATCGCGCCTGGCCAGCACCTCGCGCTTGTCGTACGTCTTCCGACCGCGGGCCAGCGCCAATTCGACCTTCGCGCGGCCGTCCTTGAAGTAGAGCGACAGCGGGATCAGCGCCAGCCGCTGCTCGTCCACGATCGAGCGCAGCCGATCGATCTCGCCGCGGTGCAGCAACAGCTTGCGGCGGCGCTCGGGTTCGTGGCCCGAGTGCTCCTGGGCGCGGTCGTAGGGGGCGATGTGCAGCGACACAAGCCAGGCCTCGCCCTGCTCGATCCGGGCGTACGCGTCGCCCAGTTGGACGTGTGCGTCCCGCAGCGATTTGACCTCGCTGCCGCGCAGGACCAACCCGGCCTCGACGGTCTCGAGGATCTCGTAGTTGCGCCTGGCCCTGCGGTTGGTGGCGATGAGCTTGGTGCCGGTCGGGCGTGCCATGGGGAGAGGGAAGGGTACCCTCGCCGGTCGTGCTCCCGACCAGGTTGACGCTGACCGAGGCCGTTTGGCGCCAGATGGTCGGCCACGCCTACGACGGTCTGCCCGACGAGGCCTGCGGCCTACTGGGTGGCGATCCGGAGACAGCACGCATCGGCGTCTTCTATCCCTGCCGGAACGCAGCCGAGTCGAGCCGGGTCTACACGGTCGATCCCCGCGACCACCTGCGCGCCGACCGCGACGCCGAGGCCCGAGGGCTGCAGATCGTCGGCGTGATGCACAGCCACACGCACACCGAGGCGTATCCATCACCCACCGATGTGGCCCAGGCCCCGGACCCCGCCTGGCACTACGTGATCGTCTCGCTCAAGCGCCCCGACGCCGTGCTCCGGTCGTACCGCATCGTCGATGGCGCCATCTCCGAGGAGGAGGTGGGCCTGGACGGCCGCTAGTGGGCCGGTCCGACCCACTCGAAAATTGTTGACCGATCAACTCGGGAATACACTGGGCGCATCGTGGCGGCGCACTCATCGGTCCTCGAGCTCATCGGCAACACGCCCATCGTCGACATCAGCGCGCTCAGCCCCAACCCGCGCGTGCGCATCCTGGCCAAGCTCGAGGGCCAGAACCCCGGTGGCTCGATCAAGGACCGCATCGCCTGGCAGATGGTCCAGGAGGCGGAGGCCGACGGCACGCTGAGGGAGGGACGCACGATCATCGAGCCCTCGTCGGGCAACACCGGCATCGCCCTGGCGATGATCGCCCGCACCCGTGGCTACCGCATCAAGATCGTGATGCCGGAGAACGTGTCGACCGAGCGGCGGCAGGCGCTGGAGGTGTGGGGCGCGGAGATCATCCTCACGCCGGGCGACGAGGGCTCCAACGGCGCCGTCCGCCGGGCGCAGCAGCTCGCCGACGAGCACCCCGAGTGGGTGTTCCTGTACCAGTACGCCAACGAGGCCAACCCCCGGGCGCACTACGAGACCACCGGCCCCGAGATCTGGCGTGACGTCCCCGACGTCACCCACTTCGTGGCCGGGCTGGGCACCACCGGCACGCTCATGGGGGTGGGCCGGTTCCTCAAGGAGCAGAACCCCGAGGTCAAGATCGTGGCCATCGAGCCGCCGCTGGGGGAGCGGGTCGAGGGCCTGCGCAACCTCGACGACGGCTACATCCCGCCGGTCTACGAGAAGTGGGGCGGTCCCGAGCTGCTCGACCGCAAGCGCATCGTCCGGCCCCGGGAGTCGATCGAGTGGACCCGCCGGCTGACCGAGGTGGGAATCTTCTCCGGCATCTCGGGTGGTGCGGCGCTGGCCGGCGCGGCCAAGGTCGCCACGGAGGTCGAGGCGGGCACGATCGTGGTGATCCTGGCCGACGGCGGCTGGAAGTACCTGTCCACCGACGCCTGGACCGGCGACCTCGACACGGTCGCCGCGCTCACCGAGCGGCTGATCGTCTTCTGACCCCTGCCGGCTCACGGGCGCGCATTAGGTTGCGGATCCGATGAGCCAGGTCCATACGCCGCGGCACGATCGGCTCGACGCGGTGATCGGAGCCCTGCTCGATCCCGCCCTGGAGCCGATCGTCGACATGGTGCTGACCAGGGACGGGCCCAGCTACGAGGCCCGTGCGCCCGACGGCGCAGTCCGATTCCGGCGTGACCCCGACGGCGCCGGCTGGCGCTACGCCGACGTGGCAGTCGAGGGCCGCAACCCGCTCGGCGACACCGCCACGGACCGGTTCCCGACGCTCGCCGCCGAGCGGGCGATGCCGTGGCCGACACGCACGCAGCAGTCCTATCCGCACGCCCACGAGCAGATCGCCCAACTCTTCGACCACCCGGCCGCCCCGGACGTCGTGAGCCTGCACACCGCAGCCCACAACTGGGAGGACCACGGGGGCGAGCGCGGCGAGCACGGCGCGCTGGGGATCGTCCAGGTGCGGGCGCCGTTCGTGCTCGCCGGCGCCGGCGTGGCCCCGCTCAGGGTCCTGCCCCGGGCCTGCCGCCTGGTCGACGTTGCGCCCACGGTCCTCGCGCTCCTCGGTGCCCGCCCCGAGGACGGCGGCAGCGGCCGCCTGCTCGCCCGGCAGGACGGCCAGGTGCTCCACGACCTGATCGACGACGGGGCGGCGCCGCCCGACCACGTGGTGGGCTTCCTGTGGGACGGCAGCAACGCCAACGTCCTCTACGACCTCGTGGCCCGCGGCGAGGCACCCAACCTGGCGCGGCTCGTCGACGCGGGCACGGTCATGGGCCACGGTGCGATGGCGTCGCTGCCGTCCGTCACCCTCGCGAACCACACGACCATCCTCACCGGCATCCACCCCGGCCACCACGGCGTGCTCCACAACGCGTGGTACGACCGGGAGGCCGGCGAGCAGATCATCACCAACTCCCCGGCCACGTGGCCGTGGGCGATGCGCTCCTTGGTCGCCGGGACGGAGACGATCCACGATGCCGTGCACCGGCTCTGGCCGGGGGCGTACACGGTGTCGATCAACGAGCCCTGCGACGTGGGTGCGGACCATTCGACGTTCGCCGAGCTGCGGGCGGGGCGGGAGCTCGCCCGGCCGCCGCGTGCCGACGAGCTTCCGTTCACGACCGATCGGTTCGTGCGACCGCACAAGAGCTACGCCTGGTCCTCCCGCGTCGACCACAGCGGGATGACGCAGGCGATCGAGACGTGGGCGGGCGCCAGCCCCTTGCCCCGGTTCTGCTTCGTGAACTGCACGCTCACCGACGCCGCCTTCCACCAGGGCGGGCCCTACTCCGAGATCGCCGCCGGCAGCGTGCGTGACACCGATGCCCGCATGGGTCGCGTGCTCGACGCCGTCGAGCGAGCCGGTGCCTGGGACCGGACGGCCTTCTTCGTGGTCGCCGACCACGGCATGGAGGACACCAACCCGGCGGTCACCGGCGACTGGTCGACCGCGCTCGACGCCTGTGGCGTGCCCTACCGTGACGAGGCGTATGGCTTCATCTACGTCGACCCGTGAGCCCCGGTGGCCCCGGCCCCGGTGAAGGTGCGCATCGGGTTCGGCCTCGGAACCCAGACCCTGACGGGCGACAGTCGGCGCTTCGGCCCGTTCGTCGACGCCCTCGAACGGAGGGGGTTCGACTCCCTGTGGCTGTCGGAGCGCCTGACCACGGTGGCGCCCGACCCGCTGATCGCCTTGGCCGTGGCGGCCGGCCGCACCGAGCGGCTCAAGCTCGGCACCAGCGTGCTGGTGGTCCCCGGGCGCAACCCCGTGGTGCTGGCCAAGGAGCTCGCCAGCCTCGACCGGCTGTCGGGCGGCCGGCTGCTGCCGGCGGTGGGGCTGGGCGCGCCCGTGCCCGCGGAGCACCGGGCGTTCGGCGTCGACCGGCGGGAGCGGGCCGGCCTGTTCGACGAGGCGCTCGGCCTCATGCGGCGGCTGTGGTCCGAGGACGACGTCCACCACGACGGCGAGCACTTCCACGTCGATGGCGTCACCCTCCGGCCCCGCCCCGTGCAACAGCCGATCGAGGTCTGGCTGGGCGGCGGGTCGCCGTCGGAGCTGCGCCGCACCGGGCGGCTGGGCGACGGCTGGCTGCCGTCGTTCGTGGTGCCGTCCGAGGTCGCGGCCGGGTGGGACACGATCAATCGGGTGGCCGCCGAGCACGGCCGGTCGCTCGACCCCGGGCACCTGGGCGTGCTCGTGTTCTACCTCCGCTCGGGCCTGTCGGAGGCGATCGCCAAGGTGGTGACCAGCCGGCGACCGCACCTGAGCCCGGCCGAGGTCGTCCCGGTGGGGATCGACGGGCTGCGCCGCCAGGTCCAGCGCTTCGTCGAGGTGGGGGCGTCGAAGTTCGTGGTGGTGCCGGGCGAGGAGCCCGACGACTGGAACGCAGAGCTCGGCGAGCTCGCCGATGCCCTCAAGCCGCTGGAGACCTGACGCCGGGAGCGCACCGGCGGCGTCACACCAGGTTGGCAACGAGCAGCCCGGCGCCGAAGAGTGCGAACAACGCCGCCGAGCCGAGCCGGGTGACACGCTCGGGCAGTCGTGCGCCGAAGACCCGGCCCACCAGGACGCCGAGCATGCCGCTGAGGATGATCCCGACCGTGGCGCCCACCCAGGTGTGGAGCGGGCTCCCCTGCGCCGCCAGCGTGGCGGTGGCGAGCATCGTCTTGTCCCCCAGCTCGGCGACGAACATGGCCGTGGCCACCGACAGCAGGATCGA
>Ga0081455_10004055_pt1 | contig 16598 bp, 14 predicted proteins | sample TabmetS3T2R1_FD_70207 | JGI IMG/M metagenome (GOLD analysis project Ga0081455, IMG submission 70207) | Tabebuia heterophylla rhizosphere microbial communities from the University of Puerto Rico - S3T2R1 | ecosystem: Host-associated > Plants > Roots > Rhizosphere ... | reverse complement strand
CAATGGCCCGCACCACCACTTCCCCTGAGTTGAGCCCCAGGCGCATTTGTACCGTGATGCCATGCGCGCGGCGGACGTCCTCAGCATACGCCCGGAGAGCCGCTTGCATGGCCAGGGCCGCGTAACAAGCGCGCAACGCGTGGTCTTCATGCGCCAGGGGTGCACCAAAGAGGGCCATAATGCCATCGCCCATGACCTGATTCACCGTGCCTTCGTACCGGTGCACGGCGGCCATCATGCGCTCCAACACGGGATCGAGGAGCTGGCGCGCTTCCTCCGGGTCGCGCTCGGCCAGGAGTTCCATCGAGCCTTTGAGATCCGCAAAGAGCACCGTGACCTGCTTGCGCTCACCTTCGAGCGCACTGCGGGACGTGAGGATTTTCTCCGCGAGGTAGGACGGTGTGTAAGTGTGAGGTGCCGGCGCAGGTGGCGCCTCAACCACCGACGGCGTAGCCGCAGCGAGGGCCGTGTCGCCCGTCCACACGAGGACCCGGCCGTCCTCATCTAGCGCCACGCGTCGCGCCTCGATGAGTTCCGCTTTCAGATCGTCGAGATAGTCGTCGTCCAGCGCGAATTGGCGCTTCAGGGCACGATACGAGAGGCGTTTGTCCTGCTGCAGCCAGTCGATGACCTGTGCGAGGATCTCTTTGAAGGTCACAGCCTTCCCTCCGCGCGTCGGGTCCATCTGCGGTATGCATCTCCTGGGGCCTATCTTACCAGAACCTCGGCTGGGACTCCATGCGGGAAAAAGCCAGGTGTGACAAGACTCCATCACTCTTGGGCAGGCGATTGCTACTTATGCATATTGCGTATATATTTACGTCATATGCGTAAGAAGCGAGCCCTTGACAGTCTCTTCCCCCGAACTCGTCAGGCCGTCCTTGCCGCCACGCTCCTCCAGCCCGACCGGTGGTGGTATCTCAGTGACCTGGCCAAACACCTCGGTGTGCCTCCCTCAAGCCTGCAACGCGAACTCGCCGCCCTGGTGAGCGCCGACATCCTACGCCAGCGTCGTGACGGCAACCGCGTCTATTTTCAAGCCAACCCGGACTGCCCCTTTCTGCCAGAGCTGCAAGGGTTGCTGGTGAAGACCGCAGGCATGGTAGACGTGCTGCGCGAGGCGCTTACCCCGTTTGCACAACGCATCCACTGGGCATTTATCTACGGCTCAGTGGCACGCGCCGAGGAGCTGGCTACCAGTGACGTCGACCTCATGATTATCGGCAAGGTCGGCCTAGCCGAGCTTGCCCCAGCACTGCGCCGCACTGAAAAGCGCCTAGGCCGCGCGGTAAATCCCACCTTGTACACCTGTGAGGAATTTGCTACAAAGCTGCGTGCCAGAGACCATTTTCTGGCCTCTGTGCTTGACGGAGCAAAACTTTTTATTCTGGGTGATCCACATGAGCTGGCAGCAGCTACAGGCCAATCACCGGGTACAGACGCATAGCACAAGCCGCAGGGAGCTTGCAGGGCTGCGTGCAGTCGGCGAGCGGGCTCTCAAAGATGGGCGTGTATCTGAGTCATGTCCACAGGATGGCCACATCATAGAGGCGGAACTTCGGATCGTGCGTGACCACCGTGAGCTGGGCATGCTGCGCTTGCGCAATGAGCATCCGATCAAAAGGGTCGTCGTGATGGCGCGGCAGCCGCCCTGCCGCGAGAGCATGGGCCACCGTGATCGGGAGGGGCTGAAACCGGCTCGCCGTCAAGGCCGCTTCGAGGTCGTCCGGGGCCTCCAACTTGCCCAACGCTTGCTTGATGCTGATTTCCCAGGCCGTTGCCGCACTTACAAAGACCAGTGTCTCTGCCGCACGGATAGCAGTGCGGGCCGCCGGGGTGAGGGCTGGATCATCTGCCAGCCACCACAGCAGCGCATGCGTATCCAGCAGCAAGGTCACAGGGCCTCACCCCGGAAAGCGGCCGCGAGGGCCTCAGGCAGGTCATCGAAATCCGGGGCGATCCAGACCCGGCCGCGCCAATACCCGGGTGTACGCGGCTCTACCACCTCCTGATAGGGCACGAGTTTGGCAAGTGGCTTCCCCGCACGGGCAATGACAATCTCCTCCCCGGCGGCGACTGCCGCCAGGAGCTGCGAGAAATGCCTCTTCGCCTCATAGACATTAATAACACGCATGGACTTCTCCTTCTGGTCTAGTCTGGTCAACTATACCAGAAGGTCCATGGCTGCGCCACGGACAGAGTGCAGCCTGCGCTAGCGCTTGCCAACCGCCTCCGGATTCGCCACGTTGATGGGTGTTCCAGCGGCGAAGGCGAGCAACTGGTCGACGGCCAGATTGTACAGGGCTTCGTAGCTGCCGCGCTCGGCGTACCCCAGGTGCGGAGTACATAGGGCATTCGGCATCTGCAGCAACGGATGCTGCCCGTCGATAACTGGCTCTGTTTCATACACGTCGACCGCCGCGAAGCCAGGTCGCCCCTGGCGCAGTGCGTCGACCAGCGCACCTTCCGCGATAATCGGCGCGCGACTGGTATTGACCAGCAGCGCGGTCGGCTGCATGCGGGCCAGGTCGGCTGCCGTAATGATGCCGCGGGTCTCGCGATTGCCAGGTAAGTGCAGGCTGAGTACATCGGCCTGCTCGAAAAAGGCTTCGCGGCTGGGGGCGATCTCAAAGCCCTCGGCCCGGGCCCGAGCCGTCGAGCCCTCACGGCCCCAGCACACGACGCGCATGCCAAAGGCTTTGCCCACGCGCGCCACGGCGGCACCGATATGACCGAAGGCATAGATACCGAGAGTGCGCCCGAACAGGCGCGTGCCGACCGTCGCATGCCAATGGCCCTGTTTCAAGCGCTCCACTTCATAGGGCAGGTGACGCAGCGACGCCAGGATCATGCCCCACGTGAGCTCGGCGGTGGTGGAATACGGGCTGCCGCCCCCGCTGCCCCCGCCAGCCGAGATTACGATGCCGTGCTCGGTACAGGCAGTAACATCGAGGTGATTGGTGTTACGTCCCGTCTGGCTAATGCACTTGAGATCGGGCAGGCGCTCGACAATCTGACGGCTTATGGGCACCCGCTGCTGCGTGAGCAACAACGCGTCGCATCCCGCGACTTGCGCGACCACGCGCGCCGAGTCGGTGTAAGCATCGGTGTGGATGATGACTTCGTGCCCCTGCAGCCTGGGGTAGGCACGGGTGGTGCGAAAGACATCGGCGTAGTCGTGGATCACGGCGATCTTCATGCTGATTTTCCCTCTCGTGTGTCGTGGAGTATCTGGAAGTCTGTGACAATAACCCCTGAGGCACGCGCTATGCAAACACATTGCCAAAAGCCGCATGGCGCCGAGGCGCATTGACAGGGCAGTCTACTACCCAGATAATACACCAGTCTAGAGGAGGTATGGGGCGCGGCGGCTCCACAGCTTCACGTCGCGATGAGGCTGTCATACGGCAGTGGCCAGAAGAGACAAGAGGAAGCAAGCATGGAATTTGGAGCGGCGATCTTCTTTACGGACTACGCCATGGGGCCTGTCGAGCTTGGACGCGCGCTCGAGGAGCGCGGCTTCGAATCGCTCTGGGCTCCTGAGCACTCGCACATCCCGCTGTCACGCCAGTCGCCGTTTCCGCAGGGCGGCGAGCTGCCGAAGAAGTACTACGATGTGATGGACCCGTTCGTAACGCTGGCGGCCGCCGCGGCTGCTACGACGCGGCTGAAGGTGGGTACGGGCATCTGCCTGGTCGTGCAGCGTGATCCGATCCAGACGGCAAAGCAGGTTGCCAGTCTCGATCAGATCTCGGGGGGCCGCTTTCTGTTTGGCATCGGTGCCGGCTGGAACGCCGAGGAGATGGCCGATCATGGGACCGTTTTCACGTCGCGCTTCAAGCTCATGCGAGAGCGGGTGGAGGCCATGAAGGCGATCTGGACGCAGTCCAAACCCGAGTACCACGGTGAGTTCGTGTCGTTTCCGCCGATGATGACGTGGCCGAAGCCGGTCCAGAAGCCGCATCCGCCGGTGATCGTGGGCGGCGCCTATCCCTACGGTGCCCGCCGCGCTATCGCCTATGGTGACGGCTGGGTGCCACACGCCCGCCGGCCAGCCTATGGCGAGGTGCTCCATCTTTTGCCTGACTTCAAGAAGATGGCGACGGAGGCAGGGCGCGATCCCGCAACTATCCCGATTACGATCTTCGGCGTGGCCGAGGACCCGGACCTGATCAAGCGCTATCGCGATGCCGGTGTGGCCCGGCTGGTCTTCAACCTGCCACCGGCTCAGGCTGACGAAGTGCTGCCGCTTCTGGACCGCTGTGCGCGGCTGATGCAAAGGTAAAAGGACGACTTTAGCCTAATGGGATGCCACTGGTGAAGCCTATGCGTTTAACTTTTGCTTACCACCCCGTCACTGACGTACGCTTCGGCGCTACCACACAGTTGCAAGGCACCACGCTTGAGGTCTCCGAGGCAGCGTTGCGTCAGTATCTCTTAGAGGATCGCCGGCTAGAGCGTATTGACCTGGCTATCGTGCATCCTGACGAGTCCTGTCGCTTTGGCGTGGTGTTTGACATTGTGGAACCGCGCGCCAAGGAACCAGGCGCAGGCCCTGATTTTCCAGGCATTTTAGATCCGATTGCCATGGTGGGACAGGGCATCACCCATGTCCTGCAAGGGGCAGCGGTTACCATCCTGGACGCAGCAGCGCCTGTCGCCGGCGGCCAGGTAGTAGAGATGAGCGGTGACGCCGGGCAGGCATGCCCCTATGCCGCTTTGTCGCATCTGGTCGTTGTCCCGCATGTCGTCCCAGGGCTGGAACGGCCCAGGGCGTGGCATGCGCTGCGCCTCGCTAGCGTGAAGACAGCCGTCTATCTAGGACGTACGGCTGTCCATCATACCCCCGCAAACAGTGCAGTTTTTGAAAGCCTGGGGCCAGCCGATGCCAGCCGCCCGGGGATACCGCGCATCGCCTACATTGGCCAGATTCATTCGCGGCAACGGGTGGCCGAGGTTGACGAACAAATCCTCTATGGCGCCAACACTGCGGGCATGGCACCAGTGCTGCTGCACCCCAACGAGTGGCTGGACGGCGCCCTCGTCACCAGCTACACTGGCAACGCTGTGGAGACCTATTTTTACCAAAATCATCCGGTTATTATGGAACTCTATCGCTGGCATCGCGAGGGCAAAATCACGCTGGTCGGAACCATCGCCACTATGGCCGGTTCGGACAATGATGATCGGGCCAGGAATGCTATGATGGCAGCCCATCAGGCGAAATGGGGTCTGGCGGCTGAGGGTATCGTTCTGACCAAGTACGGAGGCGGAGCGCCCCATGCTGATATGGCGTTAACGGCGAAGCTGTGTGAGGAGCTTGGCATGCGCACGGCGGTGCAGGCGTCCGATATGTCCCGGGACCGCCGGGCCGAGTCAGCGCTGCTGTTCAACTATGCCGAGGTCGATGCTATTGTGTACGTCGGGGGCAATGACACGCGCTGGACTGTCCCGGCGGTACCTCGGGTGATTGCTGGCACTCCTGAGGCGGCGACGGCATTGGCAGCCGCTCAGGTGCTCGACGCCGGGAGACTCTGTGGCGTGACCAACCAGCAGGGGGCTTCCCATCTGCGCGCCTTTGTGCATTAGTGCTGCGCACGGCAATTGCCCCGCCAGTTTGGCGGGGTGCTCCCTAGTTACTAGGCTCATTTACCGCTTGTAGACCAGGCTTCGCGAGGAGGTCTCATCATGCGTGTCGTACATTATCTGAACCAGTTCTTTGGCGGACAAGGGGGCGAGGAAGCGGCGCACCTGGCCCCGCACATCCAGGATGGAGCCGTGGGCCCAGGGCGTCTGTTAGAGCAAGTCCTGGGAACCGACGCACAGGTCGTGCGGACCATCGTGGTGGGTGACAACTATGCAGCAGAACATGTCGAGAGCCTGAGCGCCCTGGCTGTGCAAGAAGTGCAACAGTGCCAGGCCGACCTGTTCGTAGCTGGCCCGTGTTTTGAAGCGGGGCGCTATGGCATGGCGGCGGGCGCCCTGTGCCAGGCCGTCAAAGCAGCGCTTGGGATCCCAGTGATCACCGGCATGGCAGCGGAAAACCCTGGCGTGGATATGTTTCGCTCAGATATCTATATCGTCGATTCCGGCACCCAGGTCCAGGCCATGCGGGATGTCCTGACTATCATGGCACGTCTTGCCTGGAAGCTGCTCAACAACCAGGCCATCGGTCGGCCACGCGAGGAAGGCTACATTCCGCAGGGAATTTTGCGGGACGATTTTGTCGAGCCAATTGCTGCCGAACGCCTGGTGGCCATGGTGTATGCCAAGACCACCGGACAGCCCTTTGAGTCCGAATTCACGCCGCCAACGTTCTCGTCGGTCCCGGCCCCGGCCCCTGTCCTGGACCTCTCCAAGGCCAGAGTGGCCCTGGTCACGGATGGTGGTCTGGTTCCCAAAGGCAACCCGGATAAGATTTCCCCCTATGCCGCCACCAACTGGGGCTCCTACGACATCTCTGGCCTCGATGATCTACACGGAGAGGACTACGAAGTCTCGCACCGGGGGTATGACACTCGTTATGTAGAGCAAGACCCGGACCGGCTGGTGCCTGTGGATGTGCTGCGTGAACTCGAAAAAGCCGGCGTGGTGGGCAAGTTACATGACTGTTTTGTGTCCACCTCGGGGCTCGCCAACCCGATCGCCAATAGCCGCCGTCTGGGGCGGGAGATTGCCGAGAAGCTCAAGGCCGAAGGGGTGGAGGCCGTGATCCTGACCTCCACGTGAGGCACCAGCACGCGCAGCGGCGCTGCGATCACGACTGAACTCGAAAAGGCCGGCATTCCCGTTGTACAGGTTACCTCGGTCATGCCAGTAGCTAAAATGGTCGGCTCGAACCGCATTGTGCAGGGTGGTGGTATTGTGCACGTCCTTGGCGATGCCGATCTGCCCCAGGAGGAAGAAAAGAAGCTGCGGCACGATATCCTCAAGCGCGCCTTTGACGCCTTGCAGCAGACTGCCGAGAATGGCTGAAAGAGAGCGTATGTTCCGCTTTTCTCCGCGCCCCAACCGGGCCCATCTGGTCAAGTGGCGGCCCTGGGGTGCCGAGGCCTTCCAGGAGGCGCAGCAGCAGGATAAACCGCTGGTCCTGTGGCTCACGGCCTTCTGGTGTGGCTATTGCCAGCGCATGGACGATACGACCCTGTCGCACGATGAGGTCATCGCGCTCCTCAACGCCTTCTTCATACCCATCCGCGTTGAGGAGTCGCAGCGCCCGGATGTCGATCTACGCTACAACCAGAACGGCTGGCCCACCATTGCCTTTCTGACCCCAACCGGTGATGATATTCTGCGCGTCAATTATCTGGACCCAGAGCCGTTTATCAGCCTCTTAGTCAGGCTGGTGGATGCCTATCAGCGCGATAAAACCACGATTCTGGAGACCGCGGCCCGCAACCGTATGGAAGCCCAGCAGCGCAAAGCCGATGCGGCCCCAGCCCCTCTAGGAGCCCCTATTGTGGCCGAGATCACTGGCATGCTGGAAGGGCTCGCCGACCACGTGCACGGCGGCTACGGCACGCAAGCGAAATTCCTGCATACGGAAGCCAACGACTTCTTGCTCTACCTTTTTGGAGTCAGCGGCGACCGAACGTATCTCGACCATGTGGCGTTCACCTTGCAGAGGATGCACGAAAGCCGCACCTTCGACCACAAAGATGGCGGTTTCTTCCGTTACTCGTCACGCGTTGACTGGCGCGAGCCGCACCCGGAAAAACTCCTCGACGATCAGGCCGGGCTCATACGCAATTACCTCTACACCTATCTTCTGAGCGAGCGGGAGGCATACAAAGAGGCGGCCCAGGGCCTGATCGACTACCTGAACACCACGCTGACAGACCCCGCACAGCCCTGCTTCTGGGGTTGCCAGGATTATGTCAGGCCAGAGTTACCCCCTCCCCCAGGTCACACCTCTGGCCCATTGCCTTTACTCTCGCTGCTCGATCAGTATATCTATTGCGACGCCAATGCCAGAGCCGCCTCGTCCTATCTTGACACGTGGTGGCTCCTGGGGCGGGACGACTGCCGCGACCGGGCTGAGCAGATCCTCCAGCACCTCTGGGAGACTCTGCGGGCGCCGACAGGTGAGATGTATCACTACTGGGACGGGACCCCGCACGTCCCGGGCTTGCTCATGGACACCACCATGACGGGCCTGGCCATGCTGGACGCCTATACACTGTTACGACAGCCGCTCTACCTCGAACGTGCCATCCAGCTTGGCGCGGCTATTGTGCAGCGGCATCGCAGTCCCACCGGCGGCTTTTTCGACATCAGCGAGACTGGCCCTGCCAGCCTGCAGGTGCCCATCACCGTGCTGACGCAGAATGCCCGCGTCGCCACCTTCTTTGTGCGGCTCGCCGATTTGAGTGGCCGCACCGATTACCGCAAGCTCGCCTACTGGGCCCTGCGCAGCTTTCCCAATGCACACCGCCAATACGAAGCGTTTGCCGCCGGCTTCGGCCATGCCCTGGCGCAGCTTTTAACTCTGCCCCTGTACATCGCCATTACCGGCACCCCTGGTGCTCCTGACGTCCTGGCGCTGGCACGCAGCGGCCTGACACGCCTACGACATGGCAATGTGGTGCTGCTGTTTCACGCCAGGCAAGACGGTCAGCCAGCCAGTGCTACGGTACAGATGGGCGAGAAGCAGGTTGGCCCGCTCACCGATCCTGCGGCGCTGGCCCCCGAACTGCTCCTGACGTTGAGCCAGGCGTAAGGCAAGACTGCGATTTTGCCTCTTGCCTTTTTGGCCATACCAGGCTTATGGATACTGGTCACAGTTGCACACCATGCTCCTACACTTTTGTCTTTCCTTCCTCGACCGTTTGTGGTACACACAGTCCTGACAGCATCTACAATGTCTATATCGTCTTCTGCACGCCTTAGGAGAGAGGTCTGCAATGACTTTTGAGGAGATTTTAGATCAGGCGATCGACATGTTGCGGCGCCGTGGGCGTTTGACCTATGGTGCCCTCAAACGCCAGTTTCATCTTGACGATGCCTATCTGGAAGATCTGAAGGAGGAACTCATTGAAGGCCAGCGCCTGGCCCTCGATGAACAGGGCAAGGTGCTCGTGTGGATGGGCGAGCGCGAGCCTGTGGCCACATCGGCCCCAGCAGCCCTGCCAGCGCACATCCCAGTCCTGGACCCCGCCCGTGGCCCCGTGTCCTACACGCCACCCCACCTGGTCGAGAAGATTCTCACCTCACGCAGTGCCCTCGAAGGCGAGCGCAAGCAGGTCTCCGTGTTGTTTTGCGACCTCGCCAACTCCACCGCCCTCGCCGAGCGCCTGGGGCCGGAAGCCATGCATGGTTTGTTGAACCGCTTCTTTGCCCTGGCTCTGGATGCGGTACACTGCTATGAAGGCACCATCAATCAATTTCTCGGTGATGGCTTCATGGCCCTGTTTGGCGCGCCACTGACGCACGAAGATCATGCGCGCCGCGCGGTGCTGGCGGCGTTTGAGCTGCAACGCACCGTACAGGTGCAGCAGGCGGACCTCGGTGGCCCATACGGCGTCGCATGCACTGTCCGGGTGGGGCTCAACTCTGGCATGGTCGTGGTCGGCGGCATTGGCGACAATCTGCGCATGGACTACACAGCCATTGGTGATACCACGAACCTGGCAGCCCGGCTCCAGCAGGTCGCTGATCCCGGGACCGTGCTCATCAGTGCGGCCACCAGACAGCTGGTGCAGGGCTATGTACAGCTGGAGGCGCTGCTGCCGCTCCAGCTCAAAGGTAGTGCTGTCCCGGTGACGGCCTTCAGTGTCGTGGGCCTGAGCCGGCGGCGTTCCCCTATCGCGCTGCGTGGCGAGCGTAGCCTCAGTCAGTTCGTGGGCCGCACTCGCGAGTTGGCCACGCTGGAGGCGCTGCTGGCGCGGGTCGAAGCGGGCGAAGGACAGGTGGTGGGGGTGGTCGGGGAGGCAGGGGCCGGGAAATCGCGCCTCCTCTTTGAGTTCCGCCAGTGCTTGCGCGACCGCTCCGTGACGTATCTGGAGGGACGCTGTCTCTCGTACGGGCGAGCCATCCCGTATGTCCCCCTGCTCGATCTGTTACGCCACAACTGTGGCATCACCGACACGGAGACCCCCGAGACACTCACGGCCAAAGTGTGTGACAGTCTCCAGGAAGTCGGGATGGATGCTGAAGAATGGGCACCCTATCTCTTGCACCTGTTCGGCGTCCAGGCCAATACGGAACGGCTCGGGGTTTTGAGTCCAGAGGCCATCAAAGCGCGCACGTTTGAGCTGATCCGACAGATGAGCCTCAATGGCAGTCAGCGCCGACCGCTCATCTTTGCAATCGAGGACCTGCACTGGATGGATACGACCTCGGAAGCGTTCTTTGCCTTGCTGGCCGAGAGTCTGAACGCGGCGCGCATCTTGGTGCTCGGAACCTACCGTCCGGGCTATCGCCCCCCATGGCTTGAGCAGTCCAATGCGACGCAGATCGCCTTGCAACGCCTCACACGGGAGGACAGCCTGGTGGTGATCCGGTCGCTGGCCCCGCCTGAGCGCCTTCCCGAGCCAATGGTGCAGACGATCCTGGCCAAGGCCGAAGGCAATCCCTTTTTCCTCGAAGAGCTCACCCGGACAGTGCTCGATGTCGGCGAGTCGCCGGCCGCGATGGTCGTGCCGGACACGGTCCAAGGCGTGCTCATGGCGCGCATTGATCGGCTGCCCGAGGTGGCCAAGCGTTTGCTCCAAACGGCCTCGGTGCCGGGGCGGGAATTTTCTCTCCGCCTCCTCAGTGCCATCTGGACGGAGCCAGGGAGCCTCGCCCCGTTGCTCCTGGAGTTAAAGCGGCTCGAATTTGTCTATGAGCAGACCGGGGCAGAGGAACCGACTTATGTCTTCAAACACGCCCTGACGCAGGACGTGGCCTACGAGAGCCTGTTGACGACTCGGCGTCAGGCCCTGCACGCCGCGGCAGGGCTGGCCCTGGAGCGCCTCTATGCCGCCCGGCTGGAGGATGTCTATGACCGTCTGGCCTATCACTACACCAAAACCGACGAGACTGACAAAGCCGTGGACTATTTGATGCGCTTTGCTGAGAAGGCGGCCCGCAGCTATGCACATGCGGACACCGTCACCGCCCTGCAGGAGGCGCTCGTCCATGTCGCGCGCCTGCCGGTCGAGGCGCGCGACCGGGGCACGCTGGAGCTCACCCTGCGTTTCGTCAACTCCCTCTATTTCCTGGGCCGCTTTCAGGAAACCCTCGACGCCCTGCTCCCACAGCAGGAGTGCCTGGAACGCCTCCAGGACCCCACGCTGGCTGGTCCGTATTATTTCTGGCTCTCACACACGTATAGTTATCGGCGCGAGGCCGAACTGGCGGCGCAGAGTGCCCAACACGCCATCGCCGCGGCGCAGCAATGCGGGGATGAGGTGACGCTCGGGAAGGCCTACTATGTGCTCGCGCGTGAGGGGTTCTGGATGTGTCAGTATCCCCAGGGGGTCGAGCATGGCCGGCAGGCTATTACCCTGCTAGAGCGGACCGCGGAACAGTGGTGGCTGGGCCAGTCCTATTGGGCCATTGGGCTCAATTATACCTTCATGGGAGAGTGGGCACCGGCCATGGAAGCGGTGACGCGTGCCCACACCATTGCTGAAACCATCGGAAACACCCGGCTCCAGACCTATGCTATGTGGGCCCTTGGCTGGGTCTATGCAACGCGTGGCGATTGGCAGGAGGGTGTGGCGGCGTGTCAGCGTAGCGTCGAGCAGTCGGTGGACCCTATCAATACCGCCGCTGCCATGGGTTGGATGGGCTATGCCTACCTCGGGCAAGGCGACCTAGGCCAAGCAATTGCTGTGCTGGAGCAGTCCATCGAGCGCTGTATCCAGGTCCAGTACCGCGGGCTGCGTGGCGTTCCCCGGCGGCCGCAGGAGCATGACGCCCTGGAGGCGATAGACTTCCGCTTCCCACCAGCGTTCCTCATGCTGCTCCACCAGAGTGTGGGCCTCGGCCAGCGCCTGGAGGCTGTCTTCACAGAGGCGTCTGCTGGGGGACAAGTTGCCCCGTGACATATTTGTGGAGCACACTGCTGATCAAGGTATGATAGGGGACTCCCTCCCTGGCGGCACAATGTTTGAGGGCCTGGAGGTCCATCTTGGTGAGTCGAATGGTCAGGCGCTCCGATTTCGCCAGTGTATGGCGGGCTGCTTCCTCCAAGAGGGTTTTGTCCGGGATCGGATCGTGCGTGGGGGCAAGCTGGCCCTCCTCAATGGCCTGGAGCAACTCGCGTTCGTAGTCGTCCAACGTGTGTTCGATCTCAGCTTGTTTATCGGCTGCCCCCTGGAGCATATCTCGGTGGGTCATGGGGTATGACTCCTCAGATAATCACGCGTAGCTTTGCGACTCGGGAAGAGCGTGATGAGTTCTACGACCTCATCCGTCACCATACAAGGCACGACATACGCGTAGTTATTGATAGCAACGACTAATACTCGCTGCTGCGGATAGCGATCACGGTGTGGATGGGGCATATTGGCCACCAGCCCTCCGGTCATAATGGCGGTGACAATCACCTCAAAGCCTAGACCACGGGTACGTTGGAGCAAGGCATTTTTGTCGGGATCCCAGACGAATTCCATGCGCCAACCATAACGCAGTACTCCCACATTGGCAAGGTGTTATATGGCCCGTGTACGGTCAATGTCACGACATCTTATGTCAGTTCCTCTAGCAGCGTCCTAGCCTCTTGCAGATCTGCCGTGTCGAATCCTTCGGTGAACCAGCCATAGACGGGTGCCAGCAGCGCACGTGCTTCAGCCTGCTTGCCCTGCTGCTGCCAAAGGCGGCTGAGGCTCATGGCAGCCCGCAGCTCCAGTGACTTCGCCTCCTGGCGGCGGGCTACGTCCAGGGCGCGCTGCAACCAGGCTTCCGCCTCCGCCTGCGGCGTCCCCGGCTGCCGCAGGAGCAAGACGCCCCGGAGGCGATGGATTTCCGCCTCCCACCAGCGTTCCTCCTGCTGCTCTACCAGGGTGTGGGCCTCGGCCAGTGCCTGGAGGCCGTCTTCTATATGGCCCAGGTGGGCAGAGACCTCTGCCAGCAGGGTGCAAAAGTATGGGACGACCACCGCTGCCCCGGTGGCCCGCAAGGAAGCGATCCCCTGGCGGAGCTGCGTCATGCCCGCCTCGCCCTGGCCCTGCATAGCCAGCGCCCACCCACGGAAGATCGTTCCCTGGGTCGCCCAGAGTGGAAAGCCCTGCTCGGTCGAGAGCGCGACCGCGGCCTCTGCGTGCTCGTGCACGGCCGGCACGTCCCGGCGATACTGCGAGACGTTGGCCGCGTAACACCGCGCCGACCCCAGAGTATAGGGATGCGACAGCGCGTGCGCCACCGTCAGGGCCTCGTGGATGTGTTCCAAGGCTTGCTCGGGGTACCCCAGCAACCAGAGGGTCCACGCGGCATAGGCGCGGCAGACAACACCCGGATCTTGGCCAATGCGGAACACCAGATACCTGCGCTGGTCTGGCGTGTAGCGTGCGATACCTTCCTCCAGGTGCTGCCGGGCAGCCGGCAACGCACCAAGGTAGAGCCACGTCACCCCGAGGGCATAATGGGCGATGACCGCGAGCGCGGGGTCATGGGCACGTTGTGCTAAGTGGAGCAACGTTTCCCCGAGCTCGCGTGCCGTGTGCAACTGTGGCCGTGCCACATAAAATCGCCACAGACCAAACAGGACCGGAATGAGCTGGAGCGTTTCGCCCACCTGCTGACACAACGCGCGTGCCTGGGCGTAGGCGTGCTCCACCTCGGGCGCTCCAATCCCTTTCGCCATCTGCAGCGCAGCGCCGAAGGCGATGTGCAGGGCCAGAGCTTGCTGAGTCCGCTCAGGCGTTTCTGGCAGCGTCTTCAACAGCTCAATCCCGGTAGTGCAGTGGCTGATAGCTTCCATATTGGCCGAGCGGTCGCTGGCCTGTTGGCCCGCCCGCTGCCAATAGTGCACCGCTTGCTCGGCGCAACCCGCGGCGGTGTAGTGCTGGGCCACCAGCTCTGGTTGGGTCTCGACGATCTCCGAGAACTGGGCCTCCAACGCCTGGGCAATGCGCTGGTGGTACTGCTGGCGGGTGCTCCGCAACAACGACTGATACGCCACGTCCTGAATGAGGGCATGCTTGAACGTGTAGGTGGCCTGCGGCGGCACTCCCCGCTGGTACAGGAACTCCGCGGCCACCAACTGATGCAGTCCCTGGTGCACAAGCTCCTCATCCCACGGGGCCACAGCGCGCAGCAGCGCATAGGAAAACTCGCGTCCTAGCGTGGCTCCGAGCTGCGCTAAAGCCTTCACCGTCGCCAGGCGGTCGAGCCGCGCCATGAGCGAGTCGTGCAGGGTGGCAGGAATGGCTAGCGGCGGTAGGGGCATGGTCAACGCATAGCCCTCGTCCTGCTCCTGGAGCAGTCCCGACTCCAGCACCATCTTGGTCAATTCCTCCACAAACAGGGGCACCCCATCGGTCTTGGCCACGATCTGCTCGACCACCTCGGGAGGTAAAATCTTGCCGTGGGCGACCTGGCGGATCACCTCCACGGCCTGGCGGCGGGGCAACCGGGGCACCGTGACCTGGGTGAGGTGTGCTCGCCCCGTCCAGGGCGGGCTGAAGTCGGGCCGACAGGTGAACAGGGCGAGGATACGGGTGGTGGGACCTTGATCCACCAGGAGCCTGAGCAGTTCCAGCGTGGTGGGATCGACCCAGTGCAGGTCTTCCATGACAAAGAGCATGGGCTGCTGGGCGGCGATGCGTAGAAAGATTGTCAGCAGGGCATGCAGGGTCTGCTGCTTCTGCTGCTCCGGCGACATCGTCAAGGGGGCATAGTCCGCAGTGAGTGGGAGGGAGAGGAGGGCAGCCAGGAGGGGGACAGCCTCGGCCAGTGGCAGACCATACTGTACGACAAACCCCTCCAGTTTCCACAGCTTCTGCGGTGGGGACTCCTCCCGCTCGAAGCGCAGGGCCACGCGCTCCAACAGGTCGATCAGCGGATACAAGGCGGTGTTTTGGTAGTAGGGTGAACACTGACACGGCGTCAGCCACGCCTGGGGCTCGGTAGACACATGCTCCTGCAGCACCTGGACGAGACGCGATTTGCCAATGCCGGCCTCGCCGCTGAGCAGCACCACCTGCCCGACCCCTTCCTTGACCTGCGCCCAACGTTCCAGCAGCAGCCCGATTTCTTGCTCCCGCCCCACCAGTGGGGTCCATCCAGTGCTGCCGGCGGCTTCCAGGCGACTGCGGGCCATACTCTCATACAGCACGCGATAGACCGCCAGCGGCTGGGCCAGGCCTTTCAGGGGCGGGGTGCCTAACGGCTGACAGACAAAGAAGCCGCCCAGTAGTTGGAAGGTCACCGCACTGATCACCAGGGTATTTGGGGCCGCGATGCCTTGCAGGCGCGCAGCCAGGTTGGGTGTCTCACCCAGGGCTAATTGTTCCTGCCGAGTACCTCCGCCGACGTCCCCGACCACCACCAGGCCAGTATGGACCCCCAGGCGCACGGCGAGGTGCACACCCCGCTCTTGCGCCAGGCGGGTATTGAGTTGGTCCAGGGCTTCGATCATCCCTAGCCCGGCCCGCACGGCCCGTTGGGCGTCGTCCTCGTGCGCCAGGGGGTAGCCGAAGTAGACGAGCAGGCCATCACCGAGATACTGGGCGATATGCCCGTCATAGCGGGCGATCACCTTAGCACAGGTGTCTTGATAGGCCCGCACCACCTCGCGCAACTCTTCCGGGTCGAGCCGGCTGGACAGGGCGGTCGAGTCGACCAGGTCACAAAACAGCACAGTGAGCTGGCGGCGTTCGGCGTCAGGCGTGGGAGAGACGACCGGGGATGGTACAACCAGGATCGGCTGGGCTTCCGCAGGAGTCGGCTGGGGTGGAGGCGATGGAAATGTGCCACCGCTCCCCATCCAGACCAAAACGGCTCCATCCTCGTCGCGGGCTAACTGTTTCGCCTGGATGATTTCGGCCTTGATGTCTTCGAGATACTCGTCATCCAGGGCAAAGCGGCGTTTGAGGGCACGATAGGAGAGCCGCTTTTCCTGCTGGAGCAATTGCAGGATCTTGGCCAGGAGCTCATCAAAGTCCATCAGCACCCCTCCACCGGCCTCAGGCGGGGGCGACGCTGGCGTAGGAGACCCAGGATCTGGTCCAAGACATCGTAGAATCCCATGCCATCGCTCCTCAGCAATCCCCTTTGCCTGGGAATGGGGTCCCCTTACCATGGCCTTACGAGGCTGTTTCCAAGAGTTTTTCTGCCACATTTTTCCCAATAGTTGCTGGCGGTAAGGCTTTCCCATCTTGCTTCATAAGGGTAATCCATTCCTCAACAATAGCACATAGTTCTGCATAGACTTGAGCCTCATCGTCCCCGTGACAGCAGGGACCGATAATTCCTAGACATTGCCCGACAAAACACTGGTCTGCATCCGACCATTCGACGATCTTGACGTATAGCGCACTGTCTTTCATCGTGTTGACTCCTGGATTTTCTTGCGTGCTTCACGCCCTTGGTCAGGAAGGCATACACCACCTTTATGGGAGGGCTTGGATGAGCACCTGACCACCCACGATGGCTTGCACCGTCAGCTC
>Ga0081455_10004054_pt1 | contig 16599 bp, 18 predicted proteins | sample TabmetS3T2R1_FD_70207 | JGI IMG/M metagenome (GOLD analysis project Ga0081455, IMG submission 70207) | Tabebuia heterophylla rhizosphere microbial communities from the University of Puerto Rico - S3T2R1 | ecosystem: Host-associated > Plants > Roots > Rhizosphere ... | reverse complement strand
CGTTCGATTCGAACGCGCGTCGGCAAACTTCCTTCGCCTCGGTCTGGGTCTATCCCGAAGTGGACGACAACATCGAGATCGAGGTTCTGGACAAGGACCTGCGTGTCGACACCTATCGCGCGTCGGGCGCCGGCGGCCAGCACGTGAACAAGACCGATTCGGCAGTGCGCATCACGCACATCCCGACCGGCATCGCGGTCGCGGTCCAGCAGGAACGCAGCCAGCATCAGAATCGGGCCAAGGCGATGCAGATGCTGAAGGCGCGGCTCTACGAAGTGGAGCTGCAGAAGCGCGAGGCCGAGCGGCTGGAGGCGGAGGCCAACAAGACCGACATCGGCTGGGGCCACCAGATCCGCTCCTACGTGCTGCAGCCCTACCAGATGGTGAAAGACCTGCGCACCAACGTCGAACGCTCCGATCCGCAGAAGGTACTCGACGGCGACCTCGATGAGTTCATGGCGGCATCCCTTGCCGCCCGCGTGGGCGAGGGGAAGGATAAGGAGGCGGCTTAAGTCGCCCCCTCTTGGATACCTTCAAGGTTATGAGGGTGTCTCGCTGATAGCCCCTGTAGATCTGGCTCAATTCAACAGTTCTTGACTCCTATAGCTGGATGGTTATTGATCTGATCAATAGCTAATAGGTTATGAATTGTCGAACCCTCACGACATTCTCTTCCGGTCTTTGGCCGATCCCACGCGTCGGGCGATTTTCGAGCGTCTGTGCCGAGAAGGAGAGCAGACGGTCGCGACCCTGACGGCCGGAGCCGGAATCTCGCAACCGGCCGTGTCGAAGCATCTCGGTCTTCTGAAGCAAGCGGGACTGGTACGCGACCGCCCCGAAGGCCGTCAGACGCACTACAGCGCACAGCTCGGCGCGCTTGCGCCGCTGATCAACTGGGCGAGCCAGATGCACGGCTTCTGGCAGAACCGGTTCGACGACCTCGAAAATCTACTGAAAAGGATGGACCAATGAACGCTACCACGACCGAAACGCTCTCTGTCGTCGTCGAACGGGAGATCGCTCATCCGCCGGAGAAGATCTGGCGCGCGCTCACGCAGCCACATCTGATCGAGGAGTGGCTTATGAAGAACGATTTCCAGCCCAAGGTGGACCATCGTTTCAATCTTCGCGGCGACTGGGGTGCGGTTGATTGTCGAGTCATGGTCGTCGAACCGAACAAGACGCTGTCCTACACATGGGCGGCCATGGGCCTCGAGAGTGTCGTCACCTGGACTCTCACCCCGACCAACACGGGAACCCGTCTGCGCATGGAGCAGGTCGGCTTCCGGCCGGACCAGCAGCAGGCCTACCAGGGCGCCAAGTACGGATGGCAGCAGTTCTTTGCCAAACTGGAGCAGCTCTTGGCACGGTCATAGATCGGCATCGATGGACGCGGCCGATTGAGGGTTCCAGAATGCGGCCTCGTCGCATCGGAGGGAATCGTTTGATCCGCTGTCTCGCTGGCGTCGCAAGGTGGTCTGTCATCGTGCTTTGCGGCTTTGTGGCTTCGACCGCACTCGCTCAGAGTGTGCTGCCTGACACCAGATATCCTGTAGGCATGACGCAGATCGAATATATCGACCCGGCAGATGGCGGCAGGCCTCTCAACTATATGCTGATCTATCCGGCCGCTCCGCAGGCGAGTGCCACGCCGTTCAAGATATTTCTGTCCACCAACTTGCATCTATACAAAGACGCGCCGATCGCATCAGGCGGATTGAAGCGGCCACTCGTTGTGTTCTCGCACGGGGCTGGCGGCAACGGTTCGGGTTACGCCTGGTTCGGCGAGTATCTTGCCGCGCGCGGATATCTGGTCGCCATGGTCTACCACTATCGCGCCAACACCTTTGATTCGAGCGCGCTCTATGTGCGCAACAGGCTGTGGCAACGGCCACGCGATGTCAGCCTGGACATCAGCCACCTGCTTGCGGACCCGGTGTGGGGGCCCAACATCGACCCGAATCAAATCGGCGTCGCGGGGCATTCGCAAGGTGGCTTCACGTCCCTCTGGATCGGCGGCGCCAGAATCAATCCGGACCTGTTTGTCGCGTATCAACGCAGATGGACGGAGAACCAGGTGGTGCCGGCGTATTTGCGTGAGCAAATGAAGGTAGACGCGGGGCCAGCGCACGACGTACGCGACAGTCGGGTAAAGGCAGCATTTGCGATGGCGCCTGGCGACATCCAGGGATTCGGCATGGACGAGGCCGGGCTCCGGCAGATGGCAATCCCCGCCTACGTCATTGTCGGGGCGGCCGACACGACAACGCCGCCCAAGGAGAACGCTGAGTTCGCCGCGAAGTACATGCCTCGTGCCAAGCTCGAGATCCTGCCCGGCAAGGTCGGCCACGAGATCTTTACCAATGAATGCGACGAGATCGGGCGGGATAACTATCCCGATGGATGCATCGATGCTCCTGGCGTCGATCGGACGAAGCTACACGAATATATCGGCGATGCCGCCTTGAAATTCTTCGATGCCAATCTGAGCGTGCGGCGACAGGCATCGAAATGATGTCGGGCCGGATGAAGCCGCCGACGCTCTATTTGGCAATCGCGCCGCGTTTTACGATGTCATAAAGCGCAATCACGGCTTCATTCAACTTGTCGGTGCCGGCATCGGGTTGTGAATTCGTCTGTACGGTGATCATGATGTTGTCTTTTGCAACCCAGACATAAAGCGTCCGGTATCCGAGCGTCACGCCCTCGTAGAACCACTGCGCGCCCAACGGACCGAGAATTGCGCGGCCGAGGCCAAGCGCGAAGGCTTGCGGATCGGCGGCTGACACGTCCGCAATGGGTTGACCTGTCTTCATCGAAACCATCTGAAGCCACTCGGCTTGCTGCCGGGCGGGCACGACGCGGCCGGCGAATATCGCCCGCGCCCAGCGATTGACGTCGCGCGCGCTGGAAATCGCTCCCCCCGCGGCCTGAGCCCACGACAGGCTCGCGCCGCGCACATCCCGGCCGACGATCGGCAGATTCCACGACACCTTGCAATCGGCCGGCTGATAGTCGGCGCAGGCCTTGTTGTCGAAATAGCCGTGCGCCAGTCGCTTGGTCACGGAAGCGGGATAGGTGCCGTTCTCGTAGAACGTCGAGTAAAGCCCTACCGGCTCGATCACCAGTTCGTGGACGAGATCGCGATAGGATTTGCCGGTGGCTTTGGCGGCGATCATGCCTGCCAGGATGTAGTTGGTGTTCGAGTAGTGATAGCCCTTGGTGACGGGAAGATCGTTGGTGCCCGTCGGATAGGCGATTTTGACGAGCTCCTCGGCGGTCAGATCGCGATTCGGTTCCTGCGCCCAAGTATGCGAGATCGTCGCGGTTTCCGAATAGTTCGGTATGCCGCTCGTCATGTTGAGCAGCCGCCTGATGCTGACGTCCTTCCAGGCGGGATAGGCCGGTAACCACTTGCCAACGGTGTCGTCCAGGGAAAGCTTGCCCGCCGCTTCAAGCTTGAGGATGACCGCCGCAGCGAAGGATTTGGACGTGCTCCCCATATGGAAAAGCGTGTCCTGATCTACAGGAGGGTCATCGGCGCCCCGACCGGTCTTGCCGGCAAAGGCTTCGATCGCCGGGCCGGGATTGCCTAAGCTGATATAGGCAGCGATGCCCGTCACCTTCTCGCTTGAGGAACGGTCTCGAAGCCATGCTTCCAGCGCCGCCTGCACCTTCTCCGTTGCAGTCGGCTCGGCATGTGCGCTCGAGACGCAAAAAGCTGCCACGTGCATGCCGACAAGCAACGCCACGAACCCTAAACGAGTCACGGTAGGTCCTCCTCTTCGTAGTGCATCGCGCATCTAGAATGACGCGCCCAGTTTAAAGTACACACGGGTGCCTGCATCAGACAGCACGGCCGTGTCCTCCCACGGGAAAGCGACAAGGACCTGAGCGCTGAACCTATCGCCGAAAGAGCCGCGCACACCGAAGCCCGCCGACCCGAGCGTTTCGACGACATAGGGGGTGCTGACGTCGTAGTTCCAGACCGCGCCGTAGTCGACGAAGGCGAATAAACGGAGGCTGGTCAACACCGACCCCTGCAGCTTGTGCGTGTGGGTCAATTCGAACGCGGCCGCGATGCCGCTGTCGCCGGACGCGACCATGCCATCGAACGCGCGGCCGTAGGGATCGCCGCCGAGGTGCATTTGGACAGCCGGCGGCAACGCCTGTGGCGCATATTGTCCGGCCACTCGAAGGCGCGCGGTCGTGTCCGCAAAAATTTCCTTGGTGAGATCGAGATCCGATCGAAAAAACTTGTAGTCAAGGGGTACACCTGAGCGTGCAACCAGCTCATCGAGGTTGCCGTTGGCTCCCAAGACGGCGACGCCTTGGCCAAATGTCCCGGTAATAACTGCCGATCCGCGATCGATCGTCAAATCGTAGCGGAGAGAGGTCGTGATCCAGCGGTTGTAGTCGCTGGTTTCCCGAACGAAGTCGGCATCGACGTCGTTGTTCTTGAAGTTCAGATCGATCCGACCAAACAGGCTCTGGTTAATTGTGCGTAGAAAAGGATAGTTCAAATAGAGGTTGCCGAACGTTGAGGCGACACGAATGTTGAAGGGCTCGAGATCGCCGCCAGGCAGGGACGATATGTATCCGAACCGATAGCCCGCATGGAGACCATCGATGCCGATCGGAAAGTCCTGCGTTGCGGTAACCAGCGCCAGTTCTTTCGGCGTATTCGGTACGGTTACGCCCACAAAATCGGTGGTCTCGAATAGGCGAAAGAGATCGTTCAGGGTTACTGTTGCGGCAAGTTCGAGTGGCCCGATTCTCCCGCTGCCGAGATTATCGAAATCCACGCTTGCCGAAGCGCGCTTGAAGTTGACGGTGAGCGTCAGGTCGCCGCCGGCAGACGGCGTATCGGGCTTGACGGCCGTACCTACGATCGTGAGGCCGGCAAGATCACTCATCAGAAGGAGGGTGCGTTCGAGCTCCTTGATCTTGATCGGACGCATCGCAACGACGCGGTCAATATAGGGCGCGAGGCGCTTTTCGATGCCAGGCACATCACTCTTGATGATGACCTGGCGAAAATAGGATTCGTAGAGCGTGATGACAATTTGGCCAGAGCGGAAATCCTGCTCAGGTACGACGGCCAGGGAGAAATAGCCGGCGTTCACATAAGCGTCATCGATCTGCTCGGCGATGCGGTAGAGGTCGGCGACCGTGATCGTCTTGCCGAGCTTGTCCTGCCAGACCTTCGCCAGATCCGATATTGGGACAGTGACGGCACCCTGCACCGTCAACGAACGTAGCGTGAAACTGATGTCGCGCCCTTTCTCGGGCGGGATCTTCGCGCGCAGTTCCGGAACGGTGAAGTCGATGGTCCCGGGCTTTGGCGGAGGGGTGAACCGTTGGATGATAGTTGTCTGATCGGAAAGGATCTGGCGAAGCGGAGACGCTTCATTCTGGGCAAATGCGTGGTGCGTCAGTGCGGGAAACAAGAGCGCGAGGCAGGCCAGGACCAATGCACTCCTGACGCTTGCTCGCTGACCCCAACGTCGCACTATGGCCTGAGCCCTCCCCAAAGCGATGCGCGAAGACGGAGTGAGATGCTCGGCGGCCGACGTCGCTTCATCGGCTGGCTTCATTGCAACTCACATGAATGGTCGATTATTCGCTTCTGGTGCATGCAAATACATTACTTGCGAGGGCCGGCGCGTCTACACCCAGGTTAAAAAAATCAAAACGGAATCAAAGCAGTCGCGCGTGATGACCCGCGACAGTAGATTGAAGTCAGTCACGCTACCCAGAGGAGCGGGCGAACTTGTCAGTTCGAAAGCCAACCACCAGAAGCAAGGAACCGGCGAAGGAGCGTCCTGAACCGACGACCGGAAACGCGTCCCGGCTCATCAACCAGCGGATCCTCGACCTGGGCGGATGGCGCGGAGAGACCTTGGCCCGCATGCGGTCGCTGGTCCTGGAGGCCGAGCCCGAGGCGGTCGAGGAATGGAAATGGCGAGGCGTTCCGGTGTGGTCGCACCACGGGATCATCTGCACCGGAGAAACCTATGCGAAGGTCGTGAAGCTCACCTTTGCACGAGGGGCCAGCCTCCCGGACCCGTCGCGCCTTTTCAATTCCAGCCTGGAAGGCAATACACGACGGGCGATCGACATCCACGAAGGCGAGACGGTCGATGCCCGCGCGTTCAAGGCGCTGGTGAAGGCCGCGGTGGCCAAGAACGGCGCGGCGAAAAAACGATAGCTTTTTGAGGCGGCGGGCTGGAAGGCGACCAAGCGGCGTTTCAGCCCCAAGCACGCGCTTCCCAGAATCGAAGTTAGTGCCTACTATTGTCGCTCGTGGTCCGCCCTGGATATCGACCGGAGAGCGTTTCCATGTCCGATGGCGTCAACTTGAACGAACCCATCCCCGACGATCCCGGCGGGCGTGCGCGGCTGCTTCAAGTCGTGCTGCTCCGAGCCTGTGAAGGCCATAGAACGCCGGCCGATGACTCCACCTACACCGAGTTACGGCGCGTGATGATGCGTGATCCGGCGCTCAAGTCGCTGCTGCCGGTGTACGTGCAGAAGCATCGGGATCTTGGCCATCTTTGGCCCTATCTGAAGGAATTCGACCCGAAGTGGGAGCCCCGGCGGCAGCACGTCCGGAACACGCTGACCCCGTTGTTCGATCGGGTCGAAGTGGCGGCAGACGATGTCACCGCGGATGCCGACGAATCGGATGTCCTGCAGGGCTTTGAGACGGCGTCTGTCTATGCGTTCTGGCAAAAGGCTCTGGAGCGCCGGCACACCGACCCCGAAGGCGCAATTGCCAGTGCGCGCGCGCTTCTGGAGACGGTGTGCAAGCACATCCTCGATGGGCGAGGGGTCACCTATTCGGTGATGCCGGATCTGCCGGCGCTCATGAAGATGACGGTCGAGCAACTCGACGTGGCCCCCAACCAGTATGCCCAGGCCTCGTTCAAGCGGCTCCTGGTCGACGCGGCATCGGCAGTCGACGGGCTTCGTGTCCGGCGCAACGGGATCGGTGCCGCTTATGGGCACGCGGAGTTGCGCATAAGGCCCTCGGAGCGGCACGCCCAACTTGCCGTCAATATGGCGGGCGCCGCCGCCATCTTCCTGGTCGAGAGCTGGGATGTCCGGGTCGAGGAGGACTTCCTCGATATGATCGACGACAGCAAGGGCGGTTAACGCGCGTCAAAACTCGAGCTTGGCTTCGTCCGGCGTTCCCGCGCGCAGCGCCGTCACGACGCGTTCGACCAGGCGATCCAGGTCCTCGTCCGATGGGTCCCAGCCGAGGTCGATGGCGTCGTCCCATGCCAGGATCCCGGAAACGAAGAACCAGAGCCGTGCCGGCTCGTCTTGGCGCGCGTTTCTCAAAATCTCTCGGCCGTGTTCCTCGAAGGTGTTTGCGAGGCTCATGAGGCGCGTTGCGAAGGGATCGTGGGGGAGGGGGAGGGCTGCTTCTGTCCACCCGGCAGCATCGCCCACGTGATCCGGGCCCTTCGCGTGAATCGTCATCCCTGGCCTCCCTGGTCGCCTACTTCCCGACTACGAGTGAGACGATGGCCGTTTCCGGGCGTCGCGGAGGTTTGACGAAGGCGATCGGGCAACAGACGGGGAACGAAGCGGAGCTTTGGCATCAAAGACCGCCAAAGACCGCCAACAACTTTGCGTCGACGGTCTTTGGAGAGGGACCGACGTAAAAGGTCCATTTCATCGGCACTCTTCCAAAGACCGCAAACATCCACGGCGCTGCGGTCTTTGGCGCGGTTTTGCGGTCTTTGACAGTGCTTGAGAAATCCCCAGCAGAATTCAATGTAAGTGTCTATAATATATTGTTTTTGTCTCTCTGCATGGAATCTATCCATAGTCGATGTTCTTGTATTGTTCTTTTGGGTTAATGGGCGTAGGAGTCGCCTCCCTTAACGGAGGACGCCAATGGCCCATGTCGATCTCGCGACCGCCCAAGTCATCGCTGCTGACGCCTATCCGATCACGGGCAACACTCACGCTCGATCGACGCTCACTAGGGCGAGCCTCCTCTACTTCTTCCGTGCGCTCGAGATCACACCGGTCAAGGCGAACGGCTTTGGTCGTGGCGAGATTGAGCGCGTCGAAGCGGCCTGGGAGGCGATCCACGGCGACTGGATCTCTTGTGGCTACATCGTCGCGCTGCGCAGCGGCCGGCGGGCCTATCTCCAGTACGACTTCGGCGAGCACCTGCGCGAGGACGATAGCTTGGAGCTGGTGGAGCAGGTGGACGTCCTGCCGATCGCTGCCGAGCGTGCTTCACGGCTGGAGGGCGGCGGTATCAAGTGGACCAACGATGTTCTGCACATCAACGAACATTTGCCGAAGCAGCCATAAAGACCGCCAGCGGCTCCAAAGACCGCAGACGTTCCGAATGTTGACGGTCTTTGGCCGAGTATCGATGAAATGGGCCTTTGGGAGTGATCGCTCGCCAAAGACCGCAGAGCTCCCGGTGGTTGGCGGTCTTTGATGTTCCTTGCGGCCTTTGGCGGAAAAGCGGCTTTCGTGCAGGGGCCATCGGCATCGGCTATCGTCGCGCCACTGTGTCTTGAAGTGGAACCCAGGGGGATTGCATGGATTTGAAGGGCAAGGTCGCCGTCGTCACGGGCGGCAACGGCGGGTTGGGGCAGCGCATCTGCCATGCGCTCGCAGCCGAGGGCTGTCATGTCGCCGTCGTTTGCGCCAAAAGCCAGGACCAGGCGGCCGGCGTCGCGCGTGACCTCGAGAAGCATCAGGTCACCGCGGCTGCCTTCGCTTGCGACGTCACCCAGCGCGATCAGGTGCAGCGGCTGGTCGACGACGTCGTAAAGCGTTTGGGTCGGCTCGACATCCTGGTGAACGATGCCGCCTACAACAAGGCGATTCCTTTCACCGATCTCGACAGCCTCACCTACGACGAGTGGACCAAGATCATCGACATCAATCTCACCGGTCCCATGCTGATGACCAAGGCGGTGGCGCCAGTCATGAAGCGGCAGGGCAGCGGGCGGATCGTCAATATCTCCTCGGTGGCAGGGTTGGGACCGACAGGCTCTTCGATCGCCTACGCCGTCTCCAAGGCGGGTTTGATCCATCTCACCAAGTGCATGGCCGTGGCGCTGGCGCCCGAGGTGCTGGTGAATTGCGTCGCGCCCGGCCTGCTCGAAGGCACACGCGCCACCGCCAACCTGCGGCCCGAACAGGTCGAGACCGGGCGGCGCCAGTCGCTGCTGGGCAAGGCCGCCGACAAGGATGACGTTGCTGACCAGGTCATCACCATGTGCCGCACCAGTACGACGACCGGCCAGACGCTGGTGATCGATTCCGGCCGCACGTTCCACTGAGAGAAGAGGGCGGCGCGCTCAGTATCGCTTGCGTTCGAGGAACATGCGATCGGTCTCGGACGCGAGCACGCCGCCCAGCAGCAGGTGGCCTTTGTAGAACGGCGCCGCATCGACGACGTCCTTGGCCGATATCGCGATCGGGTCCATGCCGGCCTTGCGCAGGCCTACGGTATTCGTCGTGCCGAACACCACGCCGCCAATGCCGGCGAAAATCAGCGCCGTCATGCACATGGGGCAGGGTTCGCACGTCGTGTAGAGGACCAGGGCATCCCAGCCCCGGTTGCCGTGGCGGGCGACGTAGTCGTTCACGCAGACGATCTCGCCGTGAAGCGTCGGATTCTCGCGGGTCTTGTTGACGCCCGAGGCCATCACCTCGTCGGTCCCCGGTCGCACGATGACCGCACCGAACGGGAAGTAGGGATTTTTCCGGCCCTGCTCGATAGCGAGCCTCATATACCGCTCATGGCGATCCATCGGGATCGGCGGCAGCGCTGCGCGTGCCGGCCGGGCGCCGGGAACGCAGGTCAATGCCATCATCGATCCCAGCAGCATGCGCTTGGAAATCATCTGCCCTCGCTCGTACGGCGTTCCGCCAGCCCTGTGTTGCTAGTCCCGGGTTGCAGGCAACACCAGGCTGGAGAAGATCGCCTCGGGAATGACGAACTGCTGGTATTCGCCGTAGTGGCCGGCATTGACCACCACGACGAGGTCGAGGCCGGGCACGACCCACATCCGCTGGCCGCCGTAGCCCATGGCACCGGCCCAAGCGAGATCGCGGCCGCGCAGGAAGGAACGGCCGAGCCACCAATGATAGCCGTAGTAATAAAGATCCTTGGCGTTGAGGCGCGGCTGGATCGACTCGGCGGCCCATTTTGCCGGTAACACACGCTTTCCGTTCCAGGTGCCGTCGCTCAGCAAGAGCTGGCCAAGCTTGGCGGTGTCACGCGCTGCAAGACGCAGCCCCCAGGCCGAGAGTTGGCCGCTGCCCTGCATCTTGACCCAGTCGAAATCGCGGATCTCGAGCGGCGCGAACAGCTTCTCGCGAGCGTAGTCGTCGACCGCGCGCCCCGTGGTCTTGGCCAGGGCCGCCATGAGGAGGGCCGTGCTGCCGCCGCTGTAGAGGAAATATTTGCCTGCCGGACCCCACATCGGCTGTTCGAGGATAAAGCGCGTGGGATCGGCCGACGCATTCAGGCGGTTGGCGCTATTGGTCGGATTTTCGTAAGCGATCTGCTCGTTCCAGGCCAACCCCGAGGACATCGTGAGCACCTGCCGCCAGGTGATGGCCACCTTCGCGGGCGTGCGCAGCGCGGCATATTCGGGGAACGAGTCCAGGACCGGCGCGTCGAGCGAGGGGAACTTGCCCTCGCCAATGGCGATACCGACCAGAAGTGACACGACGCCGTCGGTCATTGCGCGCAGGTCGTGCTTCACCGTCGGCGAGAACCGGACCGTCTCCGCCGGCTGCAGCCCGCGCTGGTCGATCCCGCTGTAGTAGCGCTCGGCGATGAGCTTGCCATGCCGCGCGACGATGACGGCATGGATGTTCGGCTGGGGAAGGTGCCCGATGAACGTATCGAGACTGCACAGGGCGTCGTGGTCGATACCGACTTCAGCCGCCGAACCGATGGTCCATCCGTCCTTCAGAGCTTCCGGAGTTGGGCAATTGGGGGAGGTCTGCGCATTGACGGAGACCGAAAAGAGGACAAGCGCGAAAAGCGACGCAAAGTATTTGATCATCACCTGCAGGGTAATTGAAGCGTCGATGCGCATCTACTACTGCTATGGCCGCGTGGCGCCTCAGGCGCTAACCTTCCGCCATTGGAGGTCGCAGCGATGCCGGATCAAACGATCTACCAGAGGCCACGCCGGCCGGACCGCGCCGGCGAGACGGTGGTGACCAGCACCTGCGGGCACAATTGCGGCGGGCGGTGCGTGGTGAACGCGCATGTCGTCGAGGATCGCATCGTCAAGATCTCGACCGATCCCGCGCGCTGGCACCCCGAGCTGCCACCTCTTCACGCCTGCGCCCGCGGCGTGGGCCAGATCGAGCGGGTCTATCATCCCGACCGGCTGAAATACCCCATGCGGCGGACAGGGCCGCGAGGCTCGGGCCAGTTCGAGCGCATCTCGTGGGACGAGGCGCTGGACCATGTGGCCGGCGAGATGCTGCGCATCCGGCGAGAGCACGGCAATGCCGCAATTCTGAACGCGTCACGCTCAGGCAGCCTCTCGATGCTGCACGGCGGCGGTGTCACGAAGCGCTTCCTCTACAAGTTCGGCGGCTGCACCGATCTCTGGTCGAACATGTCGGCCGAGGCCGAGGTCTTTGCCGTGCACATGACCTTCGGCGCCAAGGCCGACTACAAGAGCTCGGGCCGCGAGCCGACCGATTTCGTGAACTCGAAGCTGATCCTGATGTGGGGCTGGAGCCCGGCCGACGGCACCTTCGGCACCGGCACGCTGCCGTATCTCAAGGAGGCGAAGAAGAGGGGCGTGCGGATCGTTTGCGTCGATCCGCGCCGTACCCGTACCAGTGTGTCGCTGGCCGACGAGCACATCTTCATCAAGCCCTCGACCGATGCGGCCGCGCTGATCGCCATGGCCTATGTGATCGTGAGCGAAGGGCTGCACGACCAGGCCTATTGCGATCGCCATGTGCTGGGCTTCGACGAGGCCCATCTGCCGGCCGACGCTCCGGCCGGTGCCTCGTACCGGTCCTACCTGTTGGGCGAGAGCGACGGCGTGCCGAAGACGCCGGAATGGGCCGAGGCTCGGTGCGGCATTCCCGCCGAGACGATCCGGCGGCTGGCGATCGAGTTCGCCACAACCAAGCCCGCGGCCCTGCAGTGTGGCTATGCGCCCGGCCGCACCGCGTTCGGCGAGCAGTTCCATCGCGCCGCCTATGCGCTCGCAGCCATCACCGGCAATGTCGGCGTCGTGGGCGGCAATTCAGGCGTCAGCAACGGCGCCACCGGCCGCAGCGGCATCAAGAGCCTGCCGCCTGGCACCAATCCGATCGACGCCAAGGTCTCCACGCCGCTGCTGGCCGACCTCCTGGCGCGCGGCCGTGCCGGCGGCTACCCGGCCGACATCAAGATGATCTATTCGGCGGGCGGCGATCTCTTCAACCAGTGCCCCAACGCCAACAAGATGGCGAAATCCCTCGAGGGCGTGGAGCTGATCGTGGCGCAGGACCACTTCCTGACGCCGACCGCGCGCCATGCCGACATCCTGCTGCCAGCCACCACCTTCTGGGAGCGCAACGACGTGCACACGCCGTGGGCCGGCGCGGGGCACTATGCGATCTACATGAAGCAAGCGATCCAGCCGATGTACGAATGTCGTAACGACATCGACATCTTCGCGGACCTGGCGCAGCGGGTCGGCATCAACGACTACAACGATCGCAGCGAGGAGGACTGGCTGCGCGAGCTCACGCGCGATGCGGTCGGCGATTTCGAGGCCTTTGCTGAGAATGGCGTCGCGCGCTTTGCTGCGCCTGCGGATGCCGTCGCCTTCGCCGCGCAGATCCGCGATCCCGAGACCCACAAATTCTCGACGCCTTCGGGCAAGATCGAGATCTACTCGATGACCCTCGCGGCCAAGCCTGATCCCTATGGCCTCGGCCGTATCTCGCCGATCCCGACCTGGATCGATCCGGTGGCGCCCGAGCCGCGCTATCCGCTGATGCTTTGCAGCCCCAAGTCAAGAGCGCGTACCCATTCGATCCACGGCAACCAGCCGCTGCTGGCACGGGTCGATCCCGATGACGTCTGGATGAACCCCGCCGACGCCAAGGCCCGCGGCATCGCCGACGGGCAGAAGGTGCGGGTATTCAACGATCGCGGCTCGACGCTGCTGCCGGTCAAAGTGACCTCGCGCATTGCGCCCGGCGTCGTCTCGATCAAGGAAGGCGCCTGGTTCACGCCCGACGCCGAGGGCAGCGACACGCATGGCTGCGCCAATGCGCTGACCGACGACCGCTCCGCGCCCTGCGGTGCCACGACCTACAACACCAATCTCGTCGAGGTCGAGCGCACGGCCTGACACAAGGAGGCCCGGCCATGCCCATCACCATCGATCGCGTCGACCATATCGTGCTCAACTGCCGCGACGTGGAGGTCACGGTCGCCTGGTACCAGCGGGTGCTGGGCATGACGCGCGAGGAGTTCGGCGACTACCGGCACACGGCGCTGAAGTTCGGCCGGCAGAAGTTCAACGTCCGGCCGACTGGAAAAGCCGATTGGGAGTCGGTGAAGAACGACGCTCCCGGCGCACTCGATCTCTGTTTCATCACTCCGCAGTCACCGGACGAGGTCGTGGCGCACCTCAAGGCCTGCGGCGTGAAGATCGAGCACGGACCCTCTCAGCGCACCGGTGCTCTGGGGCCGATGACCTCGGTCTATTGTTACGATCCGGATGGCAATCTGGTTGAAATCGCCAACTACCCCGGCGGCGCCTGACGCTCAGCCGTTCCGGCGCCAGACAAGCGCCAGGCCCCAGGCGCGCCACAGCCGCGCCCTCAAGCCGTTGAACCGGCTCGTGGCCAGCCGCTGATCACGCCGCCGTGCCAGGATATCCTCGAACAAGGGGACGATGTTGTCGTCGTGAATGTGGTCGTAGTTGGCCATGTTGGTCTCCGGGGAAGAGACGGAACGCAAAACGCAGGGTGCTTCTTTCTTATTATTGTACGAAGCGCGCGAGTGATCTTTGAGGCACGCGCCGATTCGCCGTTCACTTCCTGCGCCGGTGTGGCGCAGCGGCAACACTCAACGGCAAGCTGACAGTGGCCAGATTGTGATGGCGATCGATTTGATCGTGGCCTCGGCCGGAAGGTGCAGGCCGTGCAGCAGGATCAGGACGACGAGTCCGGCCGCCAGGACATACGAGAGCTTGACGGCAGGCGCGGGGACGCCGGCCAAAGCGGTCGAGGAGATCGCGCCACCGACCCCGACCATGCCGCCCGCCAGCACTTCCGGCATCGAATGCGCGCCAAGCCGCAGCCTCGTCGCACCAAATACGACCGCGCACAGAATGGCGACGGCGAACGTACAGCCGAGCAGCCAGTATTTGTTGCTGGTCACGGTACGCAGGGCGATGCCCGCGAGACCGCCGTAAACGACAGCGGCGGCGGCGGTGTGGCCGCTCGGGCTCTCCAGGCGCAGATCGGAAATCAGATGGCCGCAGGCCAGGAAGGCAAGCTTCAGCAGCAGCACCACGCCAAGCGTGGCGCCAACCGCCACCGTCCAGGCAAGCGCGCCGCGTCGCCATCCCGATACCAGGAAGATCAGGGCGACAGTCGCTGCCAGGGGCAAGATAACGGCCTGATCGCCGAAATCGGTTATGAACCGCAGATGGTGCATTTGTCCTGGAACGAGCCGCCGAAGGGAGCGCGGACAATAACTGAGTGACACGTCCGGCCAAGGACAAAGGCGTGACCAGACTGCGACAAAGGCCGGCACGCGCTGGCGCGGAAAGGGCTACGGCTTCGACTGGTCGGCGCCCAGGTCGCTTTCCTCGGTATCGGAGTCCCGCATCAGGTTTCGCCTGAGCTCGCGCCAGGCGGCCGCCGTCACCTCGTAGGGCATGGTAATCGGCCCGTCATCTGACCACGCCGGCCTCGGCGGCACGGGAACGTCGCGGCGTTCCACATAGCCCGACCGTTGCAACGCCTCGAACCATCGCTGGCGCGTTGTCATCGGCGGCACGTCGATCCGGCGAAGGCCGCGCACGAACTGGGTCGTGAGGAATCCCTTTTGCTCCGGCGAGAGCCGATCGAAGGTGCAACCAAGGCCCGGCGCCACGACGCGCCGAACGATCCAGGGGATGAGGGACACCAGCGCCAGTGCAATCGTGGCAAGGACCAGCGCTACCAAAAACGTGTTGCTTGCCGACATCCAGTGCAGGAAGGCGAACCACAGCCGGCCTGCGACCTGTTCCACCTCCTTGCGCCAGCGCAGCAGGCTCGCCAAGGCGAGCGCCATGGCCAGCGCACTCCAAATCGAGCCACGTGTCAGCTTTTGCCTCACGGCCGCGTCCCCCAAAAACGTCGATTGGCCGTTACCCAGGCAGTTATCTAAGGACCGCCACCGCCTGCTTGTCCAGCGTCGCAGGGTCGCCCTTGTTATTGGTCACGGCTGGTTATCGATGACAGTTGGGCGTCAGGCGTCGATCTCGATCGCATGCGAGGGCTCGTCCAGCCCGGCCGCGATATTGGCCTCCTCTTCGGATTCACCCCGCACCAGCAACCAAAGGCGGCGAACAAGGAAAATCAGGCTGAGGGAGAAGGCGATGGGGATGACCAGGTACATCAAGTAGAGCGGGATGCCAGCCGAGATGCTGTGCTGGTCAGCCTCATAGAGGAAGCCAACCGTCTTGATGGACTGGACGATGACATAGCAAGCCATGGCGATGGCCAGCAGCACGATGGCCCCGTTGGTGAGCCGCCGCACGATGGCCGGAATATGACGAGGCCGCAGGTCGAGGCACAGATGGGCGTCGTGCTGGGTGACGATGACGGACCCCATCATGACCATCCAGACATTCATGTACTGCAGTATCTCTTCCGCTTGGGCGATCGGCTCGCCCAGCAGGTAACGCCCCAGGACGTTGGCCAAAACCAGCGCGGTCGCCATCAGCATGATGCCGCCGGCCACCCATTGCGAGGCCGTTACCGCCGTCTTCAGCACGAACCGGCTGCTCATTGCACCCTCATTGTCTGCGCTCTCACTAGATCAGACACAGTGACACCCACGGAATGTAAGTGATCACGATGAGCACCAGCAGGTGGAGGAAGATGAAGGGGACGACGCCACGGATGATCTTCCCCACCGGCGCGTTGATGATCGATTGCGTCGCGAAGATGTTGGCGCCGAGCGGCGGCGTATAGGTGCCGAGGCCGAGATTCGTCGTCAGAATGATCCCGAAGTGGATGGGATCGACTCCGATTGCCTTGATGACCGGCACCAATAGCGGCGTCAGCACGAGCGTCGCGGAGGAAAGGTCGATCACCTTGCCGGCGAGAAGAAGCAGGATGTTGATGGCGACCAGGATGGCCCAGGGCGGCATGTTGAGCGCGACCACGCCCGCGGTCAGCCGCTGCGGCATGCCCTGGCTGGTCAGCAGCCAGGCGTAAAGCGACGAGAAGCAGACGATGATCAGGATCTGCGCCGTGGTTCGGGTCGCCCGGACGGTGATGTTCCAGAAGTCCGGGACGCTCATGTCGCGGTAGATGAACAGCCCGGACACGACGCCGATCACGACGGCAATGCCG
>Ga0081455_10004053_pt1 | contig 16599 bp, 13 predicted proteins | sample TabmetS3T2R1_FD_70207 | JGI IMG/M metagenome (GOLD analysis project Ga0081455, IMG submission 70207) | Tabebuia heterophylla rhizosphere microbial communities from the University of Puerto Rico - S3T2R1 | ecosystem: Host-associated > Plants > Roots > Rhizosphere ... | reverse complement strand
CCGAGGCGTCAAAGAGATGGCAGGCGACCGACTGCGCGCCGTGCCGGATCGGCTCGGGCCGCTCGACGCGGCAACGGTCGAAGGCAAAGCCGCAGCGCGGGTTGAAGGAGCAGCCCGGCGGGATCGCCGACAGCCGCGGCATGGAGCCTGGAATCTGCACCAGCCGCTTGTCCTCGCCGGCCAGCGTCGGGATCGCGCCCATCAGGCCCTTGGCATAAGGGTGCAGCGGATTGCGCACGACGTCCTGCACCGGGCCAATCTCGGCAATGCGGCCGGAATACATCACCGCCACGCGGTCAGAGGTTTCCGCGATCACCCCCATGTCATGGGTCACGAGCATCACAGCGGTGCCATGGTCGCGGCCGAGCCGCTTGATCAGGGAGATGATCTGCGCCTGAACCGACACATCAAGCGCCGTGGTCGGCTCGTCCGCAATGATCAGTTCGGGCTCGGCGCAGATTGCAAGCGCAATGACGACGCGCTGACGCATGCCGCCGGAAAATTCATGCGGATAGGCGTCGATGCGCTTCTCTGGCGCGGGGATGCCGACCTCGGCGAGCAGGTCGATGGCGCGCTTGCGGGCCGCTTGTTCCGACAGGCTCATATGGGTACGGATGGTCTCGACGATCTGCTCGCCGACCCGGTAGAGCGGATTGAGGCTGGTCAGCGGATCCTGAAAAATCATGCCGATGCGTTTTCCGCGGATGCGGCGCATCTCTTCCGGCGGCAGATCGTCGATCCGCGAGCCCGACAGCAGGATTTCGCCGCCGGAGATACGGCCGGGCGGATCGATCAGGCCGATGGCGGCAAGCCCGGTGACGGATTTGCCGGCGCCGGACTCGCCGACCACGCCGAGCACCTCGCCCTTGGCGATGTCAAAGGAGACGCCGTCGATGGCGCGCAGCGTGCCGCGGCGGGTGACAAATTCCACCTGCAGGGTACGCACGGAAAGGACGGGAACGGTCATCGCAGTTTCGGGTTGAGCGCGTCGCGCAGCCAGTCGCCGAGCAGGTTGATGGAGAGGATCAGTCCGGCGAGCGCAATGCCGGGGAAGGCGACGATCCACCATTCGCCGGCGAACAGGTAGTTGTTGCCGATGCGGATCAGCGTGCCGAGCGAGGGCATGGTCTCGGGCATGCCGGCACCGAGGAACGACAGCGTCGCCTCGGTGAGGATGGCGAGCGCCAGGTTGATGGTCGCAATCACAAGCACCGGTCCCATCGCGTTGGGCAGCACATGGCGCAGCATGATCTTTGGCGCCGGCAACCCGATCAGTTGCGCGGCGGCGACATAGTCCTTGCTCTTCTCCACCATGACCGAGCCGCGCACGGTGCGGGCATATTGCACCCAGAAACTCAGGCCGATCGCCAGCACCAGCACGATGAGCATGCTTATGGCATCGAGCTTGTTGCCGAACATGGATTTGGCGATGCCATTGACCATGAGCGCTATCAGGATGGCCGGGAAAGTGAGCTGCACGTCGGCGATCCGCATGATCACGCTGTCCACGGCGCCGCCGACATAACCTGCGATCAGCCCGAGCGCAATGCCGAGCGTGGCCGCGAGCAGCATGCCGAGCACGCCGACGGTGAGCGAAATGCGCAGGCCATAGAGGATGGCGGAAAGCACGTCGCGGCCCTGCTCATCGGTGCCGAGCAGGAACGGGCTCTGGCCGTCGGCGGTCCATAGCGGGGAAATGCGCGAGTTCAGCAGCTGCAGTTGCGCCGGGTCGAATGGGTTCTGCACGGCGAGCACAGAGGCAAAGATCGCGAGCAGGAAGAAAAGCAGGGTGACAACAGCGGCGACCATCGTCATCCGCGAGCGGCGGAAGGAATAGAAGATGTCGCTGTCGAGCGCGCGGCGCAACCAGCCGACGCCCTGGCCCTTGCGGGGGGCGGCGGCTTCGGCGGGGCGGGGGACGGCGGCGTCGGTCATGCTGCGGCCTCGCTCAATGCGCACGGCCGACGGTCGAGCGCAGGCGCGGATCGACGACGGTGTAGAGGATGTCGACCACCAGATTGATGGTGACGAAGATCAGCGAAACCATCAGCAGGTAAGCCGCCATAATCGGGATATCGACGCTTTGCACTGCCTGCACGAACATCAGGCCCATGCCGGGCCACTGGAACACGGTCTCGGTGATGATCGCAAAGGCAATAACAGAGCCAAACTGCAGACCGACCACGGTGATCACGGGAACCAGCGTATTCTTCAACGCGTGGCCGAAATGGATGGCGCGGGTGGTGAGGCCGCGGGCGCGGGCGAAGCGGATGTAGTCGGTGCGCAGCACCTCCAGCATCTCGGCGCGCACCAGCCGCATGATCAGCGTCATCTGGAACAAGCCAAGCGTGATCGCAGGCATGATGATCGCCTTCAGCCCGGAAACGGTGAGAAGCCCCGTGCTCCACCAGCCGATCTTGACGACCTCACCGCGTCCGAACGAGGGCAGCCAGCCCAGCGTCACCGCGAACAGGTAGATCAACAGGATGCCGATCAGAAAGGTCGGCAGCGATATGCCGATCAGCGATACCGCCTGGAAGACTTTCGCGAGCAAGGTGTCGCGCCTGAGCGCCGTATAGACGCCCATCAGGATGCCGAACACCATGGCGAGGATGGTGGCGACGGTCGCAAGCTCCAGCGTCGCCGGCATCCGTTCCATCAGGAGGTTCGCGACCGGCTGGCGGAACTGGTATGAGATGCCGAACTTGAACTGCACGGCATTGGCAAAATAGCGCACGAACTGCACCGGCACGGGATCGTCGAGGCCCAGCGACTTGCGCACCTGCTCGCGCTCGGCGGCGGGCGTATCGATGCCGACGATCTGGTTCACCGGGTCGCCGGCGAAGCGGAACATCGAGAACGCGATGATCCCGACCGCGATCATGACGCCGATGGCCTGAAGGGCGCGGCGAAGAGTGAAAGCGAGCATCTTATTCTTTCACTTTCTCTTCCCTAGGGCGTCGACGTCGCTGTCAGCCCGAAAAGGAAAGGTCCCGGAAGCTTGATGCTCCGGGACCCCTGTTGAAACCATCCTACTCGCCGACCGTGGCCCAGTAGAACATGATCTCGTTGTCGGCGCGCTGCACGAGTTTCACTTTCTTCGACACGCCCCATGCCAGGCCCTGCTGATGCAGCGGGATATACCCGAAATCCTTCAACTCGATGTCGAACGCTTCCTTGATCATCAGGTCGCGTTTGGTGGTATCCGGTTCGACCAGTATCTTGGCGGCAAGTTCGTCGACTTTCTTGTTGCAGTAGCCGGAGAGATTGGCCTCGCCGCGGGCGGGGATTTTCGGATCGTCACGGCAGCCCATGATCTGGTCCAGAACGTTATGTGCATCGGAGGTGCCGGGCGTCCAGCCGAGCAGATAGAACGAGGTCTGGTAGCCGCCGGGCTTCAGCACCTTGGCGAAATACTGCGCCTTGGGCTGGGCCAGCAGGTTCACCTTGACGCCGATCCGCGCCAGCATGCCGACAACCGCCTGGCAGATCGCCGCATCGTTGACATAGCGGTCGTTGGGACAATCCATCGTGACTTCGAACCCGTCGGGATAGCCGGCTTCGGTTAGCAGCTTCTTGGCCGCGTCGGGATCGAATTTCGGCCGGGTGAAGTCGCCGGAGAGCTTGTAGACCAGCGGCGAGATCATCAGCGCCGACGGCGTCGATAGCCCACGCATCACGCGCGTCTTGATCAGCTCGACGTCGATCGCCCTGAAGAAGGCTTCACGGACGCGGACGTCCTTGAAGGGATTCTTGCCCTTGACGTTCGAGTAGAGCAGTTCGTCGCGAGCCTGATCCATACCGAGGAAGATGGTGCGCATTTCCGGTGCCTTGAGCACCTGTGCGTTGGGGCTTGAGTCCACCCGCGAGATATCCTGGGTCGGAACCGGCTCGATGACATCCACCTCGCCCGAGAGCAACGCGGCGACGCGCGTGGCATCAGAGCTGATCGGCGTGAAGATGATTTCCTTGATATTGTGCTCCGGCTTGCGCCACCAGTTCGGGTTAACCTTGAACACGGTCTTCACGCCAGGCTGATGGCTTTCGACGGTGAAGGCACCAGTGCCGTTGGTGTGGAGCGAGGCATAACTCGGCGTTGTCGCCGCGACCGGAGTCGGCTCGACCACGTTGTTCGCTTCCGCCCACTTCTTGTCCATGATGAACCAGTTGTGCCACAGCGCATGGAGAATGGGGTTGGGCGAGCTCAGGATGAAGTCGACGGTGTAGTCGTCCACCTTGACGACTTTAGTGTCGGCGGCGATGTAGGCTTGAAGGTTCGAACCCTTGGCGCGAACGCGGGTGGCGGAAAAAACCACGTCGTCGGCGGTGAAGGGGTCGCCATTGTGGAATTTGACGCCCTTGCGCAGATGGAAGCGCCAGCGGGTCGGCTCGGGCGTTTCCCAGCTCTCCGCCAGCGCAGGAATAATGTTCAAGTCCTTGTCGCGCGCGATCAGGCCATCGTAGACATTGCTCAGATGCCCATGTGTGGTGCTTTCGTTGAGCGTGTAGGGATCGAGCGAATTGAGCACGCCTTGGTTGGCGTAGCGGATGGTTTGGGCCGATGCCGGCGCAACGGCAAAGGCGACGGAAGCGAGGATGGTCGCTGCACGCAAAGCATGACGTACCGACATTTGTTTTTGTTCTCCCCTGAGGACTACTGCCGACGTGGCGCCAGATTGGCAGCCGATTACCGTCCATGTTGCCAGAGTTTAAGCGCCGCGCAAGCCAGTTTCGCGGGCGAAGCGAGCCGGTTTGCGCGGCACTGCCGCAATGGCTAACTTCAGGCAGCGGACGCGCGTAACATTCGACTTTCGGAGTGCCGGATGCCGGAACTGAAGACCGACGTTCTTGTTTTGGGGGCAGGGATGGTCGGCGTCGGCGCTGCCCTGCACCTGCAGCGGCGGGGGCGGGACGTCATGCTGGTGGACCGGCACAATGCCGCCGGCGAGGAGACCAGCTACGGCAATGCCGGGCTGATCGAATGCGCCTCGGTCTTTCCCTATATGTTCCCGCGGGATTTCGGGCAGCTTCTGAAATACGCGCTGAACCGCACGCCAAATGTGCGATACCGGTTCGTCGATTTGCCTGAATTCCTGCCCTGGCTGCTGCGTTATTATCTGGCGTCGTCGCCGGAACGCGCGATGAAGAGCGCGATGGCCGAACTGCCGCTGATCCGCCGCAGCCTGATCGAGCATGAGGCGCTGATCGCGGAAGCAGGCGTACCGGAACTGTTGAAGCGGAATGGCTGGTTGAAGCTGTTTCGTTCGCAGGCGACGCTTGGCCATGCCGCGCGCGAGTTCGAACGCGCCAAGCCATATGGCATCACCGGCGATGTGCTCGACGCCGGCGGTATCGCCGCACTCGAACCCAATCTCAGCGGCGATTTTGCCGGCGCGTTGTTCCTGCCTGCTCCCGGCTTCGTCCCCGATCCCGGCGGCCTGGCAAAGGCCTATGCTGCGCTGTTCGGCCGCAAGGGCGGCCGCTTTGTCGTCGGCGATGCGCGCACCCTCGAACAATCGGGCAGGCGCTGGCATCTCTCGACGCAAGAGGGCTCGGTCACCGCGCGCGAGGTCGTGGTGGCGATGGGGCCGTGGTCGGACCAGGTGTTCAAGCCGCTCGGCTATTCCATCCCGCTCAACGTCAAACGCGGCTACCACTTGCATCTGAAGCCGCGCGGCAACGCCGTGCTCAATCGCTGCGTGCTCGATGCCGACCAGGGTTTTGTGCTGGCGCCGATGAGCCGCGGCATCCGCCTCACCACGTCCGTCGAATTCGCCAATCGCGATGCGCCGGCCAATTTTGGCCAGGTCGAGCGGGCGTTGCCCAAGGCCCACAAGCTGTTCCCGCTTGGCGAGCCAGTCGAGGCAAAGCCGTGGAAGGGCGCGCGGCCCTGCCTGCCGGACATGCTGCCCGTGATCGGCAGGGCGCCGCGCCACCCCGGGCTCTGGTTCGATTTCGGCCACCAGCACCACGGTTTTACGCTCGGGCCGGCAACCGGCCGGCTGCTGGCGGAAATGATGACCGGGGAGACCCCGTTTGCCGATCCGGCGCCCTTTGCCGTGGAACGGTTCGGTTGACCATATAAGGCGACGGCCGGCTGCCGCGGTTCCCGGGCCGCTTGCGTCGCGATGCCCATCGCGGCGATACTGAATCCCAAGGCTGACTTGGCTAGGAGCGAATATGAAGGTTAACATCGAGATCGATTGCACGCCGGTCGAGGCGCGCCAGTTCTTCGGCCTGCCGGACGTCGTGCCGATGCAGACGGCGATGATGGACAAGCTGCAGCAGCAGATGATGACCAACATCGAAAAGGTCTCGCCGGAATCGCTGATGCAGACCTGGTTCAGTTTCGATCCAAAACTTGCCGAACGCTTTCAGGAACTGTTCGTGGCGATGGCCGGTCTCGGCGCGCCGAAGAGGGACAAGAAATAGTGGCCGTCATGGACCCGGACGCACCGGAAGAGGGCAGGCTTCGACCACCGAGCTGGCTCTTGATGCTGGCCGAGCCCCGGGCGCTGTTCGAGTTCAACTCGAGCCTTCTGCTTTCGCCGCTGCTGCTGCAGGCGCCGCGCGGTGACGGGCATCCCGTGCTGGCGCTGCCGGGATTTCTCGCCAGCGACCTCTCGATGGCGCCGATGCGGCGCTATCTGAGGGAGCTGGGCTACGACGCCCATGCCTGGAACATGGGCCGCAATTTGGGCGGGGTCTACGCCAAGCGGAAGGCGCTGCGCGACCTCGTCGCTGGCATCTTCGAGCAGACCGGGCGCAAGGTCAGCATCGTCGGCTGGAGCCTCGGCGGCGTCTACGCCCGCGACCTCGCACTACAGGCGCCTGACATGGTACGCTGCATCATCACCTTGGGGAGCCCATTCGCCAACGATATACGCGCGACCAACGCCACAAGGCTGTACGAATTGCTTTCGGGCGAGGGGGTGGACGACATCCCGGGACTGCGCGCGGCGATTGCCGGCGACATGCCGGTGCCGGCCACCTCAATCTATTCGCGCACGGATGGCATCGTGAACTGGCGTACCAGCCTGGTGCGGCCTTCGGCTACCGCCGAGAATATCGAGGTGCACCTGGCAAGCCATATCGGGCTCGGCGTTAACCCCGCGGCGCTCTGGGCGGTGGCCGACCGGCTGGCCCAGCCCGAGGGCGAATTCCGTCATTTTGACCGATCGGGGCCGTTTGCCATTGCCTACGCGCCCCCGGAAAATGCACAATCCTGACAACGGTCCCCGGCCCACGGGATCTGTCTGAACGCAAGAAGCGCTATCCAGGCGCCGCGTCGTTATCTTCGGGAGGAACCCATGGCTGACGCCAAGAAACTGTCTTCGCTGGACGCGTCATTTCTGTATTTGGAAACGCCCGAAATGCCGATGCATGTCGGCAGCATGGCGATCTTCCGTCTCCCCGAAGACTACAAGGGCGACTTCTTCGAAGAGTTCAAGGCGATGATCGCCTCGCGGCTGCACATCGCGCCGATCCTCAAAGCGCGGCTGGAGAAGGCGCCGCTTGATATCGATCATCCCTCCTGGGTCGAGGACGACCAGTTCGACATCGACCGCCACATCTTCCGCGCCAGCCTGCCAGCGCCTCGCGACCGCGCCACGCTCGAACGCATCGTCGGCTGGATGCACGCCAAGCTGCTCAACCGCGCCCGTCCGCTCTGGGAGTTCTATGTCTTCGAAGGCATGAAGGACAACGAGATCGGGCTTTACTCCAAGATGCACCATGCCTGCATCGACGGCGGCGCCGGCGCCGCACTCACCAGCATGATCTATGACATCACGCCGGTGCCGCGCGAAGTCGAGCCGCCGACGGCGCGCAAGGTGGCGCAGGAGCCGCGCGACATCGCCGCCAATCTGATCGATTCCTATCAGGCGCTCTGGACACAGCCGTTCGATCCGTCCGCCGCGCCGAAGAGCCTTGAGCTGCCGCGAACGGGAAAAAGCGATCTCGGCTCGATCCTGTTCGACAATGCGATGTTCCAAATCGAGACCGCGGTGAAGTTCGCAAGCTCCGTGCCGACCATCCTCAAGAGCCTGACCGACGTGGTCGGCAAGATCTCCGATCCCAAGTCGCGCGACAGCCTCGCCAGCATGGCCTCGCCTCCGACCCTCCTCAACAAGACGATCTCATCCGAGCGCAGCTTTGCCGGCGTCTCGATCTCGTTGTCACGGGCCAAGGCCCTGGCGAGGGCGTCCGGCGGCAAGCTCAATGACGTCGTCCTTGCACTGTCATCCGGCGTGGTGCGCCGCTATCTGATCAGCCAGGGCGGCCTGCCCAGCAAATCCTTGACGGCAGCCGTGCCGATCTCGCTGCGCGAGGAGGGCAATGCCGACGCCAACAACCAGGTGTTCGGCATGATCTGCTCGATCGCCACCAATGTGGACGATCCCAGGACGCGGCTGGAAACCATCATCGCGCAATCCACCAAGTCCAAGGAGATGTCGCATCCGCTGCGGGCGCTGGTGCCGCAGATGTCGAACCTCTCGATGCTGGGCGCGCCGATCGTGACGCAAGTTCTGGCGCTGCTCTACAGCCGCTCCAACCTCTCCGACGTGCTGCCGCCGGCGGCCAATATCACCGTCTCCAACGTGCCCGGGCCGCGGCAGACGCTCTATGCCGCCGGCGCCGAGCTCCTGCACATCTTCCCGGTGTCGATCTCGACCCATGGCATCGCGCTCAATATCACAGTGCAGAGTTATCGCGATCAGCTCGATTTCGGCTTCATCGCCGGCGCCAACATCATTCCGCATGTTCAGGTGCTTTGCGACATGCTGCCGGAGGAGTTCGATGCGCTCGAGGCGGCCTATGCGCCGCCGCCCTCCGAAATCAAGGGTGCTGCCGAGTAGGAATTTTAGTGATGATCGAGATGCCGCCGGTTCAGTTCGCCCAGGTGAACGGGATTCGCATGGGCTTTTACGAAGCAGGGCCCAAGACCGACAAGCCACCGATCGTGTTGTGCCATGGCTGGCCCGAGCTCGCCTTTTCCTGGCGTCACCAGATCAAGGCGTTGAGCGACGCCGGCATCCGCGTGATCGCGCCGGACCAGCGCGGCTATGGCGCCAGCGACCGGCCGGAGCCGGTCGAGGACTACGACATGGAGCACTTGACCGGCGACCTCGTCGCCTTGCTCGATCACCTCAATATCGACAAGGCGATTTTCGTCGGTCATGACTGGGGTGGCTTTGTCGTCTGGCAGATGCCGCTGCGGCACCTCGACCGTGTCGCCGGCGTGGTCGGGGTCAACACGCCGCACTGGGATCGTGCGCCGGCCGATCCGATCGAGCTGTTCCGCCAGCGCTTTGGCGACAAGATGTACATCGTCCAGTTTCAGGATCCGGCACGCGAGCCCGACAGGATCTTTGGCAGCCGCGTCGAGCAGACGTTTGATGCCTTCATGCGAAAGCCGGTGACCCGCCCGGAGGGCACGCCTGCAGAACAACCGATCGCGGGCGTCGGCGCGTCGGCGCGCATCAATCTGGCTTTCCCGCAGATGATTGCGAACTATGACGCCAAGCACGATCCGCGCACCCCGATCCTGTCGCCGGAAGAAAAGAAAGTGTTCGTCGACACTTTTACGAAGACCGGCTTCACTGGCGGCATCAACTGGTATCGCAATTTTTCCCGCAACTGGCAGCGCGCCAAGGGGCTGGATCATAATGTGCGCGTGCCGTCGCTGATGATCATGGCGGAGAACGACGCGGTGCTGCCGCCGTCCGCCGCCGACGGCATGGAGAAGCTGGTCCCTGATCTGGAGAAGTACCTGGTCAAGGACAGCGGCCATTGGACGCAGCAGGAAAAGCCGGAGGAGGTCAGCGCCAAGCTGATCGAGTGGCGTAGAAAGCGGTTTGGGTAGCCCGTCATTCCGGGCGATGCGAAGCATCGAACCCGGAATCTCGAGATTCCCCGATGCGCAGTGCGCATCTAAGGTCTGGTCCTTCGGACCATCCCGGAATGACGGAAAGAGGCAGGAGACAGTTTCGCCATGGCGTCCCCCAACAAGCTGAGCCCGATCCCGCGCCCGCCGACCAAGCCGGTGGTCGGCAACATGCTGTCGCTCGATTCCTCCGCGCCGATCCAGCATATGGTGCGGCTGGCCAGGGAACTCGGCCCGATCTACTGGCTTGACATGATGGGCGCGCCGATCGTCATCGTTTCCGGGCATGACCTGGTCGACGAACTCAGCGACGAGAAGCGCTTCGACAAGGCGGTGCGCGGGCCGCTGCGCCGCGTCCGTGCGGTCGCCGGCGACGGCCTGTTCACGGCCGACACCACCGAGCCGAATTGGGGCAAGGCGCATAACATCCTGATGCAGCCGTTCGGCAACCGCGCCATGCAGTCCTACCACCCGAGCATGGTCGACATCGCCGAGCAGCTGGTGAAGAAGTGGGAGCGGCTCAATGCCGACGACGAGATCGACGTCGTCCATGACATGACCGCGCTGACGCTCGACACCATCGGCCTGTGCGGCTTCGATTACCGCTTCAACTCGTTCTATCGCCGCGACTACCATCCCTTCGTGGAATCGCTGGTGCGCTCGCTCGAGACCATCATGCTGACGCGCGGCCTGCCGCTGGAGAATCTGTGGATGCAGAAGCGGCGCCGCGACCTCGTCGCCGATATCTCCTTCATGAACAAGATGGTCGACGAGATCGTCGCCGAGCGCCGCAAGAACACCGATGCCACCGAGACGAAAAAGGACATGCTCGGCGCCATGATGACCGGCGTCGACCGTGCTAGCGGCACCCAGCTCGACGACATCAACATCCGCTACCAGATCAACACGTTCCTGATTGCAGGCCACGAGACCACCAGCGGCCTGTTGTCCTGCACGATCTACGCGCTGTTGAAACATCCCGAGGTCCTCAAGAAGGCCTACGAGGAAGTCGACCGCGTCCTCGGCCCTGATATCAATGCAAAGCCCACCTATCAGCAGGTGACGCAGCTGACCTACATCACGCAGTGCCTCAAGGAGGCGCTGCGGTTGTGGCCGCCGGCAGCGGCCTACGGCATCTCGCCGCTCAAGGACGAGACCATCGGCGGGAAGTACAAGCTGAAGAAGAACACCTTCATCACTGTGCTTGTCATGGCGCTGCATCGCGACACCAGCGTCTGGGGGCCGAACCCTGACGTGTTCGATCCCGAGAATTTTTCGCCCGAGGCCGAAGCGAAGCGGCCGATCAACGCCTGGAAGCCGTTCGGCAACGGCCAGCGCGCCTGCATCGGCCGCGGCTTTGCCATGCACGAGGCGGCGCTCGCGATCGGCATGATCCTGCAGCGCTTCAAGCTGATCGACGCGCATCGCTACCAGATGCATTTGAAGGAAACGCTGACGATCAAGCCCGACGGCTTCAAGATCAAGGTGCGGCCGCGGACCGACAAGGACCGCGGCGCCTTTGCCGGGGCCAAGCCGACTGTCGCGGCATCCTCCGGCGCCGCCGCGCCGCGGGCGCGGACCAAGCCGGGGCACAACACGCCGCTGCTGGTGTTGTACGGGTCCAATCTCGGCACGGCGGAAGAATTGGCCACCCGCGTCGCCGACCTCGCCGAGGTCAACGGCTTTGCGACAAAGCTGGCTCCGCTCGACGACTATGTCGGCAAGCTGCCGACCGAAGGCGGTGTGCTGATCTTCTGCGCCTCCTACAACGGCGCTGCGCCCGACAATGCCACGCAGTTCGTCAAATGGCTCGGCAGCGGCGACTTGGCGAAGGATGCGTTGGCAAAGGTCCGCTACGCCGTGTTCGGTTGCGGCAACAGTGACTGGGCCGCGACCTATCAGTCAGTGCCGCGCCTGATCGACGAGCAGTTGAAGGCCCACGGCGCAGGCGGTGTCTACGACCGCGGCGAGGGCGATGCGCGCAGCGACCTCGACGGCCAGTTCGAAAAGTGGTTCGCTAAGCTTGCGCCGGCCGCGACCAAGGAGTTCGGCCTGGAGTCGAACTTCACCCGCAGCGCCGACGACGAACCGCTTTATTCCATCGAGCCGGTCGCGCCGACCTCGGTAAACGCGGTCGTCGCGCTCGGCGGCGTCTCGCCGATGAAGGTGCTGACCAACAACGAGTTGCAGAGCCGGTCCGGCGCCAATCCATCCGACCGCTCGACCCGGCATATCGAGGTGCAGTTGCCGGCCAACCTGACCTATCGCGTCGGCGATCACCTCAGCGTGGTGCCGCGCAACGATCCGGCGCTGGTCGATTCCGTCGCGCGCCGTTTCGGCTTCCTGCCGGCGGATCAAATCCGCCTACAGGTGCCGGAAGGCCGCCGCGCGCAGCTGCCGGTGGGCGAGGTCGTCTCGGTCGGGCGGCTGCTCACCGAATTCGTCGAGCTGCAGCAGATCGCAACCCGCAAGCAGATCCAGATCATGTCGGAGAACACGCGCTGTCCGGTAACCAAGCCAAAGCTGCTCGCTTATGTCGGCGATGATGACGCTTCCGCCGAGCTCTATCGCAGCGACGTGTTGGCGAAACGCAAATCAGTGTTCGATCTGCTGGAGGAACATCCGGCCTGCGAACTGCCATTCCATGCCTATCTCGAAATGCTGTCGACGCTGGCACCACGTTATTACTCGATCTCGTCCTCGCCGTCGGGCGATGCGCAGCGCTGCAGCGTCACCGTCGGCGTGGTGCAGGCGCCGGCCAGCTCCGGCCGCGGCATCTACAAGGGAGTGTGCTCGAACTTCCTCTCCGGCCGCCGCGTCGGCGACACCATTCATGCTACCGTGCGCGAGACCAAGGCCGGCTTCCAACTGCCCGACGATGCCTCCGTGCCGATCATCATGGTCGGTCCCGGCACGGGACTGGCGCCGTTCCGCGGCTTCCTGCAGGAGCGCGCGGCGCGCAAAGCCAAGGGCGCGCCGCTGGGACCCGCCATGCTGTTCTTCGGCTGCCGTCATCCCGAGCAGGATTTCCTCTATGCCGACGAGCTGAAAAGCTTTGCTGCCGACGGCGTCAGCGAGCTCCACACCGCGTTCTCGCGCGGCGACGGGCCGAAGACCTATGTGCAAAACCTGCTGGCGCGGGAGAAGGACAAGGTGTGGGGCCTGATCGAGCAGGGCGCCGTTATCTTCGTCTGCGGCGACGGCAGCAAGATGGAGCCCGACGTCAAGGCGACGCTGATGTCGATCCACCAGGAGAAGACCGGCGGCAACGCGGCGGCCGCCTCGAAATGGATCGACGACATGGGCACCAAGAGCCGCTACGTGCTCGACGTCTGGGCGGGCGGGTAGTCAAACAAATGGTGTCGTCCCGGCGTACGCCGGGACCCATAACCACAAGACTTTATTGCCAGAGCAAGCTGGAGCCCCAGCCTTCGCAAAAATTTGCCCTGTGGTTATGGGTCCCGGATCGGCGCTCGCTTACGCTCGCTTGTCCGGGACGACAGTGGTCTTTGCGCTACGCCGCCTTCGCCGCAGCACCCTTGGCATGCTCCGCGATCGCGCCGATGATCTGCGGCCACATCCGCATCGGCAGCGCATGGCCCATGCCTTCAACCATCAAGAGCTTGGCGCCCGGGATCGACGCCGCGGTGTCCATGCCGCCTTCGGGGCGCACCAGCGGATCGACCGTGCCGTGAATCACCAGCGTCGGCGCTTTTACGGCACGCAGCCGCTCCTTGCGGCTTCCGGAGGCGATAATGGCGCGGAGCTGCCGTGCGAAGCCGGGTGGGTTGAGCCCGCGCTCCCAGACGCGCGCGGCGCGCGCGGGGTCGAGGGCTTCCTCTTCGGGGAAAGAACCGCCGCGCAAAACCTTCCAGGTGCGGGCATAGCGGACCAAATATTCCTCCTTCGTTTTCGGCATCGGCGCGATCAGCATGGCGGCGGCCTCGGGCGCCGGCGGCGGCACCCTGGGATTGCCCGTCGTCGACATGATCGAGGTCAGCGAGCGCAGCCGCTCGGGATAGGTGATCGCGATCTCCTGCGCGATCATGCCGCCCATGGAGGCGCCGACGATGTGCGGCGAGCGGATGTGGAGCCCATCCATCAGGGCTATGGTGTCTTGCGCCATGTCGCGCAAGCGATAGGGGGCTGTGAGCGGAATACGCAGATAACGGAGCGCCAGCAGTTCAATCGGAGCCAGCCGGCCGCGGCCCTTCATCCTGGTGGACTTGCCGATGTCACGGTTGTCGAAGCGGATCACCCGGAAACCGCGCGCGGCGAGCTGCCGGCAGAACTCGTCGTCCCAATGGATCATCTGGGCGCCGAGGCCCATGATCAGCAGCATCGGCTCGGCATTGGCGTCGCCAAAAATCTCGTAGCAGATGTCGATGCCGTTGACGTGGGCGATCTGCGGCGGCTGGTGGTCAGTTGACGGCACGTCAGATGATCCCTTCGGGTGGTATCGTGGTGACGCAACTCTATGACATGGTTTGTGGCAGCGCAGAAGGCTTCCCGGACCGCGCCGGCCACACACCTTGTTGACCGGCCCGCCGCAACGGTGTGGTATGGCGAAAAGAACAGCGAGGCAGGCAGGACACAAGCCGGAACTCGCGGACCAATTCGAAGGGGAGAGGAAATGGCCGACAAGAGCAACGATCCCGTTGCCATCTGGCAAAACATGATCGGCGAGATGGAGAAGGGATTCAATTCCCTCGCCAATCAGACCATGTCGTCGCCTGAATTCTCCAAGGTGATGAACCAGGTCGGCGGGGTGGCCGCCGGCGCGCAGAAGCAGCTCGGCGAGTTGATGGAGAAATATCTCGTCAGCATGAACCTGCCGAGCCGGGCGCAGATGATCGGCATGGCCGAGCGCCTGCAGTCGATCGAGGGCCAGCTCAACGAGATCAAGGCGATGCTCACCCAGATGAGCAAGGCCTCCGGCGTGGCGGCCAGCGGCCCGTCCGCGCGGATGCCGCCGCGCACCAAGCGTCCGCCCTCGGCCGAGGGAGAGCAGAAATGAACGCGCCCACAGCTCTCGATTTCGCTTCGGTGTCGGATCGGGTCCAGAGCGAGGTGCAGCGCGCGATCCAGCGCAGCATCAAGGGCGTTGAATACTTTTCCTCCTCGGGGCCTGCGCTCGGCTCGACCCCGAAGGACGTGCTGGCGAGCCGCGGCACCATGCAGCTCTATCATTACCGGCCGCTGACGGATGAAATCTACCGCGTGCCGATCCTGATCGTGATGGCCACCACCAACCGCGGCTACATCCTCGACATGGTGCCGGGCCAGAGCTTTATCGAGTTCCTGCTCAAGCGCGGCTACGACGTCTACATGCTGGACTGGACGGCGCCCAGGCCGGAAGAGAAAAGCCTGCGCATGGAGGACTATGTCCTCGACTTCATCCCGGATTGCGTGCGCCGCGTGCAGGAGGATTCCGGCGTCGAAGACATTACCGTGATCGGCTACTGCTTCGGCGGCGTGCTGTCGCTGCTGTACGGCTCGATTTTCCACGATGGGCCGATGAAGAATCTGATCTGCTTCACCACGCCGATCGATTTCAGCGAAATGAAGCTGTTCTCCAACTTCTCCGACCGCCGCTACTTCGACGTCGACCGCTTGATCGACTCGACCGGCAACATGCCGCCCGAGCTGATCCTGCAGTCCTTCGACATGTTGCGGCCGGCCTCGCGGGCGGTGGGCCAGATCCAGCTCTGGGAAAACATCTGGAACGACGAGTTCGTAAAGTCCTACCGGATGTTCGACCGCTGGGCGAACGACATCCTGCCGCTGGCCGGCGAATATTTCCGCTCTATCACCAAGGACCTGATGTGGGACAACAAGCTCTTCAACGACGCCATGACGGTGGGCGGGCGTCCGGCCCAGCTCGACAAGATCAAGGTGCCGATCCTGCATGCGGTTGCCGAACACGACCACATCGTGCCTTATGACGCGGCCAAGCACCTGATCAAGAGGGTGAGCTCGACCGACAAGGAAGAAGTGATGCTCAAGGGCGGTCACGTCAGCCTCGTCGCGGGCCCCAACGCGATCCGCAGGCTGTGGCCCAAACTCGATTCCTGGTTAGCTGGAAGATCGACATGACCGAGACACGTTCCTACCCGCGCCACGTCCAGACCGACGCCGGCGACCTTGAATTCCGCCTGATGTCGCGCACCGACGAAGCCGCGGTGCTCGAGTTCGCCAAGGGCCTGCCGACCCACGATCTGCTGTTTTTGCCGCGCAATATCAGTCAGCCAAAGGTGCTCTCGGCCTGGGTCAAGGAGATCGAGCGCGGCGACATCACGAGCCTGCTGGCGGTGAAGAACGGCAGGGTGGTCGGCTGCGGCACCCTGGTGCGCGATCCGCATTCCTGGTCGACCCATGTCGGCGAGATCCGCATGGTGGTGTCGCAAGAGGTGCGCGGGCAGGGGGTCGGCAAGGCTCTTTCGCAGGAGACCTTTGCGCTCGCGCTGTGCGCTGGCCTTGAGAAGTTGTCGGTGCAGATGACGGTGGACCAGCAGGCCGCGATCGCCCTGTTCGAAAGCCTCGGCTTCAAGGCAGAGGCCCTCCTGCGCGACCATGTCCGGGACGTCGCCGGCAAGAAGCACGATATTGTCGTGCTCGGGCATAATGTGGGGCAGGTGGCAGCCCAGATGGAGGCCTACGGCCTGCCGGGGGCGGTCCAGCACTAACCCCTTGGTTCCGGCTGGCCGGCCGGG
>Ga0081455_10004052_pt1 | contig 16607 bp, 17 predicted proteins | sample TabmetS3T2R1_FD_70207 | JGI IMG/M metagenome (GOLD analysis project Ga0081455, IMG submission 70207) | Tabebuia heterophylla rhizosphere microbial communities from the University of Puerto Rico - S3T2R1 | ecosystem: Host-associated > Plants > Roots > Rhizosphere ... | reverse complement strand
ACCGCCGGAAGCGCGTACAGCCAGACCTTCTACTCCGCGCCGTGGGGCCCTGCGGGTGAGGGGCCGTACGTGCAGAGTGGTCGGGTCTGGTTCTCCGGGATGTCGTTGTTCAAGGACCCGTCGGCATTCGGGTCCGAATGTTGCGCCGCGGCCACTGCGACGCTGAGCTTCGGCAGCAGGGTGCTGTCTACCCAACACCTCAACGACTATGGCGGCGGGGCAGACGAGTTTCAGGCGAAGATATCCAGCAAGGGCTGGTACACGCTCAACGTCAACACAACGCGCTCGTACCCCAATCTGATCTACCCGGCCGACATGCTGTCCAAATCGAACACGCTGAACTTCCACTTCTACGGCAACCCGACGACGATCGGGATCCTGCCGGGCGAGCATGCCGAGGAGGCGAACGAGTGGGAGGATCACGTCGTCGTGACGGGGATCGGCCATGCGCGCAATCTCGCCATCGTCGCCTCGGGGGAGGCGGTGATCGCCGTGGGCGGCAGCTGGGGGACGCTGGCCGAGATCGCGTTCGCTCGCCGGCTCGGACGGCCGGTTGTGATCCTCCAGCCCGGCTGGAAGCTCGAGGGCGACGGGATCGCCCACGCCGCCTCTCCGGAGGAGGCGGTCGAGCTGGCGCTAGCCGACCTCGGCTAGACGGCGCTCGAGGTAGTCGCGCTCGACCGGGTTCGGGGCCAATGCGAGCGCCCGTCGGTACGCGCCTGCGGCCTCGACTCGGCGCCCGAGGCGCCTGAGCAGGTCGGCGCGGGCGGCGTGCAGGAGGTGGTAGTCGTCCAGGCCCTCGATCTGGGCGATCAGGTCCAGCCCCTGATCCGCGCCGTCGGCCATCGCAACCGCGACGGCACGGTTGAGCTCGACGATCGGCGACGGGGTGATGCGCCCGAGCTCCTCGTAGAGCCGCGCGATCGCGTCCCAGTCGGTGATCCCCTCGGCGTGGACGGCGGCGATCGCGGCCTCGAGCTGGTACGGGCCCAGCCGGCGAAGGGAGGCGGCGCGGCCGAGCACGTGCCGTCCCTCCGCGATGCGCTCCCCGTTCCAGCTCGAGCGGTCCTGGTCCTCGAGCAGGACGAGCTCCCCTTCCGGGCTCATCCGAGCCTCGCGCCGGGAGTCGTGGAAGAGCATCAGCGCGAGGAGGCCGAGCACCTCCGCTTCGTCGGGCATCAGCGTTGCGAGCAGCTTCCCGAGCCGGATCGCCTCGTCGCACAGCTCTCGCCGGACGAGGTCGGCGCCGGCGGTGGCGCTGTAGCCCTCGTTGAAAACGAGGTAGATGACCGCGAGCACCGGCGGGAGTCGATCGGTGAGCTCCTCGTCTGCAGGCACGCGGAAGGGGATGCCAGCGTCCCGGATCTTCCGCTTGGCCCGGACGAGGCGCTGCGCCATCGTCGTCTCCGCGGTCAGGAAGGCGCGGGCGATCTCCGGGGTCGCGAGCCCGCCGACCTCGCGCAGCGTGAGCGCGACCTGGGCGTCGGCGGCCAGGGCCGGATGGCAGCAGGTGAAGACCAGCGCGAGCCGCTCGTCCGGGATCGCGCTCACCTCTTCCTCCTCGTCGGGCAGCTCGGCGAGCCGCTGGAGGAGCTCCGTCTTCCGGACCAGCGTGCGGTCACGGCGGAGCCGGTCGATCGCCCTGTTCTTGGCCGTCGTGACGATCCAGGCGCCCGGATTCCGCGGCTCACCGTCCCGCGGCCAGCGCTCGAGGGCCGCCGTGAACGCGTCCTGCACCGCGTCCTCGGCGAGCTCGAAGTCGCCGAGGACGCTGATGAGGATTGCGACCGCACGTCCCCATTCCTCCCGAAAGACGCGGTCGACCGAGGTCACGTCACCGCTCGACCACGGGACGCACTTCGATCGAGCCGTACTGGGACGCGGGGATTTTCTCGGCGACCGCGAGCGCCGTGTCCAGATCCGGCAGCGTGATGTCGAAGAAGCCGCCGATCTGCTCCTTGGTCTCGGCGAATGGCCCGTCGGTGACGACCACCTTGCCGTCGCGAACGCGGACGGTCTTCGCCGTCCGAATGTCGTCGAGCTCCTTGCCCCGGTATTCCGGGTCGGCCTTCTCGAGCTCGTCGAAGAGGGCGTACCACTTCGGCAGCGACTCCTCGCTTCGCTTGGCCGCCTCTTCCTCCGACAGCTCGAACCAGGGCTCCTGGTCGCTGTAGATGAGCATCGCATACCGCATCTCAGCTCTCCCCTCGCACGTAGATGGGCCGGACCTCGACGGCGCCGCGCTCGGTCGCCGGAATGCCGGCGGCGAGCTGGCAGGCCTCGTCGATCGAGTCGCACTCGAGGATGAAGAAGCCGCCGAGCGCCTCCTTGACCTCGGCGTAGGGGCCGTCGGTGACAAGCCGCTCGCCGTCGCGGACGCGCACCGTCGTGGCGGTGTTCGTCGACTGGAGCTCGGCGCCTCCGACGACCTGCCCCTGGTTCGAGAAGTCCATGTACCGCTGGTAGATCGCCTGGCGCTCTTCGTCGCTCAGCTCTTCCCAGCCGTCGTCACTCGCGTGGATCAGGGCGATGAACTGCATGCGTTCCTCCTTTCTAGCGTGATGCCAGCAGCCTGATCAACGCCGCTTCGTGGGCGAAGACCAGTTCCGGCATTCCGTAGGGATCGTGACGGCGGAGCTCGTCTGCGATCGCACGCTGCATCGCGATCTCTTGCTCCACCAGGTTCCTTTGGGTCCTTCGCAGCTTCACGGCTCCTCCTTTCCGTCGTCGTCACACCCACGACGAGCGGAGAAGGCTCAAATCGACAGCATGCGCCGAAGGAGCGTCAGCGCACCGGCCTTGTCCAGCGGCTCGTTCAGGTTCCCGCACTTCGGCGACTGGACGCAGGACGGGCAGCCGTGGTCGCACGGGCAGCCCTCCAGCATCTTCGCCGTGTCGCCGGCCCAGCCCTCGAAGACGTCGAAGCCGCGCTCGGTGATGCCGACGCCGCCGGGGTGGCCGTCGTAGACGAAGATCGTCGGGCTGCCGGTCTGGAAGTGCAGGTTGGTCGAGAGGCCGCCGATGTCCCAGCGGTCGCACATCGCCCAGAGCGGGAGCAGGGCGATCAACGAGTGTTCGGCGGCATGCAGCGACCCGAGCAGCCGCGGCATCTCCTCGAGCCCCTCCAGCATCCACGGCTCCGGCACGAACCACACCGCTTCGGTCTCGAACTCGGTCTGCGGAAGTTCGAGCGCCACCGTCTCGATCGTCTCGCCGTCCTGGATGCGCTTCCGCTGGTACGCGACCACCTGCTCGGTGACAGTCACGGTGCCGAACTGAAGCTCCACGCCGAGCCGTCGCCCTCCGCGCCTGCTCTCGAGGATCGCCGTCATCGTGTCCTTCTTCGCCTGCGTGTACTCGTCGCCGGCGAAGGGCTCGACGAGCGCGGCGCGTGCCTCCAGGTCGAGCTCGAGCACGCGGTAGGACTCGCCCAGGTGGAGGTAGACGGCTCCCGTGTGCACAGTCGAGTAGGCACGCTCGCGCTCGACGAGCCCGAGGAGCGACCCGGTGGTGGAGTCGACGACCGTGAAGGAGTCGGGTGTCGCGGAGCGGAGGCCGAAGCGGCCCGCCGGGTAGTCGCGACCTGCCCAGACGTAGCCGCTCGGCGTGTGGCGGAGCTCGGGGATCAGCGCGGCGCGCTCGAGCGCCTCCGGGCCGAGCGTGTCGGCGTCGGCGGCGTCGATCGGTGCCTCGAAGGCCGCGGTGCGGACGTGGCCGTCGAGCACCCGTGGGTTCGAATGGTCGAGGATCGCGGCTTCGACCCGGCGTTGGAGCAGCGTTTCCGGCTCGCGCATGAAGAACTGGTCGAGCGCGTCCTCGGAGGCGACGAGCACCGCGAGCCCGTGGCCTCTGCGGCCGGCTCGCCCCCACTGCTGGCGTAGGCTCGCCACGGTTCCCGGGAAGCCGACGCAGATCACGCAGTCGAGCAGGCCGACATCGATCCCGAGCTCGAGCGCGTTCGTGGCGCTGACGCCGAGGAGCTCGCCGCCGACGAGCCGTTGCTCGATGTCCCGCCGCTGCGCGGGCGTGTAGCCGGCGCGGTAGGGCGAGAGCCGCGACGAGTCTCCGAGCCGCTGGGCGGTGAAGCGGTGGACGAGCTCCGCCGCCTTGCGGCTCTTGGCGAAGCAGAGCGTGCGAACGCCGCGTTCGACGAGCTCTGCCATCAGCCGCGCGGCCTCGCCGAGCGGGCTGGCGCGCAGGCCGAGCTCCTCGTCGGTCAGCGGTGGGTTCCAGAACGCGATCGTCCGCTCTGCCTTGGGAGCGCCGTCTTCGTCGATGACGGTCGTCGCGACGCCGAGCAGGCGCTGCGCGAGCTCGCCGGGGTTGGCGATCGTGGCCGAGGCAAGCAGGAACTGCGGGTCGGCGCCGTAGACCCGGGCGAGGCGCCGGAGCCGACGAAGGACGTTCGCGACGTGGGAGCCGAAGACGCCGCGGTACACGTGGGCCTCGTCGACGACGACGTACCGGAGGTTGGCGAGAACATCGCCCCAGCGATCGTGGTGCGGCAGAACGCCGACGTGGAGCATGTCCGGGTTGGTCAGGATCAGGTTCGCCCACTTGCGGACCTGCCAGCGCTCCGAGCCCGGCGTGTCGCCGTCGTAGATCGCCGGCTTGATCCGCGGCGGCCGGAGCTCGGTGAGCGCGCGGACTTGGTCCTGAGCCAGCGCCTTCGTCGGGTAGAGGTAGAGCGCCCGCAGCTTGGGCTCCCGGGCAAGCGCGTCTAGAACCGGGAGGTTGAAGGCGAGCGTCTTGCCCGACGCGGTTCCGGTCGTGACGATCAGGTGCTCGCCGCGCGCAGCAGCCGCCCATGCGGCGGCCTGATGGGTGAAGAGCTCAGTGACGCCGGCCGCGTCGAGCGCCTCGCGTACGCGCGGATCGAGATCGTCGGGAACGGGCTCGAGGCGAGCGGCGCGCGCGGGCTCGGCTGCGAGGTGGGCCAGCTCCTCGCCGGTGAGCAGGTCGTCCCAGCGGGCGATCTCGAGGGCCATCGACTACGGCGAGCGGAGGCGAAATGCGATCGTCGACGGGTATTCGCGCCCGTCCTCGAGCTCCTCGAACTGCTCGATCGTGAAGCCGGCAAAAGCGTTCACAAACTGCGCGAGCGGCAGGTGGACGAACGAGCCGAGCCGTGCGCGCCAGCCGCCCGGGGTCGTTCCGGGCGCGTCCGCAGCGCTCCAGCGTCCGGCACGCCGGTAGCCCGGATGCAGCCGCGGAAGGCCGCTCTCGAGCAGTTCCTGCGTCGGTCCGATGAAGCACGGATGGTTGCCGACGTACACGAATGGAGCACCCGGCTTCAGCACCCGCCTCGCTTCCTGGACGGCCCCGGCGAAATCGTCGAAGTCGGTATGCGTGAAGGTCGAGAAGGCGCCGTCGAACGAGCCGTCCGCGAACGGCAGCTTCGCCGCGTCGCCGCGGATGAACTCGACAGCGGGAAGCCTTTGACGCGCTAAACGCAGCTGATCGTCGGACGCATCGATCCCGGTCACCGTCCAGCCGAGCTCCGCGGCGACCAGCGTGAAGTGGCCCCCGCCACAGCCGAGGTCGAGGCAATCGCCGTGACCCGGCCCGAGGAGTCGCCGAAGGGCCTCCTTGGCCACGAGGTAGTACGGACCGAACTCGTCGACGAAGGAGTCGTACGCGTCCGCGAGCCCGTCGTACGTGGCGCGAGGCATTGCGACGATGCTAGCCTCGCCCGACCGGGGTGCCGCTGAACGCGGCTGAGATCACACCCGATGAACCTGATCCGGTTCGTACCGGCGGAGGGAGCAGATTTGGCCATTCCTAGGTGTTTGACGATCGCCGGCTCGGATTCCGGCGGCGGCGCCGGGATCCAGGCCGACCTCAAGGCGTTTGCGGCCGCCGGCTGCCACGGGATGAGCGCGATCGTCGCGCTGACGGCGCAGAGCACCGTCGGCGTGAACGCCGTCCAGGAGGTCTCGCCCGGGTTCGTTCGCGAGCAGCTCGACGCGGTCTGGGACGACATCGGCGTCGATGCGGCGAAGACCGGGATGCTGTTCTCGCGCGAGCTGATCGAGGTCGTGGCCGATTACCTGGCTGAGCACGCGGTCACGCTCGTCGTCGATCCGGTGATGGTTGCGTCGAGCGGGGCCAAGCTGCTGCAGGACGACGCCGTCGACGCACTTGTCCACCGTCTCTTCCCGTTAGCCACGGTCGTGACGCCGAACCTTCGTGAGGCACAGGTCCTCGCAGGCCAGGTCCAGGGGCCAGGCCCCTGGACACGTCGCGAACTGTCAGAGGCGATCGTCGAGCTCGGAGCGCCCGCGGTGATCGTGACCGGCGGGCACGGCGAGGAGCCCGTCGACCACTTGTTCGACGGCGAGCGACACGTCGAGATTCCCGTCGACCGCTGCGACGTCCCGGCGACGCACGGCGCCGGGTGCACGCATTCCGCCACGCTCGCGGCGCTGCTTGCCCGTGGGCATTCACTCGTGGAGGCGAGCCGTGGCGCGGCCGCCGCGGCCGCCTCCGCCGTTGCCAGTGGGCTGGTGGAGATCGGGCAAGGCGAAGGCCCGGTCGACGTCCTCGAGGTCAGGGAGCGCGATGCCGGTCTCCGCCGGTCAGAGTCTGCGCGAGCTGCGCGAGCGTAAGCCGCTCATCCACCAGATCACGAACTACGTGGTCATGAACGAGACGGCGAACGCGACGCTTGCCCTCGGTGCGCTGCCGGTGATGGCGCACGCGCCGCAGGAGGTGGAGGAGATGGCCGGGCTCGCCGGGGCGCTCGTGCTCAACATCGGGACGCTGTCCGAGGACTGGGTCGAGTCGATGGTGCTCGCCGGCAAGGCCACGCGCGCACCGATCGTGCTCGATCCCGTTGGCGCCGGCGCCACGCGCTACCGCACGGAGACCGCCAGGCGCCTGCTTCGTGAGGTCGACATCGCGGTTGTCCGGGGCAACGCGGCGGAGATCGCGATCCTCGCCGGGCGCGAAGCGGAGATTCGCGGTGTCGAGTCGATCGGCGCGTCCGACTCGCCCGGTGAGCTCGCTCGCCAGGCCGCGAGGGCGTTCGGCAACATCGCCGCCGTGACCGGGCCGATCGACCACGTCTCCGACGGCGAACGCGTGATTGCGATCGCAAACGGCCACGAGCTCCTCGGGACCGTGAGCGGGACAGGGTGCATGGCGACCGCGGTGACCGGTGCGTTCCTCGCCGTCAAGCCCCACGCTCCAATCGAAGCGGCCGCCGAGGCGCTCGTTGCGTTCGGCGTCGCCGGCGAGGACGCGGCCCGCGAGGCGAAGGGCCCGGGCTCCTTCCACGCAGCGCTGTACGACGCGCTCTACAACCTCGACCCGGAGACCCTCGACAGCCGGGCACGTGTGACCGGATGAAGCTGCATGCGATCGTGAGTGACCTCGAGACGGCGCGCCTGGCGGTGGAAGGCGACGCGTCGGTCGTTCAGCTCCGGCTGAAGGGCGCTTCGACCGAGGAGGTGATCGACCGCGGCGCGCCGTTTCGGCTCCTGTGCACGGAGAACGGAGTCACCTTCGTCGTCAACGACGACGTGCAGGCCGCGCTTGCCCTCCTTGCCGACGGCGTCCATCTCGGGCAGGACGACGACGGCGTCGAGCAAGCCCGCGAGGCCGGACTGCTGCTCGGCCGTTCCGCGACGACCGCCGAAGAGGCGAAGCTCGCCGAGGCCGAGGGCGCGTCGTACATCGGCGCGGGGCCGGTCTGGGCGACGCCGAGCAAGACCGACGCTGCCGCGCCGATCGGCCTCGACGGTCTCCGCGCGATCTCCGAAGCCGTTCTGATCCCCGTGATCGCGATCGGCGGGATCGACGCCTCGAACGCGCGGGAGTGCATCGACGCCGGCGCCTTCGGGGTCGCCGTCGTGCGGGCCGCCGTGGAAGCGGCCGAGCTCCGTGCGGCTCTCTGAACTCGGCGAGCTCGGGCTGCTCGCCGAGCTGGAGCGCCGCGGGCTGGCGCAGGCGATCGCAAACGACGCTGCCGAGCTCGCCGACGGCCGGATCGTCACGCAGGACGCACTGGTCGAGGACGTGCACTTCAAGCGTGACTGGATCTCCTGGCGCGACCTCGGCTTCCGAGCCGCCGCCGTCAACCTGAGCGACCTAGCTGCGTCCGGCGCCGAGCCGGAAGGGCTGATCGTCAGCCTCGGGCTTCCCGGCGAGACGGAGCTCGACGACGTGCTCGAGCTCTATGCGGGCATGCGCGAGACGGGCATCCCGGTGATCGGCGGGGATACCACCTCGGCGGATCGGATCTACTTGAGCGTGACCGCGATCGGCCGCTCCGAGCGCGTGCCCGGGCGAGCGGGTGCACGCCCAGGCGACATCATCGTCGTCACCGGGCCGCTCGGGGCCGCCGGCGCGGCGTTCCGGGAGAACCGCTTTGTGCGGCCGCCGGTAAGACTCGATGAGGGACGACGCCTCGCGAAGACTGCGCACGCCATGCTCGACATCTCGGACGGCCTCGAGCGCGACCTCGAACGGATCGCGCTGCGGTCCGGCGTCCGTTGCCTCGTCGAGCTCGAGCGCGTGCCGCTGGCCGAAGGGGCGACGATCGCGGATCTCGGCTTCGGCGAGGACTACGAGCTCCTCGCCGCGCTGCCGGCGGGGGCTTTTCACGTCATCGGGCGCTGCGAGCCCGGCGACGGTGTCGAGCTACTACGGGACGGCGTCCCAGTCGTGCTGGGCGGATGGGAGCACTTCTCGTAGTGCCCCTAGCAGCATCGCTTGGAGGGGCACTAAGGTCCGGGGCGGACCCGCGTGACCGTGTTCATCCTGAGACGGTTGGCCTGGGCGGCCGTGATGTTCCTGGCCGTCACGATCGTCACCTTCATCATCTTCTTCGTCATTCCGTCCGAGGACGACCAGTCGAGCCTCGGCCTCGGCGGCGGCGAGATCGACGTGCGGACGACGGTCCAGATCGACGGGCCGCTCTACGAGGAGTACGCGGAGTTCGTCAGGAAGATCGTCACGCACGGCTCCCTCGGTCACTCGTGGGTCCTCCGTGGCCAGGAGGTGAACGAGATCCTTGTGCGCGCCGCTCCGGTGACAGCGTCGCTCGTGATCGGCGGCGCCCTCCTCTGGCTGCTGCTCGCGATCCCAACCGGCCTGCTCTCGGCGCTCCGCCCGCGCAGCGCGCTCAGCCGGCTGTCGACGGTTTTCGTGCTGATCGGAATCTCGGCTCACCCCCTGTGGATCGGGCTCATGCTCTCGTACCTCCTCGGCTACAGGCTGGAGCTGTTTCCGACGGGCGGCTACTGCGAGATCTTCAGCCCGAAGACCGACTGCGGCGGGCCGCTCCAGTGGGGTTACCACATGCTGCTGCCGTGGTTCACCTTCGCGTTGATGTACGCGGCGCTCTACATGAGGATGATCCGGGCCAGCACGCTCGAGACGCTCGACGAGGACTACGTGCGCACCGCGCGCGCGAAGGGCGCGCCCGAATGGCTCGTGATCCGCTCGCACGTCCTTCGCAACGCGATGTTGCCCATCGTGACGATGCTGGGTATGGACATCGCAGTCTCGCTGAGCGCGGCTCTGTTCGTGGAGACCGCTTACGGTCTGCCCGGCCTGGGGCAGGTGATGGTCACGAGCCTCGCGCGCCGCGACTTCCCCGTCCTGCTCGGGATCACGATGTACACGACGTTGGTCGTCATCGCGGTCAACTTCGTGATCGAGCTGCTCTACGGCTTCATCGACCCGCGTGCCCGCACGGTCGCGGTCGAGCACGAGGGCGAGGCGAAAGAGACCCGTTCGCAGGCCGTGCCGGAGCTAGAGCCAGCGCGCTAACGCACGCTCGAAGTGATCCGCCGGTCGGGCGCCGAGCACGGTTTCCTGCGGCTCGCCGCCCTCGAAGACGATGACCGTGGGAATCGAGAGCACGCCGTAGCGGGACGCGGACACGGGGTTCTCGTCGACGTTCAGCTTCGTGAAGGCGAGGCGCTCGCCCGCCTGATCCTGGAGCCGCTCGAGCACCGGCGCGATTGCGTGGCACGGGCCGCACCATGGTGCCCAGAAGTCGACCAGCACGGGGCCGTCCGCCTCGAGGACCTGCTGCTGGAAGCTCGCGTCGCTGACGTCACGCACGGCCCCGAAGCGTACTGATCCGAAGCAGCGGGACCTTCCAGACCGCTTCGAGCACGATCGCCTTGCTCATCTTCGAGCCGCCCACCTGCCGGTCGACGAACACGATCGGCACCTCCTGGACGCCGAACCCGGCTCGGATCGTGCGATAGGTGGTCTCGATCTGGAACGCGTAGCCCTTCGAGTGGATCGCGGCGAGGTCGATCGTCTCCAGCACTGCTCGCCGGTAGCACTTGAAGCCGCCGGTCAGGTCGCGGACCGGGATTCCGAGCAGGATTTGGGCGTAGAGCGATCCGCCTCTCGAGATCAGCCGCCGGATGAGCCCCCAGTTGCGGGTGCCGCCGCCGGGGACGTAGCGCGAGCCGATCACGAGGTCGGCGTCGTCGGCGGCGGACACGAGTCGCGGGACGTCGGCCGGATCGTGGGAGAAGTCGCAGTCCATCTCCAGGATCAGGTCGGCGCTGAGCTCGAGGGCTCGCTGGAAGCCGGCGAGGTAGGCGGGGCCGAGGCCCTCCTTGCGTGGGCGATGGAGGACTTGCACCCAATCGCGCTCTTCCGCTAAGCGGTCGGCGATCCCACCGGTCCCGTCCGGCGAGTTGTCGTCGATCACGAGCACGATGCCGTTGTCGCCCAGTACCGCGCCGAGCGCGGCAACCATGCGTTCGAGGTTCTCACGCTCGTTGTACGTCGGGAGACAAACGCAAATCACGTCAGAAGCCTCTCAAAGGCGACTGACCCTGCTCAGGCCCTCACTTCCCGGCCCAGTGCTCGTCCCAGAACGCGGACTGCTGTTTCCCGTCGACGTCGGTGAAGCCGTATTCGCGGGCGAGGGCCGGCGTCGTGAAGACCCCACCCGATTTCTCGAGCACGTTCGGATCCGCGGCGAGCGCCGCGATCGCGCGCCCTGGAAACTCCGGGGATTCGGCCGTCGCCGCCGTCTCGGGGCTCAGGTCCATCCGCTCGAGGCGCATGAAGCCCGGCGAAACCGCGAGGCAGGCCACGCCGTGAGGCCGGAGGTCGTCCGCCATCTGCTCGGTGAGCTTGTTGGTCGCGTTCTTGACCACCTCGTAGAACGTGACCCCGTGCGGGCGATCGAGCACCCAGGTCATGTTGACGATCAGCCCGTTGCCCGCCTCGATCATCAGCGGGGCGGCAAGCATCGACGCAAGCGCGGCGGCGCGTAGGCCACCGCGGAACATCAGGTCCCAGTGGCGCCATTCCATCTCCCAGAAGGGCGTCTCGAAGTAGAGCGGGAGCTCGTAGCCGCTCCAGGCGTTGTTGACTAGCAGGTCGAGCCGGCCGTGCTCGTCGCGGATCCGCTCGAACAGCGCGTCGACCTGCACGTCATCCGTGTGGTCGCAGCGAACGGGGATCCCGACGCCGCCGCGTCGGCTCAGCTCCTCGGCGGTCTCGTCGATCGTGCCGGGCCGCCCTAGCGTGGTCGGCTCCCCGCGGACGGAGCGGCCGGTGACGTACACGGTCGCACCCTCCTCGCCGAGGACGAGCGCGATGCCCTTCCCGCCGCCGCGGCTGGCGCCGGTGACGAGTGCTACGCGGTCCTTCAGGCGTGCCTTGCTCACCTGACGGTCAGGGTACGTCGCGAGCCTATGATCGTGCGATGGCGGCGACGCTTCCGAAAAACGCCGATGTGGCCGGGCAGTTCGACCTGTTGGCGGATCTGCTCGAGCTCGACGGAGAACAGCAGTTCCGCGTGCTCGCCTATCGGCGGGCCGCCGATCAGATCCGGTCGACGCCGGGCCCGATCGCCCAGCTCGCCCTCGACGGCGAGGCGAAGGACCTGCCCGGAATCGGCAAGACGATCGAGAGCAAGATCGTCCAGATCGTCGACTCCGGCGAGATCGAGGCGCTGACGAAGCGCAAGGAGCGGATCCCGGCCGGCGTCGCCGACTTCCTCCGCCTGCCGGCCCTCGGCCCGAAGACCGCCCGCCGGATCTGGCAGGAGCTTGGGGTCACGACGCTCGACCAGTTGCGCCAGGCAGCGGAGGCCGAGCAGCTCAGGACCCTGCCGGGTCTCGGCGCCAAGATCGAGGAACGAATCCTCAAGGCGCTCGACGAGAAGCCGCAGGAGAAGAGGACGCTGCTGGCCGTGGCGCTCCCGGCCGTGCTCGCAGTCGTCGAGGTTCTTCGCGAGCATCCCGCGAGCAACGAGGTCTCCGAGGCGGGGTCGGTCCGCCGCCGGACCGAGACCGTTCGCGACCTCGACATCATCGCCACGGCCGACGACCCCGGCGCGCTGACCGACTACTTCGCGAGTCTGAGCTGGGTCGCCGAGGTCGAGGCGAAGGGAAAGACGAAGGCCACGGTCGTTTCCCACGACGGGCTCCGCTTCGATCTTCGCGTCGTCCCGCCGGACAGCTACGGGAACCTCCTCCAGCACTTCACGGGCTCCAAGGAGCACAACGTCGCGCTCCGCGAGAACGCGGTGCGCCGCGGCCTCTCGGTCTCGGAGTACGGGGTCAAGGACGTCGAGTCGGGCGAGGTCTTCACCGCCCGCAAAGAGGAGGAGCTGTACGAGCACCTCGGCTACGAATGGATCCCGCCCGAGCTTCGCGAGGGCCGTGGGGAGCTCGAGGCGGCGAAGAAGGGTGAGCTTCCGACGCTGGTCGACGTGTCCGACGTGCGCGGCGATCTGCACATGCACTCGACCTGGTCGAGCGACGCGCAGGACTCGATCGCGGACATGGCCGCCGCGGCCCAGGCGCGCGGGTACGAGTACATCGCGATCACCGATCACGCGCACTACCTCCGCGACGGGCGCTTCGCCGCCCAGACCAAGGAGATCGCCAAGCTGAACGAGAAGCTCGCCCCGTTCCGGATCCTGCGCGGGATCGAGGTCAGCATCCGGACCGACGGCACGCTCGACTTCTCCGACGAGGAGCTCGCGACCTGTGACTGGGTCATGGCCTCGCTCCACTCCGCGTTCGACCGCAGCCCGACGGAACGCGTGCAGGCGGCGATGGAGCACCCTCATGTCGACTGCATCGGCCACCTGACCGCCCGCAAGCTGAACCGGCGCGGCGGCACCGAGATCGCCCTCGACAAGGTGATCGAGAAGGCGCTCGAGACCGGGACGTTCCTCGAGGTCAACTCCCAGCCGGACCGGCTCGACCTCCGAGACGTCCACGCGCGGGCGGCGGGCGAGGCAGGCGTTCCGCTCGTCATCTCGACCGATGCCCACGAGGTCGGTGCGCTTGCGTTCGTCGAGCTCGGGGTCGCGCAGGGCCGACGGGCGTGGTTGACGAAGGATCACGTGATCAACACCCGTTCCTGGGCGGAGGTCCAGCGCTCGCGGCGGAAATGAGCTTTCGCGACGACGGCGCCGCCACGGTCGACTGGGTCGCCGGCTACCTCGAACGGCTGCGAGAGTTTCCCGTGCTCGCCCAGGTCGAGCCCGGCGAGATCCGTGCGCGCCTACCGGCGCAGCCACCCGAACAGGGCGAGCCGTTCGCCGCCGTGCTGCGCGATGTGGACGAGGTGCTCATGCCGGGCATCACTCATTGGCAGAGCCCTCGGTACTTCGCGTACTTCGCGACCACCGGCGCCGAGCCCGGGATTCTCGCCGAGCTCCTCATCGCCGGCCTGAACCAGGTCGGCATCCTCTGGCGCGCCTCGCCGGCGCTCCAGGAGCTCGAGGAGGTCACGCTCGACTGGCTCCGGCAGCTCCTCGGTCTCCCCGAGGAGTTCCACGGCCACATCGAGGACACGGCATCCATCGGAACACTGAGTGCGCTTGCGGCGGCTCGCAGCGCAGCGCCCGGCCGCCGGGCCGTGATCGCGTCCGAGCACGCGCACTCCGCGGTCGACAAGGCCGCCCGCATCCTCGAGCTCGAGCTGCGCAAGGTCCCGGTCGATGACGAGTACCGCCTCCGGGCCGACCGGCTCGAGCTCGGTGACGCGTGCGCCGTCCTTGCCACGATCGGCACGACCTCGTCGGCGTCGATCGACCCGATCCCGGAGATCGCAGCAGCCTGCGAGGCGGCGGGAACCTGGCTCCACGTCGACGCCGCGTATGCCGGCTCGGCGGCAATCTGCCCCGAGCTGCGCCCGCTCTTCGCGGGCTGGGAGCGCGCCGACTCGATCGTCGTCAACCCGCACAAGTGGCTGGCGACGCCGATGGACTGCTCGGCGCTCTGGACGCGGCGCCTCGACGACTTCCGCGACGCGTTCAGCCTCGTCCCTGAGTTCCTGCGCGTGAGCGAAGAAGTCGTCAGCCTGAACGAGATCGCGGTGCCGCTCGGCCGCCGCTTCCGGGCGCTGAAGCTGTGGGCCGTCCTGCGCTGCTTCGGCCGCGAAGGGCTCCAGCAGATGATCCGCGAGCACATCCGGCTCGCGGAGGCGTTCGAGGGCTGGGTGGCGGCCGAGCCCGGCTGGGAGCTCTGTGCGCCGCGCCTCTTCTCCCTCGTGTGCTTTCGGCTGGAGGGCCCGGACGATGTCAACGAGGCGCTCCTCGAGCGCGTGAATGCCTCCGGCGAGATCTTCCTCTCGCACACGAAGCTGGACGGACGCTACGTGCTGCGGCTGGCGATCGGAAACGCCCGCACCACCGAGGAAGACGTGCGGCAGGCCTGGGACGTCCTCCGTCGCGAGGCTGGTCGGGCCTGATGCGCTACCGCGCCGTCATCTTCGACCTCTGGCAGACGCTCGTGCCCTTCCCGACGCAGTCCGCGCACGACGCACAGGCGGCGCTGGCACGCGCGTTCGGCACCGAGGATCACGAGCGCTTCAGCGAAGTCTGGGTCCGGCGGCGTCGAGAGCGTGAGATCGGCCCGATCGAGCCCCATCTGCGCTCGATCGCCGACGAGCTCGGGGTGACCTGCGACCTCGAGGCCGTGATCACGATGAGGCGCGAGTGGACGTTCAAGTCGCTCGTTCCCCGCGACGACGCCCTGCCGACGCTGGCCGAGCTCCGGCGTCGCGGCCACCGGCTCGGAATGATCAGTGCCTGCTCTGAGGATGTCTCCGACGTGTGGGAGCGCACGCCTCTCGGCGGTGTGTTCGATTCGATCGTCTTCTCGGCCACCGTCGGCTTCAGCAAGCCCGACCCGCGGATCTACGCCGTGGTCTGCGACGAGCTCGGCGTGCAGCCGGCCGAGTGCCTCTTCGTCGGCGACGGTGCGAACGACGAGCTGCCCGGCGCCGAGCGTGCCGGGATGACGGCGGTTCAGCTCCGCGCGCCGGGCGAGGGCCTCACGCCCGAGGGCGAGCGCTGGCAGGGCCGTTACGTGGAGCGGCTCTCAGACGTGCTCGAGTTGGCGTGACTCAGGACCCGAGCGCGGCTCGTCGAAGCTGAAGAACGAGAGGAAGCGCTCGGCATCCTTGCGGTCGCCGGCGACCTTCAGCACCTTGGTCTTGATCGCCTCGCTCGTCGTGGTCTGGCCGGAAGCGATGCAGAAGAGCGTCTGAGCATCCGTCTCGATGATCGTGTCGGCAGCGTCTGAGGCACCCGGCTCGACGACAAGCTGGTTGTCCCCGTCGAAGCGGGCTGTCACGACGTCGTCCTCGACGCGGAGCTCGAAGACCTTGTCCGGGAGGCAGCCCGACGTGCAGGTCGCCCTGACGGCGTTCACGAGCCAGCCCGGGGCGAGTGCGTCGTCCGGCTGCGGCGGGCCGAGAGACCTGGCGCCCCAGCGGCCGAGCGCGTAGAGCGGCTCGCGGAGCTCTTCGCCGTACGGCGTGAGCTCGTAGACCTTCGCCGCGGCCGGCGGCGGGAGCTGCCGCTTCTGGATCACGCCCGCGTCCTCGAGGTCGCGCAGCCGGCCCGCGAGGATGTTCGTGCCGATGCCCGGCAGCTTGTCGCCGAGCTCACCCTGCAGCACCTCCGCGAGCGGGATCAAGATGGCCGAACCAATCACCGGGCCCCAGGCCGAGCCGACGCCGCCAAATAGCGCGACGATGAGCGCCTGCGCCGAGGTCAGCATGCCGAAGACGGAGGCCGGCGTCACCACCAGCAGGACCACGGCATAGAAGCCACCGATCGCACCGGCGATAAGGCCCGACAGCACGATCGCCTTCATTTTCCAGCGGAAGGTATCGATTCCTGCCGCCTCGGCCGCAATCTCGTTCTGCTTGATAGCGAGCAACGACATGCCGAAGCGTGAGCGCTCGATCCGCAGCGAGATTAGCAGCGCCACGACCATCAGGGCCAGGGCCAGGGCCGAATATACGCGGTTGTCGCTGAATTGCATGAAGGCGATCGGGTTCTCGCGCTGCATCGGCAGGGACACCTCCTGATAACCCAGCCACTCGAACACGTAGAGCAGGGCCAGCGGATAGGCGAGCATCGCCAGCGCGAAGTAGTGACCTCTGAGCCGGAATGTCGGATAGCCAATAATGAGGCCTGCAATTGCTCCCACGCAGGCTGCGACCGGAATGCCGATCCATGGAGTGAGGCCGTAGTTTATGAGAGCCAGTGCGACGGTGTAGGCGCCAAGGCCGAAGAAGGAAGCGTGGCCGAACGACACCAGGCCGGAGTATCCGCTGAGGATGTTCCAAGACAACCCCATCGTTGCCCACAC
>Ga0081455_10004051_pt1 | contig 16610 bp, 14 predicted proteins | sample TabmetS3T2R1_FD_70207 | JGI IMG/M metagenome (GOLD analysis project Ga0081455, IMG submission 70207) | Tabebuia heterophylla rhizosphere microbial communities from the University of Puerto Rico - S3T2R1 | ecosystem: Host-associated > Plants > Roots > Rhizosphere ... | reverse complement strand
CGATCGTGCGCTGTTTGAAAAACTTGTTCTCGACGGCTTTCAGGCGGGCCTGTCGTGGATCACGATCCTGCGCAAACGCGACAATTTCCGCAGCGCATTTAACGATTTCGAGCCGGAAAAGATTGCGGGCTATCCCAAACGCAAGATCGAGTCGCTGATGAAGGACGTCGGTATCGTGCGCAATCGGGCCAAGATCGAAGGCGCGGTGTCATCCGCCCGCGCGTGGATCAAAATCATGGAAAGCGGCCCCGGCTTCTCGAACTTCCTGTGGGATTATCTCGACGGCAGGCCACAGCAAAACAGGTTCGTTTCTACCAAGCAGGTGCCGGCGGAGACGCCGCTCTCGCAAAAAATATCGAAGGAGTTGGTGACGCAGGGTTTCAAATTCGTGGGTCCTACAATCGTCTACGCCTTCATGCAGGCCGTTGGCATGGTCAACGATCACCTCGTGACCTGCCACCGCCATGCAGCCGTGTCGAAACTAGCCCGGAAACGATGAGCAGAGCGACCACCGGGCGAGGTTCCAAGGCGCCGCGCGCATGGCAACGAATGCTGTCGGGACGCCGGCTGGATCTGCTCGATCCCTCCCCGCTCGACATCGAAGTCGATGACATTGCACACGGCCTGGCGCGCGTCGCGCGCTGGAACGGGCAGACGCAAGGCGGCCACATTTTTTCGGTCGCGCAGCACTCCCTGCTTGTGGAAGCGCTGGCGCGCTCGAAAGTCCCCCGGCTCGACCACAAAGGCCGCCTCGCGGTCCTGCTCCACGATGCGCCCGAATATGTCATCGGGGACATGATCTCGCCGTTCAAAGCGGTGATCGGCGACAGCTACAAGGTGGTCGAGAAGCGGTTGCTCGCCGCCGTTCATTTGCGCTTCGGACTGCCGGCAAAGCTGCCGGAATCGCTGCAAGCTCTCATCAAATCGGCGGATCGCAGCGCGGCCTATCTTGAGGCAACCAGGCTTGCAGGCTTCGCCGAAGCCGAAGCGCGCAAGTTTTTTGGACCGCCGCCGAAATTTTCCGCCGCCCTCGAACGCGATTATCTCAAGCCTTGGGCCGCCGGAACCGCGCAGGCCCGCTACCGGGAGCGTTTCGAAAAATTGCTCGGCGGCTGAGGCTTCCCACGACGCGATCAAGGGCTTAAATATCAGTCGAGTATTACACGAACCATCTATGATTCACGTCTGCTCACTCTCACGCTTGCACGCAACGGTCGATGAGACCGGCGCGCAACATCTTGTAACCTTGCTGCGGCTTGTCGACCGGGTTCAGCGGCCAAGCCATATAGCGCCTCAGAACCACCTGGTGCTCTCCGTCGACGACATCACCATGCCAATGGACGGCTATACGCTGCCCGCCCACGAGCATGTGCAGCGGTTGATCAATTTCGTCACCGCCTGGGATCGCAAAACACCGATGGTGATGCATTGCTTCGCGGGAATAAGCCGGTCGACGGCGGCAGCCTATGTGGCCGCTTGCGCACTCAATCCGCACCGCGACGAGATGCAGATCGCCTGGGACATCAGGCGCTCCTCGCGCACCGCGCAGCCGAATTCGCGCATCGTCTCGGTCGCCGACCGTCTCCTCAACCGCAATGGCCGCATGATCCGCGCGATCGACGCCATCGGCCTCGGCGATGTGGCGAGCGAAGGTCATCCGTTCAGGCTAGATTTGCTCTAAAGGCCGCCCACAGGGGTGCTACGGCTGCTATCGGACGCCCTCCCGGCAAAGTAGCATTGCCGCGACTCACCCGTCGGGGGCGCGCGATGTCGGAAGTGGTCGGAGTTCTTTTGCTCATACTTCTGGTCCTGGCGATACCAGTCATCTCCATCGCTGCCCTGGTCATGACGCTGAAAGCCCGCGACGGCGTCAGGCGGCTTGAGGCTCGCCTCGCGGCACTGGAAACAACGCGAGCCGGTCCGGCAAGCGTCACTCCGACCGCGGAACCCGTTCCCGCTGCCCCAGCACAAGCTGCTGAGCCGCCGCCAGTCATTGTTGAACCAGTGGCCGCTCGCGAAATTCCGGAGCCGGACGCGCCCGCGGCGACTGCTCCGGCGCCAGCGCGTGCGTCGCTCGAGGAGCGGTTCGGCACGCAATGGGTCGTCTGGATCGGCGGGCTTGCGCTCGCGCTCGGCGGCATCTTCCTTGTTCGCTACACCGTCGAGATGGGCTTACTCGGCCCCGGCGTCCGGATATTTCTCGCTGCGGCCTTCTCGGCGCTCTTGATCGTCGCCGGCGAGTGGGCGAGGCGGAACGAGGTCGCTGCCGGCATCGTCCCCATTCCAAGCCGGCACATTCCGGGCATTCTCACCGCTGCCGGCACAGTCGCGGCCTACGCGACCGTCTATGCAGCCTTTGCACTCTATAACTTCCTGTCGCCGGCCATCGCATTCGTTCTGCTCGGTCTTGTGGCGCTGGCGACTTTGGCAGCTGCGCTCCTGCACGGTCCGGCCCTCGCTGGACTCGGGGTCGTCGGCGCCTTCGTCACACCGGTCCTCGTCAGTTCGGGCTCGGCCGACTACTGGGCGCTCTATGTCTATCTCGCGGTTGTCATGGCCGCAGCCTTCGCGCTGGCGCGCATGAGACTTTGGCGATGGCTTGCGGTCACCGCCATGGCGATGGGCGTGCTCTGGACATGGACCGGCGCCGAATCCGATCACATCGAGTCGGTCGCTGCGCATTTGTTTCACGTCGTTGCTGGTTTTTCGCTCGCGGCCGCGCTCATCGTGTCAGGGCTGAAGTACGGGCCACCCGCCGAGCCTGGAAGAATTGACGGTGTCTCCTCCGGGTCGATCGGCGCATTCCTCTTTGCCGCGGCGTTTCTGGTGATCAACAGCGACCACGACAGCACGGCGCTCGCTATTTTTGTGCTTCTTTCCGCGGCGACGGTTGCAATCGTATGGCGCACGGACGCGGCACTCTGGGCGCTGCCCGCCGCCGGCGTGTTTACCGCAGCGGTAATGATTCAGTGGGCGGCGCCCGAGTTCGTGGAGACGCTTGTTCTTTCACCCGGCGTGACACGCGGCGCTGTTCCCGAACCGCCCGCGGGGACGACATTGCATCTGGTTTTCGGCGCCGCGCTCGCGGCAATCTTCGGATTGCCGGCGTTCTTGGCGCAGGGCCGCGCTGCGACTGCGCTCAGTGCGCAACTCTGGAGCCTCACCGGCGTCATCGTTCCCATCGTCATTCTGATCGCGCTCTATCTGCGAATTTCCAACCTCGACCGCTCGATTCCGTTTGCCGCGCTGGCGCTCACCTTGGCCGCACTCTACGGCTACGCCGCCGAATTTCTGAGGAAACGGCAAACGCAGCCGGGGGTGGCGTCAGCAGCGGCCATTTACGCCGCGGGCGCCGTTGCCTCGCTCGCGCTGGCGCTGACATTCGCGCTCGACAAAGGCTGGCTCACCGTCGGCCTCGCATTGATGGTCCCCGGCATCGCCTGGATTTCGGAAAGGCGGCCATTGCCCGCGCTGCGATATCTGGCGGCCGCCGTTATTGTCATTGTGCTGATACGCGTCGGTTACGAGCCGCGCATTGTCGGGCGTGACGTCGGCACGACGCCGATCTTCAACTGGCTGCTCTATGGATACGGCGTGCCTGCGGCATCATTCTGGTACGCTGGCTATCTGCTGCGCCGGCGTGCGGACGATATGCCCACACGCATGGCCGAAGCCGCCGCGATCTTGTTCACGGTTCTGCTCGTCCTCCTCCAAATTCGCCACTACATGAACAATGGCGATGTCTTCCGGCAATCGGCGGCCCTGGCGGAAGTTGCCATGCAGGTTTGCGTCGGGCTCGCGATGGCGATCGGGCTTGAGCGCTTGCGCATGCGGACCAACAGCATCGTGCACAACGCCGGCGCATTGTTGATCTTTGCCGCAACCATGCTGGCAACGCTGTTTGGCCTGGTCGTGGGCGTGAACCCAATGCTCACTGGTCGTCCGGTCGGTGGAAATTTCTTCAACCTGGTGTTGCTCGGCTATGGCATTCCGGCACTTCTGACGGCCATTCTGGCACTCGTCGCGCGGCACAGCAGGCCGCTTGCCTACCGCGCGGTCGCGGCGACTGCGGCCGTCGGTTTGGCATTGATGTATCTCGGGCTCGAGGTGCGGACGCTCTTCCACGGAGAGATTCTCACGCGCGGAGCAACGACCGACGCCGAGCAGTACACATATTCTGCGGTCTGGCTCGCCTTCGGTGTATTGCTGTTGGTGGCGGGCTTCCGGCTGCAATCGCAGCCCGCGCGCCTCGCCTCCGCGGCGGTTGTCGCCCTGACGATCGGTAAGGTTTTTCTCGTCGACATGTCAGATCTGACTGGCATTTTCCGCGCGCTTTCTTTCATCGGCCTCGGAGTGGTCCTGGTTGGCATCGGCTGGATCTACCAGCGTATGCTGTTCCCCGCGCGCAGGGACGCTATAACGTCGGGGTAACCGACGCGGGGAATTGTATGAGCAAGTGCGCGAAGACCTACGGTGTCGTCACGCCGGACGTCCTGAAATCGTACGACGGCCTTTCGTTTCTCAAGGCGATCATCGCCGGTGAACTCCCCAACCCACCGATCAGCGAGCTGATGGGCTTTCACCTGGCCGAGGTGGAAGACGGCCGCGCGGTCTTCGAAGGCCTACCGGACTTCCGGCACTACAATCCGATCGGCACCGTGCACGGCGGCTTTGCGGCAACGCTTCTCGATTCGGCGCTTGGCTGCGCAATCTTTTCGACGGTCGCCAAGGGCGACGCCTGGACCACGCTGGAGCTGAAATTCAATCTTGTGCGGCCCTTGAGCAAGGACACCGGTCTCGTTCGCGCCGAAGGCCGCATCGTGCACCGCGGGCGCACGGTCGCGACATCAGAAGGCGATCTCAAGGACCGTGCGGGCAAACTTTATGCGCACGCCACGACGACGTGCATGATCTTCCCGGCAAAAGGCTGATGTTCAGTTTTTGGTTTCGGCGGCGAGCGTCGGACGCAAGCCCAGCGGCTGCGGAGCCTGCGGACGCTGCACGGTGTGCGCGACGGTCGTTCGGCCATGCCGTGTGAAGTCGCAATAGGCAAAACCCAGCCCCGATATCGATCCGCGGAAACTGTTCGCGCTCGTGCGCAACAGGTTGAAACAGGGCTGCATCGGCAGGCCACGCACCGAGGCGCAGACCGACTCGCCTCTGACCTGCAGCGTATTGGGTGGCAGGTACGCATGGCGCATCTCGCCTGAGCCCTGGAACTGGATGGAGCCGGTCACAGAACCGTCGGCGTTCACGCGGCCCAACCCGCGCGTGCCCTCGAAGCAGGTGTAGTTGAACATTTTTCCGATGACGAAGCGGCGGGCTTCCTCGGCGGACATCTCGCCCGCGACCGCCGGCACGGCGGCCAACAGGCCGACCGTCAATGCAAAAACACGCACCATCCCCGTACTCCAACTGACGCAACAGTTTACTGCACTCTCGGCCCGAAATTTAGGCCTAACAAATTATGCACGGCTTTCGTCGACAAATCCTGAACGTGTTTACCCGATTTTGACTACGATCCTACCCCGGACTGCTCCCGAAACGATCTCGGAAGCTGCCCCAAAGACGTCAGAAAGGCCTATTTCCCGGGTCATCGAGGCTAGTTTTTGCCGATCCAGGTCGGTTTCCAGCCGTTTCCAGGCCTCCCGGCGCCTGTCCAGGGGGCACATCACCGAGTCGATGCCGTAAAGACACACCCCGCGCAGAATGAACGGAGCAACAGATCCGGGCAGGTCCATGCCACCGGCAAGCCCGCACGCCGCGACCGCGCCGCCGTAGCGGGTCATCGACAGCAGGTTTGCCAGCGTGGTCGAGCCGACGGCGTCGATCGCGCCCGCCCAGCGCTCTTTCGCCAGCGGCTTTGCCGGACCGGCCAACTCCTTGCGTTCGACGATCTCTGTGGCGCCCAGGCCCTTCAGATAGTCGGCCTCCTGCGGACGACCGGTCACGGCGTGGACGGCGAATCCGCGCTTGGACAGGACCGCAATCGCGACAGACCCGACGCCGCCGGCCGCACCGGTCACTGCGATTGGTCCGCTTGCCGAGGTCACGCCGTGGCGCTCAAGTGCCATCACCGCCAGCATCGCGGTGTAGCCGGCTGTGCCGATCGCCATTGCCTCACGCGCGCTCATCGTCTTCGGAAGCGGCACGAGCCAATCGCCCTTCACGCGCGCCTTTTCACCGTAGGCGCCGAGATGCGTCTCGCCGCAGCCCCAGCCGTTGAGGATGACCTTGTCGCCGGACTTCCATGTCGCGTTGGCGGAGGATTCCACCGTGCCGGCAAAGTCGATTCCCGCGATCATGGGAAAGCGCCGCACAACCGGTGCCTTGCCGGTGATGGCAAGACCATCCTTGTAATTCACCGTCGAATATTCGACGCGGACGGTCACGTCGCCGTCCATCAGGTTGGCCTCGTCAAAGTCGGTGAGAGCGGCCTTCGTGCCGCTCTCCGCTTTCTCGATTACAATCGCTTTGAATGCCGCCACATGCGCCTCGCCGGTTCAACCCCGGCATTCATGGCGCGGCATGCGCCCGCGCGCAAGCTCTCAGGCGGGAACCGGCTCGGCGCGGACAACCGGCTTTTCGACAATCGGCAGGTTGATGATGGCCGAGATGATGCCAAGCGCAATCGACAGCCACCAGATCACCTCGTAGGAGCCGGTGCGTTCGAACAGCACACCGCCAAGCCACACGCCGAGGAAGCCACCGACCTGATGGCTGAAGAAGGCAAAGCCGAACAAGGTCGCCATCCATCGCGTGCCGAACATCAGCGCGACGAGGCCCGACGTCGGCGGCACGGTTGAAAGCCACAGCAGGCCCATGGAAGCACCGAAAACAATCGCGGAAACTGACGTGACAGGAAGCGAAATAAAGACCGCAACCGCCAGCGAGCGCAGCAGGTAGATGACCGAGAGCAGGTACCGCTTTGGCATCTTGTCGCCGAGCCACCCGGCAGTGATCGAACCGAAAATATTGAACAGGCCGATGACGCCAATAGTCCAGGCGCCGGCATCAACCGAGAGGCCGCGGTCAACCAAGTAGGCGGGCAAATGCACCGTAATGAAGAGCAGCTGGAACCCGCACGTGAAGAACCCGGTCACCAGCAATACATAACTGCGGTGCCCAAAGGCCTCGGACAGCGCCTGCACCAGCGATTGCTTCTGCGCTCCGCCCGGCGTCGCCGCGACGTCCATCGGCGGTGTGCGTACGCCGAAGGCACAGGGAACCATAAGAAGGGTAAAAATGCCGAGCGCAATCAACGCATGCTGCCAGCCCAGAAAGTCAATGAGACCGACCGCCAGTGGAGAGAACAGGAACTGGCCGACCGAGCCGGCGGCCGTCCCGACACCAAAAGCAAAGCCGCGCCATTCGAGCGGCATCAGCTTGCTGAAGGCCGCCAGCACGAGCGTGAACGACGTGCCCGCAATCCCGAGGCCGGCCAGAACACCGGCAGAAAAATTGAGCATCTCGGGTGTCGTCGAGCGCGCCATTAACACGAGGCCGGCCGAATAGAGTAGCGCACCGACCGACAGCACACGCACCGTGCCAAAGCGATCAGCGATGGCACCGGCAAACGGCGTCGCCGCGCCCCAGATCAGAACCTGGATCGCGAGCGCAAGCGCGAACACGTCGCGACCCCAGCTGTAGGCCGACGACATCGGTGTGAGAAACAGGCCGAGTGCCGCGCGCGGTCCGAAGCCGATCGCGCCGATCAGGCAGCCGCAGGTGATAATGACCAGCGGCGTACGCCATGCGCTCACCGCGATCGTTTTCCCCGTCGTCGACTGCACCGACATTTATTTGCTCCGGCCGAAATGATTGCGCGGAACATATAGGCCCATTCAACGCCGTCAAAAACGAAAAATCGTGATCCTCCGCATTTGCGCGGCAAATACTCTGTTCGGATGATATGCTATTTGCGGGCGTTCTGACGAAGCGACGCCTGCCCCTCTTCCGATTTAAGCCATTCTTTGCTGTGGCTTACGGGGCCTTGCGCTTCTTCCTTCGCGGCTTCGTTTTCGGTTTCAGCAGGATCGCCCCACGTCGGTTCGTCCTCGCCGTTGCCCCATGCGCGCGGGCGATAGAAGGTATGCACGCCAAGCTTATAAACTTTTTTCATCTCGTTGACCCAATCCGGGTGGACCCAATAGGCGTGGTAGTGGGTCGATTTTGATACCTCAGGCATCCAGAGCTTGCCGTCGAGCATGTCGCGCGCAATTCGCTTCGCGCGTTCCCAGGCGTCGGGTTCCGTGACGATGTCAGGGATACCGTCGCAGGCGAAGGTGAACTGGCAGGCCAGGTGCCTGCCGGAATTTTGATAGACCACGCCGCAGACGTCATTCGGATAATATGGCGAGAACACACGGTTCATGACGACCTGTGCCACCGCGATCTGGCCGCGGACGGATTCGCCGCGCGCCTCAAAGTAGACCGCATTGGAGAGACACTTCTCCGCCTTGGCACGCGCGGTCCCCGTGAGTGCAAGCCGCTCGGCCGGGGTTCGCGGCCGCTGATCGACACCGGTCACCTCGCCTTTGCTCGCGATGCTTTCGCCACCTTTGCCTTCGCCACCTAGCAGCGCCGGTGACAGTGCCGATTGCTTGATGTCCGGATCGCCCCGCGATGCGAGCACGACCGGTGCTTCGCCCGGCGCCCAAGGTGCGATTTTTGGAGCGATCTTTTCGCTTCCGGCTGCCATCGAGTCGGCGCCGAAAAACAGTTGGGTCGCATCCTTGCGCAACGAACCTTGCGGCGCGGTCGGCGTCAGGTTTGCCGGTGGAATGTCGGCATAAGGAAGGTCGACGTCCGGTGTTGCAGCCCGCTGATCGGGGGGCGGGACAAATTCATATTGCGCGTACGGATCGAAGCGCGCGTTTTCATCCTTCTTGAGGGGAGCGTTTACCTCGGCCGGCGGCGCAGACTCGATTGCGTGTGCCGGCGGCAACGGCGGCATCGGTTCGCGCGGTCGCGCGACCAGGGAGTCGCGCTTGGCCTTGCGATTGGCTTTTGGAAACTGGATCGGCGCCATCGGATCGCCGAGCAACTGCCTGCCGATCGAGCCGGTGATGTCGGCCGGGTCGAAATTCGCCAGGGCATAGATCGGCGGATGCGGAATAGTGGTGCCGATCGGCCGCGGCAGGCTCAGCCTTGCCGCGTGGATCGTGCCGAAGGGCGAAGCAATGAGATGCTGTTGCCAGCGCTTGGCGACGGCCGGCTGCCGCGCAAGCAAGGCACCGAGATCCTGGAAGCCGATCATGTCCGGGAAGACCGCGAGCAGCGCCAGCCCAATGCCGAACGACGCAGCACTCGGCCGCCGACGCAAAAGCGAAACTGCTCCCCGTCCGCTCAACGCCACCACACCGCAACGTCCTGCCACCGCCCGCCGCCGGGTGGCGACAACGCGACATGTTTTTTTATGAACCGATTAACCTTGCGAAGGTGTTAACCGCGGGCATGTGCGCGACGCCGTCGTAAACGCTTGGTCAACGACCGACCACGTGAGCAGCGATGAAGTTCCCGGCTAGAAACAGGGCAACACCCGCGGCGCATCCCAGGCCGAGCGCGCGCTCCGGAATGAGTTCCGGCACCGGGCGCTGCCGTACGACACGGAGAACGAGGAGGCCAGCCGCCACCAGGAAGGCGTAGACGATGAACGGATGCGCGAGGATGTTCTGTCCGAAGGGCCGCCGCTCGCCCAACAGGCCGAAGCCGAGCCCGACGACGCAAACAGCACCATACCAGTAGCCCAAAAGGCTTCCGCCCCGCTTCATGCCGATCCGCGTTTTGCCGTTCTGCCCCTGAAAATTACACCCAATGATACCCCGCACGGTCGTCAACGTATGGGAAACAAAAATTAACCATATCGCAATCGCTGCATCCGAATATCGCCAGAGGTAATTTTAGGACCAACATGTTCGCGTCCCTCCTGCCGTCGACTGCCGTGGCTCAACAAGTGATCGCCGGTCTGTGCCTTGCCGCCTTCGTTTTGGCCTGGTTCGCCTATCGGCGCCTGCGCAATCAGAACCGCAGGGTCTCTACCGCGCTGAACAACATGTCCCAGGGCTTGAACATGTTCGATGCGCAGGGCCGCATTATCCTGCTCAATACCCGCTACCTTGAGATGTACAAACTTGATCCCAAGGTCGTGAAACCAGGCTGCACGCTCAAAAGACTCATCGAGTATCGCAAGGAGACCGGGTTGTTCTCCGGCGACGTCGACAGTTACGTGCAGAAAATCCTCGACGCGATGAAAGAGGGCAAAAGCCAGTCGCATTATGTACAGGCAAGTGATGGTCGCATCGTGCTCGCCAGGAACGAACCTTTGGCTGGCGGCGGTTGGGTCTCGACACACGAGGACGTAACGGAGCAGCGTCAGGCCGAGCAAGAACGCGCCGCCATCCGCAGCCAGGAGCAGCGACGCACCACGATCGATTCCGCCATCACCTCGTTTCGTCCGAATATCGAGAAGCTTCTGTCCAGCGTCAGCAGCAGTGCCACGGCCATGCGCTCGACCGCTCGCGCCTTGTTCGGCTCGTCCGAGCATACCTCACAGCGCGCGGAGAGCGCGGTGCACGCCTTCAATGAAGCTTCCGCGAACGTAGAGACTGCAGCGGTTGCAGCTGACGAGCTGTCGCGATCAATCGGTGAGATCAGCCGCCAGTTGACGCAAACCAGCAGCGTCGTCGGGCTTGCGACCAATGAGGCGCGTGCAACCGACGGTGAAATCGCAGGTCTCGCAGACGGTGCGCAGAAAATCGGCGACGTGGTCAAGCTGATCCGCAACATTGCCGGGCAGACGAATTTGCTTGCGCTCAACGCCACGATCGAGGCCGCGCGCGCCGGCGAAGCCGGCAAGGGCTTCGCCGTGGTCGCGTCCGAAGTGAAGTCCCTGGCGGTGCAGACGGCCAAGGCCACCGAGGACATCGCCAATCATATTCTGGCCGTGCAGGAATCGACATCAGGCGCGGTCGAAGCGATCCGGCAGATCGCCGCGCGCATGCAGGAAATCAATGGCAATACCACGGCCGTCGCCGCTTCGGTCGAGCAGCAGAACCTGGCAACCGGCGAAATCTCGCGCAGCGTTACAAGCGCGGCCGAAGGCACAAATCAGGTCGTGGCGGTACTTGGCGAGGTCGCCGGGGCGGCGACACAGACACGCAGCTCGGCCGAGATCGTTCGTGACGCCTCCGAAGCGGTTGAGCGAGCGGTCGCCGACCTGCGGCTGGAAGTCGGCGACTTCCTCGGTAAGGTGGCCGTCTAGCTTTCGCTTGTTTCCTGATCAGCATAACACTGGGCATTCGCACGCTTGTGGAGCTGCGATGAGTCTTGGACCCTGATGACGCCATGTCCGCGATTGGCCCTTAGCTGATATGGACTTCTGCACTGCACATGTCTGCTTTCAGGGGTAAAGCGGACGCGATTTGTTGCGATGCGAATGTCTGCTTTTTGGCCCAAAGCAAACCAAATGTCCTCGCATCGCAGGTCGCAATGGTTTGACGCACGTCAAAGTCCTCGCAACCTAAGCATACCAAGATAATTACTCTTTGCCGCAGGAAACGAACGGCGATGACATACCCGACGGAGAAAACACGCCAAGTGGGTATCAGCAAAGTTAACCTGCCGGCCCGCTCAAATCGGATGCGCCAAGATTGCGCCTTCTATCGCTGACCTGGTATTGGCCCTTAACAGGATCTTCGGGGAGATGGTTGTCAAAGATTGGATTTGGAAGCCGCTTATCGCAGGGTTGTCGGGCACCGCAGTTCATTTCTTGTTTATGTATTTCAAATCGCGTGCAGGGCTCCTTCCATCATTTCAGCCCTATCACACCCTTCAAGTTACTCTCAATCGATGGGTCGGCGCTGACGTTCCCTCGTTTGTCCCATGGGCACTTTCGTTCGTGAACGGCATGGCAATTCTAGGATTTCTATTTGCTCGCCTTTATCAATCGCTGCCCGGTCGAAATGGCGCGACTAAGGGTCTAACTTTTGGTCTTATCGGGTGGATGTTCATGGGGCTAATTTTCTTTCCGGTAATCGGACTTGGCCTGTTTGCCTTTGGGGCCGGCCTAGGTATCGCGCCAGCATTGTTGTCACTAGCCATGTTGCTAGCTTACAGCGTTGTGTTGGGCACGGTATATGCCGCGCTCGATACAGGGCCGTCGCGGAAAGAAACTAAATAGCCTGCTTACCGCAATTGATTTTTGCGTGATTCGGGGACGCTCTATGTCCGCTATTGGCCCAAGCAGACATGAGCTTGTGCACCGCATATGTCTGCTTTCAGGTGGAAAGCGGTCATTGCGATTGCAGCAAATGTCGGTTAGCGGCTCAAAGCGTCACGCGCGGCGGTTGCAGTAGCCGCCTGTAGTCTAAGAATTGCCCCTTCCCGGCTCAGGCCTGAGCTGAATAGCCGCCGTCGACGGCAATCGCCACGCCTGTGATGAAGTCCGAGGCAGGCGATGCCAGGAATACCGCAATTCCCGCAAAATCGCCGGGGATTCCCCAGCGCTGGGCCGGTGTACGAGCCAATACCTTGTCGTGCAGGCCCTGCACCTGCTTACGGGCCCCCTGGGTCAACTCGGTATCAATCCACCCGGGCAGGACCGCATTGACCTGGATATTGTCCTTCGCCCAGGCAACCGCCATCGATTTGGCCAATTGAACAATCCCAGCCTTGCTTGCCGAGTAAGGCGCGGCGTAGGACGAAGCGAACACTGACATCATCGACCCGATGTTGATGATCTTGCCGCCCCCAGCGCGCACCATGTGAGGATAGGCGGCCTGCGAGCAGAGGAAGGCGCTGGTGAGATTGGTGTTCATCACCAAGTGCCAGTCTTGCGCTGTCAGGTCTTCCGGCTGTTTGCGGACAGTGGTCCCGGCATTGTTGACGAGGATGTCGAGTCGACCGAACCGTTCGACGGCATTCTGGATTGCCTGACGGCACGCTTTTTCATCCACGACATCCAGATCCACAAACTCGGCCTGCGCGCCGAGTGACCGAAGCTCCGACAGCGCCGATTGTGCTTTGGTCTTGTTTCGACCTGCGATGACGATTGAAGCGCCGGCCGCCGCCATCCCCTTGGCCATGCCAAGACCGATGCCTCCATTGCCGCCGGTTACGAAGGCAACTCGATTCTTGAGGTCGAAGATCGCCATCGCAAACCCACGTTATGCCTGGCTGGCGACCGCCTTGCCGAGCGCAGCCTGAGCCGCGGCGAGACGGGCGATCGGTACGCGGAACGGCGAGCATGACACATAGTCGAGTTTGGAGTCGTGGCAGAAAGCAACCGAAGCAGGGTCGCCGCCGTGCTCGCCGCAGATGCCGACCTTGAGCTTGGGGCGCACCTTACGTCCACGGTCGACCCCGATTTTCACCAGTTCGCCAACACCCTGCGGGTCGATCGATACGAACGGGTCGACCGGCAGAATCCCGCGCGCGGTGTAAATTCCAAGGAAACTTGCCGCGTCGTCGCGCGAAATGCCGAAGGTCGTTTGCGTGAGATCGTTGGTGCCGAATGAGAAAAACTCTGCAGTTTCGGCGATTTCACCCGCCATCAGCGACGCTCGCGGCAGCTCGATCATCGTGCCGACCTGATAGTTGACCTTGGCGCCTTTTTCCTTTGCGACCGCCTGTGCCATCGCATCGATACGCGACTTGACCAGATCAAACTCCGCCCTTGTGGCAATCAGCGGAACCATCACCTCCGGCACGACCGGCTTGCCGGTGCGCTTGGCGGCATCGACCGCGGCCTCGAAGATCGCTCGTGCCTGCATTTCGGCGATTTCCGGATAGGCGATCGCGATGCGGCAACCGCGGAAGCCGAGCATCGGGTTGAATTCGGAGAGCTCGCTGGCGCGCGCCGCGAGTTTTGCCGGATCGGCCCCCATGGCGGCAGCGACCTCCGCAATTTCCTTCTCGCCGTGCGGCAGGAATTCGTGCAGCGGCGGGTCAAGCAGCCGAATGGTCACCGGCCGGCCCGCCATGATCTCGAACAACTCGACGAAGTCGGCGCGCTGCATCGGCAACAGCTTGGCAATCGCCGAACGGCGCGTTCTCTCGTCGTCGGCGAGGATCATCTCGCGCACCGCCTGGATGCGGTCCTCGTCGAAGAACATATGCTCGGTGCGGCAGAGGCCGATTCCCTCGGCGCCAAAGCGGACTGCGGCTTTCGCATCGGCCGGAGTATCAGCGTTGGCGCGCACGCCGAGCTTGCGGACCTTGTCGGCCCAGCCGATCAGCGTGGCAAATTCTCCGGACAGCTGCGGCTCGATCATGTCGACCTTGCCGGCCAGCACCTGGCCGGTCGATCCGTCGACCGTGATGTAGTCACCCTTCTTAAATGTCTGTCCGCCGGCGGTCATCGAGCCCCCGGCATAGTCGACGCGCAGCGAGCCTGCGCCGGACACGCAAGGCTTGCCCATGCCGCGCGCGACGACAGCAGCGTGCGAAGTCATGCCCCCGCGCGTGGTGAGGATGCCCTCGGCCGCGTGCATGCCGTGGATATCCTCGGGCGATGTCTCGACGCGCACCAGGACGACCTTCCTGCCGTCGGATTTGAGTTGCGCCGCTTCATCCGGCGAAAAAACGATCTCCCCGCTGGCGGCTCCCGGCGACGCCGGCAAGCCGGTTGCGATGACTCGCCGATGCGCGCGCGGATCGATGGTTGGGTGCAGAAGCTGGTCGAGGGTGAGCGGCTCGATACGCAACACTGCGTCGTTCTTGGAAATCAGCCCCTCATTGGCAAGTTCGACCGCGATACGCAGCGCAGCCTTGGCCGTGCGCTTTCCCGAGCGTGTCTGCAGCATCCAGAGCTTGCCCTGCTCGACGGTGAACTCAAGATCCTGCATGTCGCGGTAGTGGCGCTCGAGCACATTGTAGATGCGTTTGAGTTCCGCATAGGCCTTGGGCAGCGTATATTCCATCGACGGCTTGTCGGAGCCCGCCTCCTTGCGCGCCTCTTCGCTGATTTCCTGCGGCGTGCGGATGCCGGCGACGACGTCTTCGCCCTGCGCATTGATGAGAAACTCGCCGTAGAGCTTCTTCTCACCCGTGGACGGATTGCGTGTGAAGGCAACGCCGGTCGCCGAGGTCTCGCCCATATTGCCAAAAACCATGGCTTGTACGTTGACGGCCGTGCCCCAGTTTTCGGGAATATTGTGAAGCTTGCGGTAGGTGATGGCGCGCTGGTTCATCCACGAGCCGAACACAGCGCCGATCGCGCCCCAGAGCTGCTCGTGCGGGTCTTGCGGAAAGTCGTGGCCAAGCTCGTCCTTGACGCGCTTCTTGTAGCGCACGACCAGCTCGGCCCAGTCATCGGCAGAGAGATCGGTGTCTAGGCTGTATCCCTGGCGTTCCTTGTGGTGGTCGAGCAGTTCCTCGAAGTGCTCGTGCCCGACACCCAGGACCACGTCCGAATACATGGTGATGAAGCGGCGGTAGCTGTCGTAGGCGAAGCGCCGGTCGCCGGATTTCTTCGCCAACGCGTCGACGGTCTCGTCATTGAGCCCGAGGTTGAGGACGGTATCCATCATGCCCGGCATCGAGGCGCGCGCCCCCGATCGCACCGAGACCAGCAGCGGGTTGGACTTGTCGCCGAAGGTCTTGCCCGTGATGCGGCCAACCTGGGCCAGCGCCTTTTCAACCTGGCCGCGCAGGTCTTTCGGGTACTGCTTGTCGTGCGCGTAATAATAGGTGCAGACGTCGGTCGTGATCGTGAAGCCTGGGGGCACCGGAAGACCGAGATTTGCCATTTCGGCGAGCCCCGCACCCTTGCCGCCGAGCAGGTTGCGCATTGAGGCCTTGCCTTCGGCACGGCCGTCGCCAAAGCCGTAGACCCATTTGCCCTTGGCCTGTCGTACCCCCGGCTTGGCTGTGCGCCCCGGGGACTTCCGTACCGCTTTTTTCTTTGATTTGGCGCTCGCGCGCGGACGTTTTCGTTTGGCCATAGGTCAATAGCTATCGGTGGGACTAACGACCCTTAAAAACACTTCCGAACAGGCGGGCGCAAGCCGGAATTTCAGCTACTTGAAAAGTCCGAGGCCGAGGAGCCCCGCGACGATGAGGTAGACGGCGACGATGATGTTGAGCAGCCGTGGAATGACAAGAATGAGAATACCGGCGATGAGCGCGATAATTGGCTGCAAATGCGCAATACCGATGACCATGATGAGCTCCTCAATTGGTTGGCAATCGAAAGAAACGGCGAAACGGCGGCAGTAGTTCCCCTTGTGTCACACGCAGTCACAATTCCGGTGCGTGTCCGCTAGCCTTCGATCTTAGAGAAGTCCGCGACCGCGCGGGTTGCCTCGCGGATCTCGTTGAGCAGCCTGAGACGATTTTCGCGCAAGGCTGTGTCGTCGACGTTGACTGTCACTTTGTCGAAGAAAGCATCGACACGCGGGCGAAGTTTGGCCATGGCCAGCATCGCCGCGGCGAAGTCCTCCTTGCCGATGGCGGCAGAGGCTTCCTTCTTCGCGACATCGATGGCCTCGGCGAGCGCCTTTTCTTCGGGCAGCTGGTAGCGCTTGGCATCGGGCGCACCGGTATATTCGCGCTTGTCCTTTTTTTCCTCGATGCGGATGATGTTGGTTGCCCGCTTGTAGCCAGCGAGC
>Ga0081455_10004050_pt1 | contig 16610 bp, 18 predicted proteins | sample TabmetS3T2R1_FD_70207 | JGI IMG/M metagenome (GOLD analysis project Ga0081455, IMG submission 70207) | Tabebuia heterophylla rhizosphere microbial communities from the University of Puerto Rico - S3T2R1 | ecosystem: Host-associated > Plants > Roots > Rhizosphere ... | reverse complement strand
GCCGGCGTTCCACCGCATCCAGCCGTGCATCAGGAGAATGGCGCCAAGTCCCAGCCGGGCGAGAAGCAAGCCGAGACTTTGCAGAAAACGAAGGAAGCTAGCCATGGATTGCTTCTCCTAGCAAGTGGGCGGGAACCACGCTACGCAGGCGTTCCCAGCTATCCAGCACACCACGCCGCACCCAATTACGGAGCCACGAAGATGCAGAAAGGATGGCCCGCGGGGTCCGCGTAGACGTACAGCGGCTCCTGCTCATCCTCGGATCGGTCCAAGAGCAGGCGCGCCCCGAGCGCGAGTGCACGCTCGTGCTGAGTACGTAAGTCCTCCAGATTTGGAACAGTGGTATCGAGGTGCAACATCTGCGGTCGAGGTCCCTCGGGCCACGTCGGTTCCGGCAGATGCGGCACCTGCTGGAACGCCAGTCGGGAGGAGCCGGTGGTGTCGAGCAGCACCAGCCAGTCTTGGCCTCTGCTGTCGGGCGTGCCGTCTGCAGGTGGCTCGTCACCGGGCCGGTAGTGAAATCCCAGCAGCTGCCGATAAAACTCGGCAAGGCCGCGGGCATCTTCGCAGTCCAGCACCACCTGGCGAAGAGTTGGCGTGCTCGTCTCAGAAGACTCATTCATATCTGCATGTTCGCAGACAAGGCGCGGAGTGGCCGAGGATCACTGCGTCACCCGGCTTGCGAACCCCTCGTAGTCGATGACGAAGCCATGATCGTCAACGGACAGTTCGAAGGCGCCGTGTGTCGGATCGCTGTACTCCCAGCGATTAGGAGCAAGTCGGCGGTAAGTCTGTTCAACCCTCGCAACGCGCAGATCCGGCACTTCCACCCATGCGACCGGCATGGTCCGGTGTTCGGCCATGCCTAGTGATGCGAATCGCCTGATGGGGAAGGTGTTGGTCAACGGTGTGGCAGCGACATCGATATCGACGCAGCCTGTGAGGTCAGGCACTAGGCAGCCGTCGCGCCACCATTGACCCGCCTCATCAACCCTGAGTGAGAGACGCCTTCGGCCTTCCACGGACACGGAGTCGACCTCGGCCTCACGCGTCATCCAATGCTGATCGAGACGGACGATGAAGTTGCAGGCGATCGTCTGTTGAGGAGATGCCAGAACCTCGGCGCCATAGCACAGCCAGCCGGCTTCGAGGCGCTCCACACGGGCCATGCTGTGGCCGCGGCCCTCATCGATGCGTCGCCAGCTCAGCATCCAGGCATCGGCAGCCATGACCTAGCAGCCTATTGCCGTGCCAACTCACCCGGACGGCCGATGCGCAGATGGCCTAGAGCCAGGCGCCTGGCGGATGCGCGGGCACCTGGAGCTCGGCGAGCAGTCCGAAATGATCACTGGCCCAGACGCCGTCCTCCTCTTGATCAAATACTCGTCGACACGAGGTGACATCCAGTGTTGGACCGTGGATGCCGCAACGAACCAGGATGTAGTCGATGCGACGACCAAGCTCAAGTGACATCTCGCCCGCCCGGGTCAGCGGGTTCGTTGGGGAGAAGGTGTGCCCTGGCTCGCCGGGGCAAGCCGCCTCCCATGCGTCGCGGTACGCCACGCTGCTGTCATCGAGGGACTGGCGCCCGGTCCAGAACCGGATGCTGGCCGAATCGGGACAGTCGTCGAAATCGCCGAGCAAGATCACGTGCAAATCCCGGGCCGCGATCAGGTCCTCGATGGATCGGGGCACAGGCAACTGCTTGCAGTTCACGCTCGCGGCCGTATCCGATCTCGTACGTCGGCTTGTGATGAACGAACAGGCTCACCCCTTACGGCGGCGGAAGCTCGACCTCCGCGGCAACCGCGGCTGACCAGGGCAGGGTTACACGGGAGGTGACGCCCAGGTCGAGCTCCCGCACCATGCCGAACGGCCATCGACTCGCGAGAACCGCACCCACTCCATCGGAGGAGCGGGCGGAATGCCGGACCACCTGGTAATCCGATCCCAGCAGATCCTTTGCCTGGTCGTACCCCTGGCCCCAGACGGTCTCTTGCAGCGCTACGACGTCGGGTTGCAGTTGACGTAGTCCGTCCCGGATGACCTCTCGGCGGCGTGACCAGTCGGCATGGTCTGCTGAAAGCAGGTTGAAGGTCAAGACGCGCAGCGGAGCGGCGACGTGTTGATGACGGGGCATGACCATTTCCGAAATCCTCCTGGTCCCACACTCTAACGCAACTTTCGTTGTATTAGATTAGGCATCATGGAGCGTATAGAGAGCGGCCGAGCGCGAGTAATGACATGGAATATCTGGTGGCGTTTCGGGCCGCGATGGCAGGACCGCCAACCGGGGCTGGTTGAGACGTTGCGCCGCGTGGATCCGGACATCGTGGCCTTGCAAGAGGTGTGGGCCACCGATGAGACCACCCAGGCCCACGAGTTCGCCGAGCAGCTGGGGCTGCACGCCGGTTTTGCATCGCCCTCATATCCGGCGGCGCCGGACCCACCGCAGATTCCAGACCACGCTGGGGTCAGGCTCGGGCTTGGTTTGCTGAGTCGGTGGCCGATCGTTGGCGTGCAGCCGGTGGAGACTCCCGCCCGGCATCGCGAGTGGGCGCCGGTCACTCTCATGGCGACAGTGGCGCATCCGGCCGGTCCATTGCCCGTCATCGTGGCCTGCTTGGAATATGAAACCGCCTACAACGATGACCGGCAGGCCCAGGCGCGGACGCTGGCCGAGGTGGCCACCGATCCAGCCTTCGACGGAGCGTCCCCGGTCGTGGTGGCTGGCGACCTGAATGCAGCCGCTGACAGCCCGGTGCTCCGTCCGTTGCGCGATCTGCTCACCGACGCCTGGACGGCCGGGAATGGCGACCCCGCAGCAGTGACCTTGCCCTCGCAACACCCATCCGCACCGTTGGAGGCTGGTCCCGAGCTCGTTGATCAGCGAATCGACCACATCTTCTTCCGGCCGGGTCAGCCAGAAATGCGAGTCCTCGTCGAGTCGGCGAATCTCGCGGGCGCGCCAGTCGAAGGCGTCTACCCTTCCGATCATCAGGCGGTGGTGTGCGACCTGCGCTGGGCTGCGGTTTGACGTGGTCGACTCTGCCATTGCGCGGCCGGGCGGGCGGACAGCGCGGGTACGGACGGCCGTGCTGGACGCGACGGTGGCGGAACTGGTCGAGCATGGATTCGCGCGGTTGACCGTCGAGGCCGTCTCCAGTCGAGCAGGTGTGAACAAGACGACCATCTACCGACGGTGGGGCGGTCGCGAAGGCCTCATCGTGGATGCGGTGGAGACCTTCGCCGCTGCGCAGGTTGATCTGCCCGATACCGGCACCATCGAGGATGACCTGCGTCTCTGGGCCCGCTCAATCCTGAAGACTCTCACCGGCCCGGTCGGCGGCGCCCTGGTACGTGCCGTGTTCAGCGGCGCCGGCGACAGCTCCGAGGTGCGTGAGCTGCGCCATCGGTTTTGGCTGACCCGTGCCGCCCTGGTACGGCCGCTGATCGACCAGGCGGTGCGGCGAGGCCAGCTGCCCATCGGCACAGACGCGGACGAAGTCATCCGGCACGTCGGCGCTCCGCTGTACTACCGCCTTTTGGTGCTCGCGGAACCGCTGAGTGCTGAGGCTGCCGACCTTGCTGCGGCGGTAGCCACGACTGCTGCCAAGGCCGGTCTGTTCGTTCAGCCGGTCGGGAGCGGCAGCCCGAGATCGCCGTAGCTGCGGAGATCTTTAGTAGTGTCCGGATCGCCCGGAGTCATTTTCTGTATCCGGGAGCAGAATTAAGCCATGACAGCCGTTGCCACGGACCACGTAGCTCCGACGCTCGAAATCGACAGTCATCCAAGTTGGCGGGCAAAGCGCAACCTCACCAGACAGCTGCGGGACCGTGACGATGCCAGTGCACGGCTCGCCGAGCTCCACATTCTCGCCGAGATTCTCAGTCAAGCCGCTGACCTGATCAGTGGCGGTTGGCTGCAGCACAGCTGGTTCGCCTATCGGGATGACAACGGACGGACCAAGACCGTGACCGCTTATAACGTCAAGGAGATGGCTGGCCGACCGGTGGTGGGAGCGTGCTTGGTCGGCGCGATCGTCGAAGCCGGCGGTGGCCTCTCGAATGTGCGAGCTCAGCCCGTACAGCGGGCTATAGATCTCACTTGGAACACCCTGTTCGAGGCCGCGCCCCGATCGAACCATTGGACCCCAGCACCCGAGGTACGCACCCAGCACGTGCGCGATCTGACGCGCTGGAACGACCAGCCTCGCCGAACGGCCCCCCAGGCAGAGGGACTCTTGCGCCGCAGCGCCGCCGCCGCGGAGTCTGAGGCCGCGCACATCTCCAGTCGGATGAGCCACGTCTTCTGAGGGCCATCGCACCTTGGCCACGGCTGGCCGGCACCTGCCACTCCCCGTTAGCCGTCGCAAGACGGCAAACAAGTGCTGATTGGCTCGATCAGACCCTCGTTAACCGTCTTAGGACGTCTCGTGAAGCGGCGCCGCAACGTCCAGCCGGCCGTCAATGAACGCACCATCTGGGACGGTCCGGCCGGTCAGCCGCTGATCACAAACCGCTGCAGCCTGCCGCTGGCCGACGAGGCGGGGCCGGCCCGTAATGTGGTGCTCGCGGAGGCGAGAGGTGGGGCGCAGAACGAGGGAGACGGGTATGGCCGAGTTAGTGATTGGTGTGCCGAAAGAGATCAAGGACAAGGAAGGCCGGGTGTCGGTGCAGCCCGATGGCGTCGCCGAGCTGGCCTATCACGGCCGGGAAGTCGTGGTGCAGGCCGGCGCCGGGTTGGGCTCCGGGTTTCCCGACGACGAGTACGTCGCGGCCGGTGCCCGAGTCGTCGGCACCGCGGATGAGGTGTTCGAGGCTGCCGACCTGATCGTCAAGGTCAAGGAGCCCATCCCTGAGGAATATGACCGGTTTCGTCCCGGCCAGCAGCTGTTCACCTACCTGCACCTAGCGGCCGACCGCCGACTCACCGAGTTTCTCCTTGATCAGCGCGTCGACTCGATCGCGTACGAGACCGTGCAGACCCCAGATGGGCGGCTGCCGCTGCTCACGCCGATGAGCGAGGTTGCGGGCCGCATGGCTGTGCAGGCCGCGGCCTACCATCTGCAAAGTACCTCTGGCGGGGCGGGTCTGCTGTTGGGCGGGGTCCCCGGGACCCCGGCTGCGAAGGTCACCATCATCGGCGGTGGCGTCGCCGGAACTGAATCCGCGAAGATGGCTCTCGGACTGCGGGCGATCGTGCGGGTGCTGGACGTCAACGCCTCGCGCCTGTCCTACCTGTCCGATGTGTTCGGTGGCCGGCTCGACCTGGTAGTTCCGAACCGGGCACGGACTGCGGCGTACGTGGCCGAATCCGATGTAGTGATCGGCGCCGTTCTGGTCGCCGGGGCAAAGGCTCCGAAGCTGGTAACCCGCGACATGATCAAGAGCATGCGGCCCGGCAGTGTCGTGGTCGACATCGCCATCGACCAGGGCGGCTGCTTCGAGACCAGCCGGCCGACTACGCACTCCGATCCCACCTACATCGACGAGGGTGTGGTGCACTACTGCGTCGCCAACATCCCCGGCGCCGTCGCACGTACCTCGACCCTCGCACTGACCAGCGCCACGCTGCCGTACCTGGTCCGGGTCGCCGAATACGGTGTGGCTGGCGGTGCGGCGCGCGATCCGGTCTTGGCAAAAGGGCTGACCACTCTCGGCGGCAAGCTGGTCTCCCGCCCGGTAGCCGAGGCGCACGCCCTGCCCTACGAAGACCCGGCCACCCTGCTGCCATCGGGTTCGGACGTGGTGGCCGCTTAGCCGAATTACCCCCGTGATCACACGGCTGGCATGGGTGACCACTGGGGCAGCACGCGGCCTCGATGACGACGAGCCGCTCGCCCTCGCAGCGCTGGAACGCATCGGCGTGGCAGTGGACATCGTGGACTGGGCCGATCCTGACGTGCCGTGGTCGGCCTACGACCGCGCCATCCTGCGTTCCGCCTGGGACTACCCGGAGCGGTTGCCGCATTTCCGCCGCTGGCTGCGATCAGTGCATGAAGCGACCGATCTGCAGAACCCAATCGATATCGTCGAGTGGAACCTGAACAAGCACTACCTCGCGGAGCTCAGCCGTGCGGGCGTCCCGACGACGCCCACCACGTTCGTCGAGCCAGGCGACCGATTCGAGCCGCCAGACGGCGAGTACGTCCTCAAGCCGGCCGTCGGTGCGGGCAGCCGAGACGCGGCATGGTATGGGTCGGAGAAAGTGACTCTTGCCGAAGCGCACGTCCACCGATTACACGAGCGCGGCAGGTCCGTACTTGTTCAGCCGCTGCTGGCCTCAGTCGCTTCCGAGGGAGAATGGCCGCTCATCTACCTCGACGGCGAGTACAGCCATGCCGCCAGCAAGCGAGTGACGCTGCCGGAGGCCGGCGCAATAGACGACCTCTTTGCCGCTGAGATCAACGTTGCCCACGTTCCTGACAACGACCAGCTTGCCGTCGCAGATGCCGCCATCGACGTCGTGAGCCGCCGATTCGGGGCACCCCTGTATGCCCGGGTGGACCTCGTCCGGGACGACGCCGGTCGCACCTGCGTCCTGGAGCTCGAACTGGTGGAGCCCTCTCTGTTCCTTCCGCAAGGCGGGTTTGACGCCATCGATCGAATGGCGACTGTCTTCGCTGCCTAAGACCCCTCACCGCGGGCGTGGAGTTGGGGAGACGAATGGGACAAACACAGATTGAGCTTTGGGAACAAACACGGCTCTGGCATAGTTGAGCCTAGTGCGCTCAAGTACTAAGTTGAGTGATACAGACTCAATGACATCCCAATACTTCCATCTGGAGGAAATGCATCATGGCTCGTGCAGTCGGCATCGACCTCGGAACGACCAACTCCGTCGTCGCCGTACTCGAAGGCGGGGAACCCACCGTCATCCCTAATGCCGAAGGTTCTCGGACCACTCCCTCGGTGGTTGCGTTCGCGAAGGGCGGCGAGGTGCTGGTCGGCGAGGTCGCCAAGCGCCAGGCCGTCACGAACGTCGATCGCACTATCCGCTCCGTCAAGCGTCATATGGGTTCGGACTGGAAGCAGCGCATCGACGACAAGGACTACCGCCCCCAGCAGATCAGCGCCTTCGTGTTGCAGAAGCTGAAGAGGGATGCGGAGGCCTACCTAGGTGAGCAGGTCACCCACGCCGTCGTTACCGTGCCGGCCTACTTCTCCGATGCGCAGCGTCAGGCCACCAAGGAGGCCGGTGAGATCGCTGGTCTGGTCGTGGACCGGATCATCAACGAGCCGACCGCCGCAGCGCTTGCGTACGGCCTGGACAAGACCGATCAAGATCAAACGATCTTGGTTTTCGACCTCGGTGGCGGCACCTTCGACGTCTCCCTGCTGGAGATCGGCGACGGTGTTTTCGAGGTGAAGGCCACCAACGGTGACAATCGGCTTGGTGGCGACGACTGGGATTCCCGGATCGTCGACTGGCTGGTCAAGCAGTTCAAGAACAAGAACGGCACTGATCTTGCTCAGGACAAGATCGCTCGGCAGCGGCTGCAGGAGGCCGCGGAGAAGGCCAAGATCGAACTCTCCTCGGCCAGCGAGACGCAGATCAACCTGCCCTACATCACTCTTGGTCAGGCCGGTCCGCTACACCTGGAGGAGAAGCTGACCCGCTCGGAGTTCCAGCGGCTCACCTCGGATCTTCTTGACCGTTGCCGCTCTCCGTTCCATGCGGTGATCGATGATGCCAAGATCAGCGTCGGTTCGATCAACCACGTGATCTTGGTCGGTGGCTCCACCCGGATGCCTGCCGTCGTGGATCTGGTCAAGGAGTTGACCGGTGGCAAGGAGCCGCACAAGGGCGTCAACCCCGATGAGGTCGTGGCTCTTGGTGCCAGCCTGCAGGCCGGCGTGCTGAAGGGCGAAGTCAAGGACGTGTTGCTGCTCGACGTCACTCCGCTCAGCCTCGGCATCGAGACCAAGGGTGGCGTGTTCACCAAGATCATCGAGCGGAACACCACCATCCCGACGAAGCGCTCCGAGGTGTTCACTACCGCCGATGACAATCAGCCGTCAGTGATGATCCAGGTCTACCAGGGCGAGCGCGACTTCGCGAAGGACAACAAGCCGCTCGGCAACTTCGAGCTGACCGGCCTGCCGCCGGCACCGCGCGGGGTCCCGCAGATCGAGGTCGCCTTCGACATCGACGCCAACGGCATCGTGCACGTGAACGCCAAGGATCTTGCCACCGGCAAGGAGCAGTCCATGCAGATCACCGGTGGCTCCGCGCTCGGCAAGGACGACATCGACCGGATGGTCAAGGAGGCCGAGGCGCACGCCGAGGAGGATCGCAAGCGGCGCGAGGCCGTCGAGCTCCGCAATGAGGCAGACAACCTGGTCTTCCGTACCGAGAAGCTGCTGAGCGAGAACGCTGACAAGATCACCGACGACGTCAAGCAGCCGGTGGAAGAGGCGATTGCCGAACTCAAGACGGCTCTGGAGGGCGAAGACAACGAGCGGGTCAAGGCTGCGGTCGAGAAGTTGAACACGACAAGTGCTCAGCTGGGTCAGGCGATGTACGCCGCGGCGCAGGCCGCTCAGCAGGCTCCGTCTGAGGCCGGTGAGCCCAGCGAGCACGCCGAGTCCAACGGTGAAAGCGGCGCCTCTGATGAGGATGTTGTGGATGCCGAGATCGTGGACGACGACCAGACCTCGAGTGAGTCCCGGTGACCGCACCCGAACCCGAGAATCGGCGTAATGCCGAGACCGAGTTCGAGCAGCGTGGTCCGACCATACGGGACCGGCGTCGCATCGATCCGGACACCTATGAAGTACGGGAGCCGCAGGAGACTGCGGCTCCTCCCACAGCGACTGCAGAAGAAGCCGCTCAGCAAGAATCGAATGCCGAGGCAGAGGTGATTGAGCTCAAAGCCGCTCTCGCGGAGCGGACGTCTGATCTTCAGCGACTCCAAGCCGAGTACGTGAACTACAAGCGACGCGTCGACCGAGACCGTGATCTTGCTCGCAAGGTGACGATTGAGGGTGTGCTGAAGGATTTTCTTTCGGTGCTTGACGACGTGCGCTCGGCCCGCGAACACGACGAGCTCAACGGTGGGTTCAAGGCCGTTGCGGAGGAGATCGAGCGGGTCACCTCCAAATATGGTCTGGAGCGCTTCGGCGAGGCCGGCGATCCATTCAACCCGCACATCCACGAGGCGCTGCTGCATGCGCACGCTGAGGGCATCGAAGGGCCGACCTGTGTCGAGATCCTGCAGCCCGGCTACCGGATCGGGGATCGCATTCTGCGACCTGCCCGAGTTGCGGTGGCCGAGCCGGATCCCAATGCTCCGGCTGCTGCGGCGGAAGTGGTGGAGGGTGAGGTGGCCGAGTCGGCAATCCGCCCGGAGGTCGAGCCGCAGCTGCGCTCTGAGCCGGTCGAAGAGCCCTCAAGCCCCTATAGCACAGATGAGCCCACTCGCGACGACAATCAGTCGTGAGCTCGTCAGGCACGTCCGCCTAGCATCGGTAGTTGATCATCTCGAAGGGAGGTGTCGGTGAGTACCAAGGACTGGATCGAAAAGGATTACTACAAGGTTCTGGGTGTCTCCAAGGACGCCACTCCAGAGGAGATCAAGAAGGCCTATCGCAAGCTGGCGCGGAACAACCATCCCGACCAGAACCCCGGCAATGCGGCGGCCGAACAGCGCTTCAAGGAAATCTCCGAAGCCAACGATGTGCTGTCCAATCAGGACAAGCGCAAGGAGTACGACGAGGCCCGCCGGTTGTTTGGCAGCGGTGGTTTCCGCTTCCCGCGAAGCGGCGCCAGGCCGGGTGGCCCATCGGTTGACGACCTGTTCCGCAATGCCGGAGGCGGGTTCGGTGACATCTTCGGTGGCTTGTTCAACGGCGGTCCCAGCACCACCCAGACGACGCGGTTCACCACTACGCGTGGCCCACGGCGCGGCAGCGACGTCGAGGGCGAGGTCACCGTGGACTTCCTGCAGGCGATCGAGGGTGTCACCGTGGCGATGCAGATGGTGTCCGACGCCGCCTGTGAAGCCTGCCGCGGCACGGGTGCTCGGGCAGGAACCATTCCACGTGTCTGCCCGACATGTGAGGGCAGCGGGATGCAGACCTCAACGTCTGGCGGAGTGTTCGCCGTGACTGAACCGTGCCGTGACTGTCGCGGTCGCGGGATGGTGGTCGATGACCCATGCCCGGTGTGCCACGGCTCGGGCCGCGGCAAGTCCACCAAGACTATGCAGGTCCGGATCCCCGCAGGTGTCACAGACGGCCAGCGGATCCGGCTCAAGGGTCGTGGCGGAGCCGGAGAAAACGGTGGCGCCCCGGGTGACCTCTATGTCGGCGTGCACGTACGCCCGCACGCAATCTTCGGACGTAAGGGCGACAACTTGACCCTCACCGCGCCGGTCACCTTCCAGGAGGCCGCCCTCGGCGCGGAGATCGAAGTACCGACGTTGGGTGGACCGTCAGTCAAGTTGCGGTTGTCACCGGGAACGCCTAATGGGCGCACATTGCGGGTACGCGGCAAGGGTGTGAGCAAGCGTGACGGCACCAAGGGCGATCTGTTGGTGACGGTCGACGTGCTGGTGCCCCAAACGCTCAATGAACAGGCCCGGGAGGCTCTGAACTCCTACGCTGAGGCAGTCGGCTCGGTCAATCCGAGGGCGAAGCTCTTCGCAGCTGGATGAGGTGAGACGTGTCTGCTCCAGAACTGCCGCAGCGAATCGATCATGACGCGCCCGTCTTTGTCATCTCTGTAGCGGCTCACCTCGCCGGGATGCATCCCCAGACCCTGCGAACCTACGACCGGATGGGCCTGGTTTCCCCACGGCGTACGCCAAAGCGGGGCCGTCGCTACTCGGCTCGCGACATCGCGCGGCTAAGGCTGATTCAGCGGCTCTCGCAGGACGAGGGGATCAACCTCGAGGGCATTCGCCGCATCCTGCACATGCAGGACGACATCGATGAGCTCCGGGCCAGGGTCGAGCAGCTGACTTCCTTGCTTGCGGCCGTCGAGTCCTCGCCCGGGTCACGCGTATTTACGGCGGACCCTATCGGCGGAGTACATCTCGGCCGGCGCGGCCGGCGAGCACCGTTGGCCCTTCCCGGCCGCCCATTGCCCTGACTCAATTCCGCAGGCCGCTGAAGAACTCTCGTACGTCGACCACCAGCAGATCGGGTGTTTCGAGCGCCGCAAAGTGGCCGCCGGCGTCTATGTCATTCCAGTGGACGATGTTGTTGCTCTGCTCGGCGTAACGACGAATCGCAACGTCCTCGGCAAAAACCGCGACACCGGTGGGTATCTGCGAGGGCGTCGGCCAATCATGCCCATGGACCAACTCGTAGTACATGTTCGCGGCCGACCCGGCTGTCTGGGTGAACCAGTAGAGGGAGACATCGGTGAGAATTGTGTCCAGACCGACGGCCTCCTCCGGCAGGTCATGGCTGGATCCGGTCCACTCTTTGAACTTCTCGATCATCCAGGCGAGCTGGCCGGCCGGAGAATCGGTGAGGGCGAATGCGAGGGTCTGTGGGCGAGTCGACTGGATGCCGAAGTAGCCATTCCCCTCACTGAGGAAGTTGGCCGCACGCACGACTCGGGCCTGCTCCACCTCTGTGAGTGATGCCTTGTCGTCCTCAGACAGGTCCCCGAACGGCATGAACCCCAAGGTGGCTGCGTTCACATGGACACCGATCAGGTGCTGCGAATCCACCCGGCCAAGATCCGGCGCGACGAATGCCCCGAAGTCACCACCCTGGGCGCCATAGCGCTGGTATCCCAGCCGAGCCATCAGCCCAGCGAACGCTTCGGCCATCCGGCGGCTACCCCAGCCGTCGCCGGCCAGTGGGGTCGAGAAGCCGAAGCCCGGAAGCGAGGGCACGACGACATGGAAGGCATTGGCCTCAGTGCCACCATGGGCGACCGGATCGACAAAGGAGTCGACCACGTCCAGGAACTCCAGGAACGAGCCTGGCCAGCCGTGCAGCAGCAATAGCGGTGTGGCTCCTTCCACCGCCGACCTGACGTGCAGGAAATGGATCTTCTGGCCGTCAATGTCGGTAGTGAAGTGCGGGTAGGCGTTGATGCGCTTCTCTTGCGCTCGCCAGTCAAAATCCGAAGCCCAATAATCAGCTACTCGCCGCAGATAGTCGACGGGGACACCTCGCTGCCAGGCCGGTCCGGGAAGCTGTTCGGGCCACCGAGTGCCGGCGAGCCGGGACTTCAGATCTGCGATGGCATCGTCGCTGATGCTGACAGTGAAAGGTCTGATTTCGTGATCGGACATCGCAGGCTCCTCGATACAGAATGATTCGTTCTGTTTAAAGACTATCAAAACAGAATGGATGATTCTAGATGCCAGTAGGCTATTTCTCGTGTCGACCGAACCACGCAAGCGCGGGCGTCAGGCTGAGGCGGCGCGCAATGACGTGCGCATCCTGGAAGCCGCGCGGGAGGTTTTCATCGCCAATCCCGCCGCTCCGATCTCCGAGGTCGCCAGCCGAGCCGGCGTCGGCATTGCCGCGCTCTACCATCGCTACCCGAGCAAGAATGCCCTGCTGGCCGAGCTCTGCCTCGATGGCCAAGACGTCTACATCGAGCTTGTCGACAAGGCATTGGCGTCCACGGACGATCCATGGACGGCCTACGTCCAGTGGCTGTGCGACATCGTCGCCGCCGACACGCACGCGCTGACGGTTCATCTGGCCGGCCATTTCACACCGGATGAGCGTCACGCGGCCCGGACCGAGCGGATGATTGCCGGCACCGTCGAGTTGTTCCAGCGCGTCCAGGAAGCCGGCGTGCTGCGTCCGGGATTGACGTTCCTCGATGTCGCATTCCTGCTGGAGCTGTTGGCCAAGACCCGGCTCGGTGATAACGCCCGGACCGCGGAGCTCAGGCAGCGTCAGCTCACCATCATCATCGATGGCCTGAGTGCCCCCGGAAGCACCGAACTTCCCGGAAAGCCGCCGTCATGGCAGGAACAGGTGAGCCGCTGGACACCGGCCGACGATCGGTCGGCTCAGCCTGCGGAGATGGAATAGCCCCACTCCGTACAGGGTTGAGTCTATTGGACTCAACTTTGCCTTGCGAAGTGGATTTCGCAGGCGCATAGTTGAGTGGCTGATACTCAAGTTTGGAAGCTGCTCGCGCAATGCCGAGGCTCGCAGCTCGAGTTTGATGCAGAGGAGACATGGACACCAGCAAGCTCACAACCAAGAGTCGGGACGCAGTTTCGGCCGCTTTGCGCAGTGCGCTCACGGCGGGCAACCCGTACGCCGAGCCGTCCCACCTGCTGCACGCGCTGCTCCAAGTGCCCGGGAACACGGTCGCGCCACTGATCGCCGCTGCTGGCGCTGATCCGACCGTAGTTGCCGCCGCGGCGCAGGGCGCGATTGCCAAGCTGCCGTCAGCAAAGGGAACCTCGGTCAGCCAGCCGAGCCTCTCAGGATCGTTTGCCCGAGTGCTGGCCGACGCCGAGAGCCGAGCCGAGCAGCTTGGCGACGCGTATGTGGCGACCGAGCACCTTCTCATCTCGCTGGCGACCGTCGACTCGGACGCCAAAAAGGTTCTCGCCGCCCTGAATATCAGGCCGAACGTCCTGACCCGCGCCTTCAATGACGCTCGGGGCAGCAAGCGGGTCACCAGCCCTGAGGCTGAGGCAACCTCATCCGCTCTCGATCAATACAGCGTCGACCTCACTGCGATGGCGCGGGACGGCAAACTCGACCCGGTGATCGGCAGAGACGCTGAGATCCGCCGCGTGGTGCAGGTGCTCGCCCGGCGTACCAAGAACAATCCGGTACTGATCGGTGAGCCCGGTGTGGGCAAGACCGCCGTAGTGGAAGGTTTGGCGCAGCGGCTGGTCGCCGGTGATGTGCCCGACTCGCTGAAGAGCCGCCGTCTGCTCTCTCTGGACCTGCCCTCGATGGTGGCTGGTGCCAAGTACCGCGGTGAGTTCGAGGAGCGCCTCAAGGCTGTCTTGACCGAGATCCGCGATGCGGCTGGGCAGGTGATCACCTTTATCGATGAGCTGCACACTGTCGTCGGTGCCGGCGCCACCGGGGACTCCTCGATGGACGCGGGCAACATGCTCAAGCCGATGCTCGCGCGTGGTGAGCTGCGGATGATCGGCGCCACGACGCTCGATGAGTATCGCGAGCGGATCGAGAAAGACCCGGCGTTCGAGCGCCGTTTCCAGCAGGTCTTCGTGGATGAGCCCAGCGTCGAGGACACCATCGCGATCTTGCGTGGGCTGCGCGAGCGCTACGAGGCGCACCACAAGGTGGCGATCACCGATGCCGCCCTGGTAGGGGCAGCCACGCTGTCGAATCGCTACATCACGTCTCGGCAGTTGCCAGACAAGGCGATCGACCTGGTTGATGAGGCGGCCTCGCGATTGCGGATGGAGATCGACTCCTCGCCGGTGGAGATCGACGCGCTTCGCCGCACCGTGGAGCGGATGCAGATGCAGAAGTTCGCTCTCGAGAAGGAATCCGACCCGGGCAGCATCGACCGGCTCAATCGGTTGACCGAGGACCTGGCGAATATCCAGGAAGAGCTCCGCTCCCTCGAGGCGCGCTGGGAGGCGGAGAAGCAAGGGCTCAACCGTGTGGGCGAGCTGAAGAAGCAAATCGACGAGCTGCGCGTGGCCTCCGAGCGTGCCCTCCGTGAAGGCGATCTTGTGAAGGCGAGCGAGATCAACTACGGCGAGATTCCGGCTTTGGAAAAGGAGCTGGAGGAGGCCGCCAAGGCGGAGAGCCAGTTGCCGTCGATGGTGTCCGAAGAAGTCGGTCCCAACGACATTGCTGAGGTCGTGTCGAACTGGACTGGGATACCGGTGGGCCGGTTGCTGCAAGGTGAGACCGAGAAGTTGCTGTCCATGGAGTCTCGGATCGGTGAGCGGCTGGTCGGTCAGCGGAAGGCTGTCCGCGCTGTGTCCGATGCCGTACGCCGCTCGCGCGCCGGCATCTCCGATCCGAATCGGCCTACCGGATCATTCTTGTTCCTCGGTCCGACCGGCGTCGGCAAAACGGAGCTGGCCAAGGCTCTGGCTGAGTTCCTGTTCGATGATGAACGGGCCATGATCAGGATCGACATGAGTGAGTACTCCGAGAAGCACTCGGTAGCTCGACTCGTCGGCGCACCTCCCGGCTACATCGGCTATGAGGAAGGCGGCCAGCTCACCGAGGCTGTGCGGCGTCGCCCCTACTCGGTGGTGCTGCTCGACGAGGTGGAAAAGGCCCACAGTGAGGTCTTCGACATCTTGCTGCAGGTGCTCGATGACGGCCGGCTGACCGACGGTCAGGGGCGTACGGTCGACTTCCGCAACGCGATCCTGATCTTGACGTCAAACCTGGGTTCCCAGTTCCTGGCTGATCAGACGCTGAACGCCGAGACCAAGCGGAACGCTGTGATGGGTGTGGTGCGGGGCGCGTTCAAGCCTGAGTTCTTGAACCGGCTCGACGAGATCGTGCTCTTCGACGCCCTCGGTACCGAGGAGCTCGCGAAGATCGTGGAGATCAATCTGGCCCGGCTCAACAAGCGGCTCGCTGATCGGCGGATCACCGTCGAGGCCACGCCCGCCGCCAAGGAGTGGCTGGCACTTACCGGCTTTGACCCGGTGTTCGGTGCTCGGCCGCTACGCCGGCTGATCCAGACCACCATCGAAGATCAACTTGCGCAACGGGTGTTGTCCGGTCAGGTACGTGAAGGCGACGTCGTCACCTTTGACGCTGATGAAAGCAGCGACGGCTTGATCATCTTGGAGTCCCAGCCGGCCATCGCCGGCGCCTGAAACGTCTATCGTCAGACTCACGGCAGGCTCTAGTTGGCTGTGAGTCTCACAAGTCTGATGACTTTTGTCGGAGTTTCATCCATCCTTGCTTATGAGTCCTGACTCGGGGGGCGAGTCAGGAGCTGATCAAGAGGGGAAGCTGATGAAAACGGCTTATCGAGTACTCGCTTTTCTCATCGCCGCGGTGGTTGTCATCCAGGCAGCCGCAATCGGCTACGGGGTCTTTGCGCAGATGAACTTCCTCGACAAGGGCGGCACGCTCGACAAGGCAGCGTTCGACACCAACGCGCCGGGTACCGGCGCCTTGATCTACCACGCGCTCGAGGGCTACGCCACGCTACTCATTGCACTCGCATTGTTGGTCGTTTCGTTCTTCGCCAAAATCCCACAAGGCGTGAGATGGGCGATCATCGTGCTGGTCTGCACCTTCGTGCAGATTGCTCTGGGGGCGTTGTCACACATGCTGGCCCCAATCGGTGCGCTGCATGGCGCAGTCGCATTGATCCTCTTCGGCGTCGCCGTCACTGCCGCCATGCGGGCGCGCCGGCCGGCCCCCGTCGAGGAGCCGGCTACAGCGCCGGTCGCCTAAAAGCGATCGGGCCCCCGGCAGGCCAGCTCTCTCGTTTCTCCGCACAAGGCCACGAATGGTGGCCCTGGCGGCCCTTTTGAGCTGCATTCGTGGCTCTGTGCGGCGAAACAGCGCGTCTCGCATCCTTCGCGTCGCTAAGGTGTGACGGCTGACCGCGTGCTGTATTCCTCAGCAGCTCCCACAAAGATCGAGAGGGCGGCAGCCAGCGACTCTCGCTCAGCGCTATCCATACGACGCAGAATGCGGCGGAA
>Ga0081455_10004049_pt1 | contig 16614 bp, 11 predicted proteins | sample TabmetS3T2R1_FD_70207 | JGI IMG/M metagenome (GOLD analysis project Ga0081455, IMG submission 70207) | Tabebuia heterophylla rhizosphere microbial communities from the University of Puerto Rico - S3T2R1 | ecosystem: Host-associated > Plants > Roots > Rhizosphere ... | reverse complement strand
TCCTTGAATGGCAACCGATCTATATGATTTTCCAATGAGTATCGCGGATTGATTTCTTCGAGTTCTTGCCAAATCCGACGAGCCTCCTCAGCTCTGCCCAAATGGCCCAAAGTCGATGCGAGGAAGGCGCGAGACAGGTCCGTGTGGGGATTGGCCGCTATGCGATCCTTGAACATTTTCGCGGCGGTCTCATAGTCCCTTGCCACGAAATATGCTGTCCCAAGGAAATGCAAGTATTGCGCAGGGACCGTGGGGTCGAGACGCATGGCCTGTTCTATGTAAGGAATGGCCTTCGCCGGTTCCCCCGTATAGATGTACACGATGCCCCGAGCCACGGTTGCCGGCGCGTAATTCGGGTTAAGCGATAGCGCCTTTTCGCTCTCATCCGTCCATCGTCGATAGTCTTTCTTGCTCATGGCAGCCATCGAAGCGACGAAATGGGCGAAGGGATTCTTGTCGTCTTTGGCGATCGCCACGTCGGCGAAGCGCTCGGCGTCACCGAGCGACAGCTCCGGTTTGTCGCTCCAGCGGTTCTGATGATCCAAGGAATAGCCCATGCTTAGCCCGGCATAGGCGTCGGAATAGTTCGGATCGAGCTCGCTGGCGCGCCGGAAACATACCATCCATCGGTCGAAGATCTCGCGATCCCTTTTCAGCGCGAACATCAACTCGCGACCCTTGAGAAACAAGTCGTGCGCCTCGACATTCCTGGTGCCGCCACCGGCGATACGGGATTTTTCAGCATCGCTCAGGGTGACCTTGAGCGCACCGACGATGTGCCGCGTCACGTCATCTTGGACGTCAAATATGTCGGTGAGATCGCGGTCATAGCGCTCGGCCCATAGATGTCCCCCGGTCGAACCGTCGATCAGCTGCGCCGTAACCCTCACTCGGTTGCCCGACTTGCGAATGCTGCCTTCCAGGGCAAACCGGACTCCGAGGTCCCGACACACCTGCGGAACATTCACTGCCTTGTCCTTGTAGACGAATGCCGAGTTGCGTGCGATGACGAACAACCCGGACACCTTGCACAGGTCCGTGATGATGTCCTCGCTGATTCCATCGCTGAAATATTCCTGCTCCAAATCGCGACTCATGTTGGCGAATGGGAGGACCACGATCGAGGGGCGGTCGGGGAATGGGGGAGCCACGGAAAATGTAGCCGCATCCGTTGCGCGGGCCGCCGCGTCGCCGGCAGGACCCTCGTCTCCCGGGCGGGATCGCAGTGTCGGGATCACCTGATCCGACTGCGGCAATGGCGCTTGGGTGCCCGCCGGCTCGGTCACTGCCTTTTCTCGGCGCATCCTTCGGACGAGAATGTCTGCCACCACGATGGCGACGCCGATCGACACGATCACCGCTCGAATATCGACCCACGAGGGCCACACCAGCCCAGCTTGAGGTATCTCGACGTACCGAAATGCCGCCGCAAACCAATGTTCGGGGCCGAATCCTGTCAATGCAACGATCGTTCCGACGGCCACCCAGGACGTGAGATTCTTGACGACAGCGTCCCCGATCTGTCGGGTTAAACGTCCGAGTTGCGGTGCGATTTTTGCCATGATTTGAGTCCAAGCGTGCCGCCTCAGATCTAGTTCGGGGCCGCCCACCTCGAAAGGGGTGTGGTCGTTTTTGATTTTGCGCGCAAAAGGGCGCCGCCGGGACGCTCCGACGTGATCGCCGGATGGAATTGGCATCCTCGCAGAGTCGCAGGTAAACATCAGCGCGCGATCACCGGCCCAAGACGATGGGACGACCCCGGATTTCATTCCAGATGTCAGCTCTCATCGGATTGGTCGCCCGTCGCACGTTCGCTTTGTGCGAGAAGCGGAGTCGTCGGCGAATCCGATCACTGCCCTTGCAACTAGTTCGTTGTCGGCTGGTCACCGAATTCGGAGGCGCGGCTTCGAAGATGTCGTGCAACCGAGCGCAACAAGGCCTGCAATTCCTCGGGGTCCACGCAATCTGCGGCCATTAAGGCGCGAACGATCGAATCGGTCAGCATCTCGTCAATGGATATTTCGGGGCATTGTGGCATCGTACGCTCATCATCCTGTCAAACTGCCCCCAGAGGGCAAAAAATGTCAGCGAGCGAGCACGATGCCGATCGCAACTTCAATTGCGAGATCGCAAGCGTGATCACAACGACAACCAGCATGTGCATTCTGCGTCCCGTCAGCGCACCGACACGAGTTGGTGTACCGCGAATGCGACTTAGTGCGCCAAATCCGGCCCACCCAGCCCCGCAATCACAAAGTCGATCATCTGATCGAGCGTCGGCCCCGGCTTGTTCGCCGATTCGGCAATCAATTGCGGATGGAAAAACCGAACCATCGCAGTACAGGTGCACAGGGCGGCGGCGGCGGGGTCACGCACATGGAATTCGCCGCTGGCAACACCGGACGCGATTACATTCGCCATCAAGCTCGTGATAAATTCTATATGCGCCCGGCAAACATCCCAATTTTCTTCCATCGCGCAGGCGACCATTTCGTGCATTTTGGAGTCGCCGACATAGCGGGCTGAATTCATTTGATGAACGGTTGTCAGCAACTTGCGCAGCCGGCCCGCGGCGCTTCCCCGGCTCGTGGCAATAGCCTGCGATGCCTGCTCGACCTGCCCCATCAGCTTTCGCGCGACGCCAGCGTTGATCGATTTCTTAGAATCGAAAAAGCGATAAACATTGGCCGGACTCATCTGAAGAGCCTTGGCAATGTCCGCCACGGTCGTCTTCTGGTACCCAATTTCGCGAAACAAACGTTCGGCAACAACGAGAATCCTCTCCCGAACATCTGTTTCGACATGTTCAGTTACGTAGCTCATTTGAAGTCCCAGCCTTTCCCTCTCACTCGGCGGCAACCGCAACTGGAATCCCGCCGGACCCCTGCTCGCGTTGCGACGCGCCTGAAAGCTCGCCCGCCTCGTCGCCGCGCTCGTCAAGCCGCTTACGATACCACAACGCATACAGACTGGGCAGGAACAGCAGAGTCAAAAATGTTGCAACAAACAGGCCGCCCATGATCGTGATCGCCATTGGTCCCCAAAAAGCCGAGCGCGACAATGGAATCATTGCGAGAATGGCGGCCAAGGCCGTAAGGACAACGGGACGCGCCCGCCTGACGGTTGCTTCGACGATCGCCTCGCCCCGCGTCAATCCCTGTTTCACGTCCGATTCGATCTGGTCAACCAAGATGACCGCATTGCGCATGATCATGCCGGCAAGCGCGATCAGACCGAGCAGTGCGACAAAGCCGAATGGCTTGCCTGCAAGGTTCAGGCTCAACGACGCTCCGATCATTCCAAGAGGCGCCGTGAGGAAGACAAGCACCAGCCGGGACATGCTTTGCAGCTGGATCATCAGCAGCGTGAGCATGACGCCGATCATCACGGGGAACAGCACGTAGATGGACGCATTGCCCTTCTCCGACTCCTCGATAGCGCCGCCGATCTCGATTCGATAGCCCGGTTCGAGGCGGTCGCGAATCGGTTGCAGCTTCGGCCAGATGGCGTTGGTGACGTCAGGCGGCTGCACCCCGTCGACAACGTCGGCACGCACGGTCATCGCCATGTCACGGTTGATTCGCCAGAGGATCGGTTCCTCGTGCGCATACTCGACTTTCGCGATCTGCGAGAGCGGAACCGCGATTCCATTGCGCGAATAGAGCGACAGGTCGCCAATGTGGGCCAGATCGAGCCGCTCCGAAGGAACGGCCCGGCCCACGACTTCGACTTTCTCGATGCCGTCGCGGACCGTGGTGATTTTCACGCCCGAAAGCAGCATGCCCAGCGACTTCGAAATGTCCTGGGGCGTCATTCCCAAGGCGCGGACGCGGTCCTGGTCGACAACAAGCTTCAGATACGGCGCCTGCTCGTTCCAGTCGAGATGCGGGTCGATTACCTGGTTGTTGGCGCGCATGACCTCACGGACCTGGTAGGCAATGTCGCGGACTTTCTTCGCATCAGGGCCGATCACGCGGAACTGGACCGGAAAACCAACCGGCGGCCCAAAGTTGAACCGGTCAACACGCACGCGCGCTTCCGACAGCGCGCCGTCGGCAACGGCTTTCTCGATCCGCTCCTTGATCCGTTCACGCGCCTCGACATCCTTCGAGACAATAACGATCTCGGCAAAGGATTCATTTGGCAGCTGAGGATTGAGTCCGAGCCAGAACCGCGGCGACCCCTGGCCGATGTAGGCGGTATAGGTTGTGATGTCCTTGTCGCCTTTCAGCAGCCATTCGGCCCGCTTCACCGAGTCGAGCGTCGCGCCAATCGACGTTCCGGCAGGCAGCCTCAACTGGAAGAACAGCTCAGGACGCTCCGACAACGGAAAAAATTGCTGCTGGACATGACCGAAGCCCACGATCGACAACGCAAATACGCCGACCGTTGCGAGCACCACGGTCACACGTCGCTTGACGCACCACTCGATGACCCGGCGCAGCGCGCGATAAAAGCGGGTCTCGTAAATCGCATGGGGATCGTGCCGGTGGCCGAGCTTCTTGAGAGCCGGCAGCAGCTTGACACCGAGATACGGCGTGAAAACGACTGCGACCAGCCACGATGCGACGAGGGCGATCGCGACCACCCAGAAGATGCCGCCGGCATATTCGCCGACCGATGAATTGGCAAAGCCGATGGGGAGAAAGCCCGCTGCGGTCACCAGCGTCCCCGTCAACATGGGGAATGCGGTGGATTCCCAGGCAAACGAGGCCGCGCGAACTCGGTCCCACCCCTGCTCTATTTTTACGACCATCATCTCAACGGCGATGATCGCGTCATCGACCAGCAAACCAAGGGCAATAATCAATGCACCGAGCGTAATCCGGTGGAGATCGAGGCCCATGGCATTCATGACGACGAACACGATCGCCAGCACCAGCGGAACCGACAATGCTACGACAATGCCTGTGCGCCACCCCAACGCAACGAAGCTGACGAACAGGACGATCGCCAGCGCCTCTATGAAGGAATGCACGAATTCGCCAACGGCGTGCTCGACAACAGCCGGCTGATCGGCGATCTGCTCAAGATTGAATCCGTGCGGGACTGCCGCCATGAATTCGGCAGTGGCGCTCTTAACGGCCGGGCCGAGGTCAAGAATATTGGCGCCTTTCGCCATCACGACGCCGATGCCGATGGCCGGCTTGTCTTTCTGACGAACCACGAATTCCGGAGGATCGGCAAAACCGTGCGTGACCGTCGCAATGTCGCCGAGCCGAAACACCCGCCCGTTCGCCTCAACCGGCGTCTCGGCTACAGCCTTGGCGCCATCGAGCGCGCCGGTGACGCGCAGCGGCACGCGCTGCGCGGATGATTCCACGATGCCGGCCGACACTACTGCGTTCTGCCGGGCAAGCGATTGAAATATCTGCTCGGTGGTTACGCCGAGCGTGGCGAGCTTCGCATGCGAAAACTCGACGAAGATTTTTTCGTCCTGCGTGCCGTAGAGATTGACCTTTGTGACATCCTTGACCTTCAGCAGGCGCTGACGCAGCGCCTGCGCCACCTTCTTCATCTGGGCGTAGTCCGCGCCATCGGCAGTAAGCATATAAAGAATTGAATCAACGTCGCCATATTCGTCGTTGACTGAAGGTCCGATGATGCCTGCCGGCAGATCGTCCTTGATATCGGCGACTTTCTTGCGCAGTTGATAAAAAAGCTCCGGCACCTCGCGCGCCGGCGTGTTGTCCTTGAAGGCAACCTGCATCGCGGTAAATGCCGGCTTGGTGTAGGTCGTCACCTTGTCGAAATAGGGCAGCTCCTGCAGCTTCTTTTCGATCGGATCGGCAACTTGTGCCTGCATCTCGGCGGCGGTAGCCCCCGGCCACATGGCGGTAACGACGACGACTTTGATCGTGAATGACGGATCCTCGGCACGGCCAAGGCTGCGGTAAGACAGCAAGCCCGCTGCGCCGAACATGATGATCAGGAACAGGATCAGGGCGGGATGAGCGACTGCCCAGGCTGAAAGATTGAAGTGACGCATGGCGATATCCTTTAACGATCCGATGCCGAGGCGCTCAGAACGAGAGCGCCGACACGATTTTCACTTTTTGAGCGGGGTCGAGTTTCTGGACACCAAGAGCGACGACGTTTGCGCCTTCTTCAACGCCATCGCTGATCAACACATCATCGCGTTCATACGATTTCACCGAGACGCGCCTGAGCGTGATGGCGCCTTTTTCGTCGGCTACGTAAACCGAAGGCCCCTGCCCCTGGTTGAAAAGGGCCGAGAGCGGCAGTCGCGCCACGCGCTCGCTTGCCGGTTCGGAAAGGGTCAGCGTCGCCGTCATTCCAAGTTGCACTTCGTCGCCAGCCTCGGGTAGCGAGAATTTGGCGAGATAAGTGCGTGTCGCCGGATCGGCCGAGGGGGCAAGCTCGCGAAGCCTGGCGGTGTACCGCTTGTCCGGATTGGACCAGATCGAGACCTGGGCTTCGCCTGATTTGGCGCGGGTCAGCAATGTTTCGGGGATCGCAACCACAACTTCTTTTTCGGCGAGGCGGGCGAGGCGAATGGCGGTCTGCCCCGCGGCGACAACCTGACCAGGCTCAATCAAGGTTGCGGTCACCACGCCGCTCGCGTCGGCAACCAGCGTCGCGTAGGACAGGCTGTTTTTCGTAAGCTCCACCGACCTTTCGGCGCGGTTAAGCCGTGCGCGCGCTTCGTCTGCCGCCGCCCTCGCTTGATCGAGCTGCGCATCGGTCGACCAACCTTTCTGTCGCAGTTCGTTTGCGCGCCCTTCGGCGGCGGTCGCCTGCGCAAGCACGCCGGTCGCGGCGCGCAGTTCGGCGGCGGCCTGCTCCGCTTGCAGCGCGAGGTCCACTTCATCGAGCACAGCCAGCGGCTGGCCGCCCTCGACACGCGTTCCAACTTCGACAAGCCGCCTGGACACCTTTCCAGCAACGCGGAAGCCGAGATCGCTCTCGATCCGTGGACGAACGATGCCCACGAAGCTTCGGTCGCTGACCTGGGCCTCGTAGCGGGCCGACGTCACCAGGACCGGGCGAACCGGGGCCGCTGGCTGGGCGGTCATTGGGTCGCAGGCCGCGAGCACAAGCGGCGAGATGAGAGCCAATACTTTGATAAATTGGGGGAAAACGGCCTGATGGGACATGAGGGCGGCCTCCATTTGTAACTAATGATAACTTATCACTGACGAATGTCAATATTTATCAGTTATTATTTAGTATAAGTCAGGCGGCCGGCGACCGGGCCCGGAGTAGCTCATTGGCTGGATTGAAGGCGTGCAGATCGGCCGGCGATCTCGGCACCCGGACACGATTGCGGCTTTGGAGGTTTGGCGATTCAGAACATCGCCCGAGCGCCCAGCGGGAACGGCCAAATTGGGGTCTTGCCTGACTGATGCGACCCGCGAAGGCCGCTCCCGTCGCGCCGTTCGCAAACTCGCCGCTACGTCAACACCCGAACGACTGTGCTAGCGATTGTCGCGGCATTCCTGACCCGGTGGCGCCATTTAAACCTCCGTGTCTCACTGTCAAACACCATACATAGCTGTTTGTTCGCGCGATATAGGAACGATCGACTAAAGCGATCAAATATGATGACGGTGCCACTGCGGCCACATGTTTGAATGGCGGTAAGTCATTACGGCGCAGACCAAATTCCCAATCCATGTGCGTCAATAGGTACGGCTGGCAATGGCCTTCAATTTTCAAATTGCGTGCCTAGCTAGCGAGCCGACAGACCGACTTGGCAAGTGCGACCGATTTCGAAGGCGCCGGTTCCATGGGCCGGGCGGAGGAAGTCGGTCTGACAACTAACGGGAGACAGAACATGGCCTACGTTGATGGATTTGTTGCCGCGGTTCCAACCACCAACCGTGAAATTTACAAGAAACACGCCGAAGCGGCTGCCGCAGTCTTTAAGGAGCACGGCGCAATAAAATTCGTCGAGTGTTGGGGAGATGATGTTCCCGAGGGGAAGGTCACGTCGTTTCCCATGGCCGTTAAACGCCAGGATGGCGAGACAGTGGTTTTCTCCTGGGTCATCTGGCCTTCGCGTAACGTGCGGGACCAGGGCATGAAGAAGGTCATGGGCGATCCTCGCATGCAACCGGAAGCCAATCCCATGCCGTTTGATGGCAAGCGAATGATCTACGGCGGCTTTGAAATGATCGTAGATGCATGACACGGTGAACTACGTTTGCCCGGCTTGACGGCTCACCCCGCCCGAATGCCCTGAAAGCCGGGCTTTCACGTCTCGGTTCTGCGCGAAGCAGCCCGGCGGAGGCCGGAACGCGCCGCCTTATACCTCATTATACGCATGTATAGGTGCAAACCTGGCCTTACACATCGCTAGCCTGATGCCATGTCGGAAAAGGTCCGTACCTCCGCCATGGCCATCGCGACGATTGTTGTGTGGTTCATGATCGTAACGTTGGGCTTCGGCAGCCAGTTTTGGCCGCTCCTGGCAGGCGTGCACTAGCGCGTAAACGTTGGTAGGTGTGCGATGATCAAAACGGAAATCGGCACTGTCGAACTTCATCCAAGCGTCGACAGATCTGCCTGGCGTCGTTTCTGGCTTAGCCACGTGATGATCGAGAGAGGCAAGTCCCTGCCCGCAAATGCTCCCTTGAAGATTCGAGTGACCCAGAAGACTCTCACCTGGCGGCTGAATGAGCTTCGACGTCTCGAGACAGCTGCGCGGGTGCACTGGTCCAAATTGGGCGACTAATGCTGGATACTGTTTAGACCTGCTTTTCCGTTTCCTGGCGTATTTGCCACATCTCATAGGCGGCCAGCGCTACCACCAGCGCGCCGACGACCAGAAAATTTATCCGCGCCGCGGGCGCCTCGATACCCAACACCCAATTTGATGCGATGAGCCAGACGCCAAGCGCGACATTTATCCATTCCTCCCAGCCGCGGAAAAATGACAATTCAATTACTTCGACAAAAATGATCAGCGCCCCGAGCAGTACAGCGTTCCGCATCGCTGGCGTTTCAAATTCGAACAAAAGCGTCCAGGGGGACAGGCACAGCCAGATGCCAAGAGCCCAGGTTGTCCAATCGGTCCATTGCTTGGGAAGATAGATCCCGGCTGTCGGCATTTTTAAATCCTGCCCGAAACGTCAGAATACACGGTCCACGCAATGAATCAGCGCGCCTTCATCGACTTTGCGCGACATTTTGGTTGTTTGTCGACCCTCCCTTTTCTCAATTACGCGCATCTGACGCCCTAGTTCGGTAGCCCGGCTTTCACAAGCCCGTCGCGCAAATGCTCTTTATCCGAACGCTGCTGATAGTGAAGCGTGTCCAGAAAGGCCTCGGCGGTAAAAGTTGGTTGCCGCTGGAGCACCTCCTGAGCATGAGCACCGGCAGCCGTGCGATTTCCCAACTGCGCCGCCGATGCGGCAAGAAAAGCATGATGGGCATGATCCGGTGCAGTCAGCTTGCTGAACGATTGAATCGCGTCAGCATAGAGCCGCGCTGTGTATTGGGCGCGGCCAAGATGACTCCAGAAACGCTGTGGATGATACGGGTTCAACCGCATCGCTCGGTGAATCCACTCGATCCCTTCCGCGGGACGCCCGAGCCACGTCAGTAACTCACCCTGCTGGACGACAATAATATCGCTGTTTGGGTTGAGGCTAAGCGCACGCTCCTGATGATAAACCGCCTTATCAAACTCATCGAAAGTCAGCTTGAGCGCGGCGAGGATTCGATGCACGTCAGCATCGTTGTCATCGAGTGACAGCGCAATTTGCACCTCATCCAGAATCGCTCGCATGCTGGCGTCGCGATCTTCGCACCAATTCTGCACCCACGCCTGACCGATCACGCAAGCTTTCCAGGCATGCGCATGCGCGTATTTCGGATCAAGCTCAATGGCGCGGTTCAGCATCCGAAGCGACTCGCTATTGGCTTCGCGAGTCGACCAGTGATGCAAAACCTTGCCGGTCAGGACGTACTCGTAGGCGGCCATATTGTCGGTTCGTTTACGCTGGACCCGATCGTGCCGGGCAGCTTCAACGCGACCAAACAACGTCGCGGCAATAGCCGACGTAACCTCGTCTTGAATTGCGAAAATGTCCTCAAGCTTCCGGTCGTAGCGTTCAGCCCAGACATGCGTCTCTGTCTCACCGTCGATGAGCTGAATGGTCACTCTGACGCGGTCTCCGATTTTGCGCACGCTTCCTTCGACAACATAGTCCACTCCGAATTCACGCGCGACTTCCCGCGCCTTTACCGGCTTGCCCTTGTGTGTGAAAACGGCATTGCGGGAAATGACCAGGAGTTCGCGGAACCGGGACAACTCCGTAATGATGTCTTCGGTTAAACCGTCGGCAAAGAACTCTTGCTCCGGATCACCGCTCATATTGACAAATGGCAGCACGGCGATCGACGGTTTCCGGGCACTCACCGACAGCGGCGAGTCGCCGGCGGAACCTTGACTACTCGCTTCCGAGGTTTGCCCGTCTAACAGGACTTTGAAAACCCGAATTGGCCGATTGATGTTCTTGAGTTGCTGCTCACCAAGATCCTCGTACCCGACGTTGATCTTGTCACCGACCTGATCCCGCACCGCTGCTGAGACGCATATCCCGCCGGCCTCAGCCATCGATTCAAGCCGCGCTGCCACATTGACGCCGTCGCCAAAAATATCGCTCTCTTCGACAATCACATCGCCAAGATTGATGCCAATTCGGTATAGAAGACAGCGCGATGCCGGCATATCACGATTACGCCGGGCCATATTTTGTTGAAATTCCACCGCACAGCGGACCGCTTCGGTGACGCTTTGGAATTCCGCCAGTATTCCATCGCCGGTGGTCTTGATGATGCGACCCTTGCATCTAGCTATTGCCGGGTCGATCACCTCCAGACGTATTGTTTTGAGCCGCGCGAGGGTCCCGACCTCATCGACCTCCATGAGACGGCTGTAGCCTACGACGTCCGCCGCTACGACCGCCGCGAGTCGACGTTCCACATTTTGCTCTTCCATTACCGGTCCGACGCTTGACTTCGAAAATCTAGATAAAGCGGCATCATGCGTGCAAAGCCAATAGCCCCGTGCATGCAAGCGGCGTTATATCACACCAGGCATCGCCGGCGAGAAAGGCGGATTCGATCTCCGCTCTGACTTGCGTCGCCTAATGTCCGCTAATGACGCAAGGCGGACACCGTGAGGCTGTTGTCATCGTGATTAGCCATGCCCTCGGGCACGTCCTATTTATGGCCAGCGGCATCTCAAGTACAGAAAATGAAGAGCCGACTGCTCCAGGGACTTGTTATCTGCGTCGTGATCACAAGCGGGATTACGGCATGGTCGTCAATCTGCGAAGCCCGTCGGCACTTTCCCGACCGCAATATTCATTCGTTCAGGCCTGGCCTTCATCTATTCAGAAAGGGCGTGCATCTCCCATCACTGCACAACTCTTATCCCTGCAGCGTCCTCGGCCACCGTCCCTGCATCCCTTACGGAACCTATTGCAGCGTCTTCAGCCATCATCCCTGTTTGCCTGATATCGACTATCCGATCGGCCAGACTCTACAGCTAACCATTGTTAGCCGGACGGCGGACAACAAGTCTGACGCGCCTGCCGAGGAGAAGTCGGCCGATCGTACGCCGCACGATCTGAATACGATCCGCGATGTGTTTACTGCATTGCGCGCATGCTGGGTTCCACCCGAGAAAGATGTCGCGCGGCGCGGAACTCAAATCACGCTGCGCCTCAGTTTCAACAGTCACGGTGGAATCATTTCGGAACCCAGGACGACGTATGTAACCACCGACACGCCACCGGAGGTGCGCCAGGTCTATTGGAATGCAGCAACTGCCGCACTCAAACGGTGCACACCGTTGCAATTCACAGACGGGCTTGGCGGCGCCCTGGCGGGGCGTCCGTTCGCGATTCGGTTCGTGGACGATCGATCCTTTTGAACCCCGCGGTCAGGCGAGACCTGCTGTCTGTTGACCCAGAGCGACGTTGATGACTTGAAATGAGAAAAGAGGCCGCTTCAGTCAGCAGCCTCTCTCATCGGATGATTGGAGTACTCAGGAATTAGTTGCCGCCCCAATTTTGGTCCCGCAGCAACTGGAAACGAATGTTTGGATCGGGATCGGTACCGAGATCTCGTCCATCCCAGCTGTATACCTCAGGCGGTCGTTGGCTCTGGAAAGCGTACGGGCCGGGATCAGATACATAATGATGCAATGCCTTGCCTTTGTGAACTGTAGCGGCAAGCGCCGGTGTAGTTATCAGGGCTGCTGCGCCAACGACGGTTGAAAGAAGTTTTATTGTGCTCGAGCTCATGGAGCGCCTCTTGCTTGAATCAGTACGTCGCCCTGCGCTCTAGGTAGCAAAGCCTCGCCGGCACGCTAGGACGCGCCAATCAATTTGATTTGTCACACTTCGCAATTAGTTGATGGAATACGCCTTGCCAAAATCTTGCTCCTCTGGTCGGCGTTTTGGTACTGAATAAACTCCGCGTAAAAAAATCTCGTTTCATATTCTGTCTTTGTGATTTTCCTGCGTGCTGTATCGACACGGCACGGCACCAACAGATCCGGCAGTATTTTCCGAGCCAACCGACCGGCGCGCGCAATAGACGGGGAAAAAACGTGAAGTGAACCGTCGGAGGCCGTTCATCAAAAACTCACACACAACCGGTTAAAAGATTACGGCATTTTCCTTTGCACCGCATAGCACGCCGAGGTTACGCGGTTGACCGCACCAGTTTACCCGACGCCCAGAAATTTCGGCTGCGTGATTGCTGGAAGACGCGTTCGGTTCGCCAGCCGTTGCCCGTTTTAGTCACAAGGACATCGGGACGATTACGACCGTTCAGGCAGCAACGCGGCCACGCGCGGCAAAACCACCTTGATTTCGGTGAACTCGCCCGGCTGCGTATCGACTTCAATTGAGCCGCCATGCTGTTTGACAATGATGTCGTGACTGATGGAAAGCCCAAGCCCGGTTCCCTCTCCGGCCGGCTTGGTCGTGAAGAATGGATTGAACATCTTTTCCTTCACATCCGAAGGCATGCCGGTGCCATTGTCCCGGATCGTTATTTCGACACGGTCCCCGAGGTTTCTGGTGGCGGCAGCAAGGGTCGGTTCGTAGCCGTCAATTGCTTCCGCATGGCGCTTCGTTGCCGCGTAAAAACCATTGGAAATAAAATTGAGCAGGGCTCGCGTGATGTCCTGCGGGAATAAATCGACCTCGCCCGCCATCGGGTCAAATGATCGTCGCAACGTAATGTTGAATCCCTGCTTCTCGGCGCGTGCCCCATGATACGCAAGATTGAGGCTTTCCTCGACGATTGCATTGATGTCAATGACCCGATGCTCGCCGGAGCCTTCGCGCGAGTGCAGCAGCATGTTCTTGACGATGGAGTCGGCACGCTTGCCATGCTGCACGACCTTGTCGAGATTACCTCGCAGGGTGCCCGTCAGTTCAGCAATTTCAGCGCACGCTTTATCGTCGAGCGGACTCTTCAAGATTTCCTGCAATTCGTCGATCAACTCGCTGGAAACGACCGAGAAATTATTCACGAAATTGAGCGGGTTCTTGATCTCGTGGGCAATTCCTGCGGTCAACTGACCGAGCGAAGCGAGCTTCTGCGTCTGCACCAAGCGGTCCTGAGTTCTGCGCAATTCGTCCAGCGACTCTGCGAGCTCGCGGGTGTGCTGCAGCTCGGCATCGAACAGCCGAACGTTCTCAATCGCGATGACAGCCTGGTCGGCAAAGATCTCGACCAGCTCGATCTGCTTTTGAGTAAAGGGTTCTACCTTTGATCGGCCCAACAAAAGAACACCGATCGGTGTCCCTTCGCGCACAAGCGGCACCCCGAGCAGGGTCCGGAAGCCACCCTTTTTCTGCGATTCGAAGTATCCGTACTCGGGATCCGCCAGCACATCGGCAAGTTGCACAGCCTTATTGTCAGTCATCGTGCGTCCGATAACGCTACGCCGGTTGACCGGATGCGGAACGCTCTTGATAAAATCAAGATAATCGGACGGAAATCCGTAGCTCGTGGCGTAATAGAATGCGGAATTCCTTTTGCGTGCGATAGCCGCCATATCGGCGTTGCAAAGCTGCGCCGCCGACTCGGTAAGAGCATCAAGTACCGGCTGCAAATCGAATGTCGAGCGGCTGATTACCTTGAGGACGTCGGCGGTGGCAGTCTGCTGCTGTAGTGACTCGCGGAGCTCGCTAAGTAGTCGGGCATTATCGATCGCGATGACTGCCTGCGCCGCAAAGTTGGAAATCAGCTCCATCTGCTTGTCGGTGAACGAGCGGGCTTCCTGCCAATAGATGGCGATGGCTCCAATCAAATCCTGATTCTTAAGCATTGGCACGACGAGAAGGCTTCGCGCACCAACTGTTTCAACCAGGGCCACGTACCTGGGATTACCTTCGATATAGGCACGCTCCTTGGTTAGGTCCGAGCTGTAAGCGGGTTGTTTGGTATTGGCGATGCGAGTGAGCAGATTGTGCGGGTTTTCACTCACGACATGTGGCTGCTCGATTGTGTGCGTTGGCGGGTTGCCTAGCCATGAGGTCGCGCGAAATACGCCATCGGCAAATCTGAACATGATGCCAAACTTGGCTTCGCAAAGCTGCGTTGCCTTTTCCAGCATGGCCTGGAAAACCGGTTCCAAGTCGCCGGGTGAACTGCTGATCACCTTCAGTACGTCGGCGGTGGCAGTCTGCTGCTGCAGCGATTCGCGCAGTTCGCCGAGCAAGCGCGTGTTCTCGATCGCGATAACGGCCTGGTCCGCAAAGGTCTCGACCAGCTCGATCTGCTTATCAGTGAAGGGTCGCACGGCTTTGCGTTGTAGAACGATCACCCCGACTGGAGTTCCTTCGCGCAGCAGCGGGACGCCTAACATCGTGTGAATGCCGCCAACTTTGGCTGCGCCGGTCATTTTGAAATCTGGATCTGCTAGAACGTCGGGAATGTGAACGATTCCGCCTTGCATCACCGTACGTCCGACGACCGAGCCGCGCCCCGCTGGAATTGGATGAGCGGCCATGTACGCCTGAAATTCGGGCGACTGTCCGTAAGATGCGACCTGCTTAAATGCAGTGCCGCTTTCGCGGTTGATGGAGGCCATATCAGCCCCGCACAGCCTCGCCGCTGACTCGACCAGCGTGTCGAGGACCGTCTGTAGATCGAAAGTCGAGCGGCTGATTACCTTGAGGACGTCGGCGGTGGCAGTCTGCTGCTGGAGAGATTCGCGCAGCTCACTGACTAGCCGTGTGTTCTCGATGGCGATGACAGCCTGGGCGGCGAAATTTACGAGCAGCTCAGTCTGCTTGTCCGTGAAAGGGCGCACCTGCTGGCGATAGATAATGATGCCACCGACGAGTTCGTTGTCCTTTAGCATTGGGACGGCGAGCACCGTGCGGGCCCCGGCGAGTTTGGCGAGTTGGGCGCCTGTGTAGCCGGATGGCACTTCGGAGGATTGGATTTCGTCCCGAAGGTCTGCGGTCTGAGCCGGCTGCTTCGTTGTAAGCGCGCGTCCGAATACAGACGCTGGGGCAGGCCGGATGACGGGCTTGCGGCGCCGCTCTTCGGCGAATGCTTTTGGCGCGTTATGCATCCCAACGCATCGGAGGCCATCGCCTTCCGATCGGTATATCGTGCCGAACTGCGCCTCGCAGATTCGCGTCGCGTTTTTCAGAATGGCCTGAAACACCGGCTCAAGTTCGCCGGGCGTGCTTGAGATGACTTTCAAAACAGCCGACGCTGCGGTTTGCTGCTCCAATGATTCTGAAAGATCGTCAGTCCGCTGGCGTAGCTCGTTGAGCAGTCGCGCATTCTCGATTGCGATAACGGCCTGGGCGGCAAACGCTTCCACGAGTTCAATTTGCTTCGCGGTAAATGGCAGCGGCTCGGAGCGTGCCAGGGACAATGCGCCAATTGGCTTGCCGCCTCGCAACAAAGGCACGCCAAGATTGGCCCGGTATTGGCCGAGCTTTTGCGCGTCGCGCCATTTGTATTCGGGATCCGCAAGAACGTCGGCAATGTGAACCGTTTTGCCTTCGAGCGCTGTTCGTCCAACAGTCGTTCCACGCCCCGGCGCAATTGGATGGCTTTCATGGAATGCTCGAAATTCAGCCGAATATCCGTGATAGGCAGCGCTCTTGTAAATGTCTCCGTCACGACGGAATAGAATTCCCAGTTTGGCGTGACACAAGCGAGTTGCAGTTTCAACGAGCGTATCCAGCACAGTTTGGAGGTCGAAAGTCGAGCTGCTGATAGCCTTGAGCACGTCGGCGGTTGCCGTTTGCTGCTCCCGCGTCTCGTCAAGCTCTCGTTTAAGCTGCTCATGTACCTGAGACTGGCGACCGGAACGGTGACGGGAAGCCAGTGTCCGTTGCCGCTTGATCGCGGCCGGCTTGCGCCGGCGCGTTTTCGTCGCGCTTTTTTCCCGCCGCCGTTTCATTGCCGCCCCAAGGTTCAGGAACTGGCATGGTAACGGCTTAAACTAGCACACAGGAAGGGGTCGGCGCCCCAGGGGACGACCGATGCGCCTCAAGCGCCCTTTGTTCTCCTCTGAGAGCGGGCGGGGCGAACGGCAGGTCGCACCGACGTGTTCAGTGTCACGGCGGCGCGAATGAGCGTCTTCAACGCCTT
>Ga0081455_10004048_pt1 | contig 16614 bp, 16 predicted proteins | sample TabmetS3T2R1_FD_70207 | JGI IMG/M metagenome (GOLD analysis project Ga0081455, IMG submission 70207) | Tabebuia heterophylla rhizosphere microbial communities from the University of Puerto Rico - S3T2R1 | ecosystem: Host-associated > Plants > Roots > Rhizosphere ... | reverse complement strand
GCTGAGACACCCCGTTCGCCTTGGGGTCGCAAGACTGCCACAATGGAGGTATCTAGGGGACGTGACCTCCATTTCTGTCTCAAGCACGGATGCTAAGCCCATGTCGGAGACAATGTCCCGCTCCGCGGCTCTCCTCACCGTCGATTTGCGCGCGCTGGCGGTGAACTATCGCGAGATCGAACGCCTCGCCGCGCCTGCGCAGGTCGCCGCCGTGGTCAAGGCCGATGCCTATGGACTTGGCCTCGTGCCGGTCGCCCGCGCGCTGCATAGCCTCGGCTGCCGCGCCTTCTTCGTTGCGACCCTCGAAGAAGGCGCGCTGCTGCGCGACACGCTGCCGGGTGGGCGGCGCATGCGCGAGGGCGTCATCTTCGTGCTCAACGGCTATGCCGGCGCGCCGGCCGCAGATTTCCAGGCGGAAGGCCTGACCCCCGTCCTCAACTCGCTGGAGGATGTCGAGATCGCGCGGAGCGAGGCCGCCCGTGTCGGTCATACGCTCGCGGTCGCGCTGCACGTCGACACGGGCATGAATCGGCTTGGCCTCCGCCCCAACGAGATGCTGCACATGCAGAGCGATCCATCAGCCCTGAGCGGCATCATGCCAGCGTTGCTCATGAGCCATCTGGCCTGCGCGGACACACCTGAGCATCCCTTGAACGAGCAGCAGCGCATGATCGTCCAGCGTCTGCGCATCCGGCTGCCCACGGTGCCCGTGAGCCTCGCGAACTCCGCGGGCTGCTTGTTAGGCCGACCCTTCCTCTACGACGTCGTGCGGCCCGGTATCGCGCTTTACGGAGGCAATCCGCGCGCCCGAGGGGCAAACCCCTTTCAACCCGTTGTGACGTTCGAGGCGCCCATTCTGCAGGTGCGTCGCGTTGACAAGGGAGAAACGGTCGGTTATGCGGCCGTTTATCGGGCGGAACGGCCCACGCGTGTCGCGACGCTCGCCGCGGGCTATGCGGATGGCTATATGCGCGCGCTGGGCGAAGGGGGGCAAGGCATGGTCGCGGGCCACAGCGTTCCGGTCATCGGACGCATCTCCATGGACCTCATCACCGTAGATGTGAGCGACGTTCCGGAAGCGCTTACGATACCCGGGACATTGGTCGAGCTCATCGGCCCGAACGTGGTGGTCGACGAGGCGGCCGCCACCGCCGGCACCATCTCCTACGAGCTTCTGACGCGGCTCGGCCCGCGCTCGCGCCGTCGCTACATTCCCGCGACTCCGGACGCGCCCGCCGAGGAGCGGGACGCATGACCAACATTCTGTCCGCAACAGGTCGCGCGACGATCGATTTGCTCGCCGCCATCGGGCGGCTCGCGCAATTTATGGCGCACAGCCTCGCGGCCTGTTTCCGTCCACCCTTCTTTCTTGGCGCCTTGCTCACACAAATTCTGAGGATTGGGTATTTTTCACTGCCAGTCGTTGGACTTACATCGTTTTTCACAGGCGCAGTGCTAGCGCTGCAAATCTATATCGGCGGTACGCGCTTCAACGCCGAAAGCATCGTGCCGACGATCGTTGTGCTGGGGATTACGCGCGAACTCGCTCCCGTTATTGGCGGTTTGATGGTGGCCGGCCGGGTTTCCGCGGCGATCGCTGCGGAAATCGGCACCATGCGCGTCACCGAGCAAATCGACGCTTTGCGAACACTCTCAACGAATCCCTATAACTACCTTATGGCGCCACGGATTCTTGCCGCCGTGATTACGCTGCCTTTGCTTGTGCTCGCGGGCGACGTCATCGGCGTCATGGGCGGCTATGTGGTCAGCACCGAAAGTCTTGGGTTCAATCCGTCGACTTACATCAAGAAAACATATGACTTTTTACGCACGGACGACGTTGCTTCAGGTCTGTGGAAAGCGGCCGTGTTCGGCTTCATCATCGCGCTGCTCGGCTGCTATCACGGCTTCCACAGCAAGGGCGGCGCACAGGGTGTGGGCGCGGCGACAACAAATGCCGTGGTTACGGCCTCCATCCTCATCCTTGCTGCGAACTTCCTGATGACGCAGCTCCTGTTCTCCCACTGAGGGCCACGGCATGGCGGAGGTTCCGAAGCTCGCGCTGCGTGGCCTGACCAAGCGCTTTAATTCCAAGACCGTGCTCAACGGCGTCGATCTCGAGATTCAGGCCGGTGAGTCCCTCGTCGTCATCGGCGCCTCGGGCACCGGCAAGTCGGTGATGATCAAATGCGCGCTCGGTCTGCTGCGGCCCGACAAGGGTGAGGTGCTGCTGGACGGCGAAGACATCACCAGCGTCGGCTCGCGCGAACGCGACCGCCTGATGCTTCGGTTCGGCATGCTGTTTCAGGGCGGTGCTCTTTTCGACAGCTTGTCGGTCTGGGAGAACGTGGCCTTCGGCCTCAGGCGCACCAAGCAGATGTCGGCCACCGAGGCACGCAAGATTGCAATCGAAACGCTAGCGCTGGTCGGACTCAACGCCGATGTGGGCACCTTGAGCCCGGCCGAGCTTTCGGGCGGCATGCAGAAACGGGTGGCGCTCGCCCGTGCCATCGCCGCCAATCCGGAGATCATCTTCTTCGACGAGCCCACGACCGGGCTCGATCCGATCATGGCCGACGTGATCAACGATCTCATCGTCACGACCACGAAGCATCTCGGTGCCACCGCGCTCTCCATCACCCACGACATGGCGAGCGCGCGCAAGATCGCCGACCGGATCGCCATGCTCCATCAAGGCAAGATCATCTGGCAGGGCCCGGTCGCCGAGATCGACCGAAGCGGCAACCCCTATGTGGAGCAGTTCATCAATGGCCGCGCCGAAGGCCCGATCAAGATGGACGTGAAGCGGCCGTGAGGGTGTGGCATAAGTCCTTGTCCCTTCAGGGCAGGAGTACACGCGATGCGGATCGGCGGCCGCCCCTACCGCACCATCTGGCTCAACGAGGATGGCTGGTCGGTCGACATCATCGACCAGACGCTCCTGCCCCATCGACTCGAGATTCGCCGACTGACGTCGCTGGCGGAGGCCGCGGAGGCGATCAAGACCATGCGCGTGCGCGGCGCCCCGCTCATCGGCGCGACCGCAGCTTACGGCGTGTGCCTCGCGCTGCGGGCCGACGCCTCGGATCGTGCATTGGACGAGGCCACCGCCACGCTCGCGGCGACACGGCCGACCGCCATCAATCTACGCTGGGCGTTGGACGAGATGCGCGCCGCAGTCGGACTGTCCGGCTCCGAGCGGGTCGCCCGCGCCTATGCGCGTGCCGCGGCCATCTGCGAAGAGGATGTCGCGAGCTGCCGGCAGATCGGCGCCCATGGCGCCGGCCTCATTCGTGCCGCCGCCGACAAGGCCGGCAAACGCCGCGTCAATATCCTGACCCATTGCAACGCCGGCTGGCTCGCCTGCGTCGATTGGGGCACTGCGCTCTCCCCGATTTATACGGCCCATGATGCCGGTCTCGATGTTCATGTCTGGGTCGACGAGACACGCCCGCGCAACCAGGGCGCGTCTCTGACGGCGTTCGAGCTCGGCGCCCATGGCGTGCCGCACACCATCATTGCCGACAACGCGGGCGGGCATCTCATGCAGAGCGGGCAAGTTGACCTCTGCATCGTCGGAGCGGACCGCGCCGCCGCCAACGGCGACATCGCGAACAAGATCGGCACCTATCTCAAGGCCCTGGCGGCTCACGACACGGGCGTGCCCTTTTACGTTGCGTTCCCGCATTCGACCATCGACTGGACGCTCGATGTGGGCCTCGGCCGGATCCCGATCGAGGAGCGGACGAGCGAGGAGGTGACGCGCATCACCGGGCGGCTCGCGGACGGCACGCTCGCAAGCGTCGACATCTCTGCACCCGGAAGCCCGGCCGCGAATCCCGCCTTCGACGTCACCCCTGCCCGTCTCATCACCTCGCTCATAACCGAGCGCGGCGTCGCGCCGGCGAGCCGTGAAGGTTTGCTCGATCTCTACCAGGAGCGGAAATGACGGAAAGCGCGCTCCGCGCCGAGCTGGCGCATGCCGCCCAGACCCTCGCGCGCCAGGGGTTGAGCCCGGGTCGGTCGGGCAATGTCTCCGCCCGCTTCGGCGGAGGCCTTCTGATCACGCCGACGGGCTTCGCCTTCGAAACGCTGGCCCCCTCGGATATCGCGGTGATCGGCCTGGACGGCGTTCCGCTTGCCAGAGGCCGGGCGCCGTCGAGCGAATGGCCGATGCATGCGGCGGTCTATGCCGGCCGCCCCGACGCCAAGGCCATCGTCCATCTGCATTCGCGCTTCGCCACCGCGCTGTCGTGCCTCCGGCGCGACATTCCGGCCTTCCACTACATGGTGGCGACGCTCGGCGGCGACTCCGTCGCATGCGCCGAGTACGCGACGTTCGGCACGGATGTGCTCGCCCGGAACGCGCTTGCGGCCATGCCGGACGGGCGGCGGGGATGTCTGCTCGCCAATCACGGGCAAATTGTGCATGGCCGCTCGGTCGATCACGCGGTCGAGCTTGCCGTCGAGCTCGAGACGCTCTCCATGCAGTATGCCACCACGCTCACCATGGGCGCGCCGACCCTCCTCGATTCCGAGGAGATGGCCCTCATGCTGGAAAAATTCCGCACCTACGGCCAGCCGTCGGAATGACGTGCACGACGGCCTCGAATCGCGGGGCCCATGCTAAACACTCTGATGGCCCGAACCGTGACCAGCTTTGTCTGTCAGTCCTGTGGCGCGGTGACCGCGCGCTGGGCGGGCCGCTGCGAATCCTGCGGCGAGTGGAACACCATCGTCGAGGAGGTCGGGGCGCCACCGCTCGGCAGCCAGGCGAAAAAGCCCGCCAAGGGCCGCGCCGTCGCACTCGAGCCGCTCCTCGGCTCGACCGAGGAAGCGAAGCGGCTCACGACAGGGCTTGCGGAGTTCGACCGCGTGTGCGGCGGCGGCCTGGTTCCGGGCTCCGCGCTGCTCGTCGGCGGCGACCCGGGCATCGGCAAGTCGACACTGCTGCTCCAGGTCTCGGCCGCGCTCGCCGCCAAGGGCCATGCGGTCGCCTATATCACGGGCGAAGAGGCGCTGGCCCAGATTCGTCTGCGCGCAGGGCGGCTCGGCCTCGGCGAAGCGCCGGTTCAGGTTGCGGCGGAAACTCATCTCGGCGCCATCCTGGCCACGCTCGACTCCGGCACGCCCCCGGCGCTCGCGATCATCGATTCGATCCAGACGCTCTGGAGCGATGCCCTCGACTCCGCCCCCGGCACGGTGGCGCAGGTGCGCGCCTGCGCCCAGGACCTCGTGCGCTTCGCGAAACGCCGGGGGACGGCCATCGCCCTGGTGGGGCACGTCACCAAGGACGGGCAGATCGCGGGCCCCCGCGTGGTCGAGCACATGGTCGATGCCGTGCTCTATTTCGAAGGCGAGCGCGGCCACCAGTTCCGTATTCTGCGCGCGGTGAAGAACCGCTTCGGCGCTACCGACGAGATCGGCGTGTTCGAGATGGGCGACCGCGGGCTCGCCGAGGTCCCGAATCCGTCGGCGCTGTTTCTTGACGACCGCGATCAGGGCGTGCCGGGCACCGCCGTGTTCGCCGGCATCGAGGGTACGCGGCCCCTGCTGGTCGAGATTCAGGCGCTGACCGCGCCGACCTCTTTCGGCACCCCGCGCCGCGCCGTCGTGGGCTGGGACAGCGGTCGGCTCGCAATGGTTCTCGCGGTGCTCGAATCCCGCTGCGGCGTGCCGTTCGGGGGACACGATGTCTACCTCAATGTCGCGGGCGGCCTTCGAATCACCGAGCCCGCCGCCGACCTCGCGGTGGCGGCGGCACTTCTCTCCTCGCTCGCCGGAACGCCCCTACCCAGCGACGCCATCGTGTTGGGCGAAATCAGCCTGTCCGGCGCCATCCGCCCTGTGAGCCAGATGGAGGCGCGCCTGAAAGAGGCCGTGAAGCTCGGGTTCCGGAGCGCCCTTGGTCCCCCCGCCCCCAAGCTCACGGTGGAGGGCATGGCGCTCGAATCTCATGCGACGCTGACCCACCTCGTGAAGACCTTTGCGCCGCTGCCCAAGGCTACGGCGAGGCGCGATCAGGAAAACACCGGCTCGCCGTAGAAGCGACGCCGCGACGGCTTGGACACGCCGAACGCGATCTCGCAGATCAGGCGCGGGGACCGTTCCACGACACGACCCAAGTGAAAGCCGAAGGGATCCTCTCCGAAGCCGAAACCGGCTGGTCCCTTCAGGGCGACGAAACTGTTCCCGCCATAGGCGGCCACCAATTCTTCAGTGGGGTGACCGACCACGAGGGTTGCCTCGTGCTTGAAAAGCCGCCGCGCATGGCTGCCCTCGACATAGACGTGGGGGCCGGTCGTGTCGTCGACATCGGTCAAATAGAAGAAGAACTTGACCATGCGCCAGTCGTCGAGATCGAAGTGAAACTTGTCCTGGGATGAGACGCTGAGATCCGCCTCGGACGCGCCGCGTGAGGGGAAGCTCCACCACAAGCGCGTCGCACAGACACGCGCCGAGCGGCCGAGATACGATCGCGCGATGTCGAGAAGGGCCGGATCCCTCTCGATCTTCCTGACCGCGTCGCATTCAGACACGCGCTCGAAATAATGGCCGGTCAAAATCATGCGACCGAAGCGCTGGCTTGCCTCGACGTGATCGTCGGGCATGAACTCCACGCGCCGATCCAGATTTCCGAAGCAGGGCGTTTCGCGCGCGAAGCGCACGATCTCTTCCGTCACCATGAACGGAAGCAGCAGACCGAAACACAGTCCCTTGGCGCGCAGACGCGCGACCATCGCGGCTCGGTCGATGCCCGGGAACAAGGTTGAGCTTTTCGTCTTCGCGGGAGCCTTGGTGACACGCGGCCAAAGGGCCCAGCGTATCAGAACGAACCGAGCGAAGATGAACATGAGCAAAAAGGCGGGGTTTTCCCGAGTGTCCGCAAGATAGGTCGGAAAGCGCGAACCCCAGCGCGCGGCGAACGATCTCTTGGGAGGCCTCTCGGCAGAGACCTCTGTGTTTCGGTAAGAAAACCCCATGCGAAAGCCTTCCCCGATCGCGGCTAGGGCCACACGAGACAAGTTCGAAACTGTGCTCAAGACTCCTTTGGTTAACTTTCAAACAACACACTACGTATGTCAATGACTTCGAAACCTGACTCTAAACTCACTGAACCATTTGGGACCAATGTTCGTCTTTGCTCTAAAATTCATCATCTTTGCTCAAAACGAAGCCATTTTCTTGCTCAAAACGGCGCCGTTTGTGCCCAGCCGAATGATGCGGGCCGCTACACTCTGTTTTGACCGGTTGCAAAGAGTTCATCCCTTCCGGACTAGTGTCCCGTGGTAGAATTGGACATGTGCTTAGGGAGTCGGCGTGGATGACGGCGGACCTGATCATCGCGGCGATTCTCCTGGCTTCCGGGCTGCTCGCCATGATGCGCGGCTTCACGCTCGAGCTCCTGTCCATCGCGGCATTCGCGCTGGCGGGCTTGGTCGCGCTTCTTCTCTCCCCTGTCGTGCGGCCGCTTCTCGACCACTTTTTTCCGGCGCCCTGGATGACGTTGACGGCGACGCTCGGTCTCGTCTTTTTCGTCGCCCTCATCCCGCTCTGGTATGTCGGCGACACGCTCGCGCAGAAGGTACGGAAATCGAAAGTCGGTGTGATCGACAGGACCGCGGGCTTCGCCTTCGGGCTGGTGCGCGGGCTGTTCGTGCTCGCCATCGCCTATCTCATCCTGGACGGCTTCACCGGCACGGGTAGCGGCCGGCCGCACTGGCTCGACGACCGTCACGCGCTTTTGATGCCGGTGGTACGCGATACGGGCGAGCTTCTGCTCAAGGTTGCGCCGGATGTCGCCCGTGATGCGCGTAAAGATGTCCGGAAGCTGGGGAACGCGGGCCCTGGGCGCTTTACGCCGGGGGTTGCCGGCATTACTTAGAGGACACGCCGTGCGGCCCCCAGCCGGCGTGGTTGCGAGGCCTTGAACGCTCAAGATGATGCGACACCCCTTCTCCTCGGACGACGACAAGCTGCATGAGGAATGCGGCATCTTCGGCGTGTTCGGCCATGACGGCGCGGCCGCGCTCACGGCGCTCGGCCTTCACGCGCTTCAGCACCGCGGCCAGGAGGCGGCGGGCATCGTGGCCTTCGACGGCGAGCAGTTCAATTCCGAGCGTCAGCTGGGCCTGGTGGGCGACACCTTCTCCGATCAGAGCGTTATTGAGCGCCTGAAGGGCACCTCCGCCATCGGCCATGTCCGCTACGCCACGACGGGCGAGACGGCGCTGCGCAACGTGCAGCCGATGTTCGCCGACCTTGCCGGCGGCGGTTTCGCGGTCGCGCATAATGGCAACCTCACCAATGCGATGCTGCTTCGCCGCCAGCTCGTGCAGCACGGCGCGATCTTCCATTCGACCTCGGACACGGAGACGATCGTCCATCTCGTCGCGACGAGCCAGTTCGGCCCCATCAACGACCGCATCGTCGATGCGCTGAAGAAGGTCGAGGGCGCCTACTCGCTGATCGCGCTGACCAACAAGAAGCTCATCGGCATCCGCGACCCCTTGGGCGTGCGCCCGCTCGTGCTCGGCATGTATGACGGCGGCTATGTCCTGTCGTCGGAGACCTGCGCCCTCGACATCATCGGCGCGACCTTCATCCGCGACGTCGAGCCCGGCGAGATGATCGTCATCACCAAGGACGGCCTCGACAGCTACAAGCCCTTCGCGCCCGCGCGCAAGCGCTTCTGCATTTTCGAATATGTGTATTTCGCGCGCCCCGACAGCGTGATGGAAGGGGTGAGCGTCAGCGAGGTCCGGCGCAACATTGGCCGCGAGCTCGCGCGCGAAGCGCCGGCCGACGCCGATCTCGTCGTGCCCGTGCCGGATTCCGGTGTGCCGGCGGCACTCGGCTTTTCCAGCGAGTCGGGCCTTCCCTTCGAGTTCGGCATCATCCGCAATCACTATGTCGGGCGCACCTTCATCGAGCCCGGCGACAATATCCGTCATCTCGGCGTCAAGCTGAAGCACAATGCCAACCGAGCGGTGCTCCAGGGCAAGCGGGTCGTGCTCGTCGACGACTCCATCGTGCGCGGCACCACCTCGATCAAGATCGTGCAGATGGTGCGTGACGCGGGTGCACGTGAGGTGCATATGCGCATCGCGAGCCCGCCCACGAGTTACTCCTGCTTCTATGGCGTCGATACGCCGGAACGCTCGAAGCTGCTCGCCGCGCGCCTCACCGTCGACGAGATGGCGCGCCATATCGGCGTCGACAGCCTCGCCTTTCTCTCGATGGACGGGCTCTACCGCGCCGCGGGTCAGCCCTTCCGCGACAACAGCGCGCCGCAGTTCTGCGACGCCTGCTTCTCCGGCGACTATCCGACGGAGTTGACCGACCTCAACGGCGGCGACCGCCGACAGCTTTCGCTGCTCCAGGAAGGCCGCGCGCGGTGACGAACCGCCGTCTGGAAAATCGCCTTATCCTCGTCACCGGCGCCTCGCGCGGAATCGGCCGCGCCGTGGCGGAGGCACTCGCCCGCCAAGGCGCACATCTCATTCTCGTCGCGCGCACGGTGGGCGGACTTGAAGAAGCCGACGACGAGATCAAGCGCGCCGGCGGCAGCGCGACCCTCGTGCCGCTCGACCTCACCGACTTCGACGCCATCGACCGGCTCGGCGCCTCAATCTATGAACGCTGGGGAAAGCTCGACGGGCTTGTCGGCAACGCCGCGATGCTGGGTTCGCTGTCGCCGCTCGGCCACATCAAGCCGGACTCCTGGAAGCAATTGCTCGACGTCAATCTGACCGCCAACTGGCGGCTCCTGCGCAGCCTGGATCCTCTGCTCCGGCGTTCCGACGCCGGCCGCGTTCTTTTCGTCACTTCGGCCGTCGGCCATGAGCCGCGCGCCTATTGGGGCGGCTACGCCGTGAGCAAGGCGGCGCTCGAAATGATGGCCTTCATCTACGCCGAGGAGACACGAAGCTCACCCGTGCGCGTGAACGTCATCAACCCCGGCGGCACCCGGACCCGCATGCGCGCCGACGCCTATCCCGGCGAAGACCCCGCGACGCTGCCGACGCCAGAAGACATCGCGCCGCGCTTCGTCGACCTCATGCTGCCAAGCTGCACGAAGCACGGGGAGTGCGTAGAGGTACGGTGAGCCGTACCGAACCGACCCCTTTTGCGTTCACGCGCCCTGGATGTACCCTCCCCGCAGCGGCACTCACCGACTCAATCACAACGCCGCACGGGGAGCACTCGATGGACGCCTCGCAATCGCGGTCCTGGCTCGGACCTGCACTCATCATCATCATCGCGCTCTGGGTCGTTTCGACGTTCGGATCGATGCTGATCCCCGCCATGGCGACACCGGCCTTGTCGCTGCGCGCGCCGCTTATTCTGCTCATGATCTTCGCGTTTCTGCACGGCGCCGGCCAGTACGGAATCATTGGCTCCTTCGTCTTCTTCGTCATTGCGGTGATCACTGGCAATGTGTTCGAGAACATGAGCATCATGACGGGCTTTCCGTTCGGCAACTATCATCACAACGAGATGCTGGGGCCGAAGCTCTTTCTCGTGCCGCTCGTCGTCGGGCCTGCTTTCTACGGCGTGAGCTATCTGGGCTGGCGCCTCGCGGCCACGCTGCTTGGCACCGATCTTTCCGCCGGAAATGCGCTTGCGAAGTTCGGGCTTCCGATCGTCGCGAGCCTCGTCACCGTCGCCTGGGACATCTGCCTCGATCCGTTGGCCACGACGTTCGCCAAATTCACGACCTACGAGCAGGGCGGCGGCTATTTCGGCGTGCCGCTCTCGAACTACGCCGGCTGGTTCCTGACCGTCTGGGTCATCTTTCAGCTCTTCGCGCTTGTCTGGCGGCCGTCATGGATCGGACGGCGCGCGGACAGCCCGTCGCTCCTTTATCTGCCGCCGGTGTTCTGGACCCTCATGGCGCTGCAGTACCCGGTTCTGTGGCTGACCGGCGCGCATTTCGAAGTGCACGACGAAGCCGGCACGCTGTGGCGGTCGCAGGATTTCTACGAGACCGCGGTGATGATGAGCGTGTACGGCATGATGTCGATTTCGGTGACGACCATGTTCGCCATCGCGAGCCGCAAAGCGCGCGGCGTGAACTAACGCACACGCACGCGCTCACGCCATTTGCGTCGTTGCACATCGCGTCGCATACAATTTGACCGCGATGCTCGGAACAAAGCGTTGGGCCGACGGGTTCATTTTGCATGCGGAAAGTCTTCGGAATTCCGCGCTCTAAATCACGACATAGATCTGACCTGCCAACCCACCGGGAGCACCACCATGCTCGAATCGGACGAGAAAACGCCTGACGCAATCGCCCTCCTCAAGGCTGACCATCGCGCCGTCGAAGAGCTGTTTGACAAATATGAAAATGCATCCGGCCAGCAAAAGCCCGAGCTCGCAAGGAGCATTTGCAAGGAGCTCATCATTCATACCGACATAGAGGAGGAGATCTTCTATCCGGCGTGCCGTGAGCACTTCAAAAAATCGGGATCGCTCGACGAAGCGCAGGTTGAGCATGACAGTGCCAAAGCTCTCATTCTGGAGCTTCTGTCCGGCTCTCCCGATGATCCCTACTACGACGCGAAGGTCACGGTGCTCGCCGAGCAGATCAAGCACCATGTCCGTGAGGAAGAGAAGCGCGGAGAAGGAGTTTTCGCCAAGGCCAAGGCTGCAGGGCTGCCTCTCGAGGAGCTCGGCCAAAAGCTCAAAGCGAGAAAAGACGAATTGAAGGCGCAGGACGGGAATCTCCGCCCTTCCGACTTGAAATCCTTCTCGGCCGTCACGCCATCGCCCTCATCAACCCAACAGGAGTCCCAAATGAACAGGCAAGGCAATTACACACCGGACCGCGACGAGCGCGGCCGATTTGTCTCCGACGACGACGACCGCAACGAGCGTGGGCGCTACAGCCGCATGTCGTCGTCTTCGCGCGGAGGCGGCCGCTATCGCGAAGATGACGACGATCGTCGCTCCTCGCGCGGGCGCGGCGAAAGCGGATGGTACGGCGATCCCGAAGGCCACTCGGAAGCGTCGCGTCGCGGCTGGGAGGGACGCGGCTCTTCCTACCGTGATGACGATGACCGCCACTATTCGAGCCGCGGCACAAGCGGCCGCTATGAGGACGACGACAACGGCCGCTCACGCTCGCGCAACAGCGACTATGATGACGACCGCCGTTCTTCGCGCGAACATGGCGGCTGGTACGGCGATCCCGAAGGACATTCGGAAGCCTCTCGGCGCGGATGGGAAGAGCGCGGTGGCTACCGGTCGTCCAGCCGCAGCCGCTACGAGGACGATGACAACGGACGCTACGGCTCACGCTCGCGCAACAGCGACTATGACGACGACCGTCGTTCTTCCCGAGGCGGACATGGCGGCTGGTTCGGCGATCCGGAAGGCCATTCGGAAGCGTCGCGCCGCGGCTGGCGCAATCGCGATTAGCCTCGCCGCCTAAGAAAAACCCACCGGATCATCTCCGGTGGGTTTTTTTGATTCCAATCCGCGGGAGACCCTACTCCACCATCTCCGGCTCTTGAGTCTCGCTGTCTTCGCCGTCGCTCTCGCCGGGCGCTTTGCCCTGGGCCTCGAAGATTTCGAAGGCGAGCTTCTTGCCGTCCGGATCAACGCTGACGCGCACGACGCCGCCCTTCACGAGCTTTCCGAACAGCACCTCTTCCGCCAGCGGCTTCTTGATGTGCTCCTGGATGATGCGGCCCATGGGGCGGGCACCCATCTGCTCGTCATAGCCGTGCTTGACCAGCCAGGCGTTGGCCTCCGGCGTGATCTCGAAGGTGACGTGACGGTCCGTGAGCTGTGCCTCGAGCTCGAGGATGAACTTCTCGACCACGCGCGTGATCACGCTCTCGGGCAGGGACGAGAACGGGATGGTCGCGTCGAGACGGTTTCGGAACTCCGGCGTAAACATGCGGTTGATTGCTTCGATGTCGTCGCCGGTACGCTTGGTGCTGCCAAATCCGATGGCCGACTTCGCGGCATCCGACGCGCCCGCGTTCGTTGTCATGATGAGCACGACGTTGCGGAAGTCGATCTGCTTGCCCGAATGATCGGTGAGCTTGCCGTGGTCCATCACCTGCAAAAGAATGTTGAACAGATCCGGATGCGCTTTCTCGATCTCGTCGAGCAGCAGAACGACATGCGGATTCTTGTCGACGCCGTCCGTCAGCAACCCGCCCTGATCGAAGCCGACATAGCCGGGCGGCGCGCCGATGAGCCGCGACACCGAATGACGCTCCATGTACTCCGACATGTCGAAGCGCAGAAGCTCCATGCCCATGATCTTCGCGAGCTGGCGGGCGACCTCGGTCTTGCCGACGCCGGTCGGGCCCGAAAAGAGATAGTTGCCGATCGGCTTCTCCGCCTCGCGCAGGCCGGCGCGCGCGAGCTTGATGGCCGAGGCCAGCTGCTCGATCGCCTTGTCCTGGCCATAGACCACGCGCTTCAGATTCATTTCGAGATCGCGCAGCTGCTCGGTGTCGGTCTTCGACACGCTCTTGGGGGGGATGCGCGCGATCTTGGCGATGACGATTTCGATGTCCTTCACGCCCAAGGTCTTCTTGCGGCGGCTCTCGGGCAGCAGCATCTGTGAGGCGCCGGCTTCATCGATGACGTCTATAGCCTTGTCCGGCAGCTTGCGGTCGTGAAGGTACTTGGCTGAAAGATCCACCGCCGCCTTGATCGCATCGTTGGTGAAGCGCACGCGATGATGCTGCTCGAAATAGGGCTTGAGGCCTTTGAGAATCTTGATCGCGTCGGGAATGGTCGGCTCCATCACGTCGATCTTCTGGAACCGGCGGACGAGCGCCCGGTCCTTCTCGAAGTGCTGGCGGTATTCCTTGTAAGTGGTCGAGCCGATGCAGCGCAGCGAGCCCGATTGCAGGGCCGGCTTGAGCAGGTTCGATGCGTCCATCGCGCCGCCCGACGTGGCGCCGGCGCCGATCACCGTATGGATCTCGTCGATGAACAGGATGGCACCCGGATGCTCCTCGAGCTCCTTCACGACCGCCTTGATGCGCTCCTCGAAATCACCGCGATAGCGCGTGCCCGCGAGCAGCGAACCCATGTCGAGAGAGAAGATCGTGGCGTCCTGCAGGATCTCGGGCACCTCGCCGCGCACAATCATGCGCGCGAGGCCCTCGGCGATCGCGGTCTTGCCGACGCCGGGATCGCCCACGAACAGCGGATTGTTCTTTTGACGGCGGCACAGGATCTGGATCGTGCGCTCGATCTCGGCCTCCCGGCCGATCAGAGGGTCGATTTTGCCCTTCCGCGCCTTCTCGTTGAGATTGACGCAGTAGGCATCGAGCGCTTCGCTGCCTGTCTTCGCCACGGCTTCGCCCTCTTCCTCGTCAGCGCCGCGCACAGGCCGCGACTGACCCATGCCAGGCCGTTTGGCTACACCATGACTGATGTAGTTGACGGCATCATAGCGCGTCATTTCCTGTTCCTGCAGGAAATACGCAGCATGGCTCTCACGTTCCGCGAAAATCGCGACAAGCACATTCGCGCCCGTCACTTCATCGCGGCCCGACGATTGGACATGGATGAGGGCGCGCTGGATGACACGCTGGAAACCCGCCGTGGGTTTCGCGTCCTCGCCCGAGTCGACAACGATGTTCTGAAGCTCCGTATCGACGTAGCGGAGCACCGTCTGGCGCAGGCTGTCGAGATCGACGCCGCAGGCCTTCATGACGGCCGCGGCCTCCTGATCGTCCAGCAGAGACAACAGGAGATGCTCGAGGGTCGCATATTCGTGATTGCGGTCCGAGGCATAGGCCAAGGCGCGGTGAAGAGCGTCTTCGAGATTGCGCGAGAAGGTCGGCACTGTGGGCTTTATTCCCTTTCCATGGTGCATTGAAGCGGATGCTGGTGCCGGCGCGAAAAGTCGATCACGCTGGCAACCTTGGTCTCCGCCACCTCATAGGTGAAGATGCCGCACATCCCCACCCCATGCTGATGGACATGGAGCATGATCGAGGTCGCCTCGTCCCGGTTCTTGTTGAAAAACCGCTCGAGAATATGGACCACGAACTCCATGGGCGTGTAGTCGTCGTTGAGCAGCAAGACCTTGTACAGCGATGGCCGTTTGGTCTTGGTCTTCGGTTTGGTGACAAGACCCGTCGACGGGCCTCCGCCTTGTCCGTTACGCGCGCTCATGATCGACCAGCATATCCTCAATTCCTCGGGCGGGGGCCCCAAATGCGGCCAAGCATCCCACCGCCGGAGGGGCCCATCCCACCCATAGGAGCGGCCCGCCCATTCATAGAAGAGCCGACATCATCGGCCCGTTCCAACCAATTAAATATGAACTCCGCGCTCACTTCAAAGGGCCATGAGGCCCAATCGCTCACTTCGGCGCCGCAACGGCGGCTTCTTTGCCGAGCTGGGTAAGCCAGCGCTCGATCCGCCGCCTGTTAACGCCAAGATCCATCGCGCCGAAAATCGAGCGGCTATAGACCGCGAGCGTTGCACGGCCCTGCCCTTCGGGCAGGAATTGCACGGTGATCCGCCGGGGAAACTTGAACACCAGGGAACGCTCGATGAACTCGCACTCCAACGTATCGTCGATCCAGGCCACCATGGTTATTCTGCCCTCGCGGGACACGATACGAAACCACAGCTCGCGCAGCCGCGCGGGCGACATCTCGAACACCGGCGCAACGCGGTCGGGCACCGCACGGCCGATACCAGGCGGGCAAACGAGATAGGAGTTTTGTGGGGACGATCGTTCGAGCGTCGCGAAATCGATCATCTCGATCATGACGAATCCCGGTTGCTTGCGTGCCGGCCACATTGAGGGGCGGCCCGGCCGGGGTCAAGTTGACTGCACTGCCAATGAAAACGGTATCACCAACGAAAAAGGCCCGGACAAACCGGGCCTTTCCCTCAGGACAAACGCAAACGCAACCGACAGAAAACCTAAGCGCGCCGCGAATTAAGCAACGCGCGCGCTTTGAATAACGTCGACAAGCGCGGCCGTGCGGCCGTTGAGCGGCTCCGCAGCGCTCTTCGCAAGCGTCACGATCATGTCGCCCATCTTGGTGAACTGGCCGATATAGGAATCGAACGCCGACTTGGCGAAGTCGCTGTTGACCTCGACAAGCTCCTGAATGCTGCGCGACGTGAGCGCGGCCTTGGTCGCAGCGACCGCATCTTCAAGCGACTGCTTGGAGAAGGCGAGCGTCTCGGCATTCAACGCCTCGATGCCCTTGGTCGTGACGCTCGCGGACTGCATGAGCGCCTCGAGAGTCGCCTTGTTGAAAGAGGCGACGTTGTCATAGCTCTTCACGGCCTTATCGAGACCCTGCTTCAGGGCATCGCTGCTCGCCGTGACAACAGATTCGATGGTCTCTGATGCGCCGTTGAGGGGGGACTTCGCTTTGGTAGTGGCCATATTACTTTTTTCTCCGATAGCTCGGGTCGGGTCCAAGGAGGGAGCCGGCGCGATAGGCTACGTGATGCCGCGCCAAAAGCTCATTTATGGGGTGCGTGCCGGGAGGAGGCCTGAGGCCCAACCGGGCGGATGTTGCACCGCAATATTTCGCCTTCACATATCCAGGGTTTTCCCCCGGCTGTCAACAGAAATTTTTGCGATGCAACAAATTAATTCTA